>Ga0335080_10008326_pt1 | contig 10813 bp, 8 predicted proteins | sample Lox_Sample_34_FD_206720 | JGI IMG/M metagenome (GOLD analysis project Ga0335080, IMG submission 206720) | Soil microbial communities from Loxahatchee National Wildlife Refuge, Florida, United States - Lox_Sample_3.4 | ecosystem: Environmental > Terrestrial > Soil > Wetlands | place: USA: Florida...
GGCTGCGGGTGCTCGGCGTGGAAGGATTGCGCGTCGCCGACGCATCGGTCATGCCCACGATCGTGCGCGGCAACACCGCCGCCGCCACGATCATGATCGGTGAGAAGGCTGCTGACCTGATCGCCGGTGACTGGACGGTCGCCGCACCGCCGGATCGCGCGACCGCGGTCTAGGGACTCATCGCCATTCGTCCACCGCCTCAGTCGCTGTCTGCACGCCGCCGATGATCCGCCACAGCGGCTGCGTCTCCCCACCGACCACGGCGATGTTGATCTGCTCCGGCTCGAACGCGCGAATCAGCTCGTTCGGACCCGCCTGCAGACGGCTCGCGTACGGCTCGACGCCGGCGACGCCCCACGCCCGGGCCACGCTCTGAAGCATCTGGTTGTCCCAATATTCGCGGGCCGGTCCGCGAGTCGCGTCGGCCAGCCACTCACGGAGCGACTGCTTGTCGCCGAAGCCGCGGCGCACGAATCCCTGGGCCGCCAGCGGGTCCAGTACGACGAACGGGGGCAGCGAGGGGTCGCAGGCGAGCATGGCCCGGGTGAACCGCTCCCTCCATGTCTCGCGCACACCCGTGCCGGCCTCGATGTTCCACCCACCGAGCACGGCGGTCACGACGCTGGCGTCGGCGTCATACCCGCGCTCGACGTGGAAGGGCGACCAGGGACTGCGCTCCTCGTTCTCGGGGAAGCACAGGCTGTAGGCGAGTGGATTCCCCAGCGAGCCCATGTAGGACTCCTCGGGTACCGACCCGCCTTGGAGGTTCTGCGATGAGAGACAGTAGGCACGTCCGATCGCCGTGTTCGCGTGGTTGTACGGACCGAGCGCGCCGATGCCCGCGTTCATGGCCAGCTCGTGCCGGATCGGACCGTTGACCACGAGGTAGGTGGCGAACGAGGTCGTGCTCGACTGCCGGGCGGTGATGCCCGTCGCCATCGCCGCCAGGATCACGGGCAGGTGCGCCGGGAGCGCCCCCGCCATCACCGCGTTGACCGCGACCTTCTCGACCGTGAACTCCCACGGCTCGCGGTAGGCCGTCGGCGCCAGCCTGCCGACGACCCGGTCCGGCGCCTGGGAGGTGCCCGTCAGCATCCGCTCGACCCGCTCCTCGGTGGGAAGTACGATCGGCAGGAAGTCGGTCCAGCGATTCTGGCGGAACTGCTCACGCAGCTCCTCGTCGCTGCGCGGCTCGAGCAGCCGCCCGATCGAGCGATCGAATGTGAGTCCGGCGTCGGTCGCGTCGAGCGGCCGGGTCAGCCCCTCGATCAGCTCGTGAACGAACGGCCGGTGGGTGATCGGGTCCTCCCCCTCGATGTACGCGCGCAGCTCGGCCGTCGTTCGATCAACTACCGGCTGGGGCACGAACGCCTGCCGGGCCGTCGGCATCCCACCCGCCCGGGCGCACGTGCGGACCAGTCGCTCGAAGCGGTCGGTGTGAACCGCGACGGTCGGCACGCCTTGCTGCTCGAGCGCCATCGCCAGCCCGACGACCGTCGGGCTACATGTGCTTCAGAGACCGACGCCGAGGATCGCCCCGTCGCCGTCGGCCGCGATGGCGGCGCGCATTCCCGGATCGTCGGCCCAGCTCTCGCGCGGCTGGATCACCGGCGTGTCGACTCCGGGCAGATGGTTCTGGAACCAATCGCGGAGCTGTTCGATGAACTGCGCCGAGTTGTCGAACAGACAGTCGACGAGGTAGATGCGACGCCCGTCGAGGTCCTCCAGCCGGGATGCCAGCGGCTTGGCAACGACTTGCGGCGGGAAGCCGCGGGGATCGTGGACGAGGATGTTGTCGGTCATCAGGCGAGTCTCCGGTTTGTCCTGGGTTGATTAGATCGATGGCAGGCGCGCGAGCGCGGGGGAGCCGCGCTGTAGGTGCCGGTGTGCCGCCACCGCCGCGGCGGCGCCGTCGCCTGCCGCTGTCACGGCCTGGCCAGTGAACTTGCTGCGGACCGATCCGGCGGCGAACAGGCCCGGGAGCGCCGTGCCCATCGCGGCGTCTGTGACGATGTGTCCGTGATCGTCGGTCACCGGTAGTCCGTCCAGGAACTCGGGCTGCGCGACCCCGCCGACGAACACGAACAGGCCGCTGGCCTCGAACGTCGACTCGGCGCCGGTACCCAGCTCCCGCAGCCGGAGCGCGGCCAGGCGGTCCTGGCCGAGGGCCTCCTCGACGACTGTGTCGAGCTCGACCTGGATCTTTGGATGCTGCTCGACCCCCTCCCGGTACACGGCCTGAGCCCGGAAGGAGCCGCCGCGGTGCACCACCACGACCTGCTGGGCGAACTCGGTCAGCTCGAGCGCCTCGAGCAGCGCCGAATCGCCGCCGCCGACCACGACCACCGTGCGGCCGCGGTGCAGCGGGCCGTCACAGCTCGCGCAGTGTGAGATCCCTCGCCCGGCGAGCCGGTCCTCGCCCGGCACGCCCAGCCGACGCGGCCGCGTCCCGGTCGCGACGATCACCGTCGCGGCGGCCACGACACGGCCGGCGGAGCTCGTCGCGATCCATCCGGTATCCGCTGCCTCGAGCCGTTCGAGCTCGCCCATCGCGATCTGCGCCCCGGCCGCCAGCGCCTGCTCCTGGAGCGCCGGGCCAAGGTTGTACCCGGCCACGCCCTCCGGCACGCCGGGAAAGTCGCCGATCTGGGCGATGGTGAGAAGCGATCCGCCGGGCTGGGTTCCGAGCACGATCGTCGAGCGTCCGTGGCGGGCGGCGAACAGACCGGCGGTCAGCCCGGCCGGCCCGGAGCCCGCGACCAGGACATCGCACTCACGCACCGCTGGTTCCCGTTCCGTGCCCGCGGCGCTCACGGGTCACACCGGTTGCGACGTTTCCGTCCAGGCCCGCGCCGCGTGCTCGCCGAACCGCTCCAGCGCCGAGCGAGCCTCGGGCAGAAAGTCGAACAGCACGAACGAGTGCACGGTGTCCGGGATAAGCTCGAGGGTGGCCGCCACCCCGGCAGCCACGGCGGCCTCCGCGAGTCGCTCGGCGTCGCCGCGCAGCGCCTCGCCCTCGGCCGCCTGGATGAGCAGCGGGGGCAGGCCGCGCAGGTCCGCGTTGACCGGGGAGATGAGCGGCGTGGCCGGGTCGGCCGTGTGGATGTACGACGCGACGTACACGCGGAGTCGGTCGCGGCTCAGCCACGGATCCCGATTCGGCATCTCGTTCGCAGTCGCGCTGGTTAAGGTGAGATCGCAGAACGGCGAAACCGCGTGGAGCGCGGCCGGAAGCCACGTCCCGGCGTCTCGCAGGCGGAGCGCCAGGGCGATCGCCAGCCCGCCGCCCGCGCACTCGCCGCTCACGACGACGTTATTCGCCCCGTGCTCGCGGGCCAGCCAGTCGTAGACGCCCACGACGTCGTCCAGGGCGGCGGGGTACGCGTGCTCGGGCGCCAGCCGGTAGTCGGGGACCAGCGCCCAGCCGCCGATGGCCTCCGCCAGGCGCGAGGCCAGATCGATCGCGCCCTCCGCCGAGCCCATCGCATAGCACCCGCCGTGCAGATGCACGACGACCGGTCCGTCCTCGGCCGCGCCGCCCGGCGGAACCACGCGGAGCGCCGGCACGCCGTCGCAGATCAGCTCCTCGGTGCTCACAGCCTTGGGGGCAGGGCGGATTCGCTGCAGGAAATTCGCGTACCCCTCACGCTCGCCCATCCAGAGCCGCGAGCGGTCTTCGGGCGATAGCGCGCCCCGCCACAGCTCGAACGCCCGCTGGGACTCCGGGCGCGACATGACTTCCACCGTGGCATCTGCTGGCGGCAGCGGCGCGTTGGCGGCCGCGACCGCGTCGTGGTTGTGGAGGAGACCGAACATCGTTTCGCCGAGCGGATCCATGCGGACCATTCCGCGCATCCGTCCGTCCCGAGCCCGCATCTGCACCGGATCGGGCTCGTTGAACATCGCGAAATTCACGCGGCCGAAGGTCAGCATCGCCGCGGTTCGCGGCTGACGCCGCGACGCGAACTCAGCCAGCGCCGCCGGCACACCATCCTGACTGCCGGCGCGTCGCAGGCAGGCGGCCAGAGTCACAGAGTCCTCCAGGGCCTGTCCTGCGCCCTGGGCCGAGCTCGGCAGGGTCGGATGCGCCGCATCTCCTAGCAGCACGACGCGCTCAGTTCCCCACACCGGCAGTGGGTCGCGGAAGTAGAGCGGGGTGATCAGCGCGGATGTCATGCGGTCGATCAACCTCAGCACGTCCGGTGTCGCACCGGCGAAGGACCGCCGCAGGTCTTGGAGGTCACCGGAGGGTCCCCACTCCTCGCGCAGGATCTCGGTGGTCGGCACGAACCCGTTGAACGTCTGCAGGTCAGGGCGGATCGGGAACGTCATCGCGTGACGGTGTGGGCCCAGCCATGCGACGAACGAATGCGGCTCGAATCCGGGCGGCATGTCGGCGGCCGGGATCGTCCCCCGCCACGCGGCAAAGCCCGTGAAACGGGCCGGATGCTCGCCGAACAGGATCGTTCGGACCGTGGACCGGAGCCCGTCCGCGCCCACCAGCACGTCCCCAACGACCTCCTCGCCGCTCTCGAGCTGAGCCACCACGTGGTCGGGACGCTCTTCGAGAGCCACGATACGAGAGCCGACTCGGATCCGCTCAGGGGGGACGCGCACCGAGAGACTCTCGAGCAGATCGGCCCGATGCAGACAGACCATGTAAACGCCGCCGAAGCGCTCCGCCCTGGCCGTATACGACTCGCCGAAGATCGTCTGGCCGCTGTCCATTCGCCGCAGCTCGCTCGTGTCGATTCGCACGCCGGCCCGGAGGACGTGGTCGGCCGCCCCGAGGCTCTTGAGTACGCGGATCCCGTTAGGTTGGATGCCGATGCCGGATCCGATCTCGCTGAGCCGCGGCGACTGCTCGAGGACCAACGGCTCGAGACCCGCCTGCTCCAACGCGATCGCGGTCGCGAGGCCGGCAATTCCGCCGCCGATCACCAGGATGCGCATCGCGGGCCTCTCACAGCCGTGTCACGTCCCGCGGCTCCGTCACCACGAGTCTCCGTCATCGGCGCAGCTCGATGTGGGCCCGCACCCCGCCGTCGTCGACCCAGCCGTGCTGCTCCGCGTATTCCAGCATCTTTCCGAGGCCACGGCGCCACTCCGGATCGCCGGCACGCTCACCGGCGAGCAGCTCGAGCGACTCGAGCGACACGCGGGCGTTCTCGGTCTCTTTCACCACGACCTTGAAGCTGGTGAAGTCGTCGGGCTCCCGCAGGACGGTCGCCGGTGGAACGACGCTCAGGTCGATCTCGAGGTACATCTTCTAGTCCACTCCCAGGTAGGTGCTTTCCAGCTCGCCGACGTTGGCGCGCAACTCGTCGGTGGTGCCCTCGCGTTCCACGCGGCCGTTGACGAGCACGTATGCGCGGTCGGCCACGTCGAGCGCGAGCCGGGCGAACTGCTCCACCAGGATGACGGCGGTTCCCCGATCGGCCACTTGACGGACCGCCTTCATGAGGCGTTGGACGATCCGGGGGGCGAGGCCGAACGAGAGCTCGTCGATCAGCAACAGCTTCGGCTCTCTCGCCAGCACGGCGGCCAGGCCGAGCATCTGCTGCTCCCCGCCCGACAGAAGTCCCGCAGGCCGGTCGAGCATACCCTGCAGTTCCGGGAACACGGATATGCCGTCGCCGGTTCCGCGCGCCAAGCGCAGGTTCTCGCGGACGGTCAGGCCAAAGAAGATCGAGCGGTCGTCGGTCATCAGACCGAGACCGCGACGCGCGCGCCCGGCGAGCGACGACCGGTCGGGCGTTCCGAGGAACTGGATCTCGCCGGAGATTGGACGCAGCGCGCCGGCCATCGTCAGCAACGCCGTCGTCTTGCCGGCACCGTTGCGACCCAGAAGCGCGACGATCTCGCCCGAGGCGACGCGAATGTTCAGGTCACGGACGACCGTCACGTCGCCGTAGCCGGCATGCACGTCTCGGGTCTCGAGCACCGCGCTCACGTCAGGACCTTCCCTCGGTCCGCCTCGCTCACTTCGCCGAGAAACGCCGCCATCACGCCTCGATCCGACAGCGCGCGATCGGGCGGGCCCTCGGCGATCACCTTCCCGAAGTCCAGCGCAACGATCCGGTCGGATACCCGCCTGACCAGGTGGACGTCGTGCTCGACGAGCAGCACGCCCACGCCCCAGCGTTCGGCCAGCGTCCGTATCACGCTTCCGACCTCTTGCCGCTCGTGGTGATCGAGCCCTGAGCATGGTTCGTCGAGCAGAATGACCGACGGCCCGCTCGCGATGGCACGTGCAAGCGCAACCAGCTTGCGCTTGCCGGTGCTGAGCTCTGTCGGCATCTTCCCGAGCACGTCGTCGAGATCCAGCGCCTGGATCGCCCGCAGCATCGCCGCGGTCGGCTTGTCGCGCCCCGGCCTGACGAGGTCGACGAGCGACGACCACCATCGGCTCGAATCAGACGCCGTGCGCAGATTGTCCAGGACCGAGAGGTCCTCGATCAGCTCGAGGCTCTGCCAGGAACGAGCCAGCCCCGCGCGCGCCCTCCCGTGGGCGGACATGGCCGAGAGATCCTGTCCACCGAGATCGACCGTGCCGGCGCTGGGTACGAATCCGGTGATGGCGTCGATCAGCGTGGTCTTCCCGGCGCCGTTGGCGCCCACCACACCCACGACCTCCCCGGGCTCGACGGAAAGGTCAACGCCGCCGACCGCTCGCACGGCGCCGAACAAGACCTCGATGCCGGCGACCGACAGCGTCGCCGGCCGTACGCGTTCAGGCGCCAGATCGTCGCGCTCGACGGGCGCCTGCCGGAGACGCTCTGCCGGCGCGCGCCGCCTGGGAAGACGACGTCGAATCGAGCCGATCGCCTCAGCCTGCGCCGCCGCGATTCCATCCGGCTGGGTGATGATCGTGAACAGCAGGAGTACCCCGCCGATCAGCGCCATCGTCACGGGCCCGATGCCGAAGATCGAGTCGAGCGCTGCGTTTCCGATCCCGGCTGGCTCCAGGGTGCTGGCCAACAGGGCGCCCACCACACTGCCCGCCCCGCCCACGATGCTGTACCCGACGGCGGTCAAGTTGTCCAGGACGGAGGAGTCCGTGAAGATCGCCGCCGGCGCGCTGTACACGGCGAGCGCGCCTCCCAGACCGGTGATCGCCGCGGCGAGCGCGAACGCCCACAGCTTCGTCGTGACGACGTTCACACCCAGGCCGGCGGCGGCTCGTTCGTTGCCCCGGACCGCGATCATCCGGCGTCCCGAGGCGCTGCGGCGGAGATTCGCCACCAGCACGGCCAGGACCAGCACGAAGCCGAGGACCAGATAGGCGAAGCGGTCAACGTGCAGAAAACTGTCGAAGTCGACGCCGAAGATCTTGAACGACCCGCTGTTCGGTAGCGGGATCCCGGTCTGGCCCCCGGAGATCGAGTCGTTGTTGAACACCAGTGACTCGATCGCCACCGCCAGACCGAGCGTGGCCACCGCCAGGCTGATTCCTCGCGTGCGCGCTGACGGCAGCCCCACGATGAGGCCAACGGGAACCGTCCCTAGCATCGCCAGCAGGAGGATGATCGGGAACGGCAATCCGACGTTTGCCGCCAACCGCGCGGCGATCAGGCCGCCCACCAATGACAGCGTGACCTGGGCTAGCGACATCTGACCGGCGTAGCCGAGCAGCACCGTGAGCGACAGCAGGGGGATCGCGGCGAGGAGCGAGATCGTGAGCGCGGAGGTCCCGTTGTCGTTCAGCACCCACCCGATCAGGGCCACCACCACCGCGGCGCCGGCAAGGACCCATCCGATCCGGATCTCCCCGGAACCGACGCGCGGCAGTCGCTCCCCCACGAAGCTCCGCAACGGAAGGCGGCGACCCCGTACGACGATCACGGCAATGATCGCCACGAACGGAACGGCATCGGCGAGACCGGGAACGCCGAGATCGTGGATGCCGAACAGCGACTGCAGCATCCCGATGACCATGCCGCCCGCGAGCGTCAGCGGGAACGAGCGCAACCCACCGATCAGCGCCGCCGCCAGTACCGCGACGGTCAGCACGGTCCCGTTGCCGATCGCGACGCCGATGATCGGAGCCAGCAGGACGCCGGCCAACCCCGCCAGCGCGCCGCCCACGCCCCAGTTGACCGCCCCCACCCAGCCGATCCGCCACCCTAGCGCCGCCAGCGTCCGGCGCCGCTCCGACAGCGCTGTCGTCGCCAGCCCGAACATGGTGCGGGCGTAAATCACCGACAACGCGAGCGTCAGTATCAGCGCGACTCCCACCAGGATCAGACGGCTCGTGGGGATCACGATCCCGCCCCCGAAGTTCGCCGAGCCGCCCGACAGGAACTGATTGACCGACAACGGAGTGGGCCCGTACCGCAGTTGCGCCACCGACTCCAGGATGATCAGCACCGCCAACGTCGCGACTACGCGGGTCAGATTCGAGCTGGCCCGCGGCAGCACCATGACCAGCACATAGGTGCCGACGCCCAGCGCAGCGCCGATTACCACGGCGACGAACCCCGCGGGCAGCGCCGACCAGCCCGCGTTGTGGGTCAGATCCCACAACACGTACGAGCAGGCCATCCCGATCCCGCCCGTGGCGAAATTCACCACGCCGCTGCTGCGGTACATCAGCACCAGCCCGAGCGCCGAAAGCGCAATCAGCGATCCGGCACCCACCCCCAGCAGCAGCAGCGTGATGTTCTCAGCCACAAACCCTCCGGACGATCCCCACGCTCGGCCGGACCGTTCCGCCTACTTCCCGCCCAACATCTTGAGGGCCGGACTCGTGTCGATCGGTGCCGGCATCGCCAGGGAGTATGCGCCGTTCTGGGCCACGTAGACGTAGTCCTTCACGGTGAACAGCCTCGGATATGCCGGAACCGGCGCGCTCGAGAAATCCACCACCGGCCCCTGCCCGGTGTCGTAGTTCGTGAGCTTCGGCAGCGCGCTCATCAGGGATGATGCTGTCACGTCAGAGAGGCCCTTTGAGGCGGCCGCGACGACCTGCACCGACGCGTACCCGATCTGGGCAAACGTGTCGAGGGGAACCTTCGGGTACTGGGCCTTCATGGTCTGATTCAGCTTCTGGATCGTGGGCTCCGAGGACGTGGACGGCAGCAGACCAGAAGTCGCGAGCAGACCATTGGCGCCTTTCCCGAGCGCCGTGATGAGCTGAGGAGGCGCTCCACCCTCAGCGGTGGCGACCTTGAGCTTCGGGCTCCCCGCGTTCACGGCGGCCATGAGCGGCCCGGTCTGGGCCGGGCTGGCCCCGGAGCCGATGCAATCCGCACCGGCCGACCGCGCGGCGGCAACCGTTGGAGCCAGGTCCGCGGCGGTTGCGGGGATGGTGAAGGTACCAGCCACCTTGGAACCGCCGGCCTTAACTCCGGCCTGGATCTGCTCAGCATTGACATTCTGCGTCCCAGAGGCGGCAGTGACGATCACAGCGATGTGCTTGCAACCCTCCTGCGCTAGCGACATCCCAATCGCCGAGAACGCATCGACACCCTCGCCGCCAAACAGGAAGAGGTTGCTGCTGGTGTAGTCGTCAGGAGTGATCATCCCCACCCACGGGATTCCGGCTTGCACGAGCAGCGGCTCAATCAGACGGTCGAAGTCCTCCAGGCCGCCGACCATCGCAGTCACCTTGGCCTTGATCGCCTCGCGCGCACACTGCGCCGCGGTGTTCGGATTGTTCTGGTCGTTGCACACGAGCAGCTGGACCTTGTGACCGTCGATCCCGCCGGCGCTGTTGAGCTCATTGACCGCAATCTGCGCGCCAACCGGGATGCTGGGGATCGAGAACGCCGGCGCGCTGATGGGGCCCGTCGTCATCAGCTTGATCGGCGCTCCGCTCGAGCTCGACGAGCTGGCGCTCGTGGTCGAGCTCGAAGCGCCAGCGCTTCCGCTCGACGTCGTCGAGCTCGAGGAACTCGAGCTGCTGCTGCCGCAGGCCGCGAGACTGAGCGAAGTGACAATTGCGACAGCGATAACCCCAAGGCGATGGTTCACGGCTCTCTCCTCCGTTGCCCCGCGACCCCACAGCCACCACAGGCTGCACTTAGTTTCGACGGTCGTCAGGAAAGTCGAATATAATCTGCGGGCGTAGCGGCGTCAAGTGGTCTTGCGCAACGCTAACCTCACGACCGCGTGCCTCTCACCGAGAGCGAATTCGCGCACGCTCGTCGCGTACGGCTCGGGCTGGTCTGAGCTGATCACGTGCGCAGCGTCGGGGATGACGACGGACTCGCAGTTGGGCGCGTTGTCGCAGTACATGCTTGACAGATCGGCGGGCGTCAGTGGGTCGGCGTCACCAAAAATCACTAGAGTGGGAACGCGCAGGTCGCGCAGGCGAGCGGCGAGCCTCTCTGGATCGACCGTCAGGGAGAGGCGACCCACGAGCTCTCGCTCCTTGCGCTGGATCTCGGGGTCGATCTGCACACGCCGGGCCCGTTGCGGGTAGCGGAACAGTCCCAGTCGAACCGTCTCGATGTCCGGCGGAGTCCATCCGGGGGGCCGGAACGCCGCCGGCGACTCGAGGATCAACCGCTTGACTCGGTCTGGGTGGTTCAGAGCGAGATGGAGGGCGGTGGCCCCGCCGAACGAGGTGCCGTGAAGGAGGTAACGCGAGACGCCAAGCGCGTCGATCGCGGCGGCGACCTGCTCGCTGAGCTCGTCGAAAGTTCGCGCGGTGCTAAGCCGCCAGCTCGACCCGAATCCGGGAAGCTCGGTGGCAAGGACTCGGAAGCTCTCCGTGAGCAGATCGGTGCCGGTGCTTGGGTGCAGCCCGCCTCCGCCATGCAGCCAGACGAGCGGCTCGCCTTCGCCCGCCTCGATGTAACGCACGTGA
>Ga0335080_10008327_pt1 | contig 10813 bp, 13 predicted proteins | sample Lox_Sample_34_FD_206720 | JGI IMG/M metagenome (GOLD analysis project Ga0335080, IMG submission 206720) | Soil microbial communities from Loxahatchee National Wildlife Refuge, Florida, United States - Lox_Sample_3.4 | ecosystem: Environmental > Terrestrial > Soil > Wetlands | place: USA...
AATGGACTCCAGTCGGAGCATGTCCTGCTCGCTGAACTGGAGAGAGGCGCGCTTCCTCGGGAAGGCCATGACCCATTAAAACATAAATCCGGTCAAATGTATCGGTATTTAGAGAACGATTATCTAGCACTGCGCCGGCCATATTCTGGCCCGGCCGGTGTTTGGCGGTCAGTTCGCGATTCACCCAATAATGCATGACGCTGATACGGTTGACATCCCAATTCTGAGTTTCCATCCGCTTTGAGGCGTCCACCCACCGTGCGAATGATACGACATCCGGGATCACCGGCCGGATCTTAACGCCGCCATACCGTAAATACAGAACATCCGCCTGTCTTTTGTGGTGCGAGGAACGCAGGACGGTGTATTCGCCGGTGATCCCGATGCCGTCGACGACCAACTCGTACGGGGAGACGGGCTGGAGAATCTCACACCTGCATAGAAGTAGTCGCAAGCGGTGGCAAGCCCGAAGACCTTCGCGCAATAGCTGGAAATACTTCTTCTGCGGCATGGTATTGCACGATTGATAAGAGTTCGTCTGCTGCCACTCGTTATCGAAGTACTCGCGGATGTCCTTCGCGGTTGGCTCTCGACAACAGGCTAACTCGGACATCAACCACCGTAAAGTACTCTGAGAGCACTGCAGCACCGGGGACTCCGGGAGAGAGGCCAACCCATTCGACCGGAGGGGGCACTCCAAATAGTAAAGCAATGCGTTTTCGGTAATAGATTTCTCGATCATGAGGGAACTCTTACTTGCATCAAATCCAGGTGTGCTCGGAGATCTGCTGAGCAAGTTCTTCAACACTATCGAACTGCCATTCGCGGCCTCTAAAGTGTCGCAACCGACGCCGTAATGCCCCTGGCCGGACCGAGATCACCATTTCGCCGCCGCGCGGATGAGTATGGACGGCCTCCTGCAATCTCGCCATGACTCTCGAATCAACGAGGATGCGCTTTGGCAGAAGTGCGTTAGCCAGCTCCCGACATTCGCGTTCCTCTGTGGTCTCCGGCGGGGGTGGAAGTTGAGGTGGAAGTTGAGGTTGAGGTGGAGGGGGTGGGGGTGTCAAATCCAGTAGACTCGGCCACCACTTGACCACCAGCTTCGGATCCGGCCTCAACTTGACCACCATGTGGCGCCCAGGGTACGCGACGTACTCAACCCACTTCTTCTTGGTGTTTACATTATTCAGTTCCCTGTGCTCATAACGCTTCTTCCCATTGGTAGCCACAACCTTGAGAATTCCGCAGGGAGTCTCAACGTCCTCCCAGTGTGCTATGGCATCTTTCCAGGCCTCGAATACCGTTTGTACTGCTTTCCTGGCCTTGCGTGCAGTCACTCCCTTCTTCCTGACCTCGTTAATGAGAAACTGCTGATTCACTTTCTTGGGCATCACCTCTAAGTGAGAAGAGCGATCCATCTGCCATACTGATCGGCCAAGAGCCATGCAAATTCTGCAAGAGCCATACAGATTTCTGGTTGGGGGTGAAAGAAGGTCATCGGACTTGATCGACTCACGGTGTGTCAGGACTTAAACTATTAAAACCAAAACCCTTGTAGGACTTCATGCATCCCCGAACCAAGGTTTCGCTGCGGCCGGATTCCGGGGTCGAGGGGCTTCCATTGTCCCGAGTTGAGGCCCAGAGCAATTTGCAGGTGGGAGATAGGCCCGTGCCCAGCCATGGGTGTATTGCCCCAGCCTGTGCCAGGAGACGCACGCTTAGTTAGGTTGGTGGCGGGTTACCATCACCTGATACAGTCTGTTTCGGTGTGGCTGTTATCCTTCGGCCATTGGGTCAAGCCTCATCGATGGCGATCATGCACTCCAGCGAAACGACCGGTCTTTTTTCGTGACGAGTCACGTTCATCGGGGAACGGGTTCGAGCCCAGCGTGTTATTCATCATGAGGTTTACCGGGGTCAGGTTGCGCGTTACGCAGCAGCAGTTCCACGCGATTTGTAGTCCAAGTCGCGACACCAGTTCCAAAGAAGTCTGCATCTTCGGTCCAGATCGGACATTCCAACGCCAGCGCGGTAGCGAGCACCGGCCAATCCTCTTCATCACGCTGCAAGCGCTCACGCGCTGTTTCTTCGAACGGCCCGTATATTTCGGCGTCAACACACCCAATCAGCATCATCAACTCATCGAGTACGGCCATGGCAGCTTCCGGATTGATGCTTCTCTTCTGAAGGATTTCGGGAAGATGTTCTCGAGCCTCTGCAAAGGCCGTAAAAGGAGCGAGGAATCTGACTTTACCACAGTGATGTTCAAGGATCTCCCGAACGCGTCTTCCCAATACTGCGCGAATCAATATGTTCGCGTCGAGTACGATCATTTCGACTTCGAACCTTGCGCCGACTTCCGGCGTGCTTCTTTAAATTCGCTCACCAGTTCCTCTTCACTCACGCCGCTTGCAGCGAGAAGTGCATCAAGCTGTGCGGCAGCTGTGCGTAGCGCTGCCAGATGTGCGACATTCTTGCTCGGACGAGTGGGAATATAATATCCCACCGTCTCCCCGTGACGAGTAATAGCCAGTGGCCCGGTGCTCTCCAGAAACGCGGACAGCCTTTCTCGAAACTCCCGAATACCGACCTTCTGTGGTTGCATGGTCCACACCTATTGCGTACACATGATAACACAACGGAGCGTGACGGCGTCCCCGCATATCTGCTCACCACCAAGGCGCATTGGAGCAGGTAGCCTTTGCGAGCCGCCCCTGTAACTTCTGAAGCATAGGCTGATCATGGAAACAGGCAAAGAGTGAGCAACTCCTGGGGAGGGGGCGCGGCCGTCAGACGGAGAGTGCCCCGGGGGCCTGCTCTCCCGCCAGAAGCCCTTGGTGCTCGACACCCTGAGGCTGATTTGCCCAAATAACACCATGGCTCCAGGTACGCCACTGCTCAAGGGCAAGCCTTCTGTTTTCCGGTGGTCAATCTCGTATCGGGAGCTGCCGGCGAGGTGGATCTGAGGACCAGTGGCTGGCCTTTCAGCGGCGTGCGCCGCGAAGCCGTCGCGAAACGCCTCAAACGGGTTCCTCTTCCGGCCAATGCGTCATGGCATCGTAGGGCATCGCTTGAATGCCGATCATGGGAGCTGCCGGCGATGGTGGATTCCGCCGCCGAGCAATTCGGTGAGGGGCCGGTATTGGCTCTGGAGCCCTTGGGCAGCCGTGTTACGGTACGCGAAAAAGAGGGGGATGCGCGCCTTTACCCTAGGCATATTTACGAAAAGACCATGGTCTCAGGTACAGAAGCATGCGAAGAAAAGGCAAAAGCGATCTTTACCGGAGTGGCACTACGCCGCGAGCTGGCCGCAGGACAGTGCGGAGGCGGTGCGTCCTTTGGCCGAGGTTACGGAACTTGGCAGGCGCTATGCGGAGACGAAAGACGAGGGAGTGCTGCTGGAGATCTGTCGTTGTTTCCATCCGTACCTGATGAAGTATTTGGTGATGATTTGCCGCGGGCATGTGCCGGTGCTCGGGGTCGGGAAGAGCGCGTTGCGGATCAACAAAGATGTGGAGCCGTTCATTCGGTACTTTCTGCCGAAGGGGGAAGTGCCCAGCCGGCCCAATCTGGGAAAGGTTGTGCGCACGTTCCATCTTGCGTTCAAGGACATGGAGCCAGAAGAGATCTACGATTTGATCTCGGCCATCAACGGCTACGATCCGAACTATAAAGACAAACTGAAGGAGGTCGTTGACGCTATCAAACATGAGTTACCAAGACAGAAGAAGTTCGCCGCCGCTCTCGTCAACCAGCACGTGGGGTTTGATTGCACTCGCCATCTCCGCCTGCTCGCTCGCACTGACTTCCTGGAAACGCTACCGGGAAGAGGAGAAGCCAAGCGCATCTCGGCGCGCGCCCCGGCGGGCACGGTGGGAGAAAACGGAAGGTTGATGCGCCAAGTCAGGTCGCAGCCAGCCGGCGAAGCTCTTGCATCAGCACGATGTCGTCGAGAATGCGAATGTTGTGCGCGCGGCACACGCGCTCGACACTTTCATGGCGGAAGGCGTCGTCCCGGCTGCAAAGCACCTCGGCGCGGCCCACGATCGCGGTTTGCAAAATGGGATCGTCGTCCGGATCGCTGACGATCGCGACGGGGGCCGGAGGAGGGTCCACCACCACGGCGACAGCTTCCAGAAAGACCAGGTATTGCGCGATGGTTTCCGGCTGCAGCGGCCACCGGGCTTGCACGTGAGGATAGGACAGCACGCGGCCCACCTCGGTGAGAATGGCGGGCGACAGGATCAGAGCGTGAGGTCCGGACACGATAGTCAGGAGCAGATCGCGGGCCAAGCCCCGCGGGGAAGCCAGCGGATTGGCGCGCACGAAGATATTCGTGTCCAGAACGATCCTCACCGGCTCCAGCTGCGCCGCGGACGCACGTGCTCCAGGGCCGCCTCGAGCGCAGCCTCCATCTCGTCGGTCGTGGTTTCCGGAGCCACTTGGGACGCCATCTGGTCAAGGTGCAGCTGCAGCTTCTCGACATCCCGGCGATGCTGGTTTTCGAGAGCGCGGGCGACGATCTGGGCGAGGTAGCGCTCGGCCGGCATGTGTGCCGCCCGCGCCTGGGCCTCGAGCACCGCGGCGGTTTGCTCCGGCAGGTCGATGGTAAGGTTCATAGCGCGAATCGTCTGATCTGCCTCCAGCGTAGAGGATATGCGATCTGTTGTCACCAGACTCGCCGGATGATTCCACTGGTCATCAGAGTGGGGAGGGTCGTTCCAGCTGGAATTGTTGTAAGGCGCGGAGTTCGGCCTCGGCAACCACCACCCGGCGTTGGATTTCCTTGAGCTTCTGTTCCAAACGCTGGTGTTCGGACTGCATGGCCGCGAGCCTCTGCGCGGCCACCTGCCGGCTGAGCCGCACGTTGTTGCGGACCTGCTCCTGCAAACAGCCGCGCCTCCTGGTGGCAAAAACCGGTGATCTGCCGAGGGGCCGTGGATCGCGAAAGTTTGTATCGGGCGGCCGCGCAGGGCGGCAGAGGCCTGCCCGTACAGATCCCGGACTCGCTCGAAGGTGCGTCGTTGGGGCAGATCCTGAAGGTTGCCCAGATACCGGAACACGGCATGGACAAACGCAGAATCCGGATGGATGTGGAGCGCTCGCAGGGTAGTATCCACCCCGTCAACCACTCTCATCCCTTCCACGATCGCCTGCAACTCCAGACATTCTACGCGGGTGTCCTCCTCCAGGCCGCTGCCTATCCGAACACGGGAATCCGGTATGCCCAGGTTCCCACCGCCACCTCATCCAGGTAGGAGGCATCGCCATAAATCTTCACGCAGCGTTTACCAGCAGGGAGCAGCAGCATGGTCTTGATTACCGAGCTTCTTCGGAAGGAACGGCGTGGCCATCTTCTGGCGCCCGAAGGACCAGGTCTCTGGAATCTACCGCGAATCAATCTTAAGCAAGTGGCATATTTTCAATAGTTTTAGCAAACACACTGTGTGTTATGGCCGCGCTCCATCGGCTGGCACTGGTCGAGGTCGCGGGCAAAGTCCTGGATCCATCTTGGCAAAGCAGAAAAAGTAAGTAGGGGTATTCACTACGTTTGTGCGCTATCGCGCAAAATAGTAATATTCTGACATCTGATAAGAGGAGCTTCTCAGGTAGACTCGCCGGGAGGTATCCTGAAACGTGGAAAATGCCCTTTCCGAAGCTTCCACGGCTGCGCCTGCCCGGATAACAACTGATTCAGCCGAGCTGGACCGTCTGACCAGCCAAGCCAGGGACTACCTCCGTGCCGCCAAGAGCGAGGCCACCCTGCGAGCCTACCGCGCCGACTGGCGCCACTTCCAGGAATGGTGTCGGCAGAAGAGCTTGCCCTTCCTGCCGGCCTCCCCGGAGACCGTGGGCCTGTACCTCGGAGAAGCCGCTTCCACCCACCGGCCTGCCACGCTCGCCCGGCGCCTGACCTCCATCAACAAAGTGCACCGCGCCGCCGGCCATCCCCCGCCGGCGCTCATGGAGCACCTCGGCGTGGGCGAGATGCTCAAGGGCATCCGCCGGATCCACGGGACTGCCCAGACCGGCAAGCAGCCCTTGTTCACCGGCGATCTCAGAGCCATGGTCGATTCCCTGCCCCCGGGGCTGATCGGGATCCGCGACCGGGCCCTCCTGCTGGTGGGCTTTGCCGGCGCCTTCCGGCGCTCGGAGCTGGCGGCCATCCGGGTCGAAGACGTTGAAGAGACCAAGGAAGGCCTGCTCATCCGCATCCCGCGCTCCAAGACCGATCCGGAGGGCAAAGGCCGCGAGGCCGCTATCCCCTACGGTTCGACCCCCGAAACCTGCCCGGTGCGTGCCTGGCGGGACTGGATGGCGGCTGCCAAGCTCGAGAGCGGACCGCTGTTCCGCCGCATCGACCGCCACCGCCACCTCAATGCCCGCGCCCTGCACAAGGACTCGGTCGGCGCGATCGTGAAACGGGCAGCCTGTGCCGCCGGCCTCGATCCTAAGATTTATGCCGGTCACAGCCTGCGGGCGGGCTTCTGCACCCAAGCGTATCTCAACGGCGCGCGGGAGTTTGACATCATGCGGCAGACCGGCCACCGCTCGCTCGACACGCTCCGCAAATACATCCGCGGCCGCGGCCTCTTCCGCGATAACGCCGCGGCCAAGCTCGGATTGTAAGGAGACCGAGAAAGGATTTGCGCTAGTCTACCCAAATCCCTATAAACACGCGGCCCTCGATTGGATGCCGGTATTTTTATGACTTTATAGACTTTTGATTACTGTGGCGGTAGAATTCCGCTTTAATGCCCTCCAAAAGCAGGCGTACCCCGTTTCTCAAGACCCACGAGGTTGCCGAGCAACTCGGCGTCTCCGTGATCACCATTTATAACTGGCTGAAAACCGGCCGCATCCCGGAGCCCCAACGGCACCCCGCTACCGGTTACCGGCAATGGACCGTCGCCGACGTCGAGGTGATTCGCGAGATGACGCGACGCCCGGGAGCTGCCGCATGATCCGCCTATTGATCGCTAATCAGCGTGGCGGGGTCGGCAAGACCACCACCACCGTGAACTTGATGCGTTACCTCAGCGACCAGGGAAAACGCGTGCTCCTGATCGATACCGATCCCCAGGGCAGCGTCGGCGAGGTCCTGGGGTTGAAGCACAAGAACACGCTCGCCTCGTTTGTGGCGCATCGCTTCGCTTTATCGGAGTGCATTGTGTCCTATAACGATCACGTCAATGTCCTCTGTTCCGGGCGCGATACCTTATCCGCCGAATCGGCACTCCTGGGAGCGCAGGCGCGCGAGTTGGTCCTGGCCCAAATCCTCAAAAGCGAAGAGGTGGCTTACGATGCGGTGCTGATCGATTCGGCGCCCTCGATCAGCATTCTGCAGAGCGCCGCGATGTACTACACCAAGCAGGTGCTGGTTCCGGTGGACATGGACTCGCTCTCTCTGACCGGCACCTGGGCGACGCATGGCGCCATAACGCTCCTGAACGAATATCTGCATGCCAACGCCCGCATCGTGGGGTTGTTGCCCACGCGGGTGGATCGACGCTACCAGATGACGCAAACCGTACTCGCCGGCTTGCAGGTCCTGTCGACGCAGGTAGGGGCCCCGATCCTCCCGGAGATCCGCACGGACGCGGCCGTGGGGAAATCCTTGCGCGCACGAAAACCGCTGGCCGAATTTGCTCCCGACAGCAAGGTCTGGTCGGATTACCAGGCGGCATTCGCTAAACTTCTGGAGGTCCTTGGTGGCGAAGCGACAGTCGCGGCCTGAGCCATTCACCTTCGAGGAGATACGAGACTCCCCTTCCCTGAAGGGCCTGGAGGAGTTTTTTACCCCGCAGCCGCTGATTCTGGTCAAACCCGAGCCGGCAGCGGGCGAGCCGGCGGGTTCCGTGGCCCTTCCCGCCGTAGCGGCTGAGCCAGCATCTACGGTCGATGCTGAGTCATCAACCACCATAGTCGTTGATCCAGCATCCACCGTAGATGTTGGGGCCTCTCTTGCCCCAGCCATCTCAGCGACTACGGTAGTTGCTGGATCAACAACTACGGTAGTCGCTAGCTCAGCATCAACTGTTTCAGTTTGGACCGCGGAAGGGATCGGTGGGGTGTTCCCGGCTTCCCGGCGGCGGATGATCCGGCAGGCCCAGGACGTTTTGACGCACGCCGAAGAAGCCGTTTACGACGTGCTCTGGGGAAAGAAAGATCAGACCAGAGATCGCGACCGCCAGACAGCCATGGGCTACGACCGGCTGGCCAAAGCCGCCCGCGTCACCAAACGAAATGTGCAGAATATTCTGGCGCGTCTCGAAGCCAAAGGCTTCATCCAGACCGTGACGCCGCCGGATCTGTTCCACCGGATTCCGACCACATACCGGGTGCTGGGGTACTCGGCGGTGCTCGACTTGCAGCGCCGGCAGGGATGGCGCTGGTATATCCGTACTGGAAACGGAATCGGATACGCCCGGCAGATCGGCGGGTCCTCAACCATAGTCGCTGGCTCACCATCTACAGTGGTCGCAGAGTCAACATCTACCGTAGATGTTGCGGAGCCACAATCCATGGTCGCTGGTTCAGGGTCCACAGTAGATGCTGGCAGCACCCCAACCGTAGATGCTGGTTCTACGGTTACTTCTTATAGACAAGAGACAGACAAATCGTCGTCGTCAGCAGTGCTGGTGGAGGCCACCCCGGACTTTGACGACGACGCCCGCCGGCAATTGGTCACCGCTTGCCGTACCATAGCACCCGACATCACCCTTCAGGAGATCGCCACCTTCACCAACCGGAAGCGGAACCAACTCCGCGGGCATAAGCAGATCGGCAACCTGGTGGGATTGCTGCTGACCGCGGTTCCGAATGCGTTGGAAGGCTCCGCTCTCGAGCGCTACCGGCAGGAAGTCGCCCTGGAAACGCGACTGGCCGCTGCCCGGCATCACCAGCGGGATGCCGAGATCGCCTGCCACATCGCCGAGTGCGAGCGTATCCTGGCCGACCCCAAGGCTAGCGAAGGAGACAAGGCCGACGCACGGCAGCATCTCGCTGCCCTGCGGGCAGGGTAGGGAGGTCGGCCCTGGCAAACGCGGCGATTCTCACTGAATATCGAATATCTTTTAGGCTCTGCGGAGGTGCCTGAACGCACGATAATATTCCTTATCCTCCATCCGAAATTCTTGCATTTTGCGCTGGTGCGCACTAACATGGTGAATCACCCGTGCCCGCTAAACCCGCCTGGTATGGCAAACTCGACGACGTCATCCGCCAGCTCGAAGCGCTTCCCCGCCCTTTCGTCGATCGCCCCACCCTCGAATTCCTCCTCGGCGTCGGCCGCCGCCGCGCCCAGCAGATCATGGCGCCCTGCATCACCGAACGGGTCGGCGCCAGCGGCCTCGTCGACCGCGGCGCCCTGATCGGCCGCCTCCGCCAACTCGCCCGTGGCGATGATGGCTATTACGAGATCCAGCGCCAGCGCAGGGTCGCCCGCACGCTCGAACGGCTCCGGCAGGAGCGCCTCGAACGGCCGCAGCTGCTGGTCGAGGCCCCCGCCGCGGCCGTCCAACAGGAGTTCGAATTCCTGCCCCCCGGCATTCGCCTGGAACCCGGCCGGGTCACGGTGGAATTCACCGAGCCGCGGGAAGCCCTGGAAAAGTTTCTGGCCCTCGCCATGGCCATCAGCAACGATTTCGAGCGCTTCGAACGCATCACCCGACGCGGTTGACCTTCCAGACGCTCTTCCCTGCCCTTCCCGACCCCCAGAACGGCTTGCAAGGACGATTTGGTCCGGACACCACCCATCACAGGCCGGAGCGGGTAAAACGGCCCAGGCGCTCCCGGAGGACCCTGGCCTGCTGCCTGCCCATTTCGTCCAGGCCAGGATCGGCGGCAATCGCCTCCATGTCGTAGCCGCGCTCGTCCCGGTGGCTCTCGCTGACCCGTGCCCAAAGTGCATGCCGGGCCTCGGCTTCGGCCGCTTCCCGCTGGCGCTGGGCCTGCTCCGTGTCGGTCCTCTGCTCCGCTTCGCTCTGCCTCTGCCTGCGCAGAGCGGCGGCCGCCCGGTAAGCGCGGAAGCTTTCGCCCAAGAAGCATTCCGGTACGGCCTTCCGCAGCACGGCCAGGTGATTGCGAATATTCGGAGACTTGGAGATCACCCGAGCCTTGCTGGTGGTGAAATACAGCAGCTCATCTTCGTTGGCCGGCTCACCGGTGGTCTGGATGGCGTTCTGGTGGCAACCATCGATGATGCCGTTGAGGAGAGCGGTATCGGGCTCGACCCCCAAGGCGTCCTGGACCCCTCGCACCAGCGCGGCGAACGTCACCGGCGACGTCGTCTGCCTGCTTTTACTGTCTGTATAAATGCCTGATATAGAGGGACTCCCAGCAGAACCCATGGGTTTTGAGACATCAGCACCCATACCCCCCGTGGGTGTTGTTCCAGTGGGTTTTAGGTCAACACCGGTGGGTGGTACACCCATGGGCGGAGGGACAAAACCCATGGGTGTTGAGTCGGTATCGAGGGGAATCGTGCCCAACGAGGCCGAGACCGCATGGACATACACCACCCCTTTGCCCGTTTTAGCGGCATACAGGCGGTCGCGCCGCCTTTGGTCGTTCAGGACTGCGGCGTAGCTGGATACCTTATATAAGGTGGGGATGTTCCGCCGGGCGTCGGCTTCGTGCTCGACATGGATGAAGCCCTTCTCGATCAGCCGGGGGATGAGTTCCCGGACCGTCTTGATATTGATGCGGGCCTCGACGGCAATCCGCTGCAGGCTGTAGTGCACCAGGCGGAATTCGTCCCGGCGCTGGTTTTTGGTCCCCCACAGCAGGTCGTATACCCGCTCTTCCA
>Ga0335080_10008330_pt1 | contig 10813 bp, 11 predicted proteins | sample Lox_Sample_34_FD_206720 | JGI IMG/M metagenome (GOLD analysis project Ga0335080, IMG submission 206720) | Soil microbial communities from Loxahatchee National Wildlife Refuge, Florida, United States - Lox_Sample_3.4 | ecosystem: Environmental > Terrestrial > Soil > Wetlands | place: USA...
CGATGAGAGGAGGAGCCATGAGCTCCAAACAGCACCGTGGTGGCGCAGCCGAGCCGAGGCAGATCGAATGCCTCGCCTGCGGGGAGACCCGGGTCGTGTTCGGCACGAAGACGGGCGAGTGCCCGCAGTGCCGCTACGTGGGCTGGACCTTCTCGGACGAGCTCGACAGCATGACCCGTCGCAAGATCCTGAACGGCGAGTTCGCGATGTGTCCTGTCCCGCCCCGGCCGGCCCGGCCCACGGTTGCGAAATCCCGGCGGCCGAGCCTCAGGCCGTAACTGTCACGAGCGTGCCGACGTTGACGTACGGGAAGATCTGGGCTGCGGTCGGAACCGGCACCTCGACGCAGCCCAGGCTCTGCGGCCAGCCGTAGCTGCCGCGGTAGAAGCCGTGGACCGCGTCGCCGCCGTTGAAGTAGTTGACCCAGGGAACGCCCGGATCGTTGTACGGCGTCCCATCGGGGTTGATCCCCGACATCGTCGTCGACGCAAGATGGGCGTAGACGGGATAGGTCCCGAGCGCGGTGGGACGTGACTCGATCCCGGTGTTGACGGCCGTCCGCAGCAACACTCGACCGTCGTGCCAGAGCGTCAGGGTCTGCGGCAGCGTCTCGCTGACGAGGACGTAGGTGTAGCCGCTCCTTGCCGAGCGCCGGGCGAGCTCGTCCCGCAGCAGCGCGCGGAACACGGTCATGCTCGGGAACCCGTCGGGGGTCATCCCGTGCGCCGACTGGAACGCCATGATCGCACCGCGAACCAGGATCGGGCGTCCGCTGCTCGAGGCCCACAGCCCCTTGAGTGCAGCCGGGGTCTTCGGGAACCTCCAGGAGAACGTCCCCTCCGGAGGATCGACAGCGGCCTGAACCTGGGCCGACGCCGTGAGCGGAACCCGGCCGTCCGCCGCGGACCAGCTCAACGGTAGGTAGCCCAGGTCGGCGAGCATCTCCTTCATCCGCAGCAGCGAGCCCCGCGGAACCTGCCAGGTCACCGTCTGCTCGTCGGTCGGGTCCGAGCCCGAGATCACCTGCAGCGTTCGCGGCAGCCGAAGGTGGACACGGCGGCCGAGCGGGAAGCCGAGGCCGCTCGGCTGGAAGACGAGCGTGTGCTCGTTCGGCTCGCGCCAGACACCCGGGACGCGCGGCTTCAGCAACGGCCGCGAGTGCCCGAGTACCTCCACCACGGGCCGCGAGAAGGTGAGCACGATCGGCTGGGAGGGAACGAGCGTGTCCGCGGGCGACGGCCGGACCAGCACTCGAGGTGCGGGACCTGCCGGGAACCAGCTCACCCGCACGGCTGCCGGGACCCGCTCCCATGAACGTGGGGCTCCGGCGACGAGAGCGGTGCCGGCGGCGTTCTCGTCTGCGGCGGCGATCCCGAGCGGGACGAGACGGCGCGCGACCCGAAGCTGCAACTTCTCCCGCTCTCCGCCTGCTGTCCGCACCGTGATCTCCTTCACCGGGCGGCTGAAGCGCACGGTCACAGGAGCGCCGGCGATCGGGTAGACCAGCGTCGTCTCGAGGCGCGCGGCCGGAGTGCGGACGACTGCGGTGACCCTCTCGGTCCGCCCAAGGAGCCAGCCGAGCCACCTCGACCTGCTGACGGTCACCTCGATCCGGAGCCGCTGCCCGCCGCGGACCTTCATCCCCGGCTCGATCAGGCCCGCGCCGAGACGCGCCGGAATGCTCCGCCCGTGAGCGCTGAGCACGCGAACCGCCGAGACGTGCTCGCCCACGCCCGCCACCTCGACGCGGGCCAGCGCGGAGCCGCCCGGGATGATCCGGGCGTGCGGCCAACCGACACGAATCGCGAGCAGCGCCGCGTCGGCGAGGCAGAAGAGCGCTCCGAGCACGAGCAGCAGGCCGAGCAGAAGGTTCCGCACACGCGCCATCGCGGCAAAAGTACGAGACACGCCGGTCGGGTTCAAGCCCGAGCGGGCAACACCTTTCTCCCCGGGCTACGTAATCCGACGGGCGCCGACGTAGTTCGCCGCCGCCCAGCCGCTCGTGAGGCTGTCGACGCGGACGAAGGCGCCGGTGTACGGAGCGTTCACGAACTCGCCGCCGCCGATGTAGAGCCCGACATGACCGAGCCCGTCGAAGAAGACGAGATCGCCCGGCTGCAGCTGGTCGTACGGAACAGGCACCCCGTAGTCCCACATCGCGTACGACGAATGTGGAAGCGAGACGCCGAGCTGCTCGAACGAGTACATCACGAGGCCCGAGCAGTCGAAGCCCCCGGGTGCGGCGCCGCCCCAGACGTAAGGAGTGCCGATGTAGGACATCGCGATCGACACCACCTGGCTCCCGAACGGCGAGCTCGGATCGACGGTCACGCCCTCCGGGGCCGATGCGGTGGCGCCGACGACGGTGTCCTGGACCTGCTGCGCCTGCTGGGCCTGGGCGAGGTCGATTCGGGCCTGCGCCTCCTTCGCCATCAGCAGCTGGCGGGCGGCAGCCTGCGCTTCGAGGGTCGAGATCTCACCCTTGATCGAGGTCAGCAGCCGCTGGCGCTCGGAGAGCCGGTCGGCGACCGACTGCCTCACCGCCTGCCGTCTCGCCACGAGCCTCCGGGCGTACGCTCGCTCGTCCTTCAGCTCCCCGGCGTGCTGGACGACGGCAGCCTTGAAGCTCTCGACCTGGTGCACAACGAGGCTGTCCTCGCGCGACAGCCGGTCGGCGTTGTCGATTCGCGTCATCAGATCGTTCAGGCTGGTGGAGCCGAGGATCAGGTCGAGCGTGGTCGGCTGGGTCGCCGTGTAGAGGGAAACGAGCCGCTTCATGATCAGCTTGCGGCTCCGGCCGAGGTTCCGCCGCGCGACGATCAACTCGTGGCGGTTCACCTTCTGCTCGGCCTCGACGTTCGCCAGCCGGATGTTCGCGAGGTTGATCTGCTCGTCGGCTGCGCTCAGGCTCTGGTCGAGCTGGATGATCTCGCCGTAGACCTGCTGGGCCTCGGCCTTCTTTTCGTCTATCGGGGAGGTCCCGAATGCGGGAGCCGCGCCCGCCAGCGCCGTCAGCACGGCGGCAAGGCAAAGCAGAAGCACCCAACGCCTGCTCCGTGGGACTGACCCCGTTCGACAACGAGACCGGCCTGTTGACAGGGCCCGGCACGTCATTGGCCGCGCACCGTAGCAGGCGCACCGGTCGCAACACAAATCGGTAGCATCATTTCTCCCTGCAAACGGGCCGATTGCGTGCCCGGTCCCGCCCTTCTCCCCGGAGGATGGTACGTTCGACGCCGTGTCCGGGACCCGTGGAACCGTCGCCCGGCGTTGACGGCGGCGGCTAGAGCAGATCGGGGATCAGACCCTCGCCGTGCATGAGGTCGTTGGCCTCGTCGAGCGTCAGGTCGGCTGGGGGCACGACCAGATCCGAGGGAGCGAGATGGTCGTCGTCGAGGCGGTCGCCGTTCTCCCGCACCGCCGTCGCGAGCGCCGCCAGCGCCCTGTTCAGGGCCGTCTGGTCGCCGGCCTCGAGCGCCCGTGCGGTCTCTGCGTCGAGTTCCTCGAGTCGCGTCGAGATCGAGTCGTCCACCCGGTACTGGCCCTCTCCCATCACGCGCACGATCACCGGCCACCTCCGATCGCCGGGGGATCCGAGCTCGGCGCTGCTACGGCTCCCGGACCTCCGCTGTCCGAACCCGTGCCCAGCTCAGCTTTCATCTTCGCAAGCTCCTCGTCGACCTGGCCTCCCTGCGAGATTGCCGCCAGCTGGCGGTCGAGGTCGTCGCTCGTCGAGGTGAAGTCCTCGAGCGCCCCGCTCGCTGTCAGCTCGTCGACCGCGGCGGCGCGCGCCTGCATCTGCTGCGTCTTGTCCTGCGCGCGCTGGACCGCGAGCCCCACGTCGGCCATGTGCTCGCCGATCCCCGTCGCCGCCTCGCCGATCTTCACCTGGGCCTCGGCGGCCGAGTACTGCGCCTTGATCACCTCTTTCTGCGACCGGAACGCCTCGACCTTCGTCTGCAGCGCCTGCTCGGCGGTCACCAACTTCTGCTCCTGGTCGGCGAGCTGCTGCTCCTGCTGGTTGATCGAGTCGACCTGGCTCTGCAGTGCCGCCTTGCGCGTCAGCGCCTCGCGGGCAAGATCCTCGCGCCCCGCGGCGAGCGCCTGGCGCGCCTGATCGTCGAGCTTCGCGAGCTGCTGCTGCGTCGCGGAGCTCTCCATCTCGAGGCGCTTCTTCGCGGTCGTCACGTCGGCGATGCCGCGCTTGACGTTCTGGAGCTGCTGCAGCTGCTGTTCGTAGGCGTAGTCGAGCGTTTCCTCGGGGTTCTCCGCGTGGTCGAGCAGCTTCGAGAACTTCGCCTTGGCGATATCCGAGGTGCGACTCATCAAACCGGCCATTGGCCCTCCTTGAGCGTTGCGATCGAAGACTAGACGACCTTGCGTGCGCTTTACGTTCGGGAGACGTCCGGATAACCGTCGGTGCCGAGGATGAATCCAGCAACTCCCCTCCCGTCCCAACGAACAACGGAGAAGACCATGCGCAGACTGATCTCGATTCTCGCCGTGGGGGTCTTCCTCTCCGTCGCCGGCTTCGCAACCGCCGACGCGACTCCGACGACCACTGCGACGACGACCACGACCACGACGACGATTCCGACCACGACCACGACCACGACGACTTCGGTCAACAGCTCGACGACGACCACCACGCCGCAGCCGAATGCCGCGCCCGATCCGGCGCACAAGCTCGGCCCGCAGCACTGGTTCGCGGGGTCGGTCAGCAACGTCGAGTCCGACTCGCTCAGCATCGGCGTCCTCTGGGCCGGCCCGAATGACGGCTCGCTGAACGGTCAGACCGTCAGCGTGTCGGTGCTCGACCGCACCCGCATCAACCAGGGGCCGCATCGCGGCCCGATCGCACTCGCCGATATCCAGAACGGCGACCTGGTCGCCGTCCGGGCCGCCGGATCCGACCCGTCGAGCCTCACGGCCCTCAAGATCCACGTCTTCTGCAACTGCCACTGGATCGGCGGGACGATCAGCGACGTCGGCTCCAACAGCTTCTCGCTCAGCGTGAAGCGCACCGGCCCCTACGACACGGTGCTGAACAACGCGACCGTGACGATCGGCGTGGACGACCACACCGTCTACCTGCGCGGCCGCCACGGCGCTCGGATCGGCTTCTCCGACCTCAAGGCCGGCGAGGGCGTGGGCGTCGTGTTCTCGGCCAGCGGGTTCTTCAAGGCCCCGGGGTTCGACCCGACGACCGCGACGTTCACCGCGAAGCGAGCGCACGTCTGGGGCGCCCGGCAGGTTCCCCCGCTCTCGAGCGACTCGAGCGCGGCTGCCGGGGTTTCGGTTTCGTAGACCGGCTGTGAGGTGCGGCAGGGGCGCCTCCGGGGCGCCCCTGCCGCATCGGCGCCCTCCACGGGCCGTGCGAGACTGAATCGATGCCAGGGCTGCTGCTGATCGCGTCGGCGGTCGCCTCGTCTGTTCTCTTCGCTGCCGCCGCACGGATCCCGAGCCCGGTCTCGACGCTGCTTGCAGCCTACCTCGCCTTCGTCGCGAATATCGGCGTCGTGACCCTCGCGCTCTCCCCGTTCCACGAGGTGACGCGCAGCGGGCTCGCGGTCGCCGAGGCCGCGATCCTGGCCGGCTCGGCCGGCGTGTGGTGGGTGCGCGGCCGGCCGGGCCTCCCGGTCGGCGCCGGATGGGCGGCGGCCCGGGACATCCTCCGCGATCCACCCACCGCCGTGTTCGCTCTCGTGGTCGGGGCGCTGCTCGGCTACGAGCTCCTGCTCGCGCTCGCCGTGCCGCCGAATAACGGCGATGCGCTCGCCTATCACCTGCCGAAGGCGGCGGCCTGGGCGCAGCACGGCGGCATCTACTGGATCCCGGACGCTCCCACCGTGCGCCTGAACGAGTTCCAGCCGTTCGCCGAGCAGCAGCTCTTGTTCCTGTTCGTCGCGACCGGCGGAAGCGCGCTGATCGCGATCCCGCAGTTCGTGGCCGAGCTCGCGATCCTCGTCGCCGTGTTCGGTGCAGCGCGTCGCCTCGGGTTCGGGACGCGTGCAGCCGCCTGCGGAGGGTTCCTTTTCGCCACGTTCTCGCTGGTGGCGCTCGAGGCGACGACCGCCCAGAACGACCTCGTTGCGGCATCGTTCCCCGCCGTCGCGTGCTGCCTCCTCCTCGGGGGCGGCGGCCTCGAGGCCGCCCTTGCAGGCGCCGCCGTCGGGATGGGCGTCGGCGTGAAGCTCACGACCGCTCTCGTGCTCCCCGTGCTCGCGTGGCTCGCTCTCGCGCGCGGGCGACGGATCGCGGTCCTGGCCGCAGCCGGCGGCGCAGCGGGACTGGCCGCGATCGGCGTCTGGGGCTACGTCCTGAACGCGGTGCACACCGGCCACGTGTTCGGAGTCGGCACGGGGCCGGTCGAGTACCGCGCCTCGCCCGCCTATCCGCGTAGCCTCGCCAACGCGTTCGACCTCGCGTACGGCCTGATGGACGGCTCGATCCTGTCGAGCCGTCTCATCCACCTGCTCGCGCTCGCCGGAATCGTGGCCGCCCTCGGAGCCGGCGCCTGGGCGCTTCGGCGGGTCGGCAGGCGGCGGGCCGCAGCGGACGCGGCCGGAGTAGCGCTGCCGTTCGTCGCGCCGTTGCTCGTGATCGGCGGAGCGGGGGCGATCGCCTGGGTCGCGGGGAAATGGGGCTTCCCGCTGCGCGGGCCGAACGGGATCCTGACGCCGCTCGAGGAGAACCTGAACGAGGAGTACGGACGGATCAGCAACGAGGACTACTCGGCGTTCGGGCCGGTCGGGATCGTCGCGCTGATCGCCGCCACGGTGCTCGCGGTCGTCGCCTACGTCACGCGGCGCGCCGACGTGCGGCAACTGGCGCTCGCCTGCGCCATCCCGTCCTTCCTGGTCCTCGTCGCGCTCGACACCGTCTGGAACCCCTTCCTGATCCGTTTCTTCCTCGTCCCCGCCGTGCTCGCTGCGCCGCTGCTCGCCTGGCTCTTCTCGAGCCGGCTCGTCACGGTTGCGTTCGTCGTCGCTGCGGGGCTCACGGTCGGTCTGACGATCACGAAGGACCAGACCAAGCCGCTCGACAACCCCTACGGCCACGGGCGGCCGTGGAACCTCACGCAGGAGAACTCGATCGGCGTCAACGCCAACCCCACCTTCGCCGTCGCGGCCGGGCTGCTCCCTCAGTACCTGCCGGCGCATGCGTGCGTCGGCGCGATCGACGACGTCTGGGAGCCGACGTACCTTCTTTTTGGACCGGGGCTCCAGCACCGCGTCACCTATCTGCCCCGGGATGCCAGCGCGGTCGCGCAGGCGGCCGAGACCGGGCTGAGCTACGTCGCGATCAGCTCGGGCACATACGCCTCCGTTGCCGACTCCTTCGCGGCCGCAGGCTGGAAGCTCCAACCGATCGGGGGCTGGATCCTCGCTTCGCACCCAAAAGCCGGTGACGGCATCTGTCCTTCATGAGCACGGAAATGCCCTCCCCCTTTCGAGGGATTGTCGGGGAGGAGGACGCTGCCACGGGGCGAAAAGACCGTCGTGGGTCACCCTGCGCATGTGGCGACGTCGTCGCCGGGAACCGGTCGGCGCGCTCCGGTGCTGGAGGCGCGTGACGTGATGCTGCTCGAGTGCGTGTCGTTTGGGCTGACCGACGAGCAGATCGGGGGCGAGACGGGCCTCACGGCGGACGCCGTGCGGGCCAACCTCCGGAGGGTCGTCCGAACCCTCGGAGCGCGAAATCGCGCCCATGCCGTCGCGATCGCGCTCAAGGCCGGCCTGATCACCTGATCCCCGGTGGGACGGTTCGCCGGCATTTCGGCTCGGCCGGCGGCACGAGCTCCGATTCGCGATCACCGCTCCGTTGCAGCCCGCTCGCCGGTGACGGTTCCGAGCGCCTCCGCCGCAGCATCGGCGATGCATCCGGCAGGATCTTCCCACGCGCGGTCGCGTCCGTAGCGCGCCACGAGCGAGGCCGCGGGGGACGGGCAGTCGACGCCGTCTTCGATCTCGCCGGCAACGACCACGGACGGGATACCCCGTCGCTCGCAGAGGGCAAGCAGCTCGCCGACGATCTTTCCGGCGAACGACGTCCGGTCGAGCCGACCCTCGCCCGTGAGAACGATGTCCGCGCCGGCCAGTGCGTGGTCGAGGCCCAGACGGCCCGCGACCAGCTGGAAGCCGGGCACGAGCTCGGCGCCGAGCGCTGCGAGCCCGCCGGCGAGCCCTCCGGCCGCCCCCGCGCCCGGCAGGGCCGCCACATCGACGCCGAGCTCGGTGCGGTAGCGGCCGGCGATCTCGGCCAGACGTTCCGAGAGCAGCGCCACCTGGTCGGGCGTCGCTCCCTTCTGGGGGCCGAACGTCGCGGCTGCCTCGAGAAACGGCGTGCGGACGTCGCAGGCCACCTGAACCCGCACGGCGAACGGTTCCCAGCCGAGTGCCTCCACGGCGCCGAGGCCGCCGTCGGTGGTCGCAGAGCCACCGACGGCCACCACGATGCCGTCGGCGCCCGCAGCGAGGGCGGCGGCGATGAGCTCACCGGTACCGCGCGTCGAGGCGCGCACCGGATCGTTCGCGGGAGCTCCCCCCGCGAGCGAGAGACCGGATGCGCCGGCGGCTTCGATCACCGCGTCCCAACCGTCGAGGCGCCAGCCGGCTTCGACCGGTGTGCCGAGCGGCCCACGGACGACGCTAACGCGGTTCGCGCCTCCGAGTGCCTCGAGGGTGCCTTCGCCGCCGTCGGCGAGCGGCAGCTTCCGGCAGTCCCAGCCGGCCCGGCGTGCCCCGTCGGCGAGCGCATCGGCGACCTCGACCGCTCGTAGCGAACCGCGGAACTTGTCCGGCGCCGCCAGGGCCAGCCTGCTGCTCACTCCCGGTAGCGGTGGTCGTGCCAGCTGCGGACGACGCCGAACCTCTCGCCGTTCCCCTGCCGGCGGCCGTGGACGAAGCCGCCCGTCGGGCAGCAGCTCGGGTCGTTCTGGTCGAAGATCGGATCTTTCTCGACGATGTCCGCCCCGATCCGGACGAGGCCGAGCTTGCAGCCGCCGCGCACCAGCGAAGCTTCGCAGACCCGGCGGCGCGTCAGCCCGATTGCGGTTGGGTTACAGGGCGGAGAACCCCGGCAGGAGACCTCTCCGCAGGAGCACACTGTGAGTGAGATGGCATCCAAGCTCGCGCCCCTTCTCTGTGAGCTCCACGCCCATACGACGTGGAGTGACGGGGCGTTGGCGGTACGCGAGCTCTGCGATCTCTACGGTCGCACCGGGTTCGACGTGCTCGCGGTCACCGACCACACCCTTCCGCACGCCCACGTTCGGGCTCCGGACTTCGCCGGTTACCTGGAGGAGCTCGCAGTCGAAGCCGAGCGGGCGCGTCGGCTCTACGACCTGCTCGTGATCCCCGGGCTCGAGCTGACCTACGAGGATCACGACCCCTCGCTCGGGGGACACGCCCTCGCGATCGGGCTCCGGCGCTTCGTCGGGGTCGAGGACGGGCTCGAAGAGGCTCTGCGCGCAGCCCGCGCGCACGGGGCGGCGCTCGTCGCCGCCCACCCGTACGAGCTCGAAGACGTCGGCCGGATGACGAGGCCCACCGCCGCGTTCGCAAGCGATCCGGTCAGATGGGCGCGGCTAGTCGACCGCTTCGAGCTCTTCAACCGCGACACGCTGTTCTCCTGGGTCGCCGAGGCCCGGCTGCCCGCGGTCGCCTGCGGCGACTTCCACAGACCGGAACATCTCGCCGGCTGGAAAACACTGCTCCCGTGCCCGAAGGACGAGCAGGCCGTGATCGACTACATCCGTTCCCCGCGTCCCGCGTTCATCGTGCGGCTCGAGCCCTACGCTGAGCGGCTTCCGAGGGCAGCCTGATGGAGCACGCCGAGGACACGTCGCGGGCCCCCCGGCCGTACGGCTGGACTGACTGGTACCTGTTCGCCCGGAACGAGCTCGGCTTCGCGCACGGCGAGAGCGCCGAGTACGCCAACCTGCGCTACGTCGAGGAGCAGAACCGGGAAGCTCTGCACCGCGGCGACAGCGATCGGCTGCCGCACAGGGGCACGTTCTAACGGCGTTTGCCACGCGGCCGTTCGGCGCGCAGATCCTTCTCGATCTGGCGCCGCTGGTTCTTCTTCGCCTTCTTGCGAAGCTTCGCCTTCCGAGCCCCTGACACCCCGTACCAATAGTAATGCCGCCCGAGCCAGTCTGCCGCAGCTTCTTTACCAGGCTGTCAATCCGGCGGCGCCCGAGCGGGATAGGTTGGCCGCGATGAGCGCGAGAGCGGTCGTCATCGGAGCCGGCGTGCTCGGCAGCCTCCATGCGCTCGCTGCGCTCCGGCGTGGCTGGGAGGTCGTGCACCTCGAGCGCGAGCAGGACGCTCGCGGGGCCTCCGTGCGCAACTTCGGCCTCGTCTGGGTGAGCGGTCGTCGTCCGGGCCCGGAGCTCGCCCTCGCGCTGCGCGCCCGCAGCCTCTGGGAGGAGCTCGGAAGAGAGGTCCCGGAGCTGGGATTCAGGCCGAACGGGTCGCTCACGTTGGTCCAGGACGAGGCCGAGCTTCGAGTCCTCGAGCAGGTGGTGGAGCGGCCCGACGCGGCAGAGCGCCGGCTGGAGCTCCTGGATGCGGCGCAGGTGACCGAGGTGAATCCCACGGTCCGCGGACGGGTGCTCGCGGGGCTCCTGTGCCGCGCGGACGCGGCGGTCGAGCCGCAGCGCGTCCCCGGCGCGGTGCGGGCTGTGCTCGAGCGCGAGCCGGGCTACCGCTGGCTGCCGGGGCGACACGTGGTCGAGCTGGACGACGGCTGGGCACGCGATCACCGCGGCGAGCGCCATGCCGGCGACGTCGTGATCGTCTGCCCGGGT
>Ga0335080_10008333_pt1 | contig 10809 bp, 8 predicted proteins | sample Lox_Sample_34_FD_206720 | JGI IMG/M metagenome (GOLD analysis project Ga0335080, IMG submission 206720) | Soil microbial communities from Loxahatchee National Wildlife Refuge, Florida, United States - Lox_Sample_3.4 | ecosystem: Environmental > Terrestrial > Soil > Wetlands | place: USA: Florida...
CCAGTCCCCGTCCGACCCGGCCGGCACACAGGGAGCCGAAGGCGGGCGCAGCTCGTCGGACTTCGGCGAGCCGTCGGGCACGCTGCGCGAGGCTGCGATGCGGCCCGTCCAGGCGCTCGCCTTCGACGTCGGTCCGATCGAGGCGCTGCGCGGCCTGCGCCGCGCGGTGGCGCAGGCGAACCAGGTCGGGATCACCAGCTTCGTCGAGGCGCGCGCCACGGTCCCGGCGTACGATTGGGCGTATCGCCTGCTCGACGCCGCCGGCCTGCTGGACGCGCGCGTGCTGCTCTCCCTATGGCTCGATCCGGAGCGCAGCGACGACGAGCAGCTCGCCGAGCTCGTCGCTCGCCGCAGCCACGACTTCACGCGGCACGTGCGCTCGGGCGCCGTGAAGCTCTTCGTGGACGGCGTCGCAGAATCGCGGACGGCGTACCTCCTCGAGCCCTATGAGGGCAGCAGCGATCGCGGCAGTCCGAACTTTCCACCCGATCGGCTCGCCGATCTCGCGACGCGCCTCGACCGCGAGGGCTTTCAGCTCCACTTCCACGCCATCGGCGACGCCGCGGTGCGCGAAGCACTGGACGCCATCGCGTCGGCGCGCGCGCACAACGGTCCGCGCGACCTGCGTCACCAGATCGCCCATCTCCAGCTCGTCGATCCAGCCGACCTGCCGCGTTTCGCTGCGCTCGGCGTGTTCGCCGACGTGCAGGCGCTCTGGGCGTTTCCGGACGACTACGCGATGAAGCTGGACGTTCCCGCGCTCGGCGCGGCGCGCACGGAGCGCATGTATCCGATCGGAAGCCTCGTGCGCGCCAACGCGCCGCTCGCGGCGGGGAGCGACTGGCCGGTCTCCTCGATGAATCCGCTCGCGGCGATCCAGGTCGCGCTGACGCGCAGTGATCCCCGCGCGCCAGGCGGCGAAGTGCTCGGTGCCGATCAGCGCGCCGACCTCGCGACGATGCTCGCCGCCTACACGATCGGCGGCGCGCGACTGATGAACCTGGATGGTGAGACGGGATCGATCGAAGTGGGAAAGTCGGCGGACCTGGTGGTGATCGATCGGGATCTGTTCGCGATCGAGCCCGCGGAAGTGGCGAAGGCGAAGGTCTCGATGACTCTCTTCGAGGGGAGATTGGTCTTCGGGGCGAGCCCATGATCCTCCGCCGCCTGCCTACCTCTGGATCGGGTATCTCAGAAGCTTCACCAGAGGCTCGAGCGATCGGTCCGGGCTGGCGCCGGCGAGCTCGCGCTCCGCGAACTCGAGCTGGGCTCTCTCGTGCTCGACCATGTAGAGGCAGACCGCCTGCTGATCGAGCGCACCTCGCGTTCCCGCGGCGTCGGCGTGCCTCTGATAGCGCGGGATGAAGTCGTTGAGGATCGCCCCGCGCAGGGCGCGCATCTGCACCGTCCAGGTCAACGCCTTGAGCTGCTCGGCCAGCGCGATGCCCTTGTCCCGGTCGGCCGTCTGCTCCACGATGCTCACGCCGTGGGCGACCATCGGCGCCCGAAGCCACGCTTTCGTCTCCGTCTCGAGCTGGAGCAGCGTGCTCCATTTCAGGCGCTCGTCGTCGTTTCGCGCCGTGCCCAGCAGCGCGGAGTAGATGGCTTCGCCCAGTACCTCACCGCTGTAGAACTCGAGGAGCGCATCGGCGTGGGACGCCATGGGGCCCTCCCTCCCTCGCAGGCTCGAGGAGACTCTAGCGCCACTCGCGCGAGCCCGTTGCCGCCTCGTGGGAAGCAAGAGGCTCCCGATTCCGTCGCGCTCGCCGTCGCATCAGCAGCGGAAGCACGAGCGCGAGCTCGGCGCCGAGGCCGCAGCGCTCCGACTCCGAGTTGTACCAGGACGCGAGGCACTTCTGATCGGCCGGGAAGTCGATCTTTCCGTCCCCGTCGTTGTCGATGCCGTCGTCGCACTTCGGCGCGAGACCCTCGAAAGCGCCGATGTCGCACGCACCACCGAGCGGGCGAGGCACGCCGCGTTGGTCGGCCCTGAGCGGCACCTCCGGCGTGGTCGAGTCGCCGCCGTCGTCGTACACGCAGTCGGCGACCGGCACCGCGTTGAGGGCCGGGCTGCCCGGGAGAAGCCCGATCGTGAGGGTCGGGCCGAAGTTGTCGCCGAGAGGACCGAGGAGCGGATCGATCGGGGCCGCCGCCGTTCCGATCTGATCGGTCGGATCGGCGCCGGCAGGGAGACAGCCGCTCCCGTCTCCGATGAGGTTGTGTCCAGCGGAAATCAGGGCGTCATTGACCGTTACAAAGGCCGGATCTCCATCGGCAAGGCTCGCACAATCCGCAGAAGCGGTCGCCGAATTCGCAGCGATCAGGCTGTTCGCGAGGTAGGCGTGATACGCCGAGAAGTTACAGCCGATCTTGGTGCACCCTCCCGAGTGTGCGGCGACCCCGCCCCCCTCCGTCGCAGAATTGCGGACCACAGTCGCGTTCGTCAGTTGCAACGAAGCGCCTCCGTATACGCACGGATCGCCACTACCAGAGCCGTCGTCCTCATAGGCGAACAAGCCGCCGCCTCTGCCGCCCGCGATATTTCCGCTGATCGTCGAATTGATGACAGTGGTAGGTCCTATCGGAAAGAGGCCACCTCCATCGGTATCAGCGATGTTGTCGCTGATGGTGCTCCCGGAGATGTTTGTGGGCGATTCGCAGTAGTAGATGCCCCCGCCGAGCATGGCGTGGTTCGAGGCGATCGTGCTGTTGGATATCGTCAGTGCGCTGCTGATGATCTCCTCGATGCCGCCGCCATAGCCGACCGCGCGGTTCCGGGTGATCCGGCTCCCCGAGATCACGAGCGCACAGACCTGGTCGCAGGCGACTCCGCCGCCGTCGACGCCTGCTTGGTTGTCGGTGATCGAGGAGTCGGAGATCGAGACGACCGCACCACCCGCCAGGATGCCCCCGCCCGACGAAGACGTCGTGCCATGCGTGATGTGGACGCCCGCAATATCAACATGGACGGCACCACCCTCACCGAGGGAGAGAACTCGATCGCCGCCGCCGCCATCGATCGTGGTCCGGGTCATGCCCGCCCCGCGCAGCATGAGGTCGTCCGAAATGCTCAATTGGCCGAGCGCGAGCGGAAACGTTCCGGACGGAAGGTCCACCTCGTCCTGGCCGGGGAGAGCGTTCGCCTCGGTGACCGCTGCGCGCAGCGTGCACTCGCCGGCCGAGGTGGCGCAGAGGCCATCGCCGGGATTTGCGTCGTCCGCATCGGTCGTGCTGTTCACGGTGAACACGGATCCTGCGACCGGTCGACTACAGGCCGCGACGAACGCCTCCGCGGGCAGGGGATTCACGATTCGAGGCCGAAGCGGGGGGTGGCCGCTCTGAAGGGAGCGCGCGCTCCCTCTTCGCAGGAGCGCAGCGGCCTCCATGACCGCAGCCTCGGCGGTGCACTCTCCCTTGGCCGAGGCACAGATGCCGTCGCCCGGGTTGGCGTCGCGATCGCGCGCCACGCTGTCGATCGTGAAGGTGACTTGCGCGCCGGCTCCCAGCGGCATCAGGAGTGCAGCCAGGGAGACGTACACGAGCGCGAGCCGAGTCGGGGGAGGCGGCAGACTGTCTCCTCTCATGGCCGCAGCGCCGTTCCCGCGATCAACGTCCAGAGAAGAAGTGGCCGCGATGAGCCTGCAGGTGTCGAGTTGCGCCCCGAAGGGAGAGCGCCTCACGCTGGTGGAGAACTGCTGCCGATCGGAAACCGGAATCCCGGTGCAGGATCGCCCGTGCTATCCACTCCACCGTGAGCTCCGCCGAGCCCTCCGGAGTGCCGGACGCGGCAGCGGTCCGATTCCCACCGCCGCTGGTCTACCTCCTCGCGGTGATCGCGGGGGCTCTGCTGCAGGCGTTCGCGCCACCGCTTCGGCTCGACGTCGCGCGCGGCGCGCGGATTGCTCTCGGCGCGGTGCTGTCGCTTCTCGGCGTCGCGCTGATGGCTGCGGCGATCGGGCTCTTCCGGCGCACCGGGCAGGACCCGACGCCGTGGAAGACCACGCCGGAGATCGTCTCGACGGGGATCTATCGGTGGACGCGGAACCCGATGTACGTCGGCATGGCGCTGATCCAGGCCGGCATCGGCGTCGGCTGGGGGAACGGCTGGATCCTGGCGCTGCTGCCGCCCGCGCTCCTGGTGATCTACGTGTCGGCCATCCGCCACGAGGAGGCCTACCTCGAGCGCAAGTTCGGAGACACCTACCTTCGCTACAAGCGATCCGTGCGGCGTTGGCTATAGCTCCGAGGGCAGCGAGCTGCGGTCGCTCCGACTCGCCGGGGAGGGCGCCGTGACGCGGGATCTCGACGCGGTCGTCGTCGGGGCCGGCTTCGCCGGCCTCTACATGCTCCACCGCCTGCGCGGGCTCGGGCTCGCCGTCCGCGCGTTCGAGGCCGGGAGCGGCATCGGCGGCACCTGGTTCTGGAATCGGTATCCGGGCGCGCGCTGCGACATCGAGAGCCTGGAGTACTCGTACCAGTTCTCGGACGAGCTGCAGCAGGAGTGGGAGTGGAGCGAGCGCTACGCGACCCAGCCCGAGATCCTGCGCTATCTCGAGCACGTCGCGGACCGCTTCGACCTGCGCCGCGACATCGAGCTCGGAACGCGCGTCCGCGGCGCCCGCTTCGACGAGGCGAGCGCGCGCTGGAGCGTCGACACCGAGCGCGGCGCAGTCTCGGCCCGCTTGCTGATCCTGGCGACCGGCTGCCTGTCGGCCGCCAACACGCCGCGCTTCCCCGGCCTCGAGCGCTTCGACGGCACGACGTACCACACCGGCCGTTGGCCGCACGAGGGCGTCGACTTCACCGGGAAGCGGGTCGGCGTGATCGGCACCGGGTCGTCGGCGATCCAGTCGATCCCGCTGATCGCCGAGCAGGCGGCACACCTCTTCGTGTTCCAGCGCACGCCGAGCTACTCGATCCCGGCGCACAACGCGCCGCTCGATCCCGAACGGGTGCGCCAGGTGAAGGCGGACTACGCGGGCTTCCGAGGCCGCAACGCCCAGCTCCCGTTCGGCGCCAACTTTCCGCCGGGCGAGCACGCGGCCCTCCAGGTCGACCCCGCGGAGCGCGCGCGCGAGTACGAGGCGCGCTGGCAGCAGGGCGGGCTCGGATTCGTCACGGCGTTCGCCGACCTGCTCGTCGACCGCGCCGCCAACGAGACAGCGGCCTCGTTCGTCCGCGACAAGATCCGCTCGCTCGTCCGCGATCCCGCCGTCGCGGAGGCGCTGTCTCCGCGGCAGGTGATCGGCTGCAAGCGGCTCTGCGTCGACACCGGCTACTACGCCGCGTTCAACCGCCCGAACGTGACGCTGGTGGACGTCGCCGCCGCGCCGATCGAGGAGATCCTCGCCGACGGCCTGCGCACGGCGCGGGCGCGCTACGCGCTCGACTGCATCGTCTTCGCGACCGGCTTCGACGCGATGACGGGCGCCGCGCTCGCGATCGACATCCGCGGCCGCGGCGGCCGCGCGCTGCGCGAGAAGTGGGCCGAGGGCCCGCGCACCTACCTGGGTCTCGGAACCGCCGGCTTCCCGAACCTCTTCTTCATCACCGGGCCCGGGAGCCCCTCGGTGCTCTCGAACATGGTTCCGTCGATCGAGCAGCACGTCGACTGGATCGCGGACTGCATCGCGTGGATGCGCGCCCGGCGCTTCGACGCGATCGTCGCAACGGAGTCCGCCGAGGACGCATGGGTCGCGCACGTGAACGAGGTCGCCGGCCTCACGCTCTTCCCGTCGTGCAACTCGTGGTACCTCGGCGCGAACGTCCCGGGAAAGCCGCGCGTGTTCATGCCGTACCTCGGCTTCCCGCCCTACGTGCAGCGGTGCAACGAGGTGGCCGCGAAGGGCTACGACGGCTTCGCGCTCGGCTGACGCCGGGAGCCGCGCTCAGATGTACGGCGGCGGAGGCGGAGCCGGACCCGAGGGCGGCGCCGGCGGCAGGCTCCGCATCGGAGCGGGCGGAGGCGGCGGCGGCAGCGAAGGCATGGCGCGGGCCGGAGCCGGAGCGGACGCGGGCGCCGCGGCCGGGATCTGGTTCCCGTAGGCGTACATGCACTGCAGGTAGCTGTTGTCGTAGCGCTGCTGGACGGCGACGCCGGTGGCGGTGCTGGCGCTGGCGCCGGCACCGGTCCCGAACAGGAGGCCGCTCGCAGCTCCGATCGCGGCGCCGGTGGCGGGCTGGCCGACGGCGGCTCCGATCGCGGCGCCGAGGCCGGCACCGATTGCGGTTCCGATCACGGCCCCGCTCGCCATCGACTGGTTGGCATGGCCGCTCGCCGAGCCGGTGTTCTGGTTCGCGAACTGCCGGCATGTCTGGTCGTCGTGCTGGAACTGGTCGAAGGGCTTGCCCTGCCCGGGCAGCACCATCACGCTCGGCCCCGCTGGAACGTTCGCGCACGCCGCCAACACCAAGGCGCTCGCGACGCAAGCTGCCCCGAGTCCCGATCGGCTCATCGCGACCGTCCCTCCTAGCTGTTGACCTTCGCTCGGCTCCGCAGACTGCGCCTCGCTGCGCGGAGGCCGACTCTCGAGTCGGCCTCCTAGCTGCTGAACTTCGCTCGGCTCCGCGGACTGCGCCTCGCTGCGCGGAGGCCGACTCTGGAGTCGGCCTCCTAGCTGGGCGGCGTCGTCTGCGGGACGACCTGCATCCACCCGCCCGGACACTGGCGCACGTAGGGGAAGTAGCCCTGCGGATCCTGGCAGTAGTACCAGTAGCCCGATGCATCGGATTGCTGCTGCTGTTGCGGCGGCGCCTGCTGGACGAACACCTGGGGCTGGCTCTGCACGGCCACCGGAACCGGTACGGCGACTGGGACGCCGACGGGCACACCCACGGCGACCGGCGCCGGCCATCCCCAGAATGGAGCGCCCCAGCCGAAGCCGACCGGCGCCCCGAATCCGATCACGACCGAGGTGCCGCCGTGCCAGCCCCCACCGTGCCACCCCCCGCCGTGCCAACCCCATCCGCCGTGCCAGCCGCCCGCCTGGCTCGCCTGCGGTGCGCCCAGCACGAGCGCCATCGCGGCGACGAGCCCGAGCGCAAGCCTGTGGACCCCCAAATTGGTCCGGACCCAGGAATTCGCGAGCAAGGTCCGCATGGTTTCCTCCAGCGATCCATCGTTTCGGACGCCGGCCACACGCCGGCCATTCGCCTGCCGCAACACGTGGAACACGACACTCCGGCTCTGGTTCCGCTCCGATGGGGTGCGCAGATGCCGCCTTCGGGGACGTTTCCAGGTCTCCCCGCGGGCGCCGGAGGTTGACGAGAGGGTATCGGCCATCACACTCGCGCCCCCTTACGGAGACGCTCCGGTGCACGGTCGACGCCGAGTCCTCGCTCTGCTCGCCACCATCGCAATCGGTTGGGCTTCGGCCGGCGCGTTGCGAGCCATCGCCCAGCCTCCGACTGGGCAGCCGGAGCCGACGGCCGATGCCCTCCGAGCCATCGTCGGCGCGGCCCACATCGATGGGATGCGCTGGCCGCGCTTCCCGGATTACCAGCGCATCCTCGAGGCCCTGTACGGGCCGCGCAGCTACGCCCCGCTCTGGCTCGACGCCGGCCAGCCGACCCCGCAGGCGCGCGAGGCGATCGCGGTGCTCCTCGAGGCGGGCGCCAAGGGGCTCGACCCGCGCGACTACGACGCCGAGAAGCTCGACCAGGCGTCGCGCACGCTCGGAGCGAGCGCCTCGACGCAGGAGCAGGCGCGCTTCGACGCGATGCTCTCGGTCGGGCTGCTCCGCAACATCTCCGACCTCCACATCGGCCGGGTGAATCCGAAGCACCTCGCCTTCGGCTTCGACATCGATCCCAAAAAGTACGACCTCGCGGCGCTCGTCGCCGGCGCGGTGCGAGACGGGCGGGTGCGCGAGGTGGTGAAGCAGGCGGAGCCGCACTTCCCGCAGAATCGGCTGCTCGAGGAGCAGCTCGCTCGCTACCGGGAGATCGCCGCCGACCCCTCGCTCGCGCCGGTGCAGATCGCCGCACCGTCGAAGCCGGGCGCGCCGCTGGCCTCCGCGCCCGAGCTCGCGCGCTGGCTCGCGGCGCTCGGCGACATGCCCGCGTCTGCGGCGCCCTCGCCCGGCGTCTACGACGGCCCCCTCGTCGAGGGCGTGAAGCACTTCCAGGCGCGCCACGGCCTCGCGCCGGACGGCGTGATCGGCAAGGGCACCGCGCGCGAGCTCGCCGTACCCGCCTCGCTGCGCGTCGAGCAGATCGAGCTGGCGCTCGAGCGGCTGCGCTGGATTCCGGCGCTCGAGTCCGGCCGCGCGGTCTTCGTGAACGTGCCGGCCTTCGAGCTCTGGGCCTTCGACGACATCGCCGCGGATCAGCGGCCGTCGGTGCAGATGATCGTCGTGGTCGGCCGCGCGTTGCGCCACGAGACGCCGATCTTCACCGGCGCGATGAAGACCGTCGTGTTCGCGCCCTACTGGAACGTCCCGCGCAGCATCACGCGCAACGAGATCCTTCCCAAGCTGCGAAAGAGCCCGGGCTATCTCGCGGCGCAGCAGATGGAGATCGTGAGCGGCGGCCAGGTGCTCCCGCCGACGGCGGCCAGCATCGAGAAGCTCGCCAGCGGCGCGGCGCAGCTCCGCCAGAGACCCGGACCGAAGAACGCGCTCGGCCGCGTGAAGTTCCTGTTCCCGAACAGCAACAACGTCTACCTCCACGACACGCCGTCGCAGGCGCCGTTCGCCGAGGCGCGCCGCGACTTCAGCCACGGCTGCATCCGGCTCTCACAGCCGGCGGCGCTCGCGGAGTGGGTCCTGCGCGGGGCGCCGGGCTGGGATGCGGACCGGGTCGCGCGCGAGATGGTCCGCAGCAGCGAGCTCGCGGTTCCCGTGCAGCCGCCCGTCCCGGTCGTGATCTACTACACCACGGCGCTCGCGCGGCGCGACGGCACGATCGCCTTCTTCGACGACGTCTATGGCTTGGATGCGCGACTCGAGCGCGCGCTCGCCCGCGGCTATCCCTATCCGCCCTGACCGAAGTCGGCGAAGACCACGCTGCCGTCCTCGATGCGATCGATGAGCGAGCGCGCGACGGCGGGGTCGAGGGCCGGGCAGCCCCAGCTCCGGCCGAGCCGCCCTCCGCTCTTCGCGCGGAAGTCGGCGCTCGCGTACGCCGCAGGGTGCATCACGATACGCCGCAGGGCAGCGTGATCGTTCAGGCCGGTATCGAGGCCGACGAGCTCGAGCGAGAGCCCGTGCTCGCCCGGGTAGACGGTGCCGGTGAGGAAGGTGCCGAGGCTCGAGCGATGGCTTCCTTCGTCGTTGCTGAAGCGCACCGCGTGATCGGGATCACCTTCGGGCGAGGAGCCCCGCCCGTGCGCGACGTACTCGCGGCGCAAGACGCGCTGCGAGGCGGGATCGATCACCCAGAGCCGGCGCTGCGACGACGGAAGCGCGTAGTCGATGATGGTGAGGAGCTCGTTGCGCACCAGGCCGGCCTGCTCGACCCGGTGGTAGGCGGCGAGGCCGCGCGCGAGCACCGCGGGCCGAGGACGGGACGGGCCGTCGTCGCCCGCCGGCTCGCTTCGCGCGGCGAGCGGCGAGAGTGCCATCCACAAGACCGCCGCGATCCCCAGAGCCCGCACCGCGTTCCCCCTGTGGCCGCGCAGGGTAGCCCAGCCTGACGAACCGGAGGGCCAGGCGCTGCGCGCCATGCCGGTTGATCCGGAGGGCCAGGCGCTGCGCGCCATGCCTGTTGATCCGGAGGGCCAGGCGCTGCGCGCCATGCCTGTTGATCCGGAGGGCCAGGCGCTGCGCGCCATGCGCGCGCCCCTAGCTGCGGTCGTCGCGGGCGCGGCGCGCCCCCGCGCCCTGGCGGCGCAGGAGCTTGCCGATCAGGCCGCGCTTCGGCTTGCGCATCTCGAGCAGCCGCAGCGCGCGCATCGCCTCGATCGAGTCGGGCCGGCGCTCGATGGCGCGGGCGAACATGCGCTCCGCCACGTCGAGGCGGCCGGCCGCCTCGGCGAGCCGGCCGAGGAACAGCCACGGCTTCTCGCGATCGGGCGCCAGCTTGGCGCCGCGCTTCACCAGCTCGAAGGCCTTGTTGAGCCCCTCGTGCCCGTTCGTCAGATAGTGCGCCCAGCCCTTGTAGGCGAGGTACTCACCCTCGTCCGGGTAGAGCTCGACGGCGCGCTCGAAGTGCACGAGCGCTCCGTTCCAGTCGTGCGCGCGCAGGCGCGCCTCGCCCTTCTGGAACTCCTGCTCCGCCGCGAGCGCGCGCTGGCCCTCGGCGAGGGCGTCGGCGTCGCGCGCGTCGCGCTGCGGGTCGCGGCGATAGGCGGCCAGGCGCTCCGGGTCGGAGAGCGCCTCGTAGGCGCGCGTGATCTCGCGGAACGCCTCCTCGGCGAGCTCTCGCACGGCGTGGCTCGCGCCCGACCAGCGGTCGGGGTGGGTCTGCTTGGCGAGCTGGGTATAGGCGGCTCGAATCTGATTCTCGTCGGCGTCGGAGGTGACGCCGAGCTTGGCGAAGGGGCTCGTCACGCGGACCTGCTCGACCAGGGCCGCGAGCTGCGCGCGCAGATCGCGATCGGCCGCGTAGTGGGCGTGATCCTCGACCCGCGCGGGCGAGGGCGGCGCCGGGGCCTCGATGCGCACCGGCTGTGCGGGCTTGGGACGCGGCGGCGGCGCAGCGGTCGCGGGTCGCGAAGCGGCGGGACGCGCCTGGCGCCCGGGCCCGCCGCTCGGATGCAGTCGAACGCGCGCCGCCGGTCCTCCCGTGCGCACCGCCTCGCCCTCGCGCAGCTCGAGAAGCCCGGTCTCGAGCAGGACGTAGGCGGAGCGCCGCACCTCTTCCGGACGC
>Ga0335080_10008334_pt1 | contig 10808 bp, 11 predicted proteins | sample Lox_Sample_34_FD_206720 | JGI IMG/M metagenome (GOLD analysis project Ga0335080, IMG submission 206720) | Soil microbial communities from Loxahatchee National Wildlife Refuge, Florida, United States - Lox_Sample_3.4 | ecosystem: Environmental > Terrestrial > Soil > Wetlands | place: USA...
GCCAATGATCGACCGGTGCGTCGTCGCGGTCGAACGCGCGCAGGTCGGCCGGCACGGCGCAGTCGCAACGCCAGCACGAGACGCGGACGCCGTCGGGCAGCCGCTCGGTGTGGATCTGCGCGCGCCTGGCCGGCGCCGGATCGGCGAGGTGCGACAGCACCAGCAGGCTGTCGATGATGAGCTGGTAATGGCAGGCGACGCGGGCATGGTGCCGGACCACCGCCCAGTCCGGCTGCGCGAGCCAGTGGAAGTCCCGGATGGTCGACGGGTCGGCCTTCGCGGGATCGCCGGTCCACACCCAGACGCAGCCATCGCGCTCGACCGCCGGGCGGTCGCGGCCGGCGTGCGCGCGCGGGTTGCCGCCGGCCTCCCGGACCAGCGTGACGGCCCGGTCGAGCACGGTGCGGGTCAGCGGCCGATCGGTCAGCTCGTCGGACCACGCGGCGACGTACCACGCGTCGGTGACGAAGCCCGTCATCGCCGGGCCGGCTCGTGGTTGCGCCAGAGCACTGTCGACCTCCCGCGGTTTCCACCCCGGATCGCGCCGCGCGCATCGCTCGACGCCGGTGCGATCCGCCCGCGGCGAAGCACGTGGCGTGCCAACCGACGGTTGCGGTCGGCGGCGATTCGATACGGCGCCCGGGAGCCCCTGCCCGCAAATGCGCCAGCCGGCGCCGCACGCGCGGGCGTGCGACGCCATGGGGCGCTATCGCGGCCCGGCCGCCCGGCGTAGCATCGGGCCTGCGACGCGGTGACCGAGCCCGATCGTCACGCGCCTTGCATGGCGCCAATCATCGAAGGGGGAGCGCAACATGACGATATCGATCATCCGTCGGGGATGGCAGGGTTTGGCGCTGGCCGCCGCGCTGGCGACGACCGCCGCGCCGGCCGTCGCGCAGGACAAGAAGATCTCCATCATGCTGTGGGGCACGACCTGGCAGGGCGTGGTCCAGAAGGCGAGCGAGGACTTCACCAAGAAGACCGGCATCAAGATCGAGTTCGCCAGCCAGACCACCTCGGGCGAGGGCCTGACCAAGCTGCAGGCCATGAAGGCGCATCCGACCGTCGATGTCTGGTTCACCACCGACTCGGTGGCGGTGCGCGCGGTCAAGGACACCGACATGTTCGCGCCGTTGCCGGCCGCCGACATGCCGAACCTGGCCGACGTGCCCGCCGAGGCCAAGCGCGAGCGCTGGGTCGGCTTCTACGGCTATCCGGTCGGCATCGTCTACCGCACCGACCTGGTAAAGACGCCGATCACCGCCTGGGAGGACCTGTGGGGCCCCGCCTTCAAGGGCAAGCTGGGCGTCCCGGCGCCGAGCTCGTATCAGGGCCGCGTCATCCTGATCGCCTCGCTGCTGGCCGGCGGCAACATCGACAACATCGAGCCCGGGCTGAAGAAGCTGAAGGCGCTGAAGGACAACGTGGTGTTCTGGTACACTTCGGATGCGCAGGCGCGCCAGGCGCTGGCGCAGGGCGAGGTCGCGGTGCTGATCGGGCCGACCCAGGCGCTGCGCGTGCCGCGCGAGGCCGGCGTGCCGGTCACGATGATCAGCCCGAAGCCGACGCCGATGATGTTCGACGTCATGACCCTGGTGAAGTCGGGCCATGAGGCGCTCGCCGCGCAGTTCATGGACTTCCTGCTCAGCCCCGAGATCCAGGGCCGCGTGTCCGACATCCTGCTCGCCGCGCCGACCAACAAGAAGGCGGCGATGTCGGACATCATCAAGGCTGCACAGCCCAAGCCGGGCGACGGGGTGACGTTCGACGAGGACAAGGTCAACCAGTACTTCGCCACCTGGAACGACCGCTTCAACGCGGAAGTCGCCAAGTAGCCGCGCCGGTGCGGCGGTGAGGGACGACCACGCGCTGAAGGACGGTCCCGGCCGGCTCGCCGACACGAGCCGGGCGCTGTCGATCGCCGGGCTGACCAAGCGCTACGGCAGCCATCGCGCGGTCGACGACGTCAGCTTCGCGGTGCCGGCGGGGTCGCTCCTGACCCTGCTGGGACCGAGCGGCTGCGGCAAGACCACCATCCTGCGCGCGATCGCGGGCTTCGTCGCGCCCGACGCCGGGCGCATCGAGGTCGGCGGGGTCGACATCACCGCGCTGCCGCCCGAGCGGCGCCAAACCGCGATGCTGTTCCAGAGCTACGCGCTGTTCCCGCACATGACGGTGGCGCAGAACGTCGCCTTCGGGCTCAAGATGCGCCGGCTCGGGCGCGCCGAGATCGCCGCCAAGGTGGTGGCCGCGCTGGCGCTGGTCAGGCTCGACGAATTGGCCGGCCGCTATCCCGCCGAGCTCAGCGGCGGCCAGCAGCAGCGCGCGGCGCTCGCCCGCGCGCTGGTCACCGAGCCGCAGCTCTTGCTGCTCGACGAGCCGTTCGGCGCGCTCGACCAGAACCTGCGCGAGGCCATGCAGGTCGAGCTCCGCAAGCTGCAGCAGCGCCTCGGCATCACGACCATCCTGGTGACCCACGACCAGCAGGAGGCCCTGATCCTGTCCGACCTGATCGCGGTGATGAACGCCGGACGCATCGAGCAGCTGGCGCCGCCGATCGAGGTCTACGACCACCCGGCGACGCGATTTGTGGCTGGATTCATGGGAGCCGCCAATCTGCTGACCGGCCGGCTGACCGGGCGCCATGCCGACGGCTTCGACGTCGCGGTCGGCGGCGGCATGCTGCGCCTGCCCGGCACGCCGCCCGCCGGCGACGCGATCGCGCTGGCGGTGCGGCCCGAGGCGATCGGGCTCGATGCGGCGCCCGCGGAGACGGCGGACGCCGACGGTTTCGTCGGGCGCATCTCGTTCGTGACCAACCTGGGCTCGCGCCTCCTCTACGAGATCGAGCTGGCCGACGGGCTGCGCCTGGCGGTCGAGGAGCAGCGCCAGGACAAGACCCGCGTGCGGGCGGTCGGCGAGCGCGTGCGCCTGCGCCTCGATCCGCACCACTGCACCGTCCTGCGCGGATGACCGGCGCGCGTCAGCCGGACGGGCGCTGGCTCGCGCTGCCGGCGCTGCTGGTGCTCGGCCTGTTCTTCACCGCCTTCGGCACCTTCATCGCGCTCAGCCTGCTGCACGCGGTGCCCGGCACCGCCTCGATCGCCGGCCCGGCGTCGCTCGACAACTACCGTGCGGTCGCCGGGCTGGCGCTCAATCGCGAGGTCACGCTCGATACGCTGTGGCTGGCGCTCCAGCTGACCGGGATCTGCATCCTGGTCGGCTATCCGCTCGCCTACCTGATGGCGCGTACGCCCTCACGCACCGTGCGCAACCTGATCCTGTTCGTCCTGGTCGTGACGTTCCTGTCGGGCGGGGTGACGCGCGCCTATTCGTGGCTCATCATCCTGGGCAATACCGGCCTGGTGAATTCGCTGATCAAGAAGCTCGGCTTCGCCATGGTGCCGCTGGTGCACAACCGCACCGGCGTGGTGATCAGCCTGACCCACTTCCTGCTGCCCTTCTTCGTCCTGACCCTGTTCGGCGCGCTCAAGACCGTGCCCGCGATGCTCGAGGAGGCGGCGCGCAACCTGGGCGCCAGCCGGCTGCGCAGCTTCCTCGCCGTCACCTTGCCGCTCAGCGTGCCGGGGCTGATCGCCGCCTCGACCCTCACCTATGCGGTGGCGCTCAGCTCGTTCCTGTTCCCGGCGCTGCTCGGCGGCGGCCGCAACCCGATGGCGGCCAACCTGATCTACATGAAGATCCTGGATGCCTTCGACATTCCCGCCGCGGCCGCGATGGCGACGCTGTTCCTCGTGATCGCGCTGGGCTGCGTCGGGCTGTTCGCGCTGGTCGAGCGCCTGGCGCAGCCGCGCTTCCCGCTGGCGCGTCGGCACGGCTGACATGCGCGCGCTCGACACCAAGCCCTATTCGGGATCGGTGGTCGCAGTCGGCGGGCTGGCGCTGGCGTTCCTGGTCGTCCCGGTGCTCTTCATCGTCTACTACGCCTTCAACGCCTCGCGCTATTTCGCGCTGCCCCCGGTGCCGCTGACCGTCCACTGGTTCGCCAACTTCTTCGACAACGAGCGCTTCCAGGCGGCGCTGCACGCCAGCTTCGAGATCGCCGGGCTGGTCACGCCGCTGAGCCTGGCGGTCGCGGTGCCGAGCGCGATCGCGATCGTGCGCGGCAGCTTCCGCGGCCGCGCGCTGCTCAACACCGCGCTCCTGTCGCCCCTGATGGTCCCCGGCGTGGTCACCGGCATCGCCTTCCTGGGCTTGTTCTCGCAGCTCAACGTCGCCTCGGGGTTCTGGCGCGTCACCGCGGCGCTCAGCTGCTTCACGTTGCCGTTCGCGGTGCGCGCGCTGGTCGCCAACCTGCACGGGCTCGACCCGGCGCTCGAGGAGGCGGCGCGCAACCTGGGTGCCAGCCGGTGGCGCGCCTTCCTGCACGTGACCCTGCCGCAGCTGCGCCCCGGGCTCTTGGCCGGCGGCATCTTCGTGTTCGTCGAGGCGATCGACAATTTCTCGATCTCGGTGTTCCTGACCGACGTCGACACCACCACCCTGCCGGTCGAGGCCTACAACTATATCCGCGACTTCGACGACCCGACGGTCGCCGCCATGGCGACCCTGCTGATCGGCCTGACGGTCACGCTCGTGTTCCTGGTTCAGCGCGTCACCGGCCTCGACAAGTTCCTGGATTTGAAGTGACGCCCGAGCCGTGGCACGATCGCGGGCCGAACCGGAGGACGACACGATGACGACGCGACAGGCGCTGACTGGCCGGAATGCCTGGCTCGGCAAGGACATGGCGAACTCGAGCGCATGGATCCGCGAGCTGCCGCCCGCCGCGCTCGGCGAGATCGATGCGGCGCTGCGGACCCTCCAGGCGCGCGGCCTGCCGTGGCGCGAGGTGACGCGCGACGACTTCCCGCTCCCCACCGTGGCGCCGCTGCTCGCCGACGTCGCCGACGAGCTCGAGCACGGCTGCGGCATGGTCAAGCTGCGCACCATCCCGGTCGAGCGTTATTCCGAGGACGAGCTGCGGCTGCTCTATGTCGGCATCGCGAGCCATGTCGGCCGGCTGCTGTTCCAGAACCGCAGCGGCGAGCTGATGCGCGACATCCGCGACGAGGGCGCCGAGGTCGGCCAGCGCTACGGCCAGGTGCAGACCGCGAGCGGCGGCACCTTCCTGTCGTCCTACGCGCGCACGCTGTCGAACGGCGCGCTGCGCTATCACACCGACCGCTGCGACGTGGTGGCGCTGCTGTGCGTGCGCCAGGCGCGCGCCGGCGGGGTCAGCAAGCTGGCGAGCGCGGTCGCGGTGCACAACACCATCCTGGCGCGCCGCCCCGACCTGCTCGAGGTGCTGTTCCGGCCGTACCACCGCTCGCGCCTGGGCGAGGAGGCGGGCGGCGACAAGCAGGCCTACGCGCTGCCGCTGTTCGGGGTGCGCGACGGCCGCTTCACCAGCCATTATTCGCGCACCTACATCGAGAGCGCGCAGATGATCGAGGGCGTGCCCAAGCTGACCGCGGCGCAGGTCGAGGCGCTCGACCTGCTCGATGCGGTCGCCGAGGAGCAGAGCTTCGGCATGACGCTGCAGCCGGGCGACATCCAGTTCCTCAACAACCACGTGATCTACCACGCCCGCACGCCGTTCGAGGACGACGCGGCGGCCGGGCAGAGCCGGCTGCTCTATCGCCTGTGGCTGTGGATGCCCAACAGTCGGGCGCTGCCGGACGACCATGCGGTGCTGTGGCGCCGGGTCGAGCCCGGCGTGCTGCGCGGCGGCATCGCCCAGGCCGCGGCGGCGTCGGTCGGCTGACCCGAGCGAGTTCCGGTTTTCCCCGCCTTTGCGGGCAGGGATCCATCCCGCGCAGGCGCTACCAGACGAAGGGGATCAGGCGCCAGCGCACGGCGGCGGTGTAGGTCTGCCAGCCCGGGTCGCGCGCCAGGAGGCGTTCCTCGGCGCCGATGCGCCAGACCAGCGCGCTCCAGCCGGTCGCCACGATGGCGAGCGTGCCGATGTTCCACTCCTCGAGATTGTAGCCGACGTCGCCGATCAGGTAGGCGAGATACATGGGATGGCGCACCGCCGCGTACGGACCGGCGCGCGCCAGGTCGCGCAGCGCCGGGCGATAGCCGAATGCGGTGCCGAGCGCCAGCAGGCTGGCGAGGTTCAGGCCGGCCGATCCGGTGACGAGGGCCAGCCCGGTGGCCGGCCACGCGGGCTCGCCGGCCGTGCCGTGCAGCCAGATCACCTGGGCGTAGGGATAGGCGAACGCGACGATGACGGCGAGGGCGCTCGGCCAGGAGCGGTCGAGCGCGCTCGGCGGGCGGCGCGTCAGCGCGATGCCGAGCACCAGCAGGTGCTGCAGGACGTAGATCGCGTCGACCAGGCCGAATCCGGCGCTCAGGCGGACCAGCAGGACGAGCTCCGCCGCCGTCACCGTGAAGAGCACGAGGTCGGCGGCGCGTCGTCCGGAAAATGCGGCCAGCAGCCCTGTCATCGATCGTCGCGCGAGTCTGCCCGTCCCGGGCTCTACCGGCAACCGTAGCGCGCTTGACGCTCGCCAAGACCCGCCGGCAGGCTGGCCCGCAATGCCTCCAGCGCGGGTTCCGCCATGCCCGACACGCAACCGGTCCGTCCGTCCGCCTTTCCGTCGCTCGACGCCTACGCGCCGGACGAGATCGCCCGCCGCATCGAGACGATCGGGGTCGCCAAGGCCCGGCTGTCCGCGATCTCGACCTTGATGCTGGGGCTGCTCGCCGGCGCGTTCATCTCCTTCGGCGCCATGCTCTATACGCTGGTGATGACCGGGGTCGACATGGCCTACGGTCCGGAGCGGCTGCTCGGCGGCGTCGCCTTCTCGCTCGGCCTGGTGCTCGTGGTGGTGGCGGGAGCCGAGCTGTTCACCGGCAACAACCTGGTCGTGATGGCGTGGGCGAGCCGGCGCGTCACGACCGCGCAGATGCTGCGCAACTGGCTGCTCGTCTACCTGGCGAATTTCGTCGGCGCCCTCGGGGCGGCGCTGCTGGTGCACTGGTCGGGCGTGCTGGAAGCCAATGGCGGCGCGAGCGCGCACGTCGCGGTCGCGATCGGGCGCGCCAAGGTGGCGCTCGATCCCGGCCAGGCGTTCGTGCGCGGGGTGCTGTGCAACGCGCTGGTCTGCCTGGCCGTGTGGCTCTGCATGGCGGCGCACGACGTCGCCAGCAAGGTGCTCTCGATCGTGCTGCCGATCTCCGGCTTCGTGGCGCTCGGCTTCGAGCACTCGATCGCCAACATGTACTTCATCCCGGCCGCCATGCTGGCCGGCGCCGGCGACGTCACGGTCGCCGGCCTGGTCGGCAACCTGTTGCCCGTGACCGCCGGCAACATCTTGGGCGGCAGCGGCTTCGTCGCCCTGGTCTACTGGATCATCTACCGGCGGGGCTGACGTTGCCCTTACGGCGCCGTCATGCCCGCCGACTTGATGAGCGGCAGCATGCGCGCGGCATCCTGCTTCACGAAGGCGAGATACTCGTCGGGGCTCTTGAGGAACGGCTCGACGCCCTGCGACGACAGGAGATATTGGGTGCCCGGCTGCGCCAGCGCGTCGGCGATCACGGCGTAGAGCGTGTCGACGACGTTCTTGGGCGTGTGCGCCGGCGCCGAGATGCCGAACCAGGTGCTCATCTCGACGTCCGGAAAGCCGGCCTCGTTCATGGTCGGAACCTGGGGCAACAGCCGCGCGCGTACGCGGTCGGCGACCGCGAGCACGCGCAGCTTGTCTTCCCCGGCGCTCAGCACCGGCGGAATGTTGAGAAAGGCGAGGTCGACCGCGCCGGCGATCAGGTCGAGCACGGCGGGCGCCGCGCCCTTGTAGGGGACCTCGGTCAGCTTGATGCCGGCGCGCTGCTGGAGCAGCAGCTCGAGCAGCTGCGGGATGCTGCCGAGCCCGACATGCGCCGCCGACAGGTCGGCGGCTCTCGCGGCACTCACGAGATCCGCGACGCTCGTCCAGGGCCGCGTTCGCGGCACGACCAGCACGTTGGGCACGTTCCCCACGGTCGCGATGAAGGTGAAGTCCGCGATGCCGTCATAGTGCACGTCCTTGAGGAGCGCGGGCGCGACCACGTGCGACGGCGAGCCGGCGAGCAGCAGGGTGTAGCCGTCGGGCTTGGCATGGGCGACGAGCTGGGCGCCGATCGCGGTGCCGGCGCCCGGCTTGTTCTCGACGATGACGCTGCGGCCCAGCGCCGGCTCCATGCGGGCCGCAATGGTGCGCGCCAGGACGTCGGCCGGCCCGCCGGCCGGGTACGGGTTGATCAGCGTGATGGGCCGCGTGGGAAAGCTCTGGCCGAACGCGCCGGTCGCAAGAAGGATAGCCAGAAGCCCGGCCGCAGCCGCCCTTGCGCTGCCCATGTCAGCTCAGCTCGCGGCGGACCAGCGCGGCGCCGTCCACCATCGCCTTCAGCTTGGCGAAGGCGAGCTCGCGCGGCAGGTACTTCATGCCGCAATCCGGCGCGACGACGAGCCGCTCGGCCGGCACGTGCGCCAGGGCGCGCCGGATGCGCGCGGCGACCGTCCCGGGGGTTTCGGCGGTCGGATCACCCAGGTCGAGCACGCCGAGCATGATGGTCTTCGAGGGCAGCCGCGCCAGCACGCTGCAGTCGAGGTTGGGCTGCGCGGTCTCGATCGAGATCTGGTCGACCGATGCGCGCTCGAGCTCGGCGAGGAAGGAATAGCCGGACGGCTTGTCCTTGACCCGCGCCGCGTAGCCGAAGCAGAGGTGGACCGCGGTGGTGCCCGTCACGCCGGCGACGGCGCGATTGATCGCGTCGACCCCGAAGCGGCCGGCCTTCTCGGGTTGTGCCTGCAGGAACGGCTCGTCGAGCTGCACGACGTCGGCGCCGGCGGCGAACAGGTCCTTGATCTCGGCGTTGAGCGCATCCGCGCACGCCATCGCGAGCGCCACCTCGTCGTGGTAGTGCTCGTCGAACAATTGCTGGGTCATCGTGAACGGGCCCGGGATCGTCATCTTGATGGGGCGATCGGTGTTGGCGCGCAGGAATTCGACGTCGCGCCGCTGCACCGGATGGGTCCGGCGGATCGGGCCGACCACGCGCGGCACGATCTGGACGCGTCCCGCCGTGCGCGCGGGGACCTCGGCGGGATGGTCGCTGTCCATGCCCTCGAGCGCGGTCGCGAAGCGGTTCGAGTAGCTCTCGCGGCGGATCTCGCCGTCGGTGACGATGTCGATGCCGGCGCGCTCCTGGTCGCGGATCGCCAGGATGGTGGCGTCGTCCTGCGCCTGCGCGAGCCGTGCCGGGTCGATCCGCCACAAGTCGCTGGCGCGCGCGCGCGGCGGCACGATGTCGGAGAGCCGCTGGCGATCGATCAGCCAGGCCGGCTGCGGGTAGCTCCCGACGAGCGTCGTCTGCAGCAGCATGGTTATGGGTTCCCTCGCCGCGGATGGTTGCTCAGCGCGTCGTCACGGATCGCCCGCGACGCCGTAGGACGGCGCCTGGGTCGGGTCGATCGCGCGCAGCACGTAGTCGGCCATCTGGGGCTCATAGACCTCCCAGACGCGCCGCAATTCAGCGATGGGCTCGTCGTGCCAGTCGACCCTGAGGTCGCAGATCGGGAAGACATGGCGATCGACCACGTAGAGCCCGGCCGAGCGCACCGGCGAGGCCTCGCCGCCGGCGCGCAAGCCGGCCTCGAGCGCCAGCATCAGGCGCTCGGCCAGATGCGCGGGCGCGGTCTCGAACGCCGCCACCATGGCCTCGGGCACCGACGGGTTCGCCAGCAGGTTGCCGGCGGCGACGCAGCCGTCGCCCTCGCTGACCGCGTGGCGGCCCAGCGTCTTGGCCCCCGAGTGATGCGCCGTGCGGCCGTCCGGGTCGACCACGGCGAGCTGGCGATGGTCCGGATGGGCGCCCGCCTCGACGAGCTGCGCGATCACGGCGCTCGCGCCGAAACCCTGCGCCAGCAGCGTCAGGCCGAGATGGCCGAGCCGCGGATCGGTGACGTTCTGGGTCGCGACCGCGCCGACGCCGGCGCGCGCCCAGACGCCGCACCGCGCCGCGACGCACGGGCTCGACGACGTCACGGCGACCCCGAACATGCCGCTGGCGCGGCAGCGCGCCACCAGCGAGAAGGTCATGGCGGGGAACTCGGCAGCGGCTCGTCGTCGGGAATCACGGCGTCGACGTCGATCTCCATCAGGTACTCGGGCTTGGCGAGGCCGTTGACGATCAGCCCGGTCGACACCGGATAGACGCCCTTCAGCCAGCGCCCGACCACCTGGTAGACCGCCTCGCGATAGGCGCGGTCGGTGATGTAGATCGTCACCTTGCAGATGTGCTCGAGCCGGCTGCCGGCCTCCTCGAGCAGGATCTTGACGCACCGCATGGCGTTCTCGGCCTGCGCCGCGGCATCGCCGATGCCGTGCAGCTTGCCGTCGAGGTCCATCGCGGTCTGGCCGCGCAGGAAGATATGCCGGCCGGCGCGCACCGCCATGCAGAGATCGTTGTCGAGCTTCTGCTCGGGATAGGCCTGCTTGGTGTTGAACTTGCGGATACGGACATGCGCCATGGGTCGTTGCCTCATTCCTCAGCCCCCGCCCAACCCTCCCCCGCATGCGGGCGAGGGCGGGGAGGGGGACGTCACTTCTGGTCCATCACCCGGGCGGACAGGTCGGCGGCGCGCCGGGTGAAGCCGAGCGGGCCGGCGAAGTCGAAATTGGTGAACACCGCGTTGAGATGCGCGTAGGGCGGCGATTGCGCGAACAGCTCGAAGGTCACGCGATGGCCGGCATAGTCCGAGTTCAACAGGTCGCGCGCAAACGCGAGCAGCTTGCGGCGGTCCTCGGCCGACCAGA
>Ga0335080_10008335_pt1 | contig 10807 bp, 9 predicted proteins | sample Lox_Sample_34_FD_206720 | JGI IMG/M metagenome (GOLD analysis project Ga0335080, IMG submission 206720) | Soil microbial communities from Loxahatchee National Wildlife Refuge, Florida, United States - Lox_Sample_3.4 | ecosystem: Environmental > Terrestrial > Soil > Wetlands | place: USA: Florida...
ACATGTGCTCCCAGAGCCGCGCAAGCTCCGGCGGCACATCCGCCCGCACGCGGATGTGGTTCGGCGCGTCGTCCCGAGTCTTGTTGCCGCTCAGGAAGACCGACGAGAGCTTGTCGAACGTGAGCACCCCGTCCGCCGCGGGGTAGGACGCGGCGCCGCCGGCCGAGATGAGCTCCTGGTCGGCATCAGGCTCGAGACTGGAGCTCCCCGGAGGGACGGCCCCGCGGGTGGCGGTCATCGCGCCGGCCGCCGCACCGCCGAGCACGAGCCCGCGCCCGAACGCCGGCCGCATGTTCCGCACCCGCCGGAGGTCATCCCAGACAAAGCTCTCGCGCAGCGACTCGTCGTACCGCGCGAGCACGCCCGGCCGCCACGGCGTCTCGCCGGGCTGCAGCGCCGCGAACGCGGCCTCGGCGGCGAGCCGCCCGGACTCGACCGCGTAGTGGATCCCCTTCAGCGCCGGCACGTTCACGAGCCCGGCGCCGTCGCCGCAGATCAGCAGGCCAGGGGCGTGCAGGCGCCGCGGCAGCGAGAGGAACCCGCCCTCCGGAATCGTCTTGGCTCCCCAGGCGACGCGCTCGCCGCCCTCCAGCAGCCCGCGCAGCAGCCGGTGCGTCTTCAGCTCCTGCAGGAGGTCGTGCACCGACAGCTCGACGTCGCGGTAGTCGAGCCCGACCACCATCCCGAGCGTGACCAGGTCGTCGCCCATCGGATAGACGAACGAGCCGCCGAACTCGCGGTACTTCGCGCCGGCGCGCAGCGGCCAGCCCAGCGTGTGGATGACGCGGTCGAGCGGCTTCTGCACCCGCCAGACCTCCTTGACCCCGAGCGCCCAGACCTGCGGGCTCTCGCCGTGCAGGCCGAAGCGGTCGAGCGCAACGCCGGTCAGGTGCCCCTGCGTCCCCTCGGCCAGCACCGTCACGCGCGCGAGCACATCCGAGCCGGGCTCGAAGTTGGCTAGCTTCTCGCCGCCGCGGCCGCGGCCCTTGTCGCCCGTGCGCACGCCGCGCACGCGCGCGTCCGAGACGAGCAGCCTCGTGGCCGCCGTCTCGGGCAGGATCGTCGCGCCGCCGGCCTCGGCCTGCTCCGCCAGCCAGCGGCCGAGCTGTGAGAGCGAGGCGACGAGATTCCCGTGGTTGCGCATCGTCGGCGGCGCCGGGATCCGGTGCGCGCGCCGGCGGGTGAGGAAGTAGACCGACTCGTGCTCGACGCGCCCGTAGAACGGCATCTCCGAGGTGCGCACGCGCCCATTGAAGAGCGTGCGCAGCGAGCGCGGGTTGACGACGGCGCCCGAGAGCAGATGCGAGCCGGGCTGCTTACCCTTCTCCAGCACCGCCACCGGCACGTCGCCGAGCCGAGCCGCCAGCTCGGGCGCGCCCTCGAGCAGCTGTCCGAGCCTGATCGCGCAGGCGAGCCCGGCCGGGCCGGCGCCGACGATCAGGACGCCGACCTCGACCCGCTCGTCCTCGGGATCGCTCGGCGCCGCGACAAACTCGCGCGCGTCGAACGGCGGCGGGAACTCGGACGGTCTCACGCCGCCTTGCGCTGCCTGACCAGCTCCGTGAGCTTCGGGACGATCTCGTTCAGGTCGCCCACGACACCGAAGTCGGCGTACTCGAAAATCGGCGCGTTCGGGTCCTTGTTGATCGCGACGATCAGCGCCGAGCTCTGCATCCCGACCTTGTGCTGGATCGCTCCGGAGATGCCGACCGCGACGTAGAGCTTCGGCGAGACCGTCTTGCCCGTCTGGCCCACCTGCGCCGAGTACGGGTACCAGCCGGCATCGACAACGGCGCGGGTGGCGGCAACCGCGCCGCCGAGCGCCTTGGCAAGCTCCTCGACCTGCGCGAAGCCCTCCGGCCCGCCGAGCCCGCGGCCGCCGGCGACGATCACGTCGGCTTCCTCGATCGACGGCCCCTCCGCCTCCTCGTGCGCCTGCTCGACCATCGTCGCCGCGAGCGAGAAATCCTGGAGCCGCGACTCGAAGGTCACGACCTCCGTACTGCCGCCGATCTCCGACGGCTCGAAGGTGCCCGAGCGGACGAGCGCCAGACGCGGTTCGGAGGTCCAGCCGGCGTCGACGTAGACCGAGTCGCCGAGCGCCGGCCGCTTGCCCACGAGCTCCCCGCCCTCGACGACCAGGTCGGTCAGGTCGTAGTTGAGCCCCGCGTCCAGCCGAGCCGCGAGCCCGGCCGCGACATCTGCGGAGAGGACGCTGGCCGCGAAGAGCACCGTGTCGAACCCGCTCTCGCGGACGAGCGTCTCGAGCGCGTCGACGCGCGGCTGCGGCAGCGGCGCCGCCAGCAGCACGTCGTCCATCACGTGGACGCGCCCCGCGCCGAACTTCCCGGCCTCGGCGGCGAGCCCCTCGATGCCCTGGCCAAGCAGCACCGCCTCGACCTCGCCCCCGAGCGAAGCGGCCTTCGAGAGCACGCCGAGCGAGTCCTTCTGCAGCGCGCCCTCGTTGTGTTCGAGGAACACGAGCGTCTTCATACGGCCTTCTTCTCCAGAAGGAACTCCAGGATCTTCTGCGGCGCCGAGCCGTCGTCCTCGATCTTCACCGTGTCGCCGCGCGCAGGGGGCGCACCGAGTGCGAGGACCGTCGTCCGCGAGCCCGCCTCGCCGGCCTCCTCCGAGCCGACGTCGAGGTCGCCCAGCGAGAGCGTTTCCTGCGGCTTGCTCTTGGCGCCCATGATCCCCTTCAGCGAGGGGTAGCGCGGCTCGTTGATCGCATCCGAAACCGCCACGACGGCGGGCAGCGGCGCCTCGATCACATCGTAGCCGTACTCCGTCTGGCGCTTGCCGCGCACCACCCGGTCCTCGCGCGTGAGCTCCGCGACCTGGGAGATCAGCGGCCGCTGCAGCCGGTCGGCGACGGCCGCCTGCAGCACGGCGCCGTCGGAGTCGCTCGCCTGCTGCCCGAACAGGACGAGGTCGGGCGACTCCCGCTCGAGCACGGCGGCGAGGATGCGGCTGGTCGCGACGAGATCGGACCCGGCGGCGGCCTCATCCGCGACGAGCACGAGCCGGTCGGCGCCCATCGCGAGCGCCTTGCGCATCGGCTCGAGCGCACGCTCCGGTCCGAGCGAGATCACCACGACCTCGGTCTCGCCGGCCTCTTCGCGCACGCGCAGCGCCTCCTCGACCGCGTTCACGTCGAAGGGGTTCAGCGCCGCCTCGCCGGAGCGGTCGAGGCGCTTGGTCTCCGGATCGATCCGCGTCTGGGCGGACGAATCGGGCACGCACTTGACGCAGACCGCGATCTTCATCGGCGCCGAGGATACAAGCGCCTGGGAACGCCTCTGTTAGGGTCCTGCCCTTCGGCCGCCCGTGAATCGCTTCCGGACGACAACCCGAGGAATCCTCGCTCTCACGCTTGCCGGTCTTGTGACCCTCGTCGCAGGCAGCGCAGCCGCGAGCTACGGCCGCGCGCACGCAGCGCCGAAGCAGCCGCCAGACGATCGTCTTTCCCGGTGCTAGGGCCGACGACCTACATGGACGACTTCGGGAGCGCGGCGACGACCTCGTCCTGAACGCCTCGCTCGTCTCGCTCGTCTCGCTCGTCAGCGCGAAGTAGCGCTACTTGCCGGTGAAGCGCGGCTCGCGCTTCTCGACGAACGCGGTCATTCCCTCCTTCGCGTCCTCGGTGCCAAAGAGGCCGCCGAACTCGTCTGCCTCGCGTTCGAGGTTCGCGACGTGGTCACCTTGCAGCGCGTGGTTGAGAGCGCGCTTTGCCGCAGCAAGCGCGAGCGGGCTCTTCGTGGCGAGCAGCTCCGCGATCTCGCGCGCCTTGTCGAGCACGGGGTCGTGGACGGCGTTGACGAGCCCGAGCCGCAGTGCCTCGTCGGCGTCGACGAGGCGGCCGGTCAGGATCAGCTCCTTGGCGACGCCGAGCCCGCAGACCCGGGCCAGCCGCTGCGTGCCGCCCCAGCCCGGGATGATCCCGAGGTTGATCTCCGGCTGGCCGAGCTTCGCCTTCGAGCCCGCATAGCGGAGGTCGCAGGCAAGTGCCAGCTCGCAGCCGCCGCCGAGCGCGAAGCCGTCGATCGCGGCGATCGTCGGCTTCGGCATCGTCTCCAGCAGTTCGCCGGCACGGTGACCGAGCGCTCCCCAGTCCTCGGCCTCCGCGATATGGATGCCGCTCATGTACTTGATGTCGGCGCCCGCTATGAATGCCTTGTCGCCGGAGCCGGTGACGACGACGGCCCGAACCTCCTTATCGCCGGCCACTTGGTCAAGCCGATCAGTGAGTTCCTCCAGCGTCGGCCGGTCGAGCGCGTTCATCGCCTCCGGGCGGTCGATCGTGACGGTCGCGATCGCCCCGTCGCGCTCGACGAGAACGGTCAGGCGGGAACCTTCCCGCGAAGGAACTCGACGATCTCCGAGGTCGGTGCCCCCGGCGTGAAGACGGCCGCGACGCCCTGGCGCTTCAGCTCCTCGGCGTCCTCGGCCGGGATCGTCCCGCCGAGGACGACGAGCACGTCCTCGGCCCCGTTCTCGCGCAAGCCCTCGATGATCCGCGGCACGAGCGTCATGTGCGCGCCCGAGAGGATCGAGACCCCGACCGCGTCGGCATCTTCCTGGATCGCGGTCTCGACGATCTGCTCCGGCGTCTGGTGCAGACCCGTGTAGATGACCTCCATCCCCGCGTCGCGCAGCGCACGTGCGATGATCTTCGCCCCCCGGTCGTGACCGTCGAGACCGGGTTTTGCTATGACCACACGGATCTTGCGCGCCACGGGCCCGAGTATATGAGCGTCAACCTCACGATCGTCGGCTGCTCCCCGGCGTGGCCGAACCCGGGCGGCGCGCAGTCCGGCTACCTGCTCGAGGGCTCCGGGCGGCTCCTGCTGGACTGCGGCCCGGGGGTGCTCGCCAAGCTTCGCGAGCAGGAACCGTGGCCGACGGTCGACGCGATCGCCATCACCCACTGGCACCTCGACCACTGGGGCGACCTCGTCCCGTGGGTCTGGGGCGGAACACTCGGCCCTGGCGTGGACGTCCGCCAGCCGGAGCTCTGGGTGCCGCCTGACGGCCGCGAGCTGCTCTGCTCGATCGGCGGGCGCCTGGGACGGCCGGACATGTTCGAGGACGCGTTCGACCTGCGCGAGTACGCCGACGGCGAGCCCTTCGAGGCGGCCGGGTTCGCGGTCACGCCCCACCGCGTGCTCCACTACGACCTGCTGGCCTTCGGCTTCCGCGCCTCCGGCAACGGGACGGTGGTCGGCTACTCCGGCGACTCGGGCCCGAGCGACAGCCTCGCGGAGATCGCGCGTGACGCCGACCTGTTCGTGTGCGAGGCGACGCTCCTCCAGCCGAACCCCGAAGGTGGCGTGCGCGGCCACCTCAGCTCGTCGGAGGCGGTCGAGGCATTCGAGGCCTCCGGGGCCAAGCGCCTGCTGATCACGCACCGGCCGTTCGAGCGCCCGCTCGAGAGCTCGCTCGAGCAGGCGAGCGACGGCATGCAGATCGACGTCTAGCTGGTTACCGCTAGTTGACCGGGATCGGCGGCGTCCAGCGCGGCATGAAGTAGTTCACGAGCCACTTCGCCTTGGCGCCCTTGCCGACGGGCACGAGACCGAGCTGGAAGGTCGTCGGCCGCATCCCGTACTTCGGGGGGGCAGAGAGGCCCACGTCGATCAGGATGTCCTGGGTGTTCGCCTCGTCGAGGTAGTACTGGGCGGTGTTCACGTCGTCGACGGGATAGAAGTTGACCGGAAGCGCGTTCGCGTGGGTCCACTTCTTGTACGTGTAGCCGGCCTTCACCGACGGGGCGACGACAGCCCACGAGCGCCCGATGTTCCGCCGCGGGACGACGGTGTCGAGGAACGTGCGGATCGTGCTCCGGACCTGCGGGTCGAGCTGCTCGAACGTCCGCACCGTGATGCCCTGGCTGTTCTTGAGCGGTGACGTCTTCACCGGCAGCTGCGGCTTGAAGCCCGGCGAGGGGTTCACGTCCGTGTTGTCGCTGCCGCCCGCGAGCTTGAACACCAGCACCATCGCACCCGCGGCGAGGACGAGCACGCCGAGGGCGAGCATGATGCGGTTGAAGCGTGCGGATGAAAGGGCAGTCTGAATCGAGTTCATCGGGTCCGAGAAGGTAGACGCACAGCGTAGCGAGATTGTTAGTGACCCCGCTGCTAAAAAACCGGGGTCTCTCTCCAAACCCCCCAGGTCTCGCGGAGGGCGTCGCACATCTCGCCCATGGTGGTGTAGGCCTTCGAGGCCTCGACGATCAGCGGCATCAGGTTCACGTCGTCCCGCGTCGACGCCTCCTTCAGCGCCGCGAGTGACCGCTCGACCGCCGCCGAGTCGCGCCGCGCCCGCAGGGCCTGCACGCGCTCGATCTGCTTCTGCTCGAGCGCCGGGTCGATCCGGAGGATCTCCACCTCGGGCTCGTCCTCGAGCTGGTAGCGGTTGACCCCGACGATCACGCGCTGCCTCGCCTCGACCTCCGACTGGTAGCGGAACGACGCCTCGGCGATCTCGCGCTGGAAGAAGTTCTCCTCGATCGCCGCCACGACGCCGCCGAGCTTCTCGATCCGGTCGAAGTAGTCGTAGGCCTCGGCCTCGAGCCGGTTGGTGAGGTCCTCCAGATAGTAGGAGCCACCCAGCGGGTCGATCGTGTTCACGACGCCCGTCTCATGCGCGATCACCTGCTGCGTGCGCAGCGCGAGCCGGACGGCGTTCTCGGTCGGGAGCGCGAGCGCCTCGTCGAACGAGTTCGTATGCAGCGACTGGGTCCCGCCGAGGACCGCCGCCAGCGCCTCGAGCGCGGTGCGGACGATGTTCACCTCGGGCTGCTGCGCCGTCAGCGAGACCCCGGCGGTCTGGGTGTGGAAGCGCATCAGCCACGAGCGCGGGTTCTTCGCCCCGTAGCGCTCCCGCAACTCGCGCGCCCAGATCCGGCGGGCCGCGCGGTACTTGGCGATCTCCTCGAAGAAGTCGACGTGGGCGTTGAAGAAGAACGAGAGCCGTGGCGCGAAGTCGTCGACCGCGAGCCCCCGGGCGATCGCCGCGTCGACGTAGGCGAACCCGTTCGCGAGCGTGAAGGCGAGCTCCTGCACCGCGTTCGAGCCGGCCTCGCGGATGTGGTAGCCGGAGATCGAGATCGGGTGCCAGCGCGGCAGCTCCTGCGCGCAGAACTCGACCATGTCCGTCACCAGCCGCATCGAGGGCTCCGGCGGGAAGATCCATTCCTTCTGCGCGATGTACTCCTTGAGGATGTCCGTCTGGATCGTCCCGCGGAGCTCCGAGCGCGGGACGCCCTGCTGCTCGCCGACGCAGATGTAGAACGCGAGCAGCATCGCCGCGGGCGCGTTGATCGTCATCGAGGTCGAGACCTCGCCGAGCGGAATTCCCTGGAAGAGCGTCTCGGCGTCTGCGAGCGAGTCGACCGCCACGCCCTCGCGTCCGACCTCGCCGAGCGAGCGCGGGTGGTCGGAGTCGTAGCCCATCAGCGTGGGCATGTCGAACGCCGTCGAGAGGCCGGTCTGCCCGTGCTCGAGCAGGTAGCGGAAGCGCTCGTTCGTCTCCTCGGCGGTGCCGAAGCCGGCGAACTGCCGCATCGTCCAGAGCCTGCCGCGGTACATCGACGGGTAGACGCCGCGCGTGAACGGGTAGACGCCCGGGTACCCGAGGTCACGGTCGTGGTCGGTGTCGACCGAGTCGCGCGTGTAGAGCGGCTCGTTCTCGAGCCCCGAGATCGTGCTGAAGAGCTCGCCCTCGCGCTCGGGCGTCGCGTCGTAGAGCGTCTTCTTCCAGTCGTCGATCCCGTCGAGCTCGCGCCGGTCTTCGGTCGTCGCCATGACTCCAATTCTGCCCGTTCGACCCCTCGAGGGACAGCCTTGCCTCCCCCGATCGGGGGATTTCGGTCCGCAGGGGTACCCCTGGGCGGATTTCTGGCCGATCTAGCAAGCGGCGAGCCCGATGCAACCGACCACCGACTCCGTGCAGCCACCTGTGACGCCGGACGAGCTCGAGACGCGGCCTCGGCTGGTCCTGCGCTTCGCGCTCTACACCGGCCTCATCCTGCTGGCGGCCGGCCTGGCGATCTCGTGGCTCGTCAACCGCGAGGTCACCCACCGCGCCGCGGGGAGGGTCCAGGAGCAGGCGCGGGCCATCGCGCTCACGAACCTCCGCAGCCAGCTTCGGCCGTCCGACTTCGCCGAGCCAGTCTCGCCCGCCCGCCGCAGCGAGCTCGACCGGCTGTTCCGCAGCAACATCGTGCCCGGCGTCGTCGGCGGCCGGCTCTACGCTCGCGACGGAACCGTCACCTACTCGACGCTGCACTGGCGCATCGGTCACCTGACCTACTTCCCGAAAGTGGTCGCCGAGGCGCTCGACAACAAGCTCGCCCGCCGCGTCACCTACGTCCAGACCTGGCGCGGGCAGAAGCACGTGAAGGTCCTGCAGATCCTCGCCCCCGTGCGTGCGGCCCTCGGCGGCAAGGCGATCGGCGTGATCCGCGTCGACCAGGACTACCGCGCAAGCGCCGTCGGCACGGGGGACGCCCGGACGCGGCTGGCCCTGATCCTCGCGATCGCGCTGCTGGCCCTGTGGATGGCGCTGTTCCCGATCATGACGCGGACGACGCGCCAGCTCGAGACGCGGAGCAAGCGCCTGCACGAGCTCGCGGAGGAGCGCGGCCGCCTGTTCGAGAGCGAGCGGGCCGCACGGGCCGAGGCCGAGACCGTGCAGCGGCTGCTCGCGGAGCAGAACGATCGGCTACGGGAGCTCGACCGGCTCAAGGACGAGTTCGTCTCGCTCGTCTCGCACGAGTTGCGCACTCCGCTGACCTCGATCCGGGGCTACGTGGAGCTGATGCTCGACGATCCGACGACGCTCAGCCCCGACCAGCATCGCTTCCTCGAGATCGTCGACCGGAACTCCGAGAGGCTGCTCGAGCTCGTCGGCGACCTGTTGTTCCTGGCGCAGATCGATGCCGGCAAGCTCGTGATCGAGGTGGACACCGTCGACCTGAACCAGGTCGTCGAGGAGTGCGTCGAGACCGCCTCGCCGGCCGCCGGCGAGCGCGGGATCGACCTGAGCGCGAACCTGGACCCCGTGCCCGAGATCCAGGGCGACCGCGCGCGCCTCGTCCAGGTGCTCGACAACCTCGTCTCGAACGCGGTCAAGTTCACGCCCACGGGCGGCCGGGTAGACGTTCGGCTCCGGGCCGACGGCGACGCGGCTGTGCTGGAGGTCCAGGACACCGGCCTCGGGATCCCGGCCGACGAGCAGGCGCAGCTCTTCGACCGCTTCTTCCGCAGCTCCACAGCCACGCTGAACGCGATTCCCGGCACGGGCCTCGGCCTGACGATCACAAAGGCGATCGTCGAGCGGCACGGCGGCCTGATCGCGGTCGACAGCACCGAGAAAGTCGGAACGACCGTCCGCGTCCGGCTCCCGCTCGGGTCCGAACAGAAGCTCGCGGCCTAGACGGTGCTCTCCGGCGCGGGCCGGTAGCGGTATCCGAAGCCGCGCATCGTCTCGATCGGCGACTCGCCTCCGTCGGGCGCCCCCAGCTTTCGCCGAAGGTAGCCGACGTAGAGCTTCACCTGATCGCGCTCCGCGGCCGTCGAGCTCCCCCACGCGAGCTCGAGCAGCTGACCGTGCGAGAGGACCTGGTTGGGGTTCCGGACGAAGGCGGTCAGCAGGCGGAACTCGAGCGGCGTCAGCGTGACGTCCTGGTCGCCGGCGCGAACCGCCCGCTGGAGGAAGTCGATCGCGACGAAGCCGTCCGCGTAGGTCTCGGGCGCGTCCCCGGCGCGGTTGCGCCGGAGCTGGGCGTCGACTCGCGCGAGCAGCTCCTGCCGCCCGAACGGCTTCGTCACGTAGTCGTCCGCGCCCGCCCGCAGGCCGCGGACCTTGTCGAGCTCCTCGGCGCGCGCACTGAGCATCAGGACCGGAACGTCGCTCAGCTCCCGGATCCGCTCGAGCGTCGCCCAGCCGTCGAGCCCGGGCATCGAGATGTCGAGAATGACGAGATCCGGCTGCTCGCCGTAGAGGAGCCGCAGCCCCTCGTTCCCGTCGGGCGCCTCGACCACGTCGTGCCCGGCCCGCTCGAGCAACTCGCGAACAAGGCCGCGGATGTCGGCATCGTCGTCGACGACGAGGACACGGGTCACGTGAGCCAGCCTTCCCTCGATCGGGTGATCATCAGGCCCTTCATACGGCTTTCATACCGTAACCCTCCCGGATTCAGCCACTTGCTGTCGATGCGGCGGATGTGGCGAGTCTGCATCAACTGCGGCGGCATCTGGCAGCGATCAAACCGAAGCGGCTCCTCAACGGGCCCGTTCTGATCCTGCTCCTGCTCGCCTTCTCCCTCGGCGCCGGCGCAGCCATCTTCAAGGGCAACCCCTCCTCGGGCCATGCCCTCGGCCAGGCACAGACGCCGCTCTCGAACGTCGTCCTCGGACAGGGCGGCAACGGGCAGCGGCGCGGCCCGGCCGGGCGCAGGGGCGCGACCGGCCCTGCCGGTCCGAGGGGGAGCGGCGGCGAGCGCGGCGGGAAAGGCCCCCGTGGTGGCAACGGGCTCAACGGCCAGGCAGGCCCGCAGGGCCCCAGGGGCGACCAGGGGATCCCCGGGAGCGCTGCTGCCAAGGGCGATCCGGGCGCACGCGGCGCAACCGGGCCGCGCGGCGCGATCGGCCTGCAGGGCCTGACCGGCCCCCAAGGCCCGACCGGCGCAGCCGGCTCGCAGGGCCCGGCCGGACCGGCGGGGCCGGCCGGGGCGAAGGGCGGCAAGGGCACGACCGGAGCCCAGGGCGCCAAGGGCGCGACCGGCTCGCAGGGCCCGGCC
>Ga0335080_10008338_pt1 | contig 10807 bp, 11 predicted proteins | sample Lox_Sample_34_FD_206720 | JGI IMG/M metagenome (GOLD analysis project Ga0335080, IMG submission 206720) | Soil microbial communities from Loxahatchee National Wildlife Refuge, Florida, United States - Lox_Sample_3.4 | ecosystem: Environmental > Terrestrial > Soil > Wetlands | place: USA...
TCTAAGGGGTCAGCGCTGCCTGAAGAAACAGCAGCAGCCGGGGTTACGCGCACCTTGATTCTGTCGGCCGAGGCCTCGATTCATACAGAGACCGGACCTCGTCTTGACGCTGCTGGGGCTGATTCGTCGCAGGTGTTCTGCAGGCAGGTAAGGAAGAACAGTCGCGGCAAGGTTCCCGCTGAATGGGTACTGCCTAACTCGGCTGATAAGTTCTCTGAGGCGATTCTGTCGTGTGATGCCGGATTGGCAATCTTTGATCCTGTGAACGACTTCCTAGCCGAGGATATCCAGACACACAATGATGCATCGGTTAGGCGTGCGCTGCGGCCGCTGGTTCGTATAGCACAAGAAACCGGCTGCGCTATCTGGCTCATCCGACACTTGAACAAAGACACCTCGGCCGACATTCGGCGCAGGGGTGCTGGGTCGACTGCATACCAGAACATCGCGCGAGTACACTTGGCTGCGCTCCGTCCTTCCTCGGGCTTTGATAACCCATCGGCGTGCATCCTTGGCGTCGTTGACTCGAATATCAGGAAGGTCGAAGAAGGCTCGCTCGCATATCTTGTTGTAGATTCGGACATCGAGGCAGACGATGCTGATGGCATGGTGCCTCGGATTGACTGGCTCGGCTGGTGTGGGCTGAGCGTGCACAAGGCGTCGGCGGAGGCCGGCGGTGGGCGACCGGGACCTCGGCCCGTAGCACAGGAAGAGGTCCAGATTTTGCTCGAGGAGCTGTTCGCGGAGAAGGACACCTGGCCTGCGGCAGCGGTACTCGAAGAACTTCGCCTGGCTGGTTGCTCTACTGACAAGCGTACGGTCGGCAAGGCGAAGGCAGCGTTGGGCATCCGGTCCGTGCGTGCTGGCAAGCGCCGAGGTGCTGGCGGGCTTGAGTCGTGGAACTGGACGATTCGCGTTGACAAGTGAATCGGCGTGCCTGGCATGTGGCGAGCCGATGTCTGGCCATCCGTCTGTCATCGCGTTCAGTGACCTGAGGACCGCACGAGATTGCGAATGGGTGTCGGCGCTCGTCCTTATTGAACGCGGGATTCTGGCGGATGTGTTTAAGGCTGTCGGGGTTGATCCGCGGTCCCTACCTCGCGACACAGTTAGGGCGTGTGCGGTGATGCTTTGGCGATGGAATGGTCCTATCGCTTCGTAGTAATCAGGGGAAGTGCACTGGCTACCCTAAGTTGATTAGGCTACTCAAAGTATACCGGAGTGACTGTTCGTCCCGTTCCCCTTATCTAGCTACCCTAAGTTCCTCTAACCTACTGTATACGCTACCCTAACCTACTGTAGGAATAGGGTGCAGAATCCTGTAACCACTATGGATAGGTTAGAGTAGCTTGATACGTCAGATAAGGGGAACGGAACCCTAAGTCCCGCGCCTACTCACCGTAGTCATCCATACATTTTCTTACCTACAGTAAATGGCTACTGTAGGTAGTGTTTTTCCGCCAGTTTTGGGCGTGTTTTCCTGCACATTTCGCCTGGTAAACTGGTTAATTCAAACGAACTGTAGTCGGTTACGCACCGTAACCTGTACACGAGACCAAAACTGTTAACTGCACGTAGTCATTCGGACGTAGTTTCGGACCAGAAACTGGCGTGCATCCGACCATAAACTGGCGCGGATACACCCTTGCCATTCGTGGGTTGCACCCGCCTTAGTGTGCTGGCGCGCCACTACCTACAGTTACCGGCAGAAGGTAACTGTACGTAATGGTGTTACCTACAGTAACAGGTGCCTGTTTACCTACAGTAACCAGGCAGGAACTGCCAGGAACTGTTACCTACAGTAACAGTTGGCCCAGCGCCCGTGCCCACCCCACCGTGCCACTCGTGAGTGGCGGGGTGGGCGCCAGTGCCGTGCGATCTGGATGGCCAGGCAGTCTAGCAGACTGCTGGCGCATCCGTTTACATGCGGCGCGGTGTCAGCCTCAGCCGGTGGCCATCTCGGTGGCGGCGACAGCACTGTCTGTGCATGTGCAAATGTCCCGCATCTGCGATCAAAGTGGGGTGATCTCATTTTAAGGGGCATTTTGGCACTATCCCTAATGGCCATGGCGCCATAGGGTATAATCAGTTCATGGCAGACTACGATCCGGTTCTAGATACCGACAAACTCTGGCGACTGATGCGCAAGCACAGTTACACTCCACAATCTCTCGCGAGTGAGATGGGTGTTTCCTTGCGCACTGTAGGTTCCTGGCTAACTGGCGCGGTTCAGCCGCGTCCCATTGCGTTGATCTACATGGCCCTGATATTCCATCTCCCATCCCCCACCGACCTCCAGAAGCAAAGGCCGAGCAATGAGTAGTGCGTGTATAAAATGTGGTCGTCCGCTCCGGCCTGAACCCGCCGACGCCTCCGCCTCCGCCCGCGCCCGTCTCTATGGTCCTGAATGCCAGCGCCAGATTGACGCTGCAATCCGGATCCTCAATACCACGACGACCTGCCCAGTTTCTGCACGCGCGGCTGCACGGCTACTGGCTACTGGTGCAACTCAGCGCTCCGGCTCCGCCCCTCACGTATACTCTACAAGGAGCGAGAACCCAGCCACCCCTAACATCGTCTACCTAACAACCCCGACACGCTGTACATGTCCGGCAGCAGAACATCGCCCCAGCCTACCGACCTGTAAGCATCTTCTCGCGGTTGTTGTCCTGGAGGCATGATCCCTTGCAACGTGCAGTCTTTTCTCCCCCGCCCAATCCTAAGATTGTCGGCTCTCCCTTTCCTCCTCGTTCAAGACGGCCCGTCAACACCCATGACAGCCTGTGTCTGCGGACGACCGAAACACCAAACCAAACCTACTGCTGGTGTCTTTGCACGGCCTGCTGGGACAAGCAACGAGCACGCTGCATATGTAGCGTCTGTGAATGCCCGACGAAGAGGGTGGTCTTTCTTTACCTGTGACCGGTCCGGTATAGTATCCGCAAAAGGACAAAGCAGGCAGGAGCCCACCATCCATGGCGCTGGACTTTGATGATCTATACGGGACCACTAGGATCCTGGCTGCTATCGCCGCACTAGACGCGAAACTGGAGGCAATCACGATGTCACTACAAGAAGACGTCGATGCCATCACTGGCGTGCTGAACGATGTGAAGAGCCAAAGCGGTGTCCTCGTGACCGATGTCACCGCTATTCAGGCCGCGCTGGCGGCCGGTCAGCCGCCGGACCTGAGCGCGCTCGACAACCTGGTAAGCAACGCGAAGGATATTCAGTCAGCTCTCGACTCGGCGGTAGGCAGCGTTAACGCGCTGGTTCCGCCGCCTCCGGCCCCGACCACCTAGACGCCGCCACCCGCCACCCGCCACCCGCCACCCGCCACCCGCCTAACCAGGCGATTAGCTAACTCGCAAGTTCTACGCTATCTTAGGGACCGTGCCGCCGCGTGCTACGTCTAGCCGTCGGCCCGGTCCCACTCGCGCTCTAGCGGATATATACAGGGGCAAGGACCGGCTGGCGCTCATTAGCGACCTCGCGATGAACGAGCTGAGCGCCAGAGAGATAGCGCTGCGCGAAGGTGTCAAGACCGAGGACATCCAGCGGTTTCGCGAAGAACACGTCACCGAGATAGCCGAGGTAAGGGCTGCGCTGGCGGGTAAACTGGCTATTGAAACGGCCGGATTGTGGATCACAAAGAAGCAGAATAGGCTTGCAGAGTACCAGGCACAGGTCGAGGATATACGCGATTTCCTGGCTGAATTGCGCGAGACAGGCGTAAGTTGGTCTCGGAGTCACCGCGATATGCTGAAGGTTTATCTCGACTTGTTCAAGCAGACTGCTGAGGAGCTTGGGGCATACCCGCAGCGTGCTCAGGCGCCAGCAAAGACAGGCCAGACTGTTCACTATGTCATCGACACCGCTGACCCAGCGGTGATGCAATGACGACGCAGACACACGCTCCGCTGACGCACCTCTTCTCTCCGCGAGGTGCGTGTGCTGATGTGTTCAAATGTAGAGATCCCGAGGTGCTGCTTTCGGGTCCGGCAGGCACCGGGAAGAGCCGCGCGTGCCTGGAAAAGTTGCATATCATGATGCTACTGAATCCAGGTGCGCGCGGACTCATTGCGCGCAAGGCAGCCGTTACCTTGAGCTCTACAGCCTTGGTTACATGGCGTCGTTTTGTCGCGAAAGAAGCGATTGAGTGCGGCGACGTCACCTACTATGGCGGCAGTGCACAGGAGCCAGCAAGTTACCAGTACAAGAATGGATCGGTTGTTGCGATTGGCGGGCTGGACAAGGTCAGCAAGATCATGTCCGCCGAGTATGACGTCATCTATATTCAAGAGGCTACGGAGCTAACTGAAAACGACTGGGAAGCACTTACGACGCGGCTGCGGAACTGGACGATTACGTTCCAGCAGCTAATTGGCGATTGTAACCCGCAGCATCCTGAGCATTGGCTGAAGTCCCGGTGTGACAAGGGCATCACGACAATGCTGGAGAGTCGGCACGAGGACAATCCTGTTCTGTTCGATCACAAAGGCACGATCACAGAGCAGGGAATTGATTATATCGCCAAGCTAAACAGCCTTACTGGCGTGCGATTTCAGCGGCTCCGGCTTGGGCGATGGGTGGCGGCCGAGGGTGTTATCTATGAGGACTGGTCGAACGTCCATTTGCTGAATGAGGTGCCGCACAATGCTGGCGCCCATATAGACCGCAGCGGCATTCCGATGAACTGGCCTAGGTTCTGGTCTATTGATTTCGGATACACCAACCCATTCGTGTGCCAGATGTGGGCCGAGGATCCAGATGGGCGGCTGTACCTGTACCGGGAGATCTACCACACCAAGCGGACGGTCGATCAGCACGCGCAGACGATCCGCTCGCTGGTGATGAACGAAAGAGGCAGCTGGATAACCCCGCGACCGCGCTCCATAGTAGCCGACCACGACGCGGAAGGCCGAGCAACCCTAGAGAAAGAGCTGGGGCATTCTACTGAGGCAGCGCACAAGTCCGTTCTCGAGGGGATAGAGGCCGTACAGACGCGGTTGCGTCCGGCTGGAGACGGTTTGCCTCGGCTGTTCATCATCAGGAATGCGCTTCACGAGCGAGATGAGGAGCTGGCCGAGGCAAGTAAGCCGACCTGTACCGCCGAGGAGATACCGGCGTACGTCTGGTCCAACCGCTCGAAGGAAGGGCCAGTCAAGGAGGATGACCACGGCTGTGACGCGATGCGCTATGTTGCGGCGCACCGGGACTTTGGCATCCGGCCTATCTTCAGGAGCTTTCAGGTATGACGACGAACCCCAGCACCGAGCATCTGATGCACTGGCTTGAGCCGAACCCAAGGCTTGATGGGGTTGCTGCTGAAGTTGCAGAGGCGGTTCATGACCTGGCTACCGAAATGACAGAGATACTTGACGATGGGCCGGAGCTGAACGCTGGACTGAGGAAACTCCGTGAGGCAAAAGACTGCTTCGTAATCCAGGCACTGGAGGACAAAGAGTAATGACTGCCCCGGAGACACGGCAATTCCAGGCATATGGCAGCAACGGCAGCCCGAGGAAGCCGAAGTGGACCCCTAACATCAGGACGCGGCTGCGACGCCGCGCTGCGCCGCTAGCCAGCCATATCAGGGACCATGTCTATAGCCTGCTGGGTCTGGGATGTGTTTCGGCCGCAGCCTTTTACCATTCGGTATTCAGTGGCCTGCTCGTGACTGGCGTCCTTCTCCTGGTCTTCGAGTGGAAGGTCAGTGAGTAGCCGTGCGGCTCATTCTTCTGTGGGCACTGCTGCTGGCCATCGCTCTGAAGAACGGGGTGTAAGCCGACATGCCTAAGTCCCTGTTCGGTAAGGCTGCCAAGATACTGGCCCAGGGGCACCCCATTCCCTTCCCCAGCCGATGGGGAGGCAGCGGCCAGGGCAGTCTGTACGGAACAGGTACAGCAGACCGCTTCACAATGATGAACGCGATGGGGACACAAGGTACCCTGTTCGCGATTATCCAGCTGCTAAGTACTGGCTCGCAGAGCTATGGCGGCTGGTCGATGTACAAGAAGATCACCGATGCGCGCGTAAGGTATGCCTCTACTGACCGGGGCAGCGACCAGCGCACCGAGGTTCTTCAGCACCAGGCACTGCGGCTGTGGAACCGGCCCAACTTGTTCATGACAGGCCCCGAGTTTCGTGAGATCGGCTGGCAGCATATGGAGCTGGTCGGCGAATGGTACTGGGTACTCAGCAGAGGTCCGACTGGTAAGAGCATCCCGACCGAGATGTGGCCTGTGCGGCCGGACCGGATGGAGCCGATTCCGGACAAGGACAAGTTCCTCGTTGGCTGGGTGTATACCGGGCCGAATGGTGAGCAGGTTCCGCTCAGTACAGACGAGGTTATCCAGCTCAGGTATCCGCACCCCACTGATTACTACAGGGGCCTGAGTGCTGTCCAGGCAATACTCGTGGATATCGACGCGGCAAAGTACTCGGCCGAATGGTCAAGGAACTTCTTCCTGAACAGCGCGCAGCCCGGCGGCATCGTGACATTCAGCAAGCGGCTGAGCGATGAAGAGTTCACTGAGTTCACAGACCGCTGGCGTGAGCAGCACCAGGGTGTTGCACGTGGGCACCGTGTTGGGGTCCTGGAGCAGGGGGCAACCTGGAGCCCAAACACCTACAGCATGCAGGATATGCAGTTCCCGGAGCTGCGCAAGGTGACGAGCGACATGATCCGGCAGGCTTACCGGATTCACCAGTCGATGCTCGGCGACAGTACCGATGTCAACCGGGCCAATGCGCAAACAGCGCAAGAGGTCCACATTGCCTGGCACGAGGTACCGCGCCTGCGACGCCAGCAGAACATCCTGAACACAAAGTACCTTGAGATGTTCGGTGCTAACCCGCAGGTTGAGTTTGACTTTGATGATCCTAACCCAGAGAACCGGGAAGAAGACAACGCAGAGCTGATTGCTAAGTCCAATGCGGCCAAGACCCTCGTCAGCGCAGGTTACGATCCGCATGACGTACTGGAAGTTGTCGGGCTGCCGGATATGGATCTGGCCGAACTAGCTACCCAATCTGCTGCGCTGCCTCCGGGGTGGGTGGCGCTTCCTCCAGGGACACCTTCAAGCCCTGAGCCGGAGACCCCAGCTAACCCTACCACTACGGTGCCCGCACCCACGCAGGCGCCATCTGAGCCACAGCCAGCACCATCCCCTCCGGCACCACCCGGAGCCGCACAAGCGCAGGCAAGCGCAGATTTGGAGGGTATTCGGTACCAGGACATTGCGGAACTGATCAGAGCAGGATTCTCGGATGTGAAGAGCAACGGCCGCGGCAGCGTTCGCTGAAGGCCGTTCCGGACACCCAGGGAAGAAGGAATATGAAGAGGCTTCGACATTTCTCTTTGCGGTCTCGCATTGCCGCTGCCGGTCTGGGCTTGGGCCTGATCGGTGCTGGCACGGCGGCGTATGCTGCTGTCTCGCCGACGCCGGAGGTTGCGCCGAATGGCAATGCCGGCTATAACGCAGTCACGACCGCCGCAACCGGGTACAACCAGGTTCAGACCGTCGTTACGCCGACTCAGTACGGTACGACGATCAAGACTGGTGCCCAGGGTGTGCAGTTGTGTTCGAGCGCGACGAACCAGGCGCAGCAACTCGGCCTGGCGAGCACGAACCTGAGCACGACCTATGCAGTCGACTACGCGAGCGGGGTGCTGCCCAGTCCGGGCTGCCCTACTGCTGGCGTGCTGGCCAGCCCATCGTCCATCAGCAGCAGTCTTTCGGCGGTTCCGTATGGACACTCGGTCTGGTTGAGCGTCAGCAGCGGAGCGGTGTCGCGCGTTCGGTGGCTGCTGGTCTGCGTGGCGCGCGGACCGCTGGCGACGACACCGCCGACTCCGGCACCGACGACACCAGTCCCGACACCAACCGGGACGACAGCGCCAACAGCGACCCCATCCCCAACCACGACGGTAACCCCAGCGCCACCACGGATTTACCGGACGTTCACCTGCCATTGGGTGAAGATCACGCTGACTCGTGACCAGGTGCTGTACGCGGCGCAGGACCTGAACGCAACCGGCGCGACGGGGGACGCGGCAGGCGTGTTCACCAAGATCGTGAACCTTCCTGCAGCACAGGTCTTCAACCACGCTGACGCGGGCGTGAACGAGAACCAGACCGCGATGGTGCCTTGCGCATCCACCTCGCTGATCGGGCCTGCTGCCTACATCACCCAGGCATGCCAGCCGGTCGCGACATTTGAGTACACCGAGGCCAGCATTGGCGCGTCCAGCGCTCCGCTGTCCTCATACACTACATCCGAAGGCATCAGCCCGGCAGCTACCGGAGCGCTGGTCGCCCCGAACAACAGCCAGAGTCTCGTGAATACTGGCCCGCACGGCAGTTCGACAGACGCGGCCACCGCAGGTGACCACTTCGTCCTGTCAACGGCGAACGCACCAACCAGTTAGCCGAAAGGCCCCTGTCCTCTTCAGGAGGGCAGGGGCATACGGTGCAGGGCGGTAAAGGAGGGATTGTGTGAGTAGGAATACACCCTGGCGAACGACCAGGAAGATGTATGCCCTGCACCAGCAGAAGAATGACTGGTACAGGATCAAGAACCAGGTCAACGGGCCGACTCAATTGCACATCTACGACGAGATCGGCTACTTTGGGGTTTCGGCTGGAGACCTCATCCGTGACATGGCTGACATTCCCGGACCTCTCGAAGTCCACCTGAATTCTCCAGGCGGAGAGGTCTTTGACGGCATAGCGATCTACAACGCATTGCTTGCGCGGAGCGACGTCACTGTCATGATTGACGGGCTGGCTGCCTCTATCGCTAGCGTCATTGCGATGGCCGGCAACCCGGTGCTGATTGCCCGGAATGCTCAGATGATGGTGCACGACGGATTCGGAATGGCGATCGGCAACGCGCAAGACCTGCGCGACCTAGCCGAGCTGCTTGACCGGACGAGCAACAACATTGCCAGTATCTACAGCGACCATACCGGACGTCCGCTCGAATACTGGCGCAACATCATGAAGGCCGAGACCTGGTACGATTCGTCCGAGGCGATTGATGTAGGGCTAGCCGACAGGACGATCGACTCGGGCGCTGGTCGGCAGGTCACAATTGCTGCCAAGGACAAGTGGGATCTCGAAAGTGCCTACCGGCTCAAGGGATCTATGCCGGTGGTGCCTCCTGGCCAGACGGGCCATGGTGCGGTAACCGGCACCCATGCCCACGATCATCCGGCCTTTGGGCAGCAGGACGCTGCCGACGACGGAACTCACAACCACAGTCACGTCCACAACAACGACGCCAACCACAACCATCATTCTACATGGGACCCTGATGGCGATGGCGACGATGACAGCACGCCCGAAGGCGATACCGATCACGACTACTGGGACGCTAGCGGCCGGCAGTTGAAGTCGGTGCCTGGTAAGCCGCTGAACGCGCGGTTTGAGCTGATTGACATCGTGAATGCGGCTGTGGACAATTCGCCCTGGGACGCTGGTAAGGCCATGGGTGATGGTGCGAACAGCGACAATCCTACTGCCTGGTATGCGGCTATCTGTGCGGGTAAGCGTGGCGGCGACACCAGTACACAGGCAGCATGGGCATTGCCGCACCACTACAAGCCGGGTGCTGCGCCGAATGCGGCAGGCGTCCGGAATGCTCTGGCTCGGATCGGCCAGACCCAGGGCCTTACCAACAAAGATGCGGCGCAGAGCCACCTCGAGGCTCACATGCGTGCGATCAATCCGGACTGGGACCCTAGTGGTAGTGCTGGGAACCCATTCGGCCTCAGCGATGAGGACATCATGAATTTCGCCAGGCAACTTAGGCTCTGAGAGGAGAGCACAAATGGCGCCAACGCTACAGATTCCGACCAGGCCTGAGGAGCTGGAGGAATTCCTGGGTGATCCCAGCAATGTCCGGAACATGATGACCGAACCTGGACGGTTCAAGGAATTCATCCAGGTCTACGCACGGGCCATCGTCGACAAGGACAACGACCTGAAGCGGCAGATTCAGGACCAGGTTCAGATCGGCCTGGCCGACTTCATGCGCGAGAACGGCATGGGTGGTGCACGGCTGAACCTGAGCAATGCGCACGAGAATCCGAAGATTGACATGCGCAAGGTCAGCCATGGCAAGGGTGCTGCGTACAACAGTGGCTCCTTTGGTGCTCGGCTTGAGCGTGAGATCAAGAAGGAAGGTGGGGAGGACTTGATGTTCGAGTCCACCTCGGAATTCTTCCAGGCCATCTGGCCCAGGTACGAAACGCTCAAGAACAGTGGCCGTCTCGGGGCGAAGCGCTCCGCTGCGCTCCGGATTCAGAACTCCTTCGGCAGCGAGGTTCCGGCCGACGGTGGTTTCCTCATCCCGGAGATTCTGCGCTCCGAGATTCTCCAGGTTGCCCTGGAGGACGCGGTGGTTCGCAGCCGGGCGCAGGTCATCCCGATGGACTCGCTCAGGGTGCCGATCCCGATGATCGACGTCACGAGCAACGTTTCCTCGGTGTTCGGTGGGGTCGTTTGCTACTGGACCGAAGAAGCAGCGCAGCTTGTAGAATCGCAGGCGAGCTTTGGGCGCGTGGTGCTCGACGCCAAGAAGCTGACCGGCTACGCGGAAGTGCCGAATGAGCTGCTAGCCGATGCTCCGGCCTTCGGTTCCTTCTTCGACACGATCTTCCCGCGCGCCATCGCCTGGTTCGAGGACATTGCGTTCATGACCGGCTCGGGCGTCGGCGAGCCGCTCGGTTTCATCAACTGCCCGGCGAGCGTTGGTGTCAGCGCTGAGGCCGGACAGCCGTCAGCAACCATCGTGTGGG
>Ga0335080_10008340_pt1 | contig 10804 bp, 5 predicted proteins | sample Lox_Sample_34_FD_206720 | JGI IMG/M metagenome (GOLD analysis project Ga0335080, IMG submission 206720) | Soil microbial communities from Loxahatchee National Wildlife Refuge, Florida, United States - Lox_Sample_3.4 | ecosystem: Environmental > Terrestrial > Soil > Wetlands | place: USA: Florida...
GTCGGGCAGGATGCGCGCGAAGAGCTTCTTGCGCACGTAGAAGCCCGGCGTGCCGTAACACGGCTTCTCCGAGGTCTCGGGCAAGCCCAGCGCCAGCGTGCGCACGGTCTTCTCGGTGGTCACCGCGCCATTCTCGCTCAGAATCGAGGCGGCCGGGGACCAGCGCGCGGGCAGTCACGGCCGCCGGAAGACAGGGCGTGCGCTCCCGGCGGCGGCGCGGTTCCTGCACTGGCGCGCCTCTCGGAGGAGGTGTGCGCGCATGGCCACTCGGATCGCGCTCCAGCACCGCACCACCTACGACTACGACCGTTGGGTGGGTCTCTCGCCGCAGCTGATCCGGCTGCGACCCGCGCCGCACGCGCGCACGCCCATCTCCGCGTACTCGCTCACGATCGAGCCGGCCGGTCACTTCCTCAACTGGCAGCAGGATCCGTTCGGGAACTTTCTCGGGCGGGCGGTGTTCCCGAAGCCGGCGCGGCAGCTCCAGGTGTTGGTCGACCTGATCGCCGAGCTCGAGGTCCAGAACCCGTTCGACTTCTTCGTCGACCCGAGCGCCGAGCACTGGCCGTTCCAGTACGAGCCCCAGCTCGCGCAGGACCTGTCCCCCTATCGCGAGACGGCGGCGGTCGGGCCGCGGCTCCACGGCTTCCTCGCGGCGGTGAGTCGCGAGCGCCGGCGCGCGATCGACTTCCTGGTCGACCTGAACCGCCAGACCCACGCGGCCGTGGGTTACGTGATCCGCATGGACCCCGGCGTGCAGACGCCCGAAGAGACGCTCGAAAAGGGCTCCGGCTCGTGCCGCGACTCGGCCTGGCTCCTGGTGCAGGCGCTCCGGAACCTGGGCTTCGCGGCGCGCTTCGCCAGCGGCTACCTGGTGCAGCTGGCGCCCGACGAGAAGCCGCTCGAGGGCCCTGCCGGGCCGAGTCACGACTTCGCCGACCTGCACGCCTGGGCGGAGGCGTATCTGCCGGGCGCCGGCTGGATCGGGCTCGACCCGACCTCGGGCTTGCTGGCCGGCGAGGGCCACATTCCGCTCGCCTGCACGCCCGAGCCCTCGAGCGCGGCGCCGATCACGGGCGCGGTCGACGAATGCGAGGTCGCGTTCTCGTTCGCGCTGGCGGTGGAGCGGATCCGCGAGGACCCGCGAGTCACTCGACCGTACACCGATGCGCAGTGGAGCGCGATCGACGCGCTGGGCCGCGCGGTCGACGAGCGGCTCGAGCTCGGCGACGTGCGACTTACCCAGGGCGGCGAGCCGACCTTCGTGGCGATCGACGACCCGGATGCCCCCGAGTGGACGACCGCGGCGCTGGGCGGGCGCAAGGCGGAGCGCGCCGAGGATCTCTTGCGCCGCCTGCAGGCGCGGCTCGCGCCCAACGGCTTCCTGCACTTCGGCCAGGGCAAGTGGTATCCCGGTGAGTCACTCCCGCGCTGGGCCTACGGCTGCTACTGGCGGCGCGACGGCGAGCCGATCTGGAGCGATCCGGAGCTGTTCGGGGACGCGCGCCGGCCGGCCGGTCACGGCGCCGCGCAGGCGCAGGACTTCGTGACCGCGCTGGCCAAGCGGCTCGAGCTCGATCCCGTGTTCGCGCTGCCCGCCTACGAGGACGCCTGGTACTACCTGTGGCGCGAGCGGCGGCTGCCGACCAACGTCGATCCGCACGACTCGAAGCTCGAGGATCCCGAGGAGCGCGCGCGGCTGGCGCGCGTGCTCGACCGCGGACTGGGCGCGGTGGCGGGCTACGCCTTGCCGCTGCAGCCGCGGCCCAGCTGGGAGGGCGGGCAAGTGAGCTGGCGCTCGGGCCCGTGGTTCCTGCGCCGCGAGCGCCTGTATCTGCTGCCGGGTGACTCGCCGATGGGCTTCCGCCTGCCGCTCGACTCACTGCCCTGGGTGGCGCAGGGCGAGATGCCCTTCGTCGCGGACGTCGACCCGTTCGAGTCGCGCCCGCCTCTGGCGCGCCGCGCGCAGCAGCGCCACCTGCCCGCGTCGCCGGCCACGAACGATCCGCGCCAGCTGCAGCGGCCGCAGCTCGGGGAGTCCGCGCCCTGGCTGGTGCGCACCGCGCTCTGCGTCGAGCCCCGCGACGGCCTGCTGCACGTGTTCCTCCCGCCGCTGGCTCGGCTCGAGGAGTATCTCGCGCTGGTCGCGGCGCTCGAGGAGACCGCGAGCGCGCTCCGGCTGTCCGTGCGTCCGGAAGGCTATACGCCACCGTCCGACCCGCGCCTGGCCAAGCTCGAGGTGACGCCCGACCCTGGCGTGATCGAGGTCAACGTCGCCCCGGTGAGTCATTGGCGCGAGCTGGTGGCGGAGACGGCGGGCTTGTACGAAGACGCCAAGCAGGCGCGGCTGCGCGCGGAGAAGTTCGCGCTCGACGGCAGTCATACGGGGACCGGCGGGGGCAATCATGTCACGCTGGGCGGGCCGACCGCCGCCGACAGTCCGCTCTTGCGCCGGCCCGACTTGCTGCGCAGCCTGATCGGATATTGGCAGGATCACCCGTCGCTCTCGTACCTGTTCTCGGGGCTGTTCATCGGCCCCACGAGTCAGTCGCCGCGCGTCGACGAGGCGCGCAGCGACGCGCTGCACGAGCTCGAGCTCGCGTTCCGGAGGCTGCCCGACGCGCGCGCGGGAATCGGAGCGCCGCCCTGGCTGGTGGATCGCGTGTTGCGCAACCTGCTGGTCGACGCGACCGGAAACACCCACCGCACCGAGCATTGCATCGACAAGCTCTACTCGCCGGACGGAGCGCGCGGCCGGCTGGGGCTGGTGGAGCTGCGCGGCTTCGAGATGCCACCGCACCCGCGGCTCTCGTGCGTGCAGCAGCTCCTGGTCCGCGCGCTGGTGGCTCGCTTCTGGGAGGAGCCCTACCCGGCGCGGCTGGTGCGCTACGAGACACAGCTCCACGACCGCTACATGCTGCCGCACTTCGTGGAGCACGACTTCCGCGACGTGCTCGAGGAGCTGCGCCGCGCGGGCTTCGCGTTCGACCCGGCCTGGTTCGCGCCGTTTCTCGAATTCCGCTTCCCGAAGATCGGCGAGATCGCGAAGAGCGGCATCGCGCTCGAGCTGCGCCGCGCGCTCGAGCCGTGGCACGTGTTGGGCGAAGAGCCGGCGGCGGGCGGGACGGCGCGCTACGTGGACTCCTCGCTGGAGCGGCTGCAGGTGAAGGTGCGCGGGGGCGTGGGCGAGCGCTACCAGGTGGCCTGCAACGGCCGCGCGCTGCCGCTGCATCCGACCGGCGCGCGCGGCGAGTCCGTGGCGGGCGTGCGCTTCCGCGCCTGGCAGCCGCCCTCGGCGCTCCATCCCACGATCCCCGTGCACGCGCCACTCACGTTCGAGGTGGTCGATACCTGGCTCGAGCGCTCGCTGGGCGGCTGCACCTACCACGTGTCTCACCCGGGCGGCCGCGCCTACGATCGCTTCCCCATGAACGCCGCCGAGGCCGAGGCCCGGCGCAGCACGCGCTTCTCGCCGCTGGGTCATACTCCCGGAAGGGTCCGGCTCGCGCCCGTAACTCCGAATCCCGACTTTCCGCTCACGCTCGACCTGCGCTGGAGCTGAGGATGCGCGCGTGAGCGACTCGCGAGCAGCCTCTCTCGGCTACCCAACACTGGCCGGTCATCGCGACGAGATGGTCGACGAGCGCGGGCTGCCGCGCGCGCAGTGGGAGCCGCTGGTGCGAGAGCTCGCGCGCCTGGGTCCGCCCGAGCTCGAACGCCGCTGGGAGGCCGCGCGCCGGCTGATCCACGAGAACGGCGTGACTTACAACGTGTACGGCGACCCGCGCGGCATGGACCGGCCGTGGGAGCTCGATCCGTACCCGCTCGTGCTCGCGCCCGAGGAATGGGCCGGGCTGCGCGATGGGCTGGCGCAGCGCGCCCGGCTGATCAACGCGGTGCTCGCCGACGTGTACGGCACGCAGCAGCTGCTGTGCGACGGGCTCCTGCCCGCGGAGCTGGTGTTCGCGCACCCGAGCTATCTGCGCCCCTGCGTCGGCGCGGCCGCGAACGCCGCGAGCCTGCAGATCTACGCGGCCGACGTGGCGCGCGCGCCCGACGGCCAGTGGTGGGTGCTGGCAGACCGGACGCAGGCGCCCTCGGGCGCCGGCTACGCGCTCGAGAACCGGCTGGTGCTCTCGCGCATCCTGCCCGAGGCCTTCCGCGACAGCCGGGTCGAGAGACTCGCCGGCTTCTTCCAGCGTCTGCGCGACACGCTGCGCGCGCTGGCGCCGCAGCACCGCGACAACCCGCGCGTGGCCTTGCTCACGCCCGGGCCCTACAACGAGACCTACTTCGAGCACGCCTATCTCGCGCGCTATCTCGGCTTCACGCTGGTCGAGGGCGGCGATCTGACGGTGCGCGACCGCTGCGTCTATCTGAAGACGCTGGGCGGGCTCGAGCCCGTGGACGTGATCCTGCGCCGGGTCGACGACGGCTTCTGCGACCCGCTGTCGCTGCGCAGTGACTCCTCGCTGGGCGTGGCCGGCCTGGTGCACGCCGTGCGCGCGGGCAACGTGGCGGTCGCGAACGCGCTGGGCAGCGGCCTGGCCGAGAGCCCGGCGCTCCTGGCTTTCCTGCCCGGGCTGTGTCGCGCGCTGCTCGGCGAGGAGCTGCTGCTGCCCTCGGTCGCCACCTGGTGGTGCGGCCAGGACGACGCGCTCGGCTACGTGGAAGAGCACCTCGAAGAGCTGGTGGTGAAGCCGGCCTTCCCGGGCGCGGGGCTCGAGCCTGCGTTCGGCGCGCGGCTGTCGCGAGCCGAGCGCGAGTCACTCGTGGCCGCGCTGCGCGCGCGACCCTACGCTTACGTGGCGCAGGAGCAGGTGGCGCTCTCGACCGCGCCGGTCTGGAGCCCGGAAGGCATCCGCGCCCGCCACCTGGTGCTGCGCAGCTATGTCGCGGCGGGCGTCGACCCGGAGAGCTGGGAGGCGATGCCGGGCGGGCTGACGCGCGTCTCGAGCGCGCCCGATTCGCTGGTGGTCTCGATGCAGCGCGGCGGCGGCAGCAAGGACACCTGGGTGTGCTGCGAGCAGACGCCGAGTCACTTGACGCTGCTGCGGCCGCCCGGCGCGGCGATCGAGCTCACGCGCGGTGGCGCGGAGCTGCCCTCGCGCGTGGCCGACAATCTGTTCTGGTTGGGCCGCTACGTGGAGCGGGTCGAGGGCGCGGCCCGGCTGGCGCGCGCCAGCATCGCGCGCATCTCCGGCGACAGTCCCGAGAGCGACACCGCGCTGCCGGCATTGCTCGACGCGCTGGCGCGCAGCGGCGCCACCGAGGAGTCGAGCGCGCGCGACGGCCGCGAGCTGCTGGCGCTGCTCTTCGACAACGACTCTCCGCGCTCGATCCGAGTCACGCTGGCCGCGATCCATCAGCTCGCGTTCGCGCTGCGCGACCAGATCTCGCTCGACACCTGGCGCGTGCTGTCCGAGCTGCAGCAGGACGCCGCCGGCTCGTCCGCCGCGTCCTGGAGTCTCTCGGCCGCGCGCGACGTGCTGAACCGGATGATCGTGCGGCTGTCCGCCTGGAGCGGACTCACGATGGAGAGCATGACCCGCACGCTGGGCTGGCGCTTCGCCGACATGGGCCGGCGCATGGAGCGCGGCACCTGGGTCGCCACGCTCCTCGCTGCCTGTCTGGTCGAGAGCGACGAGGACGAGCCCGCGCGGCTCGAGGCGATGCTCGAGGTGGCCGAGAGCGCGATCACCTACCGCCGCCGCTACCGCGGCGAGCTGCAGGCGGTGCCCGCGCTCGACCTCTTGCTCTGCGACGAGACCAATCCGCGCTCGCTCGTGTTCCAGCTGGCGGCGCTGGAGCAGCACCTCAGCCACCTGCGCGACGCCGGCGCGGGCGCGGAGCGCACGCTCGACGAGCGGCTGGCGTTGGGCGCGCTCACCCGCGTGCGCGTGGCCGACGTCGCGGAGCTGTGTCAGGTCTACGCCGGCAAGCGACTCAAGCTCGCGGAGCTGTTGACCCGCACGCTCGGTGACCTGCCGGCGCTCTCCGACGCGCTGACGCGCAGCTATCTCTCGCACGCCGGCGAAGCCCGGCGCATCGAGCACTTCTAGGAGCCGCGGTGCGCTACCGAGTCACTCACGAGACGGTCTACGAGTACGAAGAGCTGGTCTCGATCGCGCATAACGAGCTGCGGCTCGAGCCGCGCGAGACCGAGCGGCAGGAGCGCCTCGGCACGGCGCTGCGGATCGAGCCGATGCCGCGCGCGACCACGACCGAGCGCGACTACTTCGGCAATCCCGCTCACTTCTTCACGGTCGAGGACCCGCACCACCGCATGGTGCTGGTGGCGCAGAGCGAGCTCGAGATCCGCGCGCCCGCCGAGGGGCAGCCCGAGACTCCCGCCTGGAACGAGCTCCGCGAGTCACTGCGCGGCGAGCTCGCTGCCACGGGCCTGGCGGCGTTCGAGATGTGCTTCCCCTCGCCGCTCGTGCCGCTCGCCAGGGAGTTCGCCGACTACGGCGCGCCGTTCTTCGCCACCGGCCGGCCGATCCTGGACGGCGTGCTCGACCTGACTCACCGCATCCATACCGACTTCGCCTACCGGCCGGGCGCCACCTCGGTGACCACGCCGGTGCGCGACGTGCTCGCCGCCCGCGAAGGCGTGTGTCAGGACTTCGCGCACCTCGAGCTCGCCTGCCTGCGCTCGCTCGGGCTGCCGGCGCGCTACGTCAGCGGCTACCTGCACACGCAGCCCGCCGAGGGCCGCGAGCGGCTGGTCGGCGCCGACGCGAGCCACGCCTGGGTCTCGGTGTACTGCGGTCCCGCGGGCTGGATCGACGTGGACCCGACCAACGACTTAGTGGTGCGCGACCAGCATCTCACCCTGGCCTGGGGCCGGGACTACGGCGACGTTTCGCCCATCAAAGGAGTGATTCTCGGCGGCGGCGGGCACACCGTCGAGGTCGGCGTCGACGTCGCGCTGATCGCGAGCTGAGAAAGAAATCACTCATCTGGCGCATTTCGGTGCGCAAACCTGAATTCACTCCGGCTTCATGCCGTCCCACGCGCGGCTTTTCCGGAGGAAGCTCTGCGATTTCTCGTGCTCGCGATTGGACTCGCGTGGATGGCAGGGGTGACTGCGCGCGCGGACGAACCTGCGCCGCCCCCGGCGCCGTCCGCGGCGAAGCTCTCGCTGCAGGACGCGTTGGCGCGCATGCGCGAACGCGGCTTCGACGTCCTGACCGCGGATGCGGCCGTGCGCGCGGCCGAAGGTGATGCGATGACGGCGTCCGCGTTTCCAAACCCGTTGGTCAGCGGCGGCGGCGGCCACACCTTCCACTACGACCCCAACCAGTGCGCGCAGAGCGGGTGCTCGGCCACGCAGTGGTCGGGCAGTCTCTCCGACCAGGGACTGCTGGCCGACCTCTTGATCGGGAAGCGCCGGCTGCGCGCGCAGGTCGCGGACGCGGCGCTCGCCGCTACGCGTCTGCAGCGCGACGACGCGATCCGCACGCTGTCCGCCCTTGTCGCGAAGGCCTGGGTCGACACGGCCGTGGCCGGCGCGCTCGAACGCACCGCGCAAGACGCCGCTCACTCCGCATCCGAGATCTCGAAGCTCGTCGACCTGCGCTGGCACGCGGGCGACGTCTCGGAGGCCGACGCCGCCCGAGCCGAGACCGCGAAGCTCGAGGCCGAACAGGCCGTGGACGCGGCGCACGAGAATCTCGCGCAGGCGAAGGCCGCGCTGGGCTTCCTGCTCGGCGAGCGCGAGGCCACGCCCGACTTCGAGGTCGAGTCACAGCTGCCGCCCTGCGTCGCGCCGGCGGACTACGCCGCCGCCTCGCAGGCTGAGCTGCTCGAGCGCGCGCGCGCCGGCCGGCAGGACCTGGCAGCGGCGAAGGAGGCCGTCTCGAGCGCCGATCTGGGCGTTTCGCTGGCCAAGCGCCAGCGCATTCCCGACATCGCGCTGGGCGGCAGCTACGTGCAGGAAGGCACCGGCAACTCCGCGATCCAGCCGCCCACGGCGGCGCTTGCGCTGACCGTCCCGATCCCCATCTTCTATCAGGGAGAGGGCGAGGTCGCGCATGCGCAGGCCGTGCTCGACGCCCAGCACATCGCGCTCTCGCGGCTCGACGCGCAGATCGCCTCCGACGTCGCCTCCTCTTTCGCGTCGTGGCAGTCGGCGCAGAGCCGGGTGAGTCGCATGGAGTCGACTACTCTGGCGCGCGCGCAACGGGCGGAGGAGCTCGTCGACTACCAGTACCGGCGCGGCGCCGCTTCGCTCTTGGAGCTGCTCGACGCGCAGCGCACCTTTACGACGACTCAGGCCGAGTATCGGCAGAACGTCGGCGATTGGTGGTCCGCGCTGTACCAGCTCGAGACCACGACTGGAAAGGAGCCGAATCCGTGATCCGCTCTCGAACTCTCTGCACGCTGGTGGCCGTGGCGGCGCTCGCCGGCTGCGGCAGTCACTCCCGGGAGCTGGAGCCCGATGAGCCGCGCGTGAACGGCGACACCGTCACCCTGGGCGAGGGCAGTCCGCAGCTCGCCGCCTTCCAGACCGAAGCCGCGAAGCCGGCCAAGCCAGCGGCGCTCGAGCTGAACGGGCGCATCGCCTGGGACGAGAACGCCACCGTGCGCGTGTACTCGGCGTTCGGCGGACGAGTCAGTCGCATCCGCGCGCAGCTCGGCGACCACGTGAAGCGCGGCGACGTGCTGGCGGAGCTGGCCTCGCCCGACTACGGCCAGGCCGAGGCCGACGAGAAGACGGCCGCGAGCGAGCTGCGGCTGGCGGAGCGCACGCTCGCGCGCCAGAAGGACTTGTTCGACCACGGCGCGGCGCCACGCCGCGAGCTCGAAGCCGCCGAAGCGGACCTGGACCGGGCGCGCGCCGAGCAGGAGCGCGCGCTGGCGAAGCTCTCCGCCTACGGCGGCCACGGCGGCGCCGTCGACGGCAGCTTCCCGCTGCGCGCGCCGATCGACGGCGAGATCGTCGAGCGCAACCTGACTCCGGGCCAGGAGGTGCGCCCCGACCAGATGCTGGCCGGCACGCCCGCGCTGACCGCGCCGCTGTTCACGATCACCGATCCGACTCACTTGTGGGTGGTGCTCGACGTGGACGAGCACGACGCGCAGTCGCTGATTCCGGGGCAGGGCTGCGTGATCCGGCCGCACCTCGGCGGCGACCGCGCCTTGCCCGGCAAGATCTCGACGGTGAGTCAGTTTCTCGATCCCGCCACGCTCACGGTGAAGGCGCGCGCGCTCGTGGACAACCCCGACCGCCGGCTGCGGGCGGAGATGCTGGTGACCGTGAACGTCGACTCACCGGCCGACAAGGTGGTCCAGGAGGTGCCGGCGCGCGCCGTGTTCCTGGCGGGCGAGAAGCACTACGTGTACGTGGCTTCCGGCGCGGGCCGCTTCGCGCGCACGCCGGTCGACATCGGTCTCGAGCACGACGGGGTGCTGCAGGTCGATCACGGCATCGGGCAGGGCGACGCGGTCGTCGTCGACGGTACGCTCCTGCTCGAGAAGCTCTACCGAGAGCATGCGACCGGTTCCTGAGATTCGATGATCGGACGCCTGGTCCACTTCGCGCTGCGCCAGCCGCTGTTCACGCTGGTGATGGTGCTGCTCTTCGTCGGCGCCGGCGTGTTCGCGTTCGTGCAGCTGCCGATCGAGGCGTTCCCCGACGTCTCGGACACGCAGGTGCAGGTGATCACGCTGTTCCCGGGTCGCGCCCCGGAAGAGGTCGAGAAGCAAGTCACGATCCCGCTCGAGATCGCGCTCTCGGCGGTGCCGCACGCGGTGCGGCTGTTCTCGCACACGCAGTTCGGACTCTCGTTCATCGTCATCACTTTCGACGACAAAGTCGACGATTACTTCGCGCGCGCGCGCATCCAGGAGCGACTCACGCTCGCCGACCTGCCCGAGGGCGTCGAGCCCGACCTGGCGCCGCTCGCCACCCCGATCGGCGAGCTCTACCGCTTTCGCCTGAAGGGTGACGGCTGGGATCCGCGCGACCTGCGCACGCTCGAAGACTGGGTGGTCGAGCGCTATCTGAAGCACGCCGACGGCGTGGCCGACGTGGTGAGTCAGGGCGGCTCGATCAAGCAGTACGAGGTGCACCCCGACATGGGCCGGCTGCGCGGCTACGGCATCACGCTCGAGCAGGTGCTCGGCGCGCTGCAGCGCGGCAACGCCAACGCCGGTGGCTCGTACGTGGAGCGTGGCGCGCAGCAGTATCTGATCCGCGGCGTCGGCATGCTGCGCACGAAGGACGACATCGAGCGCATCGTGGTGTCCTCGCACCAGGGAGTGCCGGTGCTGGTGCGCGACGTCGCCGAGGTCGAGATCGGCGCCGTACCGCGGCAGGGCATCGTCGGCCAGGACCAGGACGACGACATCGTGAACGGCATCGTGCTGATGCGGAAGGGCGAGAACCCGTCGCTCGTGCTCGAGCGCGTGAAGGAGCAGATGCAGCTCCTGAACACCAAGATCCTGCCACAGGGCGTGCAGATCGTTCCCTACTACGACCGCACCTGGCTGATCGACACGACGCTGCACACCGTGTTCCACAACCTCGCCGAAGGGGCGATGCTGGTCACGCTCGTGCTGTATCTCTTCCTGGGGAACTTCCGAGCGGCGGCGATCGTGGCGCTCGTGATTCCGCTGGCGCTGCTCTCCACCTTCCTGGGACTCACCTGGCGCGGCATTCCGGCGAATCTGCTGTCGCTGGGCGCGATGGACTTCGGGATCATCGTCGACGGCGCGGTGATCGTGGTCGAGAACGTCTTCCGCAAGCTGTCCGAGCGCGGCGAGATGTCGGACGCGGAGAGACTCGAGGTCGTGGCGC
>Ga0335080_10008342_pt1 | contig 10804 bp, 10 predicted proteins | sample Lox_Sample_34_FD_206720 | JGI IMG/M metagenome (GOLD analysis project Ga0335080, IMG submission 206720) | Soil microbial communities from Loxahatchee National Wildlife Refuge, Florida, United States - Lox_Sample_3.4 | ecosystem: Environmental > Terrestrial > Soil > Wetlands | place: USA...
GATCACGTGGCGGCCGCGACCGGCCCAGCACAACGCAGCAAACCGCCCCGGGCCGCCAGTTCAGGCGCCACATAAGCATGGTAGGCATGCTTATGTGGTCGCGCCTGGGGGGCCAGGGGAGCTTTGTCACGTTGTACAGGTCCGCCCTCCGCCGCCGGCCCGACCGCCGACCACGACCGCCGGCCCGACCGCCGACCACGACCGCCGGCCCGACCGCCGGCCACGACCGCCGACCGCCGACCGCCGACCGGCCACGACCGGCCAACCGCCGGCCACGACCGCCGACCGGACCAGCGCCCACCGCAGACCCGACCCCGCCCCGGCGGCCCGCCGCCAACGACCGCCTACGCCGCCACCCCAAGCGCGTCATCGACCGACACGGACGGCACGCCCACGGCATCAGCCACGGGTGCGTACGTGACCTGACCGCCGGCGACGTTCACGCCAAGCTTCAGCCCTGGGTTCTCGGTGATGGCGCCGACGACGCCGCAGGAGGCGAGGTGGATGATGTATGGGATGGTGGCGTTCGTGAGCGCGTAGGTCGAGGTGATCGGCACCGCTCCCGGCATGTTCGTCACGCAGTAGTGGGTGATCCCGTCGACCTCGTACGTCGGGTCCGAATGCGTGGTCGGCCGCGCGGTCTCGAAGCAGCCCCCCTGGTCGATCGAGACGTCGACCAGGACCGCCTGGTGCTTCATCAGCCCGAGCTGCGGCCGCGTGATGACTCGCGGCGCGCGAGCCCCGTGCACCAACACCGCCCCGATCACCAGGTCCATGTGCGGCAGCCGCTGTTCGATCTCCAGCGTCGACGCGAAGCACGTGTCCGCTCGGCCTCCGAAGGCGATGTCCAAATCCCGCAGCCGGTCGATGTCGCGGTCGTACACGTACACGGTCGCCTCCATGCCCATGGCGATGAACGCCGCGTTCATCCCGACGACCCCGCCACCGATGATCATCACGTTGGCGGCGGCCACACCTGGAACGCCCCCGAGCAATACCCCGCGTCCACCCAACGGCTTCTCGAGCATGAACGCGCCGGCCTGCGTGGCGATCTTGCCCGCGACCTCGGACATCGGCGCCAGCAGCGGCAGCCGCCCGCGCGTGTCCTCGACGGTCTCATACGCGATGCACGTCGCGCCGGACTCCATCAGTCCGCGCGTCAACCCAGCGTCGGCGGCCAGGTGCAGATACGTGAACAGGACGTGTCGAGGCTCGAGCCGAGAGACCTCGGGCGGCTGGGGCTCCTTGACCTTGACGATCAGCGTCGCCTCTTCGAACACTGCGTCCGCGTCGGGAACGATCGTCGCCCCCTGGCCCGAGTACCCCTCGTCGGGGATCGCCGACCCGAGGCCCGCGCCACTCTGCACGAACACCTCGTGCCCGGCATCGACGAGCTCGCGCACGCCGGCGGGCGTCAGCGCCACTCGGTACTCGTCCGACTTGACCTCTGTTGGAACCCCGACCTTCACGCTGGGACCGCCTTTCTGGTCTCCGAATTCACGAACTCAACTCACCAGCTGCCGTCCCTGCAGCGCCAGCCAGAACTCGATCCGATCGCGGGCCGACCCCAGGTTCCGGCCCGTCAGCTCCTCCACGCGCCGGATCCGGTAACGCAGGGTGTGGCGGTGGCAGTACAACCGCCGGGCCGCCCGCTCCCACTGCCCGTTCTCCTCGATGAACGCCTCGAGCGAGCGCATCAGCTCGCCCCCGTACGGGCCCTCGGACGCCTCGATCGGCCCGAGGATCGAGTCGCAGAACAGCCGCAGCGCCTCGTCGTCCTGCAAGGACAGCAGCAGCTGGAACGACCCCAGATCCTTGTACGTCGCCACCCGGTGGCGCTCTTCTGAGGCCGACGCCGGCCCCGCGCCGTTGCCGTTGTCGATGGCCACCGCCCCAAGCGCGAGCGCCTCCAGCGCGCACCGCGCCTCGTGGAAGCTCCGCCGGGCGTCGACCACCGGCACGGCGCGCCCGATCCCGACCCGGACCTCGGCGCCGAGCTCCGACCCGGCCGCCACCGCGACCCGCTCCCCGAGCGCGACCAGCTCGTCCTCAGAACCCCCGCCGCCCGGGACGAGCGCGCACGCGAGCGGCCCGACCGACGCCACCAGCGCCCGCATCGCCTCCTCACGCAGCGCCGCCCACAGCGCGGTCTCGACCGACGTGCCCGAGCCGCGCCCGTCGCCGGCTCGCTTCAACACGATCGCGGCGACGCGCTCGGACAGGCCGAACGGCCCGAGCCGGCGGGCCAGCTCCGGGCCGGTCAGCTCACCGCGGACGATCGCGTCGAGCACGTCGCCGGCGAGCCGGCGCTCGGTGTCGCCCGCGACCCGGGATCGCAGCAGCTCAAGCGCGACGATCGTCACCGCCTGATGCAGGGTCAGCCGGTCGAAGTCGGACAGCGGGCCGGCGTCCTTGATCGCCACGAGCCACGCCTCGGGCGCACGCCCCGGTCCACCGCCGGCACCGACCGGCCGGGGCGTGCCGTCGGCCGCGACCGGGAGGGCGAGCCCCTGGTTGCCGTCGAGCAGCGTGGGCATGAACGCCCGCGCCTCGCGCCGCCGCGCGCGCTCGCGGACCTCGCTCCGCAGCGCCTCGAGCACGTCGGGCTCGATCGGCCGGCGGAACGCGTGCTGCTGCAAAGGCTCGCCGCGCGCGTCGAACACGAGCACGGCCGCGCCGATCAGCGTCGCCAGCGCGCCCACCAGCGCATCCAGACCACGCTCGGACAGGACGATCCGCTCCAGCCGCTCCTGGGCCGCCAACGCCCGCCGCAGCACCGCGTACTGCTCGTTGACGAGCTGCGTGAACGCCGCCTCGGTGACCGCGATGAACGGCACCTCGTACGGGACCTCGAACACGGGGAACTCCCGCTCGGCCGCCACCTCGAGCAGGGATTCCGGCACCGTGGCGTGCTTGAAGCCTGTCCCGAACCCGAGCCCGGCCAGGTGATGGTCGGCCACGCGCGCGGCGAACTCGCCCGCCTGCGCGGGCGTGTCGAGCTGCATCCCGGTCGTCAGCAGCAGCTCGCCACCGGACAGCCACGGCGTCGGATCGAGCAGCTCGGAGATGTGCACCCACCTGACCGGCAGGTGCAGGCCGCGCTCGCCCGCCAGCAGGCGGACGTCCAGATCGCGCAGTAGGTCCCCGACGGTCAGCATCTCGAGCTGCTAGTGGCCGTTCACGGCTCTCGGTGGACCCGGCGTGGCACGCCGGAGTGCACTTGCATGCGCTCGCCTGCCTCGGTCAGCACGTCGCGCAGGATCTCCTCCATCTCGGCGAACTGCTCGGGCCCGGCGATCAGCGGCGGCGACAGCTGGATCACCGGGTCGCCGCGATCGTCGGCGCGGCAGATCAGCCCGCGGCGGAACAGCTCGGCGGACAGGAAACCGCGGAGCAGCGTCTCGCACTCCTCGTCGTTGAACGTCTCCTTGGTCTCTTTGTCCTTGACCAGCTCGAGCGCGTGGAAGTAGCCGGTGCCGCGGACGTCGCCGACGATCGGAAGGTCGCGCAGGCCGTCGAGCATGCCCCGGAACGCCCCCTCGTTCGCGCGCACGTGTTCGAGGATGCCCTCGCGCTCGAACACGTCGAGGTTCGCCATCGCGATCGCGGCGCACACGGGGTGGCCGGCGAACGTGAACCCGTGCGTGAAGCTGTTGGTCCCGACCATGAACGGCTCCGCGATCCGATCGGACGCGATCACCGCACCCATCGGCGCGTACGCGCTCGTGATCCCCTTCGCGGTCGTGATCAGGTCGGGGTGGTATCCGTACTTGTGCGCGCCGAACCATTCGCCCAGGCGGCCCCAGGCGCAGATCACCTCGTCGGAGATCAGCAGCACGTCGTAGTGGTCGCAGATCTCCCGGACCCGCTGGAAGTAGCCGTCGGGGGGCGTGAAGCAACCGCCGCCGTTCTGGACGGGCTCGAGGATCACCGCCGCCACCGTGTCCGGGCCCTCGAACTCGATCTTCTCGGCGATCGCCTCGGCGAACCAGGTCTCGGTGACGCCCGCCGGCATCCGGTAGACGTTGGTGTTGGGGACGTGATGATCGCCCGGGGTGAGCGGCTCGAATGGCTGGCGCAAGCTGGTGATCCCGGTCGCCGACAGCGCGCCGAGGCTCGTGCCGTGGTAGGCGATCTCGCGCGCGATCAGCTTGGTTTTGTTCGGCTTGCCGGTCACCTTGTGGTACTGGCGGGCGAGCTTGTAGGCGGACTCGACGGCCTCGCTGCCGCCGCTGGTGAAGAACACGCGATTGAGGCTCCCCGGAGCGAGCGACGCGATCCGCGCAGCGAGCTCGATCGCCGGCGGATGGGCGTAGGACCAGTTGGTGAAGAACCCGAGCTCCTTGGCCTGATCGGCGCCGGCCTGCACGACGTCGGCGCGGCCGTGGCCGATGTTCACGCAGAACAGCGCTGAGAGCGCGTCCAGGTAGCGCTTGCCGTGCTCGTCCCAGACGTAGCACCCCTCGCCCCTGACGATGATCGGGATCTCGCTGTCGTCGTACGCCGACATCCGGGTGAAGTGCATCCACAGGTGGCGCTTGGCCAGCTCCTGGAGCGTGGCCTCTCCAGTCCGGACTGCCTGCTCGATGCTCACCATCCGGTCTCCTCCAGTCGTGTGCCGTTTTGTACAACGGTATCGCCGCCGACACGCCACGGCAATTGTGCAGACCGGCGGGATCGTTTAGCCGGTGCGGAGGATGGGCCGCCTGCGGCGGCATCCGTGGGGCCATTCCGCCGGGCATCCATGCCCGGCGGGCGTGGTCGCGACCAGCATCCACATTTCGAGCGACGATCGCAGTCGCGCCGGAATCCGCAGGGAGACCCAGATCAAGCCGCGGCCGGAGCGGTGGCCACCGTTGGCGAGGCCGCGCGCACCGGCGCCGGCATCAGCCACGCCGCGCCTATCACCAGCACGAACGCGAAGCACTGGACGATCAGCGCGACCGGGCTGTCGGGAAGCGGGTCGCCGAACACGATGAACCCGCCGACGATCCCGGCCACGTTCGCCGCCGTGCCGGTGATCGCGATCACGGGCACCGCGTCGCCGTCCTGGAGGCCCTTGGCCGAGGAGTAGAAGGCGGCGATCGACGCCGCGACGCACACCAGCAGCCACGGGGTCAGCAGCCCCACGACGCCGTGGGAGCCGACGATCCCGGAGATCGCCTTGATCGCGACGTCGGAGACGCCGAACAGGATTCCCGAGGCGGCACCGAGCATGTAGCCGTGGTGCTCGGCCGGCGCGCCCATGCTGGGGCCCATGATCAGGAGCCCCCCGGCCGCGATCAGCACGGTCTCAAACCCGATCATGCCGGGAATCGAGAAGTGCGAGTCGGGACCGTGGGCCACCGGGAGCGTGAAGCCGAGCAACATCAGGCCGAACGCGGTCAGGGCCAGGCCGACCCATTGCCGGCGGCCGATCGAGCAGCCGAGCATCTGCTCGGCCATGATCGCCAGAAGCACCATGCCGCCCGCCAGCACCGCCTGGACGAGCGACAGCGGCGCGACCGACATCGCAGCCACGTGGAACACCCACGCACCGGTGCCGATCACCCACCCGATCGTGAACAGCGGCGAGGCGAACAGCGCCTTGGCCGACCGGAGCGGCCGGCGGATGTTGACCGACGAAGCCGCGCACGCTCCCCTGTGCTTGTACAGGAAGCCCACGTTCGTGGTCAGGGCGCAAAGGAGCGCGAGAAGGATGCCGAAGAAAGAGCTCATTGCTGGGGGGCTGGCGAAGCTATCCGTGCTTGCCTCAGTGGGGTCTTCGGCAACGCGGGCGAACCGCTTGAGCCCAGCGGGCCGGAGTACGACGGAATGAGTACCCGTGAGACCATCAGCTCACTCGTGTCGAGGGAACACGCAACCCACTAACGGGCGAACGGGCCCGGAATGCGCATTGAGACTCGATGAAGCCGCTGCTGCTGATCGACGTGGACGGCGTGATCTCCCTGTTCGGGTTCGACCACGCCGCGCCTCCCGCGGGCGGGCGCTTCATGCTGGTGGACGGTATCGCGCATTTCCTGTCGGGGACGGCCGGTGGGCACCTGCGCCGGCTCGACGAGGCGTTTGAGCTCGCCTGGTGCACGGGGTGGGAGGAGAAGGCCAACGACTACCTCCCGGCGGCGCTGGGGCTGGACGGACCCCTCGCGCACGTCGAATTCGAGGACGACGGTAGACCGCCCCGGGCGCACTGGAAGCTTGGCGGCATCGACCGCCACGTCGATCCGGCGCGGCCGGTCGCCTGGATCGACGACGCCCACGACGACGCGTGCATGTCCTGGGCCGCCGCACGGAGCGCGCCGACGCTGCTGGTGACCACCGACCCGGCGGTCGGAATCACCGAGCGCGAGGTGGACCAGCTGCTGGCGTGGGCCGGCGGCCTCCCGGCCGCCGTCAGGCGCCGCCGACCTTCTCCCTAAGTGGTCTCCTGCGGAGGTACGGCGACACCGAGAGTGGTGACCGGCGGCGCTTGGCGAGGACGCAGGACCGGAGGTGTGGCTGTGGCATATCGACGTCCGAGGACGCCCCTCGGATTGCGAGCGCGAGCGCTTAGGCCGGGGCCTTGAGCGGCTGGTTGGCGAGGTGGGGGTGGACGAGCCGGCACCCGGTCCCGCCCGAGCGCCGGGGTGCTCGGGGAGGCCGGCGCGGTCGCCGGGATGGCCCGGGCCTCGGCGTGCGACCGGCGCCACCGGTGGGACGGCGGGCACCTGGGGGTGAGGCGGTGGCGCCCGGGGTGGGGCGGCGTGAACCTGCATAACGGGTCATTGGGCGCGGCCGGGACCCACCGTGGCGGGTTACGCATGCGGGGCATGCGTTGTGCGCCACGGTCCAGCCGGCGCGGGTCGAATGGCGCGTCAAGCAGGTCCGTCAGGGGGATCAGGGCTCCGCGGCGACCGGCGGACCACCCCGCTCCGCCCCCAGGTGCCCGCCGTTGGGGGCGCGGACACGCGGCGAGCTGGGGTTGTGGGGTGGGCGCGTGGAGGGGTTGGAGCACGCGGTCGGGGTCGTGGGACGGGCGCGCGGAGGCGTTGGAGCACCCACCACGCCAGGATCGACGCGGTGGCGAACTGGCTGGCGTCGTGATCGATCCCCCGAGCGCTCGCAGCAACCGGGCGACGGTGCGATAACTCACCAGATGCCCGAGCTCGGCCAGCCCGTCGGCGAGCTTGCGCACGCTCTTCGAGGTCCACCGCAACGGCAGCTCGGGATCGCCCCGCCAGCCCGCGTCCACCAGCCGCTCCAGATCGCTGATCAGATCAGGATCGCTCTCACTCGCTCGCTTGCGACCGCCACCGGGCCGCCGGACCGGCCCACGCCCCGGACTCTGGCCACTCTCAAGCTCCCTGATTCCTTTCCGGATCGTGTCCGGCGCAATCCCCGTCGCACGCGCGGTCGCCGCGATCCCACCACGCCCCACCGAGCGCGCCTCCGCCGCCGCCCACAGCCGCCGCTGACGCTCATCGAGCTCACCAGCCAACACCCGGAACCGCTCACCGATCGCGACCTCGTCGACCACACCCCAATCTTCGGCCATACATTATTTCGTCACAAACCCCAAGGCGCCGCGTCAGCCGCCGCCGAGCAGCCCACTGCTATGCGCTCGCCGTGACCGAGAACACCGGCGGCAGGCGCGTGGCCGCGGTGAACCAGCTGCCGCCGGCGTCGCCCGAGCCGAACACCTCGCCCGAGGTCGCCCCGAAGTACAGCTGCAGCGAGCACCCCTCGCCGGCGCGGTCGAACGCGCGGCGCAGGACGGTCAGGTACGCCCGCTCCGCGGGCAGCCCTTCCCCTCGGGCCGTCCAGGTGGCGCCGCCGTCGCGCGTCTCGTACACGCGCACGTGGCCGCCGGGAGTCACCCGGTCGAAGTCTCCGGTGAGCGGGATCACATACGCGCTGTCGGGATCGCTCGGGTCGAGCGCGAGCGGGAAGCCGAAGTCGGACGGCAGCCCGTCCCCGATCTCGTTCCAGGACTGGCCGGCGTCGTCGGACCGGTACACGCCACCGTGGAACTGGATAAACATGCGCCGGGGATCGCGCGCGGCGCGCTCCATCCGGTGGACGCACAGCTGGAACGTGTCCTCGGGTGCGTCCTCGGGGAGGTAGCGCGGGCGTATGCCCTGGTTGCCGCGTCGCCAGTTCTCCCCGTGGTCCTCGGTCAGCCACACGCCCGCCGCTGAAACGGCGATTGCGAGCCTGTCGGGCTCGCCCGGCCACGGCACAATCGAGTGCAGGCACAGCCCGCCGCCGCCCGGCTGCCAGTCCTCGTTCACCCGGTGCTCCCAGAGCGCGCGGTTGAGCTCCCAGGTGGCGCCACCGTCGCGGCTCTCGAACAGCACGCCGGGGTCCCCGCCCGCGTACAGGTTGCCGTCCTCGCCCGCGACGATCACCCAGATCCGCTCCAGCGCCTCGTCCCCGCCCTCGGGCAGCCCGACCCCGTCGGCCTGCCGCCACTCGCCGGCCGGGTCATCCGCGAACCAGATCTTGGGGCCGTAGAACGGCGACGTCGACGTGGCGATCACGCGGTCGCTGGCGGGATCGCGCATCGCGAAGTCGATCGGCTCGCCGGCGAACGCGCGGCACGTCACCTCGAACTCGGAGCCCGGCTCGCCCTCGAGCGCGAACAGCCCTTTCTTCGTACCCAACAGCAGCTCGGTCATGACCCTCCTCCCGTGATCGCGGGCAGAATCTCCACGCGGTCGGCCGACCCGACGGCGGTGCGTTCGCCTACGCGCTCACCGTTTACGAACACGTTGATGTGGCGCCGGATGGTCCCGCGCTCGTCGAGAATCCAGCCTTCCACGGCCGGATGCTCGTGCTCGAGCTCGCGCAGCAGCTCCTCCACGGTGGCGCCGCCGATCTGGAGCTCGGCGCGGCCACCGGCGAGCTTCCGGAGGGGTCCGTGAACGCAAACGAGAGCCATCGTGCTGATCCTAAGACCGGGGCCCGCGGGAAAACTAATCGGTGCTCACTCGAATGCGCCGTGGCGGCCGGCGCCCTCTCGGAAGCGTTGCAGGCCGGCCTGGACGTCTTCAAGCGACCGTAGGCCGTGCCCGAACTCGTTGGCCAGCGCGGCCGGCTCGTCGAGCCCCTCCTGCTCGAGCAGCGACAGCCGGTCCCGGCGCAGGCACGTCTGGGGCAGCGCGGCGAGCTCGCGAGCCAGCGCGCGCGCCGCGTGAAGGCTCTCCCCGTCCGGCACCACCCGGTTGACGAGGCCCATCGCCAGCGCCTCGTCGGCCGGCACGCCGCGGCCGGTCAGGATCATGTCCATCGCCCGCGACACCCCGATCAGGCGCGGGAGTCGGACCGTCCCCCCGTCGATCAACGGCACGCCCCAGCGCCGGCAGAACACGCCGAACACCGCGCCCTCCTCGGCCACGCGCAGGTCGCACCACAGCGCGAGCTCGAGCCCGCCGGCGACCGCGTAGCCGGCAACCGCAGCGATCACGGGCTTTGACAGCCGCACCCGGGTCGGGCCCATCGGCCCGTCTCCGTCGGCGCTGACCCGGTTGCCCGCGGGGGTCCCGACCTCCTTCAGGTCGGCACCCGCGCAGAACACCCCGCCCTCGCCGTGGAGGATCGCGACCGCCACGTCGTCGTCGCCGTCGAACTCGCGGAACGCCTGCGCGAGGGCATCCGCGGTGGCGCCGTCGACCGCGTTGCGCCGCCCGGGACGCGACAGCAGCACGGTCATCACCGGACCGTCGCGCTCCACCCGGACGCTGTCGCTCACTCCGACGCCCCGATCGCCCGGCGCACGAACGTCCGGATCGCGGCGACGACCGTCTCGGCAGCCGCCACCGACGACAGCGGCCCGACCAGCGCCTCCCCGCACCCCCCGACGAGCGCCGCGGCCGTGAACTCCGCGTCCTGCGCCGGGAGCTCTCGAGCATCGATCGCCGCATGCAGCTCGCGGGCCACGAGCGCCGCGTAGCGCTGCCGATAGGCCAGGCGCTCGGCGTCGACCAGCGGGTCGACCGGCTCGGCGAGCAGCGCCCAGGCCAGCCGGCGGTTGTGGAGCGCGCGGCGAGCGAACGTCGTCAGCACCGCCTCGAGCCGGTCGATCGCGCCCGGTCCCGCGTCGTCGGCGGCCGCCACCATCGCCCGCTGCTCGCCCGCGCACACGTCCCGAAACACGTCGAGGAACAGCTCGGCCTTCGACGCGAAGTGGCGGTACACCGTCCCCGCCGCCACGCCGGCGCGCTCGGCGATCGCCGCCACCGAGGCCGACGCGTAGCCGCCCTCCTCGATCAGCTCGCGCGCGGACGCCAGCAGCCGCTCGCGCGTGGCGAGGCCGGAGACGGTGCTCACGCGGGCAGCGTCCGGTCGACGATCGCGCCCCGCGACCGTGCTCACGCGGGCAGCGCCCGGTCGACGATCGCGCCCCGCGACGGTGCTCACGCGGGCAGCGCCCGGTCGACGATCGCGGCAGCGTCCACGCCCGCCGGGAGCGTCCCGTACACGCGACCGCCGGCGCCGTCGAGCCGGGCGGCGCAGAACGCGTCGGCGACGGCGACCGGCGCGGTGCGGACGAGCAGCGACCCCTGGAGCGCGACCGCCAGGTCCTCGACGACCCGCCGGGCGCCGAACTGCGGCTCGTCCGAGGCGAAGACCTCAGAACAGGCCGCGCGCACCCGCTCGAGGTGGGCGTCGAGCCGGCGATCTTCTCCGGCGGCCAGCGCGCACTCGGCCAGGAACGCCGGCAGCCCATCGGGCTCCTTGACCAGCGCCCGCAGGACGTCGAGCGCGGCGACGTTCCCGGAGCCCTCCCAGATCGAGTTCAGCGGCGCGTCGCGATACAGCAGCG
>Ga0335080_10008343_pt1 | contig 10803 bp, 7 predicted proteins | sample Lox_Sample_34_FD_206720 | JGI IMG/M metagenome (GOLD analysis project Ga0335080, IMG submission 206720) | Soil microbial communities from Loxahatchee National Wildlife Refuge, Florida, United States - Lox_Sample_3.4 | ecosystem: Environmental > Terrestrial > Soil > Wetlands | place: USA: Florida...
CTCGCCGTAGATTTCCGCCTGGCGAGTCAAATCCTCCGGGTGTAGGGGATTGTCCTCGGCATCCACTGGCAGCGCCACATCCATCTCCGTGATATGCACCTGCAACCCCAGCGCGGTCAGGCGCCCGATGTTGGCCCCGATTCCAGCCACATCGGGCTTGAGATCCAGAATATGCATCTGCAAACCCACGCCATCAATGGGCACGCCGCGCTTCTTGAAATCCTTCACCATGGAATAAACCGCGTCAGACTTCTCATTCATGCCTTCTGCCCCAGCTTCGTTATAGAAAAGCAGCGCCCGCGGATCCACCTCATGCGCCCACCGGAACGCCTGTTCGATGTACGTCGTTCCCTTGCCCGCCAGACCAATTCCCGGCTGGTTGTGCCAGACGGAGTCCTTAAGCGCGCCCCTGTCGTCGAATGCCTCATTCACCACATCCCAGGCAAAAACCCGGCCGCGATAGCGCCCGACCACTCTCTCAATATGTTCCCGCAAAATCTTCGAAAGCTCTTCCGGGGTATGAGTCTTAAGCCACGCCGGATCATGTCCGCCCCACAGCAGCGTGTGCCCGCGCACCTTCATGCCGTGGGCCTGGGCAAACTCCACTAGCCGGTCCGCCGGCCCAAAGTTTACGGTTTTCTCGTCCGGGCGGATGGCGTACCACTTCATGGCGTCTTCGGGTTCGAGCATGTTGAATTCCCGCGCCAGCGTTCCGGCATAGGCGGGCTCAGACAGAAAGACAGGGTTCACGGCGGTGCCGATTAGTATGCCGCGCTGTTGCGCTTCCTGCCGCAGCGTCTGCGCCAAAGCCGCGCACGGCAGCAGGAACAGCAAGATCGGCAATCGGCGCCAAGCCATGTTCAGCTATTTGACGCCCGGCAGGAATTTCTGCAAAGGGCATTCGTCACACTTGGTTCTGGATTTCAGGCAGTAATGCTTGCCCACGCCAACGATCAATCCGTGCATGTCATTGTAAATCTGCGCCACCGGCGTGCGCCGCGCCAGGCTCATGGGAGAAGGCGTGTGAGCCGTCCCATTCAGGCGCGGGCGTCCCCGCCCTTGCAGCAGCGCAACTGGATCCGGCGAAGCTGGTCGATCGAAGTCAAGCTGAGATTCGCCGGCCGCCATGGCGCGGGCGGGGACGCCCGCGCCTACATTCAGGGCCTGCTCACAAAGAGCACGGATCTCTTCGTACTTCGCCCCGGCCGGAAGGATAGCGTGGCGTTCGAGCACGCGGCGAGTGTAAGCATCCACCACAAAGACAGAATGCTGCCCGGCATATAGCAGGATGGAGTCCGCAGTTTCCGGGCCCACGCCGTTCAGGGCCAACAACTGTTCCCGCAGTTTTCCCGTGGGCTGGGCGAACATGCGGGAGAGCGAGCCTCCGTAATGCGAATCCAGGAAAGCCACGAAAGTCTTTAGCCGGCGGGCCTTTTGCCGGAAGTAGCCGGCGGAGCGGATCAACTGCTCCAGTTCCGAAAGCGGCGTATCTCGAATGCCTTTCAGGTTTAGCAGGCTTTGAGAGCGCAGCTGCCGCAGCGCTCGTTCCACATTGGTCCAGGCCGTGTTCTGCGTAAGATACGCGCCCACAATCACTTCGAATCGCGTCCGAGCAGGCCACCAGTGCTGGCGGCCCCAGGCGCGGTACAGGGTCCAGTAATACAGGCGTAGTTGCTGCTCTTTGGATGCTGTTGCCAATCTCGTTCCCGCTCTTTGCAACCTTGGCGGCTATTTAACCGCGAACATTGCAAACGCCGCAAATGGGAATGCGAGCATTGGTGGGATCTTCAGGTTTTGCTTGCTGCGGCCCCATCTCCGGCGGGGTTACTATTTCCCCCTCCGGAATCAACCACGAAGCAGTCAGAGGAACGCATCGTTCTTACCGAAGTCCATGTACACCGGGGTAACTGCCAAAACCCGTCGTCGCAAGCCCGCCATTCATGCGGAGTTGCAGCATTAGCAATCGTTTTGAAGGGTTGCCGCGCCCGGTCAGGTACCAAAGTTACTTTTGCCGAATTGCGGCGTCGGTGACAATTTCTGTCAACGCGAAAATAGGCTTGCAGCAGTCCCCCCGGAAGCCAGCTCTGGTTTCGCGCCGCAATTCAACGCTTTCATATCTGCTGATTGGATAGGAGATCGAGGTATGTCTCAACGGCTGGGCGATCTTCTCGTAAAAGAGAAGGTGATTACCCCAGAGCAGTTGTCGCAGGCGACTAAGGTCCAAAAGGATACCAATTGCCGCCTGGGTCCGGCTTTGGTCAAGCTGGGCTTTCTCACCGACGAAGACGTCACCAATTTCCTCTCCCGCCAGTATGGCGTCCCCGCCATTAACCTTTCGTATTTTGAAATTGACCCGTCGGTCGTCAAGCTCATTCCTTACGAGACCGCCAAGCGCTACCAGATTCTTCCCCTGAGCCGCGTCGGCGCCTCGCTCACCATCGCCATGGTGGACCCCACCAACGTCTTCGCCATGGACGATATCAAGTTCATGACCGGCTTCAACATCGAGCCGGTGGTGGCTTCGGAAAGCTCGATTCTCGAGGGAATTGAAAAAGCCTACGGCACCACCCAGGAGGAAGATCTCGAGCAGGTGATGCAGTCCATGACCGAGGCCGGCGAAGCCGACGTCGAACTGCAGGCCGAAGAAGAACAGATCGGCCTCTCCGAACTGGAAAAAGCCGCCGACGAAGCTCCCATCGTCAAGCTGGTGAACCTGGTGCTCACTGATGCGGTGAAGCGCGGTGCCAGCGACATCCACATGGAGCCGTACGAAAAAGAGTTTCGCGTGCGCTTCCGCATTGACGGCATTTTGCAGAGCATCATGTCGCCGCCGCTGAAGCTGAAGGACGCCATCACCTCGCGCGTCAAGATCATGGCCAAGCTGGACATCAGCGAGAAGCGCCTGCCCCAGGACGGACGCATCATGCTGAAGATGGCCATCGGCGGCCGCAAGAAGCAACTCGACTTCCGCGTCAGCACTTTGCCCACGCTGTGGGGCGAAAAGATCGTGCTCCGCTTGCTCGACAAAGAAAACCTGCGGCTGGATATGACCAAGCTGGGTTTCGAGCCGGAGTCGCTGGTCAAGTTCGAGAAGGCAATTCTCAAACCCTACGGCATGGTGCTGGTCACCGGCCCCACGGGATCAGGCAAAACCAATACGCTGTATTCCTCCATCGCGCGCCTCAATACGCCCGACACCAACATCATGACCGCCGAAGACCCGGTGGAATTTCAGTTGGGCGGCGTAAACCAGGTGCAGATGAAGGAGCAGATCGGCCTGAACTTCGCCGCCGCCCTGCGCTCTTTCCTGCGGCAGGACCCCAACATCATCCTGGTGGGCGAAATTCGCGATTTTGAAACCGCGGAAATCGCCATCAAAGCCGCGCTCACCGGCCACCTGGTGCTCTCCACGCTGCACACCAACGGCGCGCCCGAGACCATTACCCGCCTGATGAACATGGGCATTGAGCCATTCCTGGTTGCAACCTCGGTCCACTTGATCTGTGCCCAGCGCCTGGTTCGCCGGGTATGCAAGGAATGCGCCGAAGTGGTCGATGTTCCTCCACAGGCGCTGATCGAGGAAGGCTACAGCCCGGAAGAAGCCAAGACCGTAAAGATCCAGAAAGGCCGCGGCTGCGCCACCTGCAATAACACCGGCTACAAAGGCCGCACCGGTTTGTACGAGGTCATGGAAGTGGACGACGAAATTCGAGAACTGGTGCTGGTCGGCGCTTCCGCCGTGGAGTTGAAGAAGAAGGCCATCGAGCGCGGAATGATCACTCTGCGCCGCAGCGGCCTGATCAAGGTAGCGCTGGGACAGACGACTTTGGAAGAAGTGGCACGCGAAACGATTCACTAGTGGCTAGTGGCCAGTGGTAGGTGACTAGAAGAAGCTAGCCACCAGCCACTAGCCACTGACCACTGAATTCACGAAGGGACTTGAATACACTATGTCGCTCTCATTAAGCGATCTGTTGAAACGAATGCTGGAGATGGGAGGCAGCGATTTGCACGTCACCACCAACTCGCCGCCTCAGATCCGCGTGCACGGGCACCTGGTGCCGCTCGATCTGCCGCAGTTGACGCCGGCCGAAACCAAGCAACTGGCCTACAGCGTCATGACCGATGCTCAAAAGCACCGCTTTGAAGAGTCCTTCGAGCTGGACTTTTCCTTTGGCTTGAAAGGCCTGGCCCGTTTCCGCGCCAACGTCTTCAACCAGCGCGGCGCTACCGCGGCCGTCCTGCGCTTGATTCCCTTCGAAATCAAGTCGTTCAACCAGCTGGGCCTTCCCGCGGTAGTAAGCAGACTGTGCGACCGTCCGCGCGGCCTGGTATTGGTGACCGGACCAACCGGCTCGGGCAAGTCCACCACGCTTGCCGCCATGATCGACAAAATCAACACCGAGCGCCACGACCACATCCTCACCATCGAGGATCCCATCGAGTTCGTGCACATGAATAAGAACTGCGTGGTCAACCAGCGCGAGCTGCACGCCGACACCAAGAGTTTCACCGACGCTCTGCGCGCCGCCCTCCGTGAAGACCCGGACGTGGTGCTGATCGGCGAAATGCGCGATCTGGAAACCATCGAGTCCGCGCTGCGTATCGCCGAAACCGGCCACCTCACCTTCGGCACGCTGCACACCAACTCAGCGGTTTCCACCATCAACCGCATCATCGACGTCTTCCCGGCCCACCAGCAGCCGCAGATTCGGGCGCAGCTTTCCATGGTGCTGGAAGGCATCTGCTGCCAAACCCTGCTGCCCAAGTCGGACGGCAAAGGGCGCGCCATGATCATGGAGGTGCTGGTGCCCAACCCCGCGGTGCGCAACCTGATCCGCGAAGACAAAGTTCATCAGGTCTATTCCAGCATGCAATCCGGCCAGGAAAAATTCGGTATGCAGACCTTCAACCAGGCGCTGGCCACCGCCTACTTCCAGAAGCTGATTTCTCTGGAACTGGCCATGCAGCGCTCCAGCATGCCCGACGAGTTGCAGGAAATGATCAACCGTGGCGCCAGCCTCATGAACCGCGGCGGCAACCCCGCTCTGGCTCGTGGCGCCGCCCCAACTAAACGATAGCGCGCAGCAGTAACCGGACTCCGGGGAACCCGGATGCGTCACAGCCGCGAAGCGGCAGAAGAATACAGCCCAAAGCGCAAGCTCTGGGTGGCAGCCAGAAACGGATCGAGCCCGGAAGGGCCGAAAGACAGCTTTTACGCCTTAACTCTTGGGGTGGTCTGAAACCAGGGGAAGTGGGGAAACGCAAAGCAGTAACGGGAATGTAGTGAGGAGAGGGTTACCATGCCAGTTTTTACTTATTCGGGAAAGAATGCATCCGGGGACAAAATCACCGGAGAGCGCCAGGCGGCCAACAAACAGGTGCTGGCCACGCAGCTGCGCCGCGAGCAGATCACGCCCAGCGCCATCCGGCAAAAGGGCAAGGAATTCGTCATGCCCACCTTCGGCTCGGGCAAAGTCAAGACCAAGGAGATCGCGGTTTTTTTCCGCCAGTTCTCGGTCATGATCGATGCCGGCCTGCCGCTGGTGCAGTGTCTGGAAATCCTGGCCGCCAATCAGGAGAACCCCGCTTTCCAGAAAACCTTGAACGGGGTGCGCGCGACAGTGGAAGGCGGCGCGACCCTGGCAAATGCCATGCGCCAGTTTCCCAATGTCTTCGACGATCTGACCACTAACATGATCGAGGCCGGTGAAACCGGCGGTATTCTCGACATCATTCTGCAGCGCCTGGCCCTGTATGTGGAAAAGGCGGTCAAGCTGCGGTCGGCGGTCAAGTCGGCTTTGATCTATCCCGTCTCGGTGGTCAGCCTGGCGTTCCTTATCGTGGGCGCGCTGCTGAAGTGGGTGGTGCCCATCTTCGCCAACCTGTTTACCGGACTGGGCGTCGCCCTCCCGTTGCCCACCCGGATCGTGATGGGGGCCAGCGCCTTCATCAATCAGTTCTGGTGGTTCTTCCTGGTGGGCGGTGTCGCGCTGTTTTTCGGCATCAAGTACGCCAGAAAAGATCCTCGCGGCCGGTATTACTTCGATAAGGGGCTATTGATGGCTCCGATTATCGGCATGCTGCTGCGCAAGATCGCGGTCGCCCGTTTCACCCGCACCCTCGGCACTCTTATCACCTCCGGCGTGCCGATTCTCGAAGGCCTTAGCATCACCGCCCGCACCTCCGGCAATGCCGTGCTGGAAGAAGCGCTGATGAAAGTGCGCAAAGCCATTGAGGAAGGCCGCACCATTGTCGATCCGCTGAAAGAATCCGGGGTGTTTCCCAACATGGTGACGCAGATGATCGGCGTCGGCGAAGCTACGGGCGCAATGGACGCCATGCTGCAGAAAATCGCCGACTTCTACGAAGACGAAGTCGACAGCGCCACCAAAGACATGCTCGCCCTGCTGGAGCCGGTCATCATCGCCCTGCTCGGCGTCATGGTCGGCGGCATTGTCATTTCGCTCTATATGCCGCTGTTCTCCATGATCGCCAAGCTGGCTGGATAAAAGAACCGCCGCGGGTGCCAGGGCCGGAGCTGCCCCGGCCCTTTCCCTCGGCTTCCCCTCGCCCTCGGGTGCAGGAAACGGGAATCGGATTCAGACATGCAATCGATGTTCGATGAGCGGGTTTGGCTGGCCTGGCTGGTCAAAGTTCGCATCATCATCCTCACATTCCTGCTCGGGATTGAGCTGGTTATCGCCCAGCTCACCGCCATGCATTTGCCGATGGGGCTTTTCGTCAGCACCATCGTGCTCTGGTATGCCATTTCTGTCTTCTACCTCGTACTGCTTGGCTTCTGGCAGGAACACCGCTACCAGTCGTTGCTTCAAGTGCTCACCGATCTCGCCATGGTCAGCCTGGTGGTGTACGCCACCGGCGGCGTCGATAGTTCGCTCAACTTCCTTTATCCCTTGGTGATCATCATCGCGGCCATTCTGCTGCCGCGGACCTGGAGCTACCTGGCCGCCGCTCTGGCCTTCATCCTTTATGGCACGGTCCTCGAACTCACTTATTACGAAGTCATTCCTTCGTATTCCACCAGCCATCCCGAGCCGCGAGTTCTGCAGGCGATCATTCTCATCAACCTCTTCGCCTATCTCGCCATCGCTTATCTTTCCGGCCTGCTGGCGGCCAAGCTCCGCCAGGTCAACGTCCGCCTCAAACACACCAGTGGCGCGCTCGAGGACCTGCAGGCGCTGCATGAAAACGTCATCCAGTCGGTCAGCGGCGGAATCATCACCACCGGCCTGGACGGCCGCGTCACCCTTGCCAACACCGCGGCCCAGGCGATGCTGGAGCTTTCCGAGCGCGATCTCTGGGGACAGGCGATCACCCAACTGTTTCTCGATCCGCTGCCCGAAGTAGGTTCTGAACGCATGCACGGCGAAGCCCGTTACGTCACCAGCAAGGGCTTCCACAAAACTTTCCGCGTGCGGGTTTCCGGCCTCACCGTTCCCGAGCGCGGCTCGCTGGGTAACGTCTACGCCTTCGACGACCTCACTGAAATGCGCCGCCTGGAGCGGGAAGTACGCATGCAGGACCGCCTGGCCGCGGTCGGCCGCCTGGCGGCTGCCATCGCCCACGAGATTCGCAACCCCCTGACGTCGATCTCCGGTTCGGCCAGCATGCTCTCCGGCATCGGCGGCATGAGCGAAGAGCATCGCAAGCTCCTGAATATCATCATCCGCGAATCGGAGCGGCTCAACGCCATCATCACCGATTTCCTGGTTTACTCCCGCGGCCGCCAGTATCAATTCGCCCGCGTGGACCTGATCGTTCTGTTGGAAGATACGCTCACCCTGTTGGAACACCGCCTGATCGCCCAGAACACCGGCATTCACATCGAGCGCCAATACGCCGCGACCCAGGCCCCCAGCGCCGCCGATGGCGACAAAATCAAGCAGGTCTTCTGGAATTTCTGTGAGAACGCGGTGCGCGCCATGAAGTTGGGCGGCACCCTGCGCATCTCGCTCTCCCTGGTCGGCGACGACTGGCAAATCACCTTCGCCGATACCGGCGCCGGCATGACCCCGCAGGTCGTGGAAAAAATCTTCGAGCCTTTCCAGTCCTCGTTTCAGGGGGGCACCGGCCTCGGCCTGGCCATCGTGTACCAGATCGTGCAGGCCCATGACGGCAAGGTCTGGGTGCGCTCCAAGCTGGGCGAAGGCAGCGAGTTCGTGCTGCGCCTCCGCCGCATGGCTGCCGCCTCCGAGAGCGAAGGGCAGACCTCCGCGATTGCGGCCGCTCCTTCTGCCGCCTCCGCAGGGCTGGCGGAGGCAGATCGAGCCGACGCCGCAGCCGCCTCCGCGGGAAGGGGGGCGAATGGGTAACATCCTGGTCTGCGATGACGAGCGCTCCATCTGCGAAATGCTCGATATCGCTCTGCGCCGCGATGGCCACAAGGTCGAGACCGTCAACTCCGGCGAAGCCGCCATGAAGAAACTCGATAGTGCCCTTTTCGACGTGGTGGTCACCGATATCAAGATGCCTAACATCAGCGGCATCGAAGTGCTGCGCTACGCCCACCAGGTCTCCCCCGATTCGGCCGTCATCCTGATCACTGCCGTTGACGACTACGAAGCCGCGGTCCAGGCGGTAAAAGCTGGCGGCGCCGCAGACTACATCCGCAAATCTCCCGCACTGGTGGACGAAATCAAGCTGGCGATCAATCGTGCCCTGCAGCGCCTGGCCCTGAGCCGCCAGAACTTTGCCTTCAAACGCGACGCCGCCACCCGCAACTCGCTCGATAACATCGTGGGCGCCAGCGGCGCCATGGAGAAGCTCAAGCAGACCATCCGCACCGTGGCTTCCACTCAGAGTACGATCCTCATCTACGGCGAAAGCGGCACGGGCAAAGAACTGGTCGCCCGTGCCGTCCACGTCTGCTCGCCCCGCGCCAGCGAGCCCTTCGTTTCCATTAACTGCGGCGCTTTTCCCGAAACCTTGCTGGAGAGTGAACTCTTCGGCTACGTCAAAGGCGCCTTCACCGGCGCCAGCCAGAACAAGCGTGGATTATTCGAAGTAGCCCACGAAGGCACCATCTTCCTCGACGAAATCAGCGAGATGAGCCTCACCATGCAGGTCAAGCTGCTGCGCGTCCTGCAGGAGCGCTGCGTGCGCCCGGTCGGCGGGACCACGGAAATCGCCATCGATGTCCGCGTCATCGCCGCCACCAATCGCGATCTCGACCGCCAGGTCGCCGAAGGCACATTCCGCGAGGATCTCTACTATCGCCTCAGCGTGATCCCCGTCCAGGTTCCGCCGCTACGCGAGCGACGCGAAGACATCGCCCTGCTTTCGAATCATTTTCTCAAGAAGTACGCCGCCGCCGCGGGCAGAAGCATTGCCCGGGTGAGCCCGCAATCGCTTTCCGCCCTCTGCGGCTACGATTGGCCAGGCAACGTCCGCCAGCTGGAAAACACAGTGGAACGCGCGGTCGCTCTGGAAATCGGTGAGGAGTTGAACATTGAACTCCCGGCTGAGCGCGCCAAGACCCGCGCCGCCGCTGCCGCCTTCGGCCCATCCCACGGTACATCCGGCGCCGTGCTGCCCGACGGCGTTGACATGGAGAAGTATGTCGCCGATATCGAGCGTTCTCTGCTGCAGGCGGCTCTGACTCAATCCAACGGCGTCCAAACCCGGGCCGCCGACGTCCTGAAGATCTCCTACCGCTCCTTCCGCCACCTGATGAAAAAGTACGACTTATAGCACGACTCGTGTAGGGACGGGGCTTGCCCCCGTCCAGCGAGCGAAGCGAGCAATCAGAAAAACAAGCAATCAGAAAAACCAGGCAGGCAGAAGAACTACACAAGCATCGATTCAGCCAACTGCAAGCTGAGCGAAGCGAGCAACGCGAGTGCGCTCAGCGGGTGCCCCACTCACGCGCGTCCTATGCGCGAGAAGCGGCGATAGCCCCTCGCGCGATCCGCATGGAAGACCATCCAACCGATCACCCCGCAACGGCATCCGACCCTAGCAGCCTCTTCGCCGGAGGAAAAAACATGCAGACTGTCAAAAAATCCGTACTCATCACCGGCGCTTCCAGCGGAATCGGCCGGGCCTCCGTGTTGCAGATGAGCGCCGCCGGTTGGCAAGTCTTTGCCACGCTCCGCAAGCCTCAGGAAATCGAAAAACTGCGCGCCGAGGCCATCGCCGGTGTCATTCCCGTGTTGCTGGACGTCGAAGACCGCCCCTCGATCAAAACCGCCGCCGAACAGATAACTGCGCAGGTTGCGCCCTCGGGACTGGACGGCCTGGTGAACGTCGCCGGCATCGGCATGGTTCGTCCGCTCGAGTACGCAACCGAGGGGGATATGCAGAAAATATTTGACGTCAACGTCTTCGGCCAGATCGCCGTGATCCAGGCGTTTCTTCCCCTGCTTCGCCGGAATCGCGGCCGCATCGTTAACATCAGCTCGGTGGGCGCTCACATCGCCATACCGTTCGGCGGCTTGCTCAATGCCAGCAAGAGCGCCTTCGGAATCCTCAGTGACACGTTGCGCCTCGAACTGCATCCCTTCGGGATTCGCGTCATCACCATCGAGCCCGGCTCCATCGCCACTCCAGCCGTGGAAAAAACTCTGGGCAATGTGGAAGGCGTGATCGCCGAACTTCCGGAGCAGGGCCGCGCGGAATATGGCGGCATGCTCCGCAATCTTACCCGTATCGGCTATCAGAGAGAGATGAACGGCAGTCCACCGGCAGAAGTCGCGCGGGCGATTTACGAGGCGCTGACCAAGCCCCAACCCCGCATTCGCTACCACGTAGGCAAGGACGCCAAACTCCTAACCTTCCTGC
>Ga0335080_10008347_pt1 | contig 10800 bp, 9 predicted proteins | sample Lox_Sample_34_FD_206720 | JGI IMG/M metagenome (GOLD analysis project Ga0335080, IMG submission 206720) | Soil microbial communities from Loxahatchee National Wildlife Refuge, Florida, United States - Lox_Sample_3.4 | ecosystem: Environmental > Terrestrial > Soil > Wetlands | place: USA: Florida...
GCTCACCGAACTGGCCAAGCCGGGAATGTGGTGGGGACTCGGGGTGATGGTGGTGGGGCTGTGCTTCGCCTGGCCGCAGGACCGGAAGGCGCGAGACATTCTCGAGAATGGGCGGCGGGTGCGCGGCGCGGAGCTGGTCCCGCGGCATGAGTTTAACCGGAAACGAAAGCATCAGGTGGGGACAGGCTTCCTCACGTCGGAGCCGTGCAGCGTGCGCGAGCGAATCATCGTGAAGAGCCGCTACCGGAAGATGCTGTTCATTCCGCCGGAGGACGAGCCGAAGCATTTTCTGCTGATGGGCGACACCGGCAGCGGCAAGAGCGCACTCATCCGCCAAATCCTCTGGCAGCTTGCGAGCTACGGGCAGACGGCGATCGTGTACGACCCGGCGCGGGAGTACATCGAACGGTTCTACAATCCCGAGCGCGGCGACATCATTCTCAATCCGCTGGATGCGCGGTCGCCGTACTGGTCGCCGGGCGAGGAACTGACGAACGAAGCGGAGGCGCGCACCATCGCCGAGAGTGTCTTCCCCGACCAGCCGCACGAGCCGCCGTTTTTCACGCAAACGCCGCGGAAGATTTTCGCGCAGATGTTGCGGCGGCGGATGGACGCACAGCAGATGGTCGCCATGATGTGCGATGGCGAAGCGCTCAACCGGATGGTGGAAGGCACGGAGCTGGCGTCCATGATCAGCCAGGCGGCGCCATCGCAGCGGGAAGGCGTGCGGGCATCGCTCAACCTGGTGGCCGATGCGTTGCGGTTGCTGAAGACGAAGAGCGAAGCGACCACCACGTGGACGGCGCGGGAGTGGGCCACGAAGCGGCGCGGTTGGATCTTTCTCACCAGCACGCCGGAGCTGCGGGCGCCGCTGCAACCGCTGCTGAGTCTGTGGCTCGACCTGCTGGTGTTGCGGTTGATGAACCAGGAGAGTGCGCACGCATCGCGGCCGGTGTGGTTCGTGCTCGACGAACTGGCCAGCTTGCAGAAACTGCCGCAGCTTGCCACAGCGTTGACGGAAAACCGGAAGAGCAATAACCCGGTTGTGATCGGAATCCAGGGCAAGGCGCAGATGGAGACGATCTACGGGCATCTGGCCGAGGCGATGCTCTCGCAGCCGTGGACTAAGATCTTTCTGAAGACCAGTGAACCGCGGGCGGCAAAGTGGGTCTCGGACGCGATCGGCGAGCAGGACCGGGAATGGTTGCGCGAGAGCCGGACCACGCCGCAGGCATGGACGGGCCATCGCGCCGGCCGCGAGACAAAGACGTACATCGTCGAGAAGCGGACGATGCCGCTGGTGCTGCCGGCGGAAATCGCCGGGCTGCCCGCGTTGCACGGCTATCTGAAGAACGGCAATCACGTGGTGCAGATGAGCTTTCCGTATCTCGACTGGGCGAAGGTGCAGCCGGGCTTCATCGAACGGGAATGGAAGTCGGTGACAGCCATCGAGCCGCCGCATGCGCCCGACGAATCAAAAGGCGGCAAGCAGCAGAAGCTGGAACGCAAGCAGCAGCGCGGCGAGCAGCACGGGTTCTTCGATTAGGCGGTGAGGTATGCTGACCATCTCCAAACCGTTGAGCGCGGGCCAGGCCGCGGCGTACCACGCCAGTGAATTTACCAGCGCGGAGCAGAGCTACTACACGCAGGGCAACCAGATCCGGGGCGAGTGGCAGGGCAAGCTCGCGGCCGAATGGGGACTCGCGGGTGAAGTGAGCGCGGAGAGTTTTTCCCGTTTAGCCGCCGGGCAGCATCCGGAGACGGCCGAGCAGCTCGTGCGCCACCAGCAGGCACGCGAATACGTGAACGACGCCGGCGAGACGGTGAAGACGATGGAGCACCGGGCCGGATGGGACGCGACGTTCAGCGCGCCGAAAAGCGTTTCGCTCACGGCGCTGGTGGGCGGCGACGAGCGGGTGCGGGAGGCGCATCGGGAAAGCGTGCGTGTCGCCGTGGATGAGATCGAGCGCTACACACAGGCGCGGATCGGCGGCAATGCGCCCGCCGAGACCACCGGCAAATGGGCGGCGGCGAAGTTCGAGCACGACAGCTCGCGACCGGTGGAAGGGTACTCCGCGCCGCAGCTTCATACGCACGTCGTCTTCTTTAATGTGACGGTGACCGAAGACGGGAAGGCGCACGCGGTGCAGCCGCAGGAGGTATACCGCAGCCAGCAGTATGGAACGGCAGTCTATCAGAGCGAGCTGGCCATGCGCCTGCAGAAACTCGGCTACGAAATCGAGCAGGGCAAAAACGGCGCGCCGGAGATCCGGGGATACACGAAAGAGTATCTGGAAGCGAGTAGCCCGCGCAGCCAGCAAATCCGCCAGCACATGGCCGAGCAGGGAGTGGACGGCGCGGGCGCGGCGCAGATCGCGGCGCACCGCACCAGGGACGCGAAGCAAGCGCTCAGCCAGGAGGAAACGCTCCAGCGGCATCGCGAGATGGCGGAGGCCTTCGGCAATCAGCCCGCGCAAGTAACACAGGCGGCTAAAGAAAAAATGCACGCCGTTGACCAGGAGCACGACACGAGACTCAGGCCCGCGCAATCGGCGGTGACCTTTGCCCGCGACCGTAACCTGGAGCGTGACGCGGTAGTCGATGAGCGCGCCCTGATGCGCGACGCGCTGAAACGGTCGATGGGACAGGCCACGTTCACCGAAGTGCGCGAACACTTTGAGGAGCGCATCGCCCGCGGCGACTTTCTGGAGGCGCCATCGAAGGGGCCGGCCCGCGCGTTCACCACGGGCGAAATGATCGGGCTGGAGCGGGAGAACATCGAGCGGATGCAGGCGGGGCAAAGTAAATACGGCCCGCTGGTGGCGCAGCACGTTCACTTCGAGCATCTCCACGACGGCCAGCGCCAGGCGGTCGAAACGATCCTTGCCAGCCGCGACCGGATCACGGGACTACAGGGCGTGGCAGGCGCGGGCAAGACCACTTCTTTAGCCGCGATCCGCGAAGCGGCGGAAAAAGAAGGCTACCGCGTGGAAGGTTTTGCGCCCACGTCGCGGGCCGCGCACCAGCTTGAAGAGGCGGGCATCCCATCGGCGACGTTGCAGCATCATCTTGCCAAGGGCGGGCAGGCGCACGATGGGGCGCGGCATCTCTACTTCGTGGACGAATCGAGCCTCACCAGCACGAAACAGATGCACGAGTTTTTCGAGCGGCTACAGGAAGAAGACCGCGTGGTGCTGGTGGGCGACGTGCGGCAGCACCAGGCCGTGGACGCCGGCCGACCGTACGAGCAACTGCAACAGGCCGGAATGCTGACGGCGCGGCTCGAAGAAATCGTGAGGCAGAAAGACCCGGCGCTGAAAGAGACGGTGGAGCAGCTTGCCCACGGCCAGGTGCGGGAGGCCATCGGCAATCTGGAGCGGCAGGGCCGCGTGCATGAAATCGCCGATGCCGGCGAGCGCATGCGCGCGATCGCCAGCGAGTATGCCGCCGGGCCCGCCGGCACGCTGGTCATCTCGCCCGACAACAAATCGCGCATGGAGCTGAACCGGCTGATTCATGGCGAACTGCAAGGCCGCGGCCAGGTGGAGGAGCACGAGCATCGCGTGAACGTGCTGGTTCCGCGGCAGGACATGACCGGAGCCGACCGGCAATGGGCCGCGCAGTATGAGCCCGGCGACGTGGTGCGCTATGCGAAGGGCAGCCGGTCGATGGGGATCAGCCCCGGCGCTTATGCCACGGTGGAAGGCTTCGACCGCGAGCGCAACTTGCTCACAGTGGAACGCGGCGGAGGCGAAAAGCTGACCTACGATCCGCGCCGTTTGCAGGGCGTGACGGTGTACCGCGAGAACGAGCGGGAGTTTGCCGAAGGCGACCGGGTGCAGTTTACGGCGCCCGACAAAGAGCGCCACATTGCCAACCGCGAGCTGGGCACCATCGAGAGCATCGACGAATCCGGCAATATACAAATCAAGCTCGACTCGGGCCGTGAGGTGGGGCTATCGGCCGGGGAGCATCCGCATCTGGATTACGGCTACGCGGTGACCAGCCACAGCAGCCAGGGCGCGACCGCCGACCGGGTGCTGATCAACGTGGACAGCGAGCAGGCGGGCGAACAACTCGTCAACAGCCGCCTGGCGTATGTCGCTGTCTCGCGCGCCCGCTACGATGCGCAGATATACACCAACGACGCCGGCAATCTCGGAAATGCGCTCAGCCGCGAGGTGTCGCACGCGGCGGCGGTAGGAGCGGGAGATTCAGGGATGGCAGCGGAGCACAGCCAGGCACAGCAACCCGCCGAGGATCACGGCCAGGCCATGGCGATGGAACATTGAGGCCTACAGGGTTTTACCCTTTGTGGCCAAGATCTTTTCAACCCGTGCAATCAGCGCCGCTTCGCGCTGCTGTCGAACGGTCGCAGTGAAACCACTGACAACGTACTGAATATCCGTCTCGCCTTCCAGCTTCCGAGCAGCGGCGTAAGTAGCGGCCGCAACGGGACCGCCGAATGTCTTTCGCGCGCCGCGCACAATGACGGCGTATTCGACTTTAGGGCCTGTGTTCATCATCGTCATCCTTCGCCGGCAAAATCGAGGCGAGCTTGTCTTCTACGTCGAGCTTGAACTGCGTGGCGACCCGCGCCAGGTGAATACCAAACGCGCCGCGCAGCTCGCCGAGCGCGCTGTAGAAGGTCCAGCTTGCCCAATGTCCATGCTGGTTCGCGTAGAGAGTCGCTTCGCGGCCATCCATGCCGACACGCTCCAGGAACTTCCGGCAGGCGGTCCGCATGGCGCGGAGATTGGCGGCGAACTCGGAGCCGCCATCGAGCTTACCAATCTCCGTTGTCAGGACGCGGCGAATCTCCATGACCGAATGAACACAGTGGGAAGGTACTTCCAACTCATCGGGAGCGTAGAGCACGCGGCGATCTTCGAGGAAAGCCACGACGCGGCGCGCCCCGGAGACTTCCAACTCAGTCGGCTGCCAAGAGACGCCCAGCAATGGGGAGGAAATGCCAGTGAGCCGGTTGGCAATCTCGGAGAACTTCATCGCGATGTTCTCAGCGAGTGCCCGTCTTTAGCGTGTGCAGCTCCAGAGCGTTGTCAATGGTTTTGAGCACGGCAGTCTGCTGAGTCCTGGGTAGTGTTTCGATCCGCTCCAGGCGTCGCAGAATCTTGCGGCTTGGCTTCTTGCCCTGAGATCCATTCGTCTTCTTGGCGGGCATCAACAGATCATCGGTGGTGACTTCCAGCGCCAGAGCAAAACGGACGGCCATCTCAGCGGAGAGCTTCAGCACGTCCCGCTCAATGGCCGAGACGATGGACTGAATTACGCCGATCTTTTCGGCCAGTTCGACCTGAGTAAATCCACGTTCTTTCCGAATCCGAGCAACGCGTTCACCGATGGATTCATTGGTCGGAATCGGAGGTAGCTTGAGACGAGAGACGCGAGGCATACCGGGTCCAGTGTAAAGCCGGGAAGTGGCTTCCTTGACTAATAGCATATGAAATGTTATTTTCAAAAACAATAAATCCGGCGGTTCCCTCTTGACAGGTTTTCCGAGAGAAGCCGGAAAGGAGACCGACGGAATGGCGCGCATCCCCGATGAGGAAATCGAGCGGCTCAAGCAGGAGGTCTCGCTTCAGCGGCTAGTCGAAGCGCGGGGCATCGAACTCAAGCGGCACGGCGCGGACCTTCTCGGCTTGTGCCCGTTCCACGACGATCACGAGCCGTCGCTGGTCGTCAGTCCGAAGAAAAACCTGTGGCACTGTCTCGGAGCTTGTCAGACGGGAGGCACCGTGATCGATTGGGTGATGAAGGCTCAGGGCGTCAGCTTTCGCCATGCTGTCGAACTGCTACGCGCTGATCATCCTTCGTTGACCGCGGCGACGGCGCCCGTGCGGCAATCCACGGTGCGCAGCCTGCCCCCGCCCATCGATCGCGACGCCGACGACGAAAAGCTCCTGCTGCAAGTCGTGAGCTTTTACCATGACACGCTCAAGCAATCGCCGGATGCGTTGGCATACCTGAAAAAGCGAGGTCTGGAGTCGCCGGAGATCATCGACCATTTTCAGATCGGCTTCGCCGACCGTACGCTGGGCCTGCGGTTGCCGCCGAAGAACCGGCAGGCCGGAGCCGACATGCGGGGCCGCCTGCAAAAGCTCGGCATTATGCGCGAATCCGGGCACGAGCACTTCAACGGGTCCATCGTGATCCCGGTGTTCAACAGCGCGGGCCAGGTGGTCGAGATGTACGGCCGCAAGATCACGGAAGGCCTCCGGCCCGGCACTCCGTTGCATCTCTACCTGCCCGGCCCGCACCGCGGCGTGTGGAACCAAGAGGCGCTGTCAGCGTCCAGAGAGATCATCCTTTGCGAAGCGCTCATTGATGCGCTGACGTTCTGGTGCGCCGGTTACCGGCACGTGATCGCCAGCTACGGGGTGAATGGATTCACCAAAGAGCATCGGGAAGCGTTGGAGCGGCACAAAACGCAGAAGGTGCTGATCGCCTATGACCGCGATGGAGCTGGAGAGAAAGCGGCCAAGGAACTCGCCGATGAGCTGATGGCGATGGGCATCGATTGCTACCGCGTGCTGTTTCCGAAAGGCATGGACGCCAACGAATACGGCCTCAAGGTGACGCCGGCAGCCAAGAGTCTCGGGCTGCTGCTCAACCAGGCGCAGTGGCTTGGCAAAGGCAAGCCACCGGCAAAGGAGACCGTTGAAATCGTCCCGGAGGAAACTACGGCGGCAGCGGAACCAGCCGCCACTGAACCGGCGGCTAAAGAAGAAATCATCGAGCCTGTTTTTTCTTTAGCTGCTGAGCCGGAGGCGCCAGGCGATCCGCCCACGGCTGTGACCGCCGCACCACCACCAGCGATAGAAATGCCTACCGAAATGCGGGGCGAGGAAATCATCTTTACGCTGGGCGACCGGCGATACCGCGTTCGCGGCCTGGCGAAGAATCTCAGTTACGACCTGCTGAAAGTGAATCTGCTGGCGTCCCGCGGCGACGCCTTCCACGTGGACACGCTCGACCTGTACGCGGCGCGGCAACGTGCCGTGTTTCAGAAGCAGGCGGCTATCGAGATGGGCGTCAAAGAAGATGTCATCAAACGGGACCTGGGCCGCGTGCTGCTGAAGCTCGAAGAGATGCAGGACGAGCAGATCCGCAAAACGCTCGAACCGCAGCAGGAGACGGCCCAGATCAGCGCGGAGGACAAGGCCGCGGCGCTCGAACTGCTGCGCGATCCGCGCCTGATGGATCGCATCCTGGAAGACTTCGCGCGGTGCGGTGTGGTGGGCGAAGAGACCAATAAGAAAGTCGCGTATCTGGCGGCGGTGTCGCGGCTGCTCGATGCGCCGCTGGCGGTGATCGTACAATCCAGCTCGGCCGCCGGCAAAAGCTCGCTCATGGAAGCCGTGTTGGCGTTGATGCCGGAAGAGCAGCGCGTGCAGTTCTCGGCCATGACGGGGCAGTCCCTGTTTTACATGGGTGAGACGGACTTGAAAAACAAAATCCTCGCCATCGTGGAAGAGGAAGGCGCGCAGCGTGCCGCCTACGCCCTGAAGCTGTTGCAGAGCGAAGGCGTGCTCAGCATCGCATCCACCGGCAAGGACCCAGCCACGGGAAAGCTAGTCACGCACGAGTACCGCGTCGAAGGCCCCGTGATGATCTTCCTCACAACCACGGCCATCGATCTCGATGAAGAACTGCTCAACCGCTGTCTGGTGCTGACGGTGGACGAGGACCGCGAGCAGACGCGGGCCATCCACCGAATACAGCGCCAAGCGCAAACGCTCGAAGGTCTGCTAGCCAAACGCCAGCGCCAGGCAATCGTCGCGCTACATCGCAATGCACAGCGGCTGCTCAAGCCCATCTTTGTGGTGAACCCGTATGCCGAAAAGCTGACCTTCCCCGATGCCCTTACACGTACGCGGCGCGATCATATGAAGTTCCTGGTGCTGATCCGCGCCGTCACGCTGCTGTACCAGCACCAGCGGCCGATCCAAACCGTAACCAGCGATGGGAAGCCGCTGGAGTACATCGAATCCACACCGGAGGATGTGGAGCTGGCGGAGGATCTCATCAAACAGGTGCTGGGCCGGTCTCTGGACGAGCTGCCGCCGCAGACGCGCCGCCTGTTGCTGCTCATCGACGACATGGTGCGGGAGCAGTGCGAGCAGCTCAAGATGGAGCAGACCGACTTCCGCTTTAGCCGCCGCGACGTGCGCCAGTACACCGGCTGGAGCGATTCGCAAATCAAGCGGCATCTGAGCAAGCTGGAGGACCTGGAATATCTGATCGTGCACCACGGCGGGCGCGGCCAGACCATGGTGTATGAGCTTTACTTCCAGCGGCCGGCCGATCCGCGCCAGCCGTTCCTCCCCGGCCTGATCGATATCGGAATGCTGCGCCTCTGCAACTACGACGAAAAGAAGGACGGGTCAAAAGGCCAGAAGGACGCCCCAAGTGCGCCCCAGGTTCGGCCCAAGTTCGGGGGTGGTACGGGTGCGCCGGAGCCAATAACGACAGGCCTGCGGAACGGTTTTCGCCCGTTTTCCGGAAAAAACACTGATACCGCGGTGGGAGAAAATCCCGCCACAGTCGTAACGATAGGAGGTCGCTGACCGTGGCCCGCGCCCGAAAAGAAAAAGCGCCGCCTACAGCAGTTGCCCTGGATGCGCTCGAAATGGCCATCAATCAGTATCTGGACTGGCTTGCGACGCACAACTTCTCTCCGGACACAGTCGAATCCCGCCGCGACTACCTGCGGTACTTCCATGACTGGTGCCGCGAGCGCGGCCTGGAATCTCCCACCGAGATTACGCGGCCGATCCTGGAGCGCTATCAACGCTGGTTGTTTCATTACCGCAAAGCCAACGGCCAGCCCCTGGGCTTCCGCACGCAAAACACACGCTTGACCGCACTGAAGGGCCTTTTCCAGTGGCTGACACGGCACAACTACCTGCTTCACAATCCAGCCTCCGAACTGGTGCTGCCACGTATCGAGCACCGCCTGCCCAAGTACGTGCTGACCGCCAGCGAGGCCGAGCAGGTGCTGCAACAACCCGACACCGGCAATCCGGAAGGGTTACGCGATCGCGCCATCCTGGAGACGTTCTACTCGACCGCAATGCGCCGCATGGAACTGGCGCGCTTGAAAGTCTACGATTCCGATATCGAACGTGGCACAGTCACTATCCGCCAGGGCAAGGGGAAAAGGGACCGCACCATTCCCATCGGCGAGCGGGCGCTGGCCTGGATCGGCAAGTACACCGCAGAGGCCCGCACCGAACTCGCCACCGGCGCCGACGACGGCACGCTGTTCCTCAATGACATGGGCGAGCCATACGAGCGCCGCCAACTCACGGCGCTCGTGCGGCGCTACCTGATCGCTTCCGACATCGGCAAGGTGGGCGGCTGCCACCTGTTCCGCCATACGGTGGCGACGTTGATGCTGGAAAACGGCGCCGACATCCGGGTGATTCAGCAGATGCTGGGCCATGTGAAGATCACGACCACAGAGATTTACACACACGTCGCGATCAACTTGCTCAAACAGGTCTATTCCGCGACTCACCCGGCCGCCCACCTGAAGCGCGCGGAAGCGGAAACGGAACTGCTGGCCACTGTTGATGCCGAAGCGGAGGCCGAACTCTTGGCCACGCTTGACGCCGAAGCAGCGGAGGAAGACGTTGAGTAACGCACTGCCCGACAACGCCAAAGCCGCACTGGAGCGCCTCATCGACATCGCCCGACGCGATACCGGGCAGAGCCGCAAGGTCGCGAATTTTTTGCTGGCCTGGTGGAACGCGGAAGCTTGCGGCGGGTTCGATCTCACGGAGGTGTGGGGAGTGGACACGGCCATCGCGGCGGACATGGCGACGGTGTTCGCGCTGCTGACCAGATGCCAGCAGTATTCTGACACGCTCGGCTATCGCAAGCAGTTCGAGGCCATCGTTGGCGCCTGGCGGCCGGCCCACCAGGAGGACGAGAGGCAGGAGGAAACGCTATGATCGGAGATGAGATGACACTCCGCCTCACAGAAGCCGAACTCGCCCGCGACCTGCACACCGTGCTGGCGAAAGTTCAGCAAGGCGTGGAGGTCGAGATCGTACAGGACAGCCGCCCTGTCGCCGTGATGAAAGCTCCCGCGGTAAAGGGCCGGAAGATCTCCGAGGTGATCGTGGCGCTCGAAGCCAGCGGCGCCAACGCCGTCCTCGACGAAGACTTTGCTCGCGATGTAGAGGAAGGAATCCGGGCGCGCCGCCAGCCATGGAACCCGCCGTCCTGGGATTAGTGCTGGATTCCAGCGTGCTGGTCGCGGCCGAGCGGAAAAAGCTCACTACGCCCGAGGTAATCCGCAAGGTCCGCGAAGCCGCCGGCGACGTGACTATCGTGATCTCTTCGTTGACCGTGGCGGAACTCGCTCACGGCATTTACCGTGCCGACACGCCGGAGCGGAGCCGGATGCGCCGCCAGTTTCTGGACGAGCTGAAGGCGCACGTTCCCGTTCATCCTGTGACCGAATCGACCGCCGAGATCATCGGCCGCATCGGAGCCGAGGAAGCCGCCAAAGGAGCCACGCTTCCGTTGGCCGATCTCATCATCGGAGCTTGCGCGTTGGACCTTGGCTATGCGGTCGGTACCGCGAACATCCGCGACTTTAACCGCATTCCCGGCCTGAGCATTATCCAGCTCTGAGGCCACGCCCCCTTTCCCTCCCTCCTCATTTTCCACAGCGGTCCTCGCCGTCAAGGGTGCGCTGCGCCGCGCCACAAACCGGCGCGCCCTTGACCGCTCCGGGCCGTTGCGAAGATCGTCCTGAGATGAGGGAAA
>Ga0335080_10008348_pt1 | contig 10799 bp, 10 predicted proteins | sample Lox_Sample_34_FD_206720 | JGI IMG/M metagenome (GOLD analysis project Ga0335080, IMG submission 206720) | Soil microbial communities from Loxahatchee National Wildlife Refuge, Florida, United States - Lox_Sample_3.4 | ecosystem: Environmental > Terrestrial > Soil > Wetlands | place: USA...
TCGGTTGGGGCGTGATGGCCGAAGTGCCGCTGGTGGTGGTGGATGTTCAGCGGGGCGGGCCGTCCACCGGGCTGCCCACGAATGTCGAGCAATCCGACCTGAACATCGCCCGTTTTGGCAGCCACGGCGACTCGCCGCGCGTCGTGCTGGCACCGGCCAACGTCGAGGATTGTTTTTATACGGCCATCGAAGCGGTTAACATCGCGCGTAAATACAACGTCCCGGTTTTCATCCTGAGCGACCAGGCCATCGCGACGCGCATCGAAGCGTTTCCGGAGCCGGACCTCGAGAAAATCTGCCAGGACATTTCGCCCGACCTGACGCCGATTCCGGATCTCAAGCCTTACGATCTGTCAACCCCGGACGGAGTGGCGCCGCGCGCGGTGCCCGGCACGCGCATCGCCAGCGGTAAATATCCCATTGCGACCGGGCTGGAGCACGACGAGGCCGGCCATCCAAGCGCCGCGCCCAGGGTCCACCAGGCCATGGTCGCCAAGCGACGCAAGAAATTGCTGGCGCTCCAGAAAACGCTGCCCGTGCTGAAAGTCTATGGCCCGCCGGAAGGCAATGTCCTGCTGGTCGGCTGGGGTTCCACGCAAGGCCCGATCCGCGAGGCGGTGGACCGCGCCCGCGCCAACGGCGACAGCATTTCATCGCTCCACATCAAACATCTCAGTCCGTTGCCGAACGGTTTGGACAATATTTTCTCCGGTTTCCACCATGTTCTCGTCGTGGAGATGAACGACGAAGGGCTTTACGGCTATGGCCAACTGGGGGGCATGCTGCGCGCCCGTTATTGCGATCCCCGCATCCGGGGCATCAACAAAACCGACGGCCTGACCTGGAAAGTGAAGGAGATTCTGGCGGCCGTGAAATTGAGATTGTCATCGAACGGCGAGGCCGTCAAAGCCGTCTAATCTTTTAACTGGAAAAAAGTTATGAGCGAAACGATTACTGAAAGTCCGCAACGTGTGAATGTTCCGGTCGCGGCTCCGGCGCCCGTCGCCGAGCGCAAAGGGCTGACGAAGAAGGAACTCGCCGCCGATCATCCGACGTGGTGTCCGGGTTGCGGCGATTTCTCGGTGCTGGCGCTGTATTTCAAGCTCATCGAAAAGCGGAAGCTGGCGCAGGAGGAATTCGTCAGCGTCGCGGGCATCGGCTGTTCGAGCCGGTTCCCGTATTTTGTGCAGGCGCACGGGGTGCATTACATCCACGGACGCGCCCTGCCGTTTGCCACGGGTGTCTCGCTCTCCCGTCCGGATTTGCACGTGTTCGTCTTCGGCGGCGACGGCGACGCCTTCTCCATCGGCGGCAATCATTTCAACCATGCGGCGCGCAAAAACATCAACCTCACCTACGTCGTCATGGACAACTGGGTTTATGGTCTGACGAAAAAGCAGACGTCACCCACGTCGCCGCTCGGGTTCAAAAGCAAAACCGACCAATGGGGCGCGGTGGATTATCCGATCAACCCGATGAAACAGGCCATTGCCGCCGGGGCCTCGTTTGTCGCGCGCACTACCTCGACGAACCCGAACCACGTGCTGGCGATGATGGAAGCCGCGATGGACCATGACGGTTTCAGCTTCGTCGAATGCCTCAGCGAATGCGTGGAGTTTTATGAGGGCGCTTTTGACGCCGCGAACCCGCGCAAGGGCGGCATGTTCAAGGAAGTGCCCAAGGACCACGACGTGACCGACGAAGCGGCTGCCTACCAACTGGCCGGCACGGATTTTCCCGGGTACTTCGGCGTTTTTTACAAATCCAACAAGCCGACCAAAAACGCGAAGGAAGCCGAAATCAACAAGGCCGCGATGGACAAGCTCAAAGGTCTGAAACCCTGGCAAATTCTCCAGAAGAATTTTGACCGGCTGAAGTGATTTAGGATTTACGATATACGATCGACGAGCCTCTGAAGATTCGGAGGCTCGCTTTTTTGTCAGCATAGGTTTCCTTGCCAGATGGGGCGAGTGTCCTCACGAGCCGGAATTTAACTGAATTCAACGGCCTCCAGGTCGGTTCGCTGCCGTATTTTTTCTGTGGCCGCGTAAATCGTGAATCCGAATGTCAGGCTTGACAACGGTTGCCGGGGAACAAGCATGGCTCTGAACGAGCGTCTCGATTCCAACTTATGGCACTCACGCTGGTCGTTGATGATGAAAAGACGGAAAACCCCGATAGCACGGACGTTGCTTCCGCTTTTGAATCACTGGACAAACGGCCGGCCGGATTCCTCAAAGGCGCTGGCCTTTCCATGATTATTCTTGCCCGGACTGACGTAGATTTTCTCATGGCGACGGGCTGTTATGCCGAAGGTTTTGTCCTGTCGTACCAGGACGGAAATCCGGAGTACGAATACAACAGTGACCTCCACCAACCGGTGCCGGTGGAGGAGACCATCAAGATGTTTCAGGCGTACGCGCGCGGCGAAAATTGGGGCCGATCGAACATCCAGTGGAATCGCCTGCGAATGAAGTATGGGACTGTGGGAGCTATCAAACGCCTGCTCATCATTGGATTCGCAGGTTTTCTTGCGTTTGTCCTGATAAAATACTTCATCGGCAGGTGATCCTGGCTTTCCCGGCCGCCGATTTTTTTCTCGCGCGTCACTCGCAAATCGTAAATCGTAAATCCCGATGCCGATTTACGAATTTGCCTGTCCGAAATGCCGCCGGATTTTCAGCTTCCTCTCGAAGCGCATGAATCCGGACCGCTTGCCCGTCTGCCCCAAATGCGGCAATAAAAAAATGATCAAACAGGTCAGTCGCTTCGCCATGTCGCGAAAACTGAAGGAACCGGCGGCTAAAACCGAAGCCGACTCCGGTGAACCGCCGATGCCGGATTTTGACGATCCGCGCGTCGCCCGCGCCATGGCCGAGATGGAGCGCGACATGGAGCACATGGACGAAAACAACCCGAAGCACATGGCGCACATGATGAAGAAAATGAAGGACCTTATGCCGCCCGGCTCCGTCCCGAAGGAACTGGACGTGGCGATTAAACGCCTGGAGGCCGGCGAAGACCCGGAAAAAATCGAGGCCGATATGGGCGAAGTGCTCGGCGATTTCATGGGCGGCCCGGAAGGAGGCGCGGGTAGTGGCGGTTACACGCACGACAGCGGGTTGTATGATTATTGAAACGGTTAAATGAGTGATTGGTTAAGTGGTTAAACAGGTCAAAACGCGCCACCAAACCGGCGTGCCGAGTCACTCTTTTAACTCATTTAGCCAATCACGATTTAACTTGTTCAGCCATGGCCCACATTCACGAAAAAATTGATTTCACCGTCGCCATTTTTGTTGTGCATGATGGCAAGGTGCTGCTGATTCATCATCGGAAACTGGACAGGTGGTTGCCATTGGGCGGGCACATCGAACTGGATGAAGACCCGGAGCAGGCGGCGTTGCGCGAGGCGAAGGAAGAAAGCGGCCTCGACGTGGAATTGCTCGGTGAACGTCCACCCACCACCGGCCCCGGCACCCGTGCGCTGATTGCGCCGCGATTCCTCGACATCCATCGCATCACCGATACGCACGAGCACATTGGGATGATTTACTGGGCGCGGCCCCAAGGTGGCGGTGGCGCCACCGCCACCAAACTCGCCGCCGCCGAGCATCACGACATCCGCTGGTGTTCCGCCGTGGATTTGGATAGCCTGGAGCCGCCGATGTCGGATGCGGTCAAATGGTATTGCCGCAGCGCCATCCGGGAGATTTCCCAGCAGACATGACGATTAAAAAGGGGGTCCCCTTCAAAACCGCCTGCTACACCATCGAGGGCATGGGTTCCTTCGCCACGGTGATTTTTTTCAATTACCTCTATTTCTTCATGCAGGACCAGCACCATTACAAAGACAAGCATAATCTCGTCTTGGCCGCGGTGCTGGGGTTGACCTACGCGTTTGCTTCCTGGCAGGCCGGGCGGTTTGCGCGGCGGTACGGCTATTTTACCGCACTCAAGGTCGGGTTCAGCATCATGTTCTTCTCGCTGGCTATCGGCTCCCAGGCCGACTCCGAGTGGTGCCAGAAGTTCATCTCCCAGGCCGTCGGCTTCCAAATCAATCCCGCGTGGGGCCAGATCCTTGCCGCCATCATCGCCACGCCCGGCATGTGCCTCATCTGGCCGACGATTGAAGCGCTGGTCAGCGAAGGTGAATCACCCGAGGGTGTGCCGCGCGCCGTCGGCCTTTACAACATCACCTGGGCGGTGACCAATGCCATCGCGTATTTCATCGGGGGCACGTTTATCCAGGCGCTGGGGTTCAAAGTCATCTTCTATCTGCCCATGTGCATTATCGTCGGCCAGTTGGCATTGGCGTTTTGGCTGCAAAACCACGCGACCGAACTGGCGCGTGTGGCCGTCCATAAATCGCCCGCTCCACCGCCGCCGCCCGATCCCAACCGGCCGTCGCCAAAGCGGGCGAAGGCTTTCCTGCACATGGCGTGGGTTGCCAACCCGTTCGCTTACATCGCCATCAATACCTTCATTGCTGTCATTCCTGGTTTGGCCAAACAGTTGCATCTCTCGCCAATGCTGGCGGGATTCACCTGCTCCCTCTGGTGCTTTGCGCGGCTGGCTGCGTTTTTGACGTTGTGGACGTGGACCGGCTGGCATTACCGCTTTCGCTGGCTGGTGACGGCGTTTGCCCTGCTGGTCCTTTCGTTTGCAGCGATGCTCGTCGTGCCGACGTTGGCCGTGTTGCTGGTGGCGCAACTCTTTTTCGGGGCGGCCATCGGGCTGATTTATTATTCGTCGCTGTTTTATTCGATGGACGCGAGCGAAGTCAAAAGCGAACACGGCGGCATTCACGAAGCGGTCATCGGCCTGGGCAACTTTGTCGGCCCGGCCGTCGGCGCGGCGTCACTGCAATTCTTCCCGCAACACACTCACAACGGCGGGATTGCCGTGACCGGGCTGCTGTTGATTGGTTTTGGGGCGCTGCTGGCCATCTGGAAAACCGCCCACGGATCAACGCAGGCAGATTAATTAAACCGCAGATAAACGCAGATTAGATGCAAAAGAAGCGAAATTCAGAAAGGCTGGAGTCTCTCGGGCAGTCAATCCTTTTCGTTCGCCGCAGCGGCTTGGTCGTTGGAAAATCTGCGTTTATTTGTGTCCATCTGCGGTTAAACTCTCTTCGATTGAACGGAACTGAACGCAGATGAACGCAGATGATTTTCCAGACTTGCACGCCGGAAAGGGAGAGGCTTGGCCGTGCAAAGAGGAAACGCACGCTATCATCGGGTGTGCCTTCGAGGTGCTGAATGAGTTGGGACACGGGTTGAACGAAAAGCTTTATGAGAATTCGCTGGTGGTTGAGTTCAAACGAAAACAAGTGGCTTTCGACCAACAACGAAGATTTGAAGTGCTCTACAAAGGCGAACACGTCGGCGAATTTATTCCCGACTTGATCGCTTTCGGCAAAGTCGTCGTGGATGCCAAGTGCATTGACCAAATCACCGATCATGAGCGCGGGCAGATGCTGAATTATCTCCGCATTATCAAGCTGCCGGTCGGCCTGATTCTGAACTTCAAGCACGCCCGCTTGGAATGGGAAAGAATTGTCTTAACAACCGCAGATGGACGCAGATGAACGCAGATAAAAAACAAGTGAGTCGGTGTTTGTTACCGCAAAAAATCTGCGTTTATCTGCGTCCATCTGCGGTTAAACTCTTTTTGATTTATGGAAGCTGAACGCAAGACTCTCGACGAACGCGCCCGGATGAACGAACTGGAACGCATCCGGCATTCGGCCGCCCACGTCATGGCCACGGCCATCCTGCGCCTGTGGCCCGACGCCCAGTTCGCCGCCGGTCCGCCGGTCGAGAACGGCTTTTATTACGATGTGGATTTGAAACACCGCATCTCGCCGGAGGATTTTGAAAAAATTGAGGCGGAGATGAAAAAGGAAATCAAAGCGAACAACGTCTTCGAGAAAATCACCGTCACGCGCGAGCAAGCTCTGAAGGATTCGCAAAGCGGACGGCTCGGCGGCTTGAGCGAACGCCCAGGCAATCCGAGCAAGTTTAAAATAGGCAACTTGGAAGAAATCCCCGACGGCGAGCAAATCACCTATTACAAGAACGGCGATTTCGTTGACCTCTGCGCCGGGCCGCACGTGATGCGGACCGGTAACATCGGCGCATTCAAACTCACCACGGTAGCGAGTGCCTATTACAAAGGTGACGAGCGCAATCCGCAGCTCCAACGCATCTACGGCACCGCGTTCAAGAACAGAACCCAGCTCGACGAATACTTCAAGATGGTCGAAGAGGCGAAGAGACGCGACCACCGCAAGATCGGCCAGGAGATGGGTCTGTTCGCGATTGACACCGAATATGTCGGGCCAGGTCTGCCGCTTTGGTTGCCGAAGGGAACGGCGATTGTGGAAGAGCTGGAAAAGCTGGCGAAGGAAACCGAATTCGCCGCCGGCTACGTCCGCGTCAAAACCCCGCACATCGCCAAGGAGAAGATGTATCTAACCAGCGGGCATCTGCCCGTGCTTTACGCAGAGTCAATGTTTCCGCCGATGAGTCTTTTGGAAGACGACGAGCGTCCTAAATGGAACGAATTAACGTCAAAACGTTGGAGTTTGGCGAACGAAATTCGATCCAAGGAGGCTCGCTTGGGTACTGGCGAGGTTGGAAATATCCAAATCGCAGTGTTGAAAGAAGAATTATTGAAAATCGATGATCAACTTCGTGATTTCGGTGAGCGCTACTACCTCAAAGCCATGAACTGCCCGCATCATCACCGCATTTTTGCGGCGGAGCCGCGCAGTTACCGCGACCTCCCGCTGCGACTGGCCGAGTACGGCTGCAATTACCGGTACGAGCAGTCGGGCGAACTGTTCGGCCTCATGCGCGTCCGCTCGCTCAACATGAACGACGCGCACATCTATTGCACGCCGGAACAATTCGCGTCCGAGTTCAACGCGGTGAACGACATGTACCTCAAGTATTTCAAGATTTTCGGCATCGAGAAATACATCATGCGCTTCAGCACGCACGACCCGTCGCGCCTTTCCGGCGACAACGCCAAATTCGTCAACGAACCCGAGCTGTGGAAACAGACCGAAGACATGGTCCGCAAGACGCTGATTGAATCCAAAATCCCTTACGAGGAAGTGCCGAACGAAGCGGCGTTTTACGGGCCGAAAATTGACGTGCAGGTAAAGAGTTCCATTGGCCGTGAATTCACGCTGGCGACCAACCAGGTGGACTTCGCCGTGCCCAAGCGGTTCGGCTTGGTTTATCGTGACAAAGACAACACGGACAAGACGCCGTTGTGCATCCATCGCGCGCCGCTGGGCACGCACGAGCGGTTCATCGGTTTTTTGATCGAGCACTACGCCGGCAACTTCCCGCTCTGGCTCGCGCCGGAACAGGTGCGAGTGTTGACCATCGGCGAGGACGAGCCGCTGGTGGATTATGCAAAAAAAATCGTGTCGGAGTTGCGCGCGAACATGGTCCGCGCCGAAGGCGATTACGGCACGGACAAAATCAACGGCAAAATCCAGCGCGCCGAGGAAGCGAAAGTGCACACGATGCTGGTGATCGGCCCGCGCGACATGCAAGCCGACAACGTGTCGGTGCGCGTTCACGGCAAAGGCAATCTCGGCGCGAAGCCGAAGGCGGAGGTGGTGGCAGACATTTTACTTGCGATCCGGGAACGGCGGGCGTAATCGTGACTCTGGCGAGAACGATCGCCTTTCTCCCGTGAAACTGTTGATCTTCGCGGCCAAGCCGCCTCCTTTTAGTGGCCAAAGTTTCATGGTGCAGTTGGTCCTGGAAAAACTCGGCGGTGATGTGCGCACGGCCGTGACGTCGCCCGCGCAGGCCCCGGCGGTCACGCCCGAGTTCGAGTGTTACCACATTGATGCCCGGCTGTCAGACAACGTTCAGCAAGTCAGCGTTCCCAGCGTAAAGAAGGTGTTTCGGTTGCTGAAGTATTGTTTTGAAGCCATCTGGTGCCGTTTCCGTTACGGGATTCCGAACCTGTATTTTATTCCCGCCCATGGCGCTCGAACCTCCATGGTGCGGGACTGGCTGGCGTTGGCCATTTGCCGGCCATTCTTCAAAACGCTGATCTATCACTGGCACGCGGCTGGTGCCGGGGAGTGGCTCGAAACCACCGCCCGGCCCTGGGAACGACGGTTGGCGCGCGCCATCATGGGACGGCCGAATCTGAGCATTGTGCTGCTGGCACACAATCGGAACGACGCGGATGCGTTTGGGTCCAGGCGTGTGGAAGTGATTGCCAACGGAATTCCTGATCCCTGCCCCCGGTTTGATTCCGAGCTGGGCCCACGACGACGACGGCGAACACTGGCTCGTAGAAAGTTGCTGGCAGGTGAGAAAATCGGTGCGGGCGAGCGGATGGAGGTGGGCGAAGACCTCGAAGTCTTCAAGGTTCTGTTCTTGAGTCTTTGCTGTCGGGAAAAGGGATTGTTTGATGCCCTCGAAGCCGTGGCTCGAGCCAACCAGCAACTCGGCCGCGCACCGGTGCGGGTGGAATTGTCTGTTGCCGGCACATTCCCGCGTCGGGAAATATTGGCCGAATTCGAGACGCGGCTTCGCGAGCCTGATCTGAACCAAAGCGGTCCTCTGGTGCGTTACATTGGATTTGTCTCCGGCGAAGAAAAGACGCGCCTGCTCGCCAGCAGTGACTGCCTGTGCTTTCCAACCTATTACAGCGCGGAAAGTTTCGGGATCGTGTTGCTCGAGGCGATGGCGTTTGGTTTGCCGGTGATCACGACCCGCTGGCGGGGACTGGACGAACTGTTGCCGCCGAGCTACGCGGGAGTGGTGGATCTGCGGTCACCCGACCAGATTGCAACACGGCTGCAGAAATTGATGCGAGAGGAGTACGATGATTCCTTACGGCGGAAGTTCGAGGCCGGCTATACGGATGAAGTCTTGGCCCGGAATATTCGGGTTGCATTGCTGAGCCTGAAGTGATAATTAATTGTCCGTAAGGTAGTTCGGGATTTTGTTAACTCGACGGACTGACAGGCGCCGGTGGCTTGCTTGATTCAGAGGGGCCGAAATGCTCGAATTGAGTCGAAGGCCGGAAGACGAACGGAGTGCGCGCTTCGTCTTAGGTATGCGTGTGGACGCCACCGATTATGACGCGGCGCGGGGACTGATAATGGACTGGGCATCGCGGGGTGAATCGCGTTGCGTCTGCGAAGCGCCCATTAGCATGGTGATGGAGGCTTACGACCAGCCGCGGTTCCGCGAGTGCATCAACGCAGCAGACCTGGTTACCCCAGGGGGTATGCCCATCGTGTGGTTCATGCGTCTGCTCGGAGTACATCGGCAGCCGCGCGTTTACGGGCCGGAATTGATGTTGCGGGTCTGTCAGGCGGCCGCGCCGGCGAAAGTGCCCGTCGGCTTCTTCGGCGGCACGGCTGAGGTCGCTCGTGATCTGGTCCGCCGCCTGGAACTGCGATATCCAGGCTTGCCGGTGGTTTTCGTCCATTCTCCACCGTTCCGTTCCTTGACGGCACACGAGGACGAGGATATTTGCGCAGCAATTGCGTCGTCCGGTTGCCGCATTTTGTTTGTCGGCCTTGGCTGTCCCAAGCAGGAACGTTGGATGGCAGAACATCGTGGTCGTATCCAGGCGGTCATGTTGGGCGTGGGCGCGGCCTTTGATTTCATTTCGGGCCACAAGCCTCAGGCGCCCCGATGGCTGCAGCAGGCCGGGGGCGAGTGGCTGTTCCGGCTGGCCACCGAACCCCGCCGGTTGTGGCGCCGTTACGTTTACCAAAATCCCAGGTTTGTGGTGCTGGCGGGCCGGCAATGGTTACGGTGGCGGCGGTGCGGACGGACGGCTGAGGCGTGTGGAGGCGCCACTATAAAACAGGAGCCATGCGCGCGACGTTCATAACTGGCGACAGCCCGACCACATTGCCGGGCGTTGTGGGAAAAGGCGTTGCCTTGGACGACCCGGCGCACTGGCTCGCGTCCCATCACTGGCAAGTGACGCTCAAGCGCGTGTTCGACTTCGTGGTGGCCTTGGCCTTGCTCGCCTTGCTTACGCCGGTGTTCGCCGTCGTAGCGTTGGCCATCAAACTGTCATCGGCCGGCCCGGTTTTTTTTCGCCAGGAACGCGAGGGACGGGGCGGAAAACGCTTTTATATATTCAAGTTCCGTTCCATGAAGACTGGTGACGAGAGCAAATTGGAAACGCAACAGGCTGCCCTGGCGACCTGGGGAGTACTTGTGAAAATGCCCGGCGATCCGCGGGTGACGGCCGTAGGACGCTGGTTGCGGATGACGAGCGTGGACGAGCTGCCCCAATTGTGGAACGTCTTGTGGGGCGATATGAGTCTGGTCGGGCCGCGTCCGCTGATTCCCTTCATGCTGGATTCATACCCGGACTTTCGCCGGGCGCGTGCGCTGGTCCGACCGGGAATCACCGGTCTCTGGCAGTTGCGAGACCGGAGCAACAACACAACTGCCGCCGCGATGCTGCCGCACGATCTTGAATATCTTGCGGGTTTTGGTCTGAAACAGGATCTGACCATTTTGTTGCGTACCTTGCCCGCGGTACTGAGAGGCAGGGGGGCGTTCTGATGAGTGTGACGAACGTAGATTACCTGGTGGTGGGTTCGGGACTGACTGGCGCGACCATCGCCCGCCGGCTCGCCGACGCAGGGCGAGAAGTCCTCATCCTGGAACGCCGGGCGCACCGCGGCGGCAACGTCCATGATACCGTTCATCCCTCCGGCATCCGCACGCACACCTACGGCCCGCATTACTTCCGTTGCTCGTCCCCGAGGATTTGGGAAT
>Ga0335080_10008349_pt1 | contig 10798 bp, 9 predicted proteins | sample Lox_Sample_34_FD_206720 | JGI IMG/M metagenome (GOLD analysis project Ga0335080, IMG submission 206720) | Soil microbial communities from Loxahatchee National Wildlife Refuge, Florida, United States - Lox_Sample_3.4 | ecosystem: Environmental > Terrestrial > Soil > Wetlands | place: USA: Florida...
GGCCAACGAACCCGCTTGCCCCCGTGACCAATATTTTCGTTGGCCGAAGCGCTTCCATGAAGGTGCTGCTCGTCAAGTCAACCTCGCTTCCGCAACTCGCTCGGCAGCAGCCCCTCGTGCCATCACCGAATACATGTTCAAGGTCTTGTCAATTGTCGATTGCCAGCCCATTTGCCCTACGCGCGCCTTTCCCCGATCGATTAAAACTCGCCTCAGCGCATCATCATTGAGAACGCGCACCATGGCCGCACCGATTGCGTGGGGCGAAGAGGGGTCGAGCAAAATAGCCGCGTCGCCCGCGATCTCTGGCACTGAGGTGCAATTCGAACTGATCACCGGCGTGCCGCACGCCATCGCCTCCAGGATGGGAAAGCCAAACCCTTCGTAGAAGGTGGGATAGAGAAAACACTTGGCCTGCGAGTACAACCAAGCGAGGTTCTCTTCGGAAACATACCCAGTAAACAGGACGTCATTGCTCAAATTGAGTTTCTGGACCAGGCGAAATGCTTCCGAGTGGCGCCAATCTCGCATTCCGGCAATCACCAGTTTTTCGCGTCCTGGCAGGCTCTCACGGGCCGCCGCATACGCGCGGATCACCCCGACCGTATTCTTCCGTGGGTCGCCGGCTCCAAGTGCCAAGACGAACGGACTATCCAGCTTAGTAGCGCCGATTTGCCGGACTGCCGCAGCTTCGCGGCTGGAGAGCGATGCGAAATCGGCACTTACTCCCTCGTAGACAACTTGCACCCGCTCTTTTTCGATGTGCAGATATTCGCAAATCTGCCGCTTCGAGAATTCCGAAACAGTGATAACGGCATCCGCTCGTTGCACAACCCGCGGCACGATGAAGCGCCGATAGGCGTTTCCAAGTTGTTGTCTCATCACTTTGGATGGCTGCAAAGTCTGCCTTGGCAGCAAGTACATGACGTCATGAATCGTCAGGAGCAGGCGAATGTGGCGATTCATCACCAGTGGGCCTGTGTTGGCCGGGCAGTGGAGAATTTCGACCTGATCCTTAAGCACCCACTCCGGCAATACAAATTGCTCCCAGATCGGGTATGTGATTCCCTTCGGATCACGAAACCGAACCCGCTCGCACCCGCTCAACTCACGAAATTTGAACGCATCTCCGTAAATCACATACTCGTTCGACGGATCCGCACTCACCAATCCACGAACCAACTGCACGACGTACTTTCCGATGCCGCGCAATTCGTACGAAGCGAAATAGGCATCAATTCCGAAACGCATCTTGGACTCGCCTTACACTCCGGCTCAGCAACTCTTCGTAGAACGTTTCAAGCTGCTCAGTCGTCCGCTCCCAGCTGTATTGTTCGGAGATCAATTGCTTCCCCCGCTCCCCCAACTTGGTTGCCAATTCCCGATCTTCAACGAGCCGGCGAACGGCCTGTACATACTCGTATTCATCGTTTGCGACGAGAAAATTTTCTTCCGGCTTGCCAGGGACGCCAGTCATGTGCGATGAAACCACCACCGGCGTGCCGCAAGCCATCGCCTCCAGTGCTTTGCAGTGCATTCCAGCACCTCCAGAACGAATCGGCGCGATGGCCACGTCTGCCTCGAGCAAGTATTTTCGAAGGTCGGGAACGAAGCCGGTCACCTCGACATCCGCGAAGGGGTGCGCAGCCTGACGGACACGCTCACTTGGACCGCTGCCAACGATCTTCAGTTGCGCCTTGGGCAGCATCTTGCGTAACCGTGGCCAAATACCCTGGATAAGGAAGAGCGCAGCGTCTTCGTTGGGGCCGTATGCCAAATTGCCGCTAAAAATCACGATTCTGTGCCCGTTTGGCGAGGGCTTGGGTTGCATGGCCAGGTCTGCGCCTACTGGCACCACGCGCACATTTTCCGAGCGCAATTGTTGACGATCGACTTCGGATACAACGACTACGCCATCGAATTGGCGGCAGATCTCATCCTCGAACTTGCGCATGCGTCGCTCTTCCATGCGCCAGAACCACCGCGCCGGGCCCGCGGCGGCGTCCGCTTTCCGTTTCATCGTGAGTGACAACGTGTCGATCATCTCGCAGACTTTGACCGGGCCGGAAAGGCGTACGACATGATTTGCCGGGCGCGCCAAGATGGTGTGTATTACATCAAAGTTGTCTCTGGCCAGAATTTCCGTCAGTCGTCTCCGATAGAGTTGCGAGTCGTAATACGCAACTTGCAATGGCAAGGATGTAAAGATGTTCTTCGGAATGTTGGCATACGCTTGCCACCGTGTTAGTGGAACAACATGTATTTGCTCGCAGTGTTTTCGCAGTTCTTCGATCCACTCGAGTTCCTGGCGACTTTCCACGAACGACAGCAGCGTGATCTCGTGCTTTCGCGCCAAAAGGCGCATCCGGGAAAAAGGCACCAGTTGATCCCCGCGCAGCGGGGGATACGGCAGTCGTGCCGTCGTGTACAAGATTTTCATGGAAGTCCGCCGATGTTAAGTGGCATTCACGTCCAAGCGTGAAGCATCACTGGGCGGGGGAAATTGTCATTGTACGAAAGGCCCTTTACGCGAAAGCGATACGCCGGCACAAGGCGCTTCAAGAAAGACATCATCTGCTTCCAATCATTTCCGGGGTGATACACGGTAAAAGCGATTTTCGGCTTATCGCGCTGGATAAGGTTTACCGCTCCTTGCAGAACTTCGAATTCGTAAGACTCCAGATCGCCTTTCAAGTAGTCAACGCGAGTGCCCGCGCAGGCTGACCATGCGTCGATGGTCGTAACGTCAATGGGAATTCCGCCCTCTGCTCGAACCACTCCATATAGCGAGCCCCCGTCGAGAAACGCCTTCCCCTCTTTACTGCCCAACGCCGCAGGCACAACGGTTGCGGACCGCATGTTGCCGAAGGTGCGCGCTAGGCTGGAGCGAAAATCCGGTGATGGCTCGAATAGGACCACCTTACCTGCACGCTCCGCTACGCTTAAGGCGAAAATTCCTTCGGCGGCACCGCAGTCCAAAACCACATCGCCTCTTTTTACGGTCGTTTCGGGAACCTCATAGTGATGCCAGTCGTCGGGATGCAAACAGTCTGTGGCGGCTTTGTACAAATCAAATCGGCCAATGGCTTTCGGCCAGTAGAGAGGCGGGCAAATGTTCCGGAAATGTACTTTTTCGTATTCGCCCGCATCTTCGATCCGCGCGATATAACGGGCGCCAATTGTCGAACATGTGGGCTTCAGCACGCCCTTACGCACCGTCTCTGCCAGTCCGATGGAGAAATTCCGTTCCGCAGCAAAATAACCGCTCAGCAGGCCCGTCCGGTTGCGGAGTTGCCTAAATGGCATGACCATTTCCGATCTTCGTGGGCGACTTCCACTCCGGCACTGTAATGATCATCAAAGCCACAATCGCTGGAAGAAAGTAGTACAACCCGTACGTGGTTGCTGCATTGAAATCATTTCTCAGCCATGAGAACAGCACCACGAGCAGGCTAAGGTAGAGGAGGATTCGACCAAATTCATTCGTTGCCCACAATGCCCGATACGCCACTCCGTTTGCAGCGCCAGTGAGTGCCATGCCCAGAATTAAGCCGAGCCACGAGAAGTTTAGGTACCACTCGCCCCACGCCCCCAGCGCGGTTACCAGCCCATTGTCGTAAGCTGCCGGCGAAGTCTGTTGTGTAAAGAGAGCCGATGCCCCAAGTGGCTTGCTCGCCATAATGGCGCGCGGTATCGGCTTCAACAGGATTGGTGTGAATGTGGACCCGATCTGGTAAGGCAGATCTCGTGGGGCCATCTGAATGACGTCGCACAAATTGCCGAGTTCTTCGAGGTTGGCCACTACATAGCGGAGCACCAGTCCATCCTGTTGTCCGGCCACCTCTGCCAAGTCCTTGGTTTCTTCCAGCGTGTGTCCGGGCGAAATCCATTCGCGGTATACTCCGGCCGCACCAAGGTATATGACCAACAGCCCGAGCAACATCGCCACCTGTGAAAGCCGAATCTTACTCTTCTTGTAGTGCCAACACAGCGCCAGCATCATCAGGAAGAGAACCGTGAAATAACGCGACAGAAAAAACGTCGACGCCATCGCCAACAAGCAATAGCTTGCCGTCCAGACCTTTTTCTTTCCCGTTTTTAGCCAAATTCCCACCTGGATGAGCGCGCCCATCTGGATCAGAAGGCAAACCCACAAAAGATAGTAGAACCATGGGCTGATAGCTTCCGGGGATTTCACTTCGGGATCAAGCGTGATGAAGTAGAACAGGGACTCCCCGAACGAGATCATTACGGCATAGCCGGCCAGTCCGCACGCGAGAAAGATCAGGCTGACCAGCGTGGCCTTCTGTGGATCCCATTCCCGATCCAGCCAATTCCGATGGAGTCCAATGGAACTCCGCTGGCCGAATTTGTAGCCCAATGCGAAACAAATGTACCCCAGCAGCGCGGCCGACAAACCAATCCACGGACCTCTTTGGTTCGGATCGAACCAAGATTCGTCCAGGAACACAGCAAACAGAGCCCGAATCGGATAGAAAACCAAGAACAGTGCAAACGCCAAGTGCACAGGCTCGAACGGGTCGAATTTCTTTTGCACCCGGCAAATCCGGGTAAGCGCCGCGGTACCGACAATCATCAGAATGGAGTAAGTAACCATTCTCTCTGTCGGCATATCCGGGCCACTTCGCACGGATTCAAGAAACGCAATCGCAATGAGAAAGACGAGCAGCCAAATCCAGCCGGTTGCGAAAGAGGGTTGGTTGACCGTGCCCGCTCGCGTCATTCGGCAATCTCCGGACGAATGAGCTCTTCTCGCATTGGAGGACGCTTGCTTGCCGGCTGTGTAGATCGTGCAAGCCCGCCTTGAGATGGAGAAAGCATCGCGTTCGCGAACCGAAGCGCCTGCGCTCGTTCCGATGGCGCTATCACGAAGATCACTGCCACATAAGTCAGCGCACCGAGAGCCAACTGCAGCACCCAATCATGTCCGCTGAAAACCATCGCCGCGGCCATCAAGGCGGTCGCCAACACCGGCTTAACAAAATGCTTCCACCAGGCCAGTTGGACTACACTTCGGAATTGCAACCAAAAGCAGAACGCGATTAGGCTGGAACTCACCAGCCGCGCCATTCCAGCACCCATCAATCCGAAGCGTGGAATCAGGAAGACGTTCAGAACGACACTTGTCGCGGCACCTAAGCTCACCCCTTTCATATAAGCTCTCGATCGATCGCAAGCCATCAACGCGTAGCCCCAATTCATTCCCATCAGCTCAATGGCTACCGCCCAAATCAGCAACTGAAATGCGATCGTTGCCGAGCCATATGCCGGGCCATACAACATTGTGAGGATGGGCCGGGCCAGGAGCGTACCGCCAACGGCCATAGGAATAACCAGCAACGTTGTTACGCGAAAGGACGAATTCAGCAATTTCGGCAGCCGCTCACGCGACTCCTTGTAGTAGCGCGAGATTATCGGGAATGTCGTCTCAAAAAACAAACCGCCGATCACTAGAACGAATGCAATCATGCGATAGGCGGCGCTATACCACCCGACTGACGCCGGATCGCGAAGAACACCCAACAGTACTGTGTCCGTGAGGTAGTAAGCCTGCAAAAGCATGAACCCGAGGCCAAGCGGAAGCGATTCGCGCATCGCTTCTTTCCAGAAGCCCACGTTAAGCCGCAGGGGAACGGAACCGTAATCTCGCCAAAACACCAGCAGGCTGAGACCCGCAGCAACAATTGTAGAAAACAAAAAGAAAAGCGGAATCCGCAACAATTGGCTGGGCCCTTTCACCCAGAACAGAATCAGCAGCAGATAAGGAACCGCCCGCACAATCTCGATAATTCCGACCACCTGCATCCGCTCGACACCTTTGAAAGCCCAGTCCAGCAATGCCGCAGTGGGGAAAAGCGATAAGCCAAAAAGCACGACCAATGCCTTGGTCTCGCGGGTCTGGGGCAGCAACACGGCAAAGAACACGAGCACCAGGAATGACGCGAAGGTGAGAGCGACGCGAAGGGAGAGAATGTTGGTGACCTGCGCGCGAATCTGCGCCGGGAAACGCGCCACTTCCCGTGTTCCAAATGTCATCAAGCCCATGTGCGTGAGCAGCGTCGAATACATGAAGATGGCGTAGGCGAAATTCACTTCGCCGAATGCGTGCGCTCCCAAAAACCGTGCCAGGTAAACCAGCGATAAAAAGGTAATCAACCGGCTCACAGCGTAGGAAGACGCCAAGAACGAATAGTTTTTCAAAACGCGGACGCTGGCAGGTTGTCGTTGGGACACCAAGGTTTCCCGCTTTTCGAAGGTTTGCGCTGGCATTGCTATCAGGCGGTTTGCTGGATGCAGGCGGAATACGATACGTCTTCAGACCAACATGAAATGAGGCAGCGGCACGATAAATCGGCCGCCATCCAAAAGGAATTCTTTTTCACGATCGCGGAATTCCTCGAGAAAATGCCACGGCAGCACCAGGAAATAATCCGGGTGAAGATTGCGAGCTTCTTCCTCCGAGACGATGGGGATATGGGTGCCAACCGTAACTTTGCCCCATTTATCGGGGTTGCGTTCGGATGCGGCCGTAATCAGGCGGTGATCCAAACCAAAGAACTGCAACATTACATTGCCTTTGGTGGAAGCACCATACACCGCCACTTTCTTTCCGCGCCGGACTTGATCCTGAATAAACCGGGACACGTCTTCCTTGATTCTCTCCGCCCATAACGCAAACTCGCGATACGTCGCACCGTCGCTCAAACTCATCTCAGCTTCCTGTCGCCGGATCGATCGGACGCGCCGAGCAGCGCTTTCGCGATAGGACGAATCACCGAATGTGGTCTGGTCCGCATCTTCATTCCGGACAAATACGCGAAAACTCCCACCGTTCACGTCGTTCAACTGAACGTCCACAACCGTCATGCTATGGCGCCTCAATAGACATTCGAGCGAATTCAACGAGTAATATTCGAGATGCTCGTGGCAAACATTCCCGAAGTCATGCTGCTTTAACATCAACGGCAAATAGCTCATTTGGACGATCCACAAGCCATCGGGATCCATGACACGCTTTATATCGGCAACAAATTGGTTTGGTTGCTCGAGGTCGTAAAACATCGCGATGGCTGTGACAACCTTTGGTCGTCGGCTCATCAGCGCGTCGTCTCTTAAAAAAGCGCCGGCCTCGAATAACCCTTCGACTACTCTGTCAGCGATTGTTCTCGAATAGACCGTCAGATTTTTCGCCGGATCGAATCCGACCCGGTAAATTCCTGCCGTGCGATAGGCGCCCAGCAGAGTCCCATCATTACACCCGATGTCCAAAACCGTGTCGCCAGCCTGTAATTGCGCTAACTGCTCAGCCGTTTCAGCGATATCCGCAAGAGCGGTACGCATAGTCTGGTTCGTTCCCGAGCGATACCAATAGTTCTGATACATCGCGTCGCCGGGAACAGTTTCGCTCAGTTGGAGCAAGTTACATTGTTGACACAACACCAACTCTAATGGCGCTTTCAGCCCGTCATGCTGTTCCGGAGACAGAAAGTTGGATACATATTGCTCGCCGAGAGACAAGATCGGCGCCAGTGCACCGGAGCAAACGCGACAATCAGTTCGGGTGGCCATTGTTTTCCTCGCTCAAGTCAAATTCGCCTGCGTTTCAAGTTTTTCGTGAGGTCTCGCGCGATGCGATGGCGGCGAACCCTTCCGCTGCTCGTCCAACGCTTTTCGGTCGGCATTCACCATCATTCGCACCAAATCCTCAAACGACACCCGGCTGCGCCAGCCGAGCACCCGATGTGCTTTTGCTGGGTTTCCGACCAACTCGACCGGTTCAGCCGCTCGGCCGTCGGCGGCAACCCCCTGCACAAAGTCGCGATAGTCGAGACCAACATGTCCGAAGGCCAATTCACAAAAATCACGCACGGAATGAGTTTGGCCTGTAGCGATCACAAAGTCGTCTGGTTCGCTGTGCTGCAGCATCAGCCACATCGCGCGAACATAGTCGCCCGCGAATCCCCAGTCCCGCCGTGCCTCCAGCCGCCCCAGCTCCAATTTCCGCCTCTCGCCAAGACTGGCCGCCGCGGCCGCACGGCTGATTTTCCTGGTTACAAATTCGATTCCTCGCCGGGAACTCTCGTGGTTGTACAAAATGGCGGAGCAAGCGAATAATTTTCTTCCTGCCCGATACACGCCGGCATTCCAATGCGCAAAAGCTTTTGCAACACCATACGGATTTCTTGGATGGAGAGCAGTCGTTTCTGACTGCGGCGATTCCTCCGCGTTTCCGAAGATTTCGCTGCTGGACGCTTGAAGAAAACGGATCCGCGGGTTCACTTTGCCGATCCCCTCCAGTATTCGCACCACAGTCAGCCCGTTCAATTCGCCCGTGAAAACCGGTTGTGTCCAAAGGTCCCGGCTCGATGCGCGGGCTGCCAGGTTGTAAACCTCGTCCGGCCTGAATCGGATTAAGATGTCCGCGATTGCATCCTGGTTCAGCAAGTCACTCCAAATGATTTCGAGCTTTTCTCTAATGGGGTGGACCCGTCTGAGGTCCGAATGAGAATTCAAGACCGTTCCGACTACGCGATATCCCTTGGTGAGAAGGAACTCCGCCAAGTACGATCCGTCTTGCCCGTTGATCCCTGTGATTAGCGCTGTTGGCATTTTCTTTCTGGGTCCTGCGTAAATTAATAGTCGGATGTCGATGCTTGGCGGACGGCATTGCCGTTGACCTGCTCCTCCAGCAACCTGATATCTGCCTCCACCATTAACTCCACCAATTCACGGAACTTGACTCTCGGCCGCCAGCCAAACACCCGCTCCGCCTTGCTCGCGTCGCCTTGCAGGTAGTGAACCTCAGTCGGACGAAAATAACGCGGGTCGATTTCGACGTGTTCGCGCCAGTTCAAACCGGCGTACTCGAACGCCACCTCCACAAATTCCCTCACGCTATGTGTTTCTCCCGTAGCAATCACAAAATCGTCGGATACTTCGAGTTGCATCATCTGCCACATCGCCTCGACGTATTCAGGCGTGTAGCCCCAGTCGCGTTTGGCATCCAGGTTTCCCATAAAGAGCTTTTGCTGCATCCCGGCGTGAATTCGCGCGACAGCACGGGTGATCTTGCGGCTCACGAACGTTTCTCCACGCCTGGGAGACTCGTGGTTGAATAAGATTCCGTTGCAAGCGAACATTCCATAACTCTCTCGGTAGTTCACGGTCGCCCAATACGCATACACTTTCGCGCAGGCATATGGACTGCCCGGACGAAAGCAAGTTGTCTCGCTCTGCGGGAAGTCGGGCGTGGTTCCGAACATTTCGCTGCTGGAGGCTTGGTAAAATCTCGCGCCGATTCCGAGTTCGCGCATCGCGTCGAGCAAGCGCACAGTACCGAGAGCCGTTACGTCCCCGGTGTACTCCGGCAGCTCAAAGCTGACTTTTACGTGGCTCTGCGCGCCCAAGTGATAAACTTCATCCGGCTGAATCTGATAAAGAAGTTTGGTCAGGCTTGTCGCATCCGCAAGATCGGCGAAGTGCAAAAACAGTTTCGCCTCACGCTCGTGCCAATCCGGCAAAATTCCATCGATTCTGGACGTGTTGAAACTGCTCGATCTCCTCTTAATCCCGTGGACCTCGTAGCCCTTTATCAGTAGTAGCTCTGCCAAATACGAACCGTCCTGCCCGGTGATTCCGGTGATTAACGCTCTCTTGGTCAAAACGTTGCTCCTACTCAATTTCCGCCGATGTCCGCAGCTATGCTGCAACTATGTCCGCTTCATCCATTTCCACCGATACCGACTTCACAATGGACTCGATCGCCACAACCAGCCGCACTCCGCGCTTCCGGCGCAACAGAATTCCTTCTAGTCCGGCTAATGGGCCAGAACTCACCCGTACACGGCGGCCAACGGCAAGAAACGTGTGCGGCTCTACGTTGCGTCCGTGCACCAACACGTCTCGCACTCGGTTCACCTCCGTGTCTGGCACGACGGCAGCTCGACCGTTGAATCCGACTAGCCGTACAACACCTGGCGCTTGCAGTACTCGCAACCGCTCCGGCATCGCAAACTTGGCGAAAACATAGTTCGCAAACAGAGGCACTTCGAGCCGTACTCGGCGGTCTTTCCACTTTCGCAACGAGGAGTACAACGGCAGGTAACACTCCACAGCTCGATCCACGAGGGACTTCGCGACTTTCTTTTCGTGGTTCGCAGTTGTATACAGGGCATACCAATGCTGTTCACCATTCGCGATCACACTGTTTTGTTGCGCCGCGAGCGGATCGACTGTCGCAACTTGTAGGCTCTCTCTCACGTGGAATCAGTCCCCATCCTTGGAGCGCATAGCTTCGCCCCGTCACTTACAGGTTCGTGTGACCTAACCTCTGCTTTGACAGATCCTTAGAGCCTGCTTACTCAGCCGAACCCCCGTTGCCTGACGGGCGCATGCCCTTCAGCCGGCTCCAAACCTTTTGTGGCCACGAGTGCGGACCATCGCCGTTTGTCATTGCCCAGGGCGCGTTTGCGCGAATCGTGGCGGCCATTTCTAGCACCAGAACCTTACGCGGATCGTTAGGATCAACATCGCCCCAACCTCTGCTCGACAAAATCCAAGCCGCGCAAACGGCAACGATCAACATCGTCCCCAGTAAAATAATTAGCGTCCGCGGCGGAAACGACTTCTTCTCCGGCAACTGCGCAACGTCCAACACCTTCACGCTCGGCGTTTCTTTGGCTTCCTGGACCTTCGCCAACTCGTATTGCTCGGTCAGTAGTTCGAATACGGTCTCTTGGATCTTCGCTCGCCGGTAGTAGTCGACATATTTAGCACC
>Ga0335080_10008351_pt1 | contig 10797 bp, 8 predicted proteins | sample Lox_Sample_34_FD_206720 | JGI IMG/M metagenome (GOLD analysis project Ga0335080, IMG submission 206720) | Soil microbial communities from Loxahatchee National Wildlife Refuge, Florida, United States - Lox_Sample_3.4 | ecosystem: Environmental > Terrestrial > Soil > Wetlands | place: USA: Florida...
GCAAAATCTTGAATTTATTGCAGATAACCTGGTTTTGCAAAAAGGGACGGATAAAAAAATATATCAATATCATTTATTGAAAGCCACAGGAGTACCGCAATACCGAATCTTCAACAGTTTTAATTTTTCTTCTTTAAAAAAAAGAATCGGAATGATGAATAAAATCAAAAGCGCAAGGATCCATTTAGTGAAATTTTCTTTTTTGATTCCAATGCTGGTGGTTGTGTTGCTTGCATTCAGAAATAAGACTAAAAATACCCTTCCCGGACAATCACCTGTTTATCACCTGGCAGGACTCATAACCGATGCGCGAACCGGGCAGTTGTTGGGAGGCGTTTCCGTCACCGAAACCCGATCGGGAATTACTACGAAAACGGGTGCAAATGGATTTTATAAATTCGATGTTTCAGTTCAGCAAAATAACTCCGGATTACATCTGCAATTGAAGAAAGAAAAGTATTTCCTGCAGGGCTATGATATTTCTGTATCCGCGAATATTTCTGGATATATTAATGTTTTCGGTCTTTTCGATTCAACTGAGACGGTGCCTAAGGGGAAGGCATATATATTTATGGACGGGGCCGAACCTTTCAATGGGGATCCGGAATATGCCGATGTATTGAAAGAATATCGCAGGATCTCCCGGGCAAATGAACAAAACAATGAGTTTTTTAATTTTATATCTACTCATCCAAATGTGGTCCTGTTTTATACCAGCGAGAGGAGAAGACAGATCGTGTTTCTTAAAGATGGATCGTATGAGCGTTATGGTTATCCCGGTGAGCCAACCATTGCTGACATGGAAAAAAAATATGGATCGTTGCCTGAGACAATGAGGGATGATTATGATGTACATGCACCTAGCCCGGAATATCTTTCACATTGGGAAAAAATTTCAGAGGAAGCGGAAAAAGAATTTCATACCAGCAATTCCGATGTATTACATATTATTTTTCCCGGCGACAGCCGTGTGATTGTTGTGCCGAAATCAGGCAGGCCGCGAATATATGATATGGACAATGCCGCACCGGAAGAAAGACCCGCATTTGAAAAATTATATGGACCATTACCTGCTATAGTCCCTCCGCCTTCTTTTAACTCGAGATCAATGAAAGCGACGTCTTCTGCATCAGACCATATTTCCGGTAAGGAATCTTCAGCAAGTGATACGCTCATAAAACCTGCTCCTCTAATAAAGAGTTATCCTGATCCTTCTAAAAAAATACTTGTTATCTTGGATGGAAAAGAAATGCCTGCAGGCATTTCACTGGATAATGTTGTCGCTCCGGATTCGATTGAGTCGGTCACTATTCTTAAGGATAGCGCTGTTAGTATTTACGGAGAGAAAGCAAAAGACGGTGCTATCATTATTAAAACAAAAAATTATCATCAAATAAAATCCGGCAAACCTGCTGCCTCTCATACTTTTTTTTGGGAAAAAAATTGGCCAAATAGAATTCCTGCCGAAGAAGTGATTGCGACGCAACGATGCTGATAAGAATTCCTAAAGCTGGTATCAAAAACCCTCCGCAATGATGGTGTCACGATTTCAAAAAATAACCACATAGACACAAAGTATCATAGAATCATATAGCTGTGAAACTATGTGTCTACTGCATCTATGTGGTAAGAATCACAAATTGGGGTTTTGAGGGTTCATTTTTCTCTTTGCCCGCTGCCAATTTTGCCTTAGTTTTGCAGCCCTTCCTGCCATTTAAAGCAGAAGGAATTTAATAATAGAATAATTTATGGCAAGTACAGCAGATATCAGCCGTGGAATGATCATCAAACTCGATGGCAGTTTGTATTCGGTAGTGGATTTTGGGGAGAACAAGACAGCTCGTGCAGCGGCAAAGGTCTGGGCTAAATTGAAAGGAGTGGATAATACCCGCTCGATAGAAAAAACCTGGAACAGTGGCGATTCCATCTTCCCTGTGAGAGTGGAAAGAAAAGATTATCAGTATTTATACAAAGACGATACCGGTTACAATTTCATGGACACAGAAACTTTTGAACAGATTGCCATGCAGGGAAACCTGGTAGATGCTCCACAGTTTCTCAAGGAAGGCCAGGAAGTTTCTGTACTCATCAATACAGATACCGATCTACCCATGAGTGTGGAATTACCTGATAAAATTGTACTCAAAGTAACTTATTCCGAACCAGGGGTGAGAGGGGATACTGCGACACGCACATTAAAACCGGCCACTGTTGAAACCGGAGCCACTGTGAATGTTCCGCTTTTTGTGAATGAGGGAGAAATGATTCGCGTCAATACCAAGACCGGTGAATATGTTGAAAGAGTAAAATGATATTCAATTCAGTAAAATTGCTAGATACGGATTCCTGCTAAATAATCGGTTCCCTTTATCATCTTTTCCTATAGTTTTTAATCTTTGACCGCGTAACGGATTTTAGTTATATTTATTTCCTTATCCTTATCTTAGTCCTCCATTTTCTAATTGTAAAACCAAAAAAATGGATTTTAAACAGATTCAGGAGTTGATCAAACTGGTCAATAAATCCAACATTGGTGAAGTGACGATCGAAGAGAAGGGATTTCGGATTACCGTAAAACAAAAGGAAGAACCCGTTCAGCAGATGATTGCTGCTGCACCCGTTCAGGCCCAGCCGGTGCTACAAACTATCGCGCCACAGGTCCCTCCGGGTAGTCAGTCCCCTGCTTCTTCTCCAACCGCCGGAAAACAAAAAGCCGCCGAACCTGCTCCTTCCGCAGATAATTATGTAACCATAAAAAGTCCGATGATCGGAACATTTTATCGCAGTGCTTCACCAGATAAACCTCCTTTCGTGAATGTGGGAGACGAAATCGACCACGGAAAAGTGGTTTGTATTATCGAAGCCATGAAATTATTCAACGAAATCGAAAGCGAAATAAAAGGCAAAATTGTAAAAGCCCTGGTGGAAGATGCTTCACCGGTGGAATATGACCAGCCCTTGTTTTTAGTGGAACCATCTTAGGAATGTGGGAATGTGCTGATGTGGAAATGTGAAAATTATTTCCACATTTTCATATTTCCACATTTTCACATTAAACTCTTCTATGTTTAAAAAAATATTGATCGCTAATCGTGGGGAAATTGCTCTTCGTATAATCAGGACCTGTCGCGAGATGGGCCTCAAAACCATTGCAGTGTATTCGACTGCCGACAAGGACAGTCTGCATGTACGCTTTGCAGATGAAGCGGTATGCATTGGCAGGCCGGCAAGTTCGGATTCTTATCTTAATATTCCACATCTCATGGCTGCTGCAGAAATTACCAATGCCGATGCGGTGCATCCGGGATATGGATTTCTGGCGGAGAATGCAAGATTTGCAGAAATATGTGGAGAGCATGGAATAAAATTTATCGGGCCCACTCCGGCGATGATTAATGCGATGGGAGATAAGATCACTGCAAAAGAAACGATGGTCAAAGCGGGTGTTCCGGTCGTTCCCGGCGGCGGCGGCCTGCTCGAAGATCTTGACCAGGCCAGGGGTTTGGCTAATGAAATCGGTTATCCCGTCATATTAAAAGCAACCGCTGGTGGCGGAGGCAAGGGAATGCGCGTAGTTTGGGAAGATGCTGAAATGGAAAGGGCGTATAACACAGCAAAAGCCGAAGCGGCAGCAGCTTTCAAAAATGATGGAGTTTATCTCGAAAAATTTGTAGAAGAGCCAAGGCATATTGAAATCCAGGTGGCGGGCGACCAATATGGAACCGTTTGCCACTTGAGCGAAAGAGATTGTTCGATCCAGCGACGTCATCAGAAGCTGGTTGAAGAATCGCCCTCTCCATTCATGACGCCTGAACTCAGGCACCGGATGGGCGAGGCAGCGATCAAAGCGGCATCTGCAATTAATTATGAAAGTGTGGGGACGATTGAATTTCTGGTTGACAAGCACAGGAATTTCTATTTCATGGAAATGAACACGCGTATCCAGGTAGAGCATTGCGTGACGGAAGAAGTGGTGAATTTTGATTTGATCAAAGAACAAATCAAAATAGCTGCAGGAGAAACCATCAGCGGAAGAAATTATGAACCTGTAGGTCATGCTATTGAATGCAGGATCAATGCTGAAGATCCTTATAATGATTTTCGTCCTTCCCCCGGAAAAATTACCGTGTTGCACCAACCAGGCGGACATGGTATCCGGCTGGATTCGCATGCTTATGCAGGCTATACTATTCCTCCATATTATGATTCCATGATCGGAAAGATCATTGCGGTTGCCCGTACCCGTGGGGAAGCAATTGATACCATGCACCGCGCACTGAGCGAATATGTCATTGAAGGAATCAAAACAACTATTCCTTTCCATCTTCAACTGATGAAAGATGAGCGTTTCCGAAGCGGTAATTTCAATACCAAATTCCTCGAAGGATTTAAGATGCAACCGGCGTGAGGAATCAATGGGTAATAGGCAATTGACAACAAGCGAGAGGTAATAGTCAATGGTCAGTAGGCCATTGGGTTATTTGTCAGTCAATTGTTGAATCATTGTTTCAATGCTGACTGATATTGGAAAAAAATTCAGCAGTTTTCTGATCACTCCTTCCACCAACGCATCAGGGCAGGAAGCTCCACTCGTAATCAGAATTTTTACGGGTTGGGAAGAAGGCAGATAATCACTGGTATGTAATTCCTGCTTGTGGCGAAAATCATAATGCAGTATTTCTTTCGGGGATAAAATTTTTTCTTCAGTACTTACAAAATAAGTCGGCAGTTTTTCTTCGCATAATTCGACGAGGTGCGAAGTGTTGGAAGAATTGTATCCTCCGACTACTATGGCGAGATCAGCATGGACTTCGAGCATGCCTGTTGTAGCAGCCTGATTGTCATATGTGGCGTAGCACAAAGTATCTCTTGTGTCTGCGAAATGTTCTTCCGCATTTTTTTCCTGCAGGCCATAATGCCGCAGCATCGTTTGCTTAAGGAAATCTCCAATAGCCAGTGTATCACTCGCCAGCATGGTGGTTTGGTTCACTACACCAATACGTTGAAGATCCTTCTCTGCATTAAAATGTTTACTATATCGGCCTTTGAATTCTTCGTAAAATTGAGCAACAGGTTTCTCTCCGATGATATATTTTGCCAGTTCCTTTGCTTCTTCCATATCATTCACAATTACTGTTGGTGTATGTGAAGCAGCATGAGAAAAAGTGGCCCTGGTTTCTTCGTGCCTGGGTTTTCCATGCACAACCACTGTATAATTCTTTTCCGCAATCTGGGCAGAACGGTTCCATACCTTTTCAACGAAGGGGCAGGTGGTATTATATTTTTCAGTTTGAATTCCCAGGTTATTCAGTCTCTGTTCAGTTTCCAAAGTGGTTCCGAATGCAGGAATGATCACGATATCATCGGCAGTGAGTTCTTCAAACGGCATCAGTTGTTTTCCATAAGTGTCCTGTAAAAATTGTACTCCTCTTTCGCGCAAATCATCATTCACCTGTGGATTGTGAATCATTTCACTCAGCAGAAAAATTCGTTTCCCCTGATGTTCTTCCACGGTCCTGAAAGCAATTTCAATTGCATTTTCCACACCATAGCAAAATCCAAAATGGCGGGCAAGGTAAATATGCAAAGCTCCGAAGTCCAGCAGCACAGGAGTAAAATCTTTTTTCATTTTATCCTCCTGTCTGCGTTTGTTCTTGATAGACGTAATCAGCGGACTGCGATAGATAATCGGAACGTTGAAGGTTTTCATGCGAGGCAAAGTTAGGGCAAAGTTGACAGTTAACAGATGGCAGTTGACAGTCAATAATTTTTTATTTGGATAGTAAATTGAATTCTGGCAAACGGTTAGCAACCGGTTTCTATCTGTCAACTATTTCCCGCAAAATCCTATCTTTCCGAATATGAATTCTGATTTTCAACCGGTAGACTGGAGTTATAATGCCAATATTTATGAGGTTAACTTACGGCAATATACAACCGAAGGTTCGTTCAATGCATTTGGAAAAGAATTGCCCCGCTTGCGTGATATGGGAATAGAAATATTGTGGTTCATGCCGGTCACACCCATCAGTGTAGTCAGACGTATAGGTTCATTGGGCAGTTATTATTCCTGTTCAGACTACACGGCCTGCAACCCGGAATATGGGACCGTAGCCGATTTCAGGAACCTGGTCCGAAATGCGCATGGACTCGGATTCAAAGTACTCATTGACTGGGTGGCCAATCATACCGGGTGGGATCATCGGTGGACAAGGGAACATCCGGACTTTTACAAAAAGAACGCGTCCGGAAATTTTTTTGATTCAAACGGCTGGGAGGATGTTATTGACCTGGATTATAGCAATGTGAATCTGCGCAATGCGATGGTTGAATCGATGTCGTTCTGGGTCAGGGAATGTGATATCGATGGATTCCGTTGTGATATGGCAATGCTTGTGCCACTTGATTTCTGGAAAGAAGCACGGACAAAACTGGATGGACAAAAGAAATTGTTCTGGCTTGCAGAATGCGAAGACATCCCATACCAGGAAGCATTCGATGCTATCTACACCTGGAAATTTCTCCATGCCATGGAAGCTTATTGGAGGAAGGAAATGGATATGGCCGGGTTATACAGCATTCTCCAATATTACGAGCAGGAATTCAAGTCAACTACCTTCAGACTTTTTTTTACCACCAATCATGATGAAAATTCTCATAGTGGAAGCGAATACGAAAGAATGGGCGATGCAGCAAAAGCTTTCCAGGTCCTTTGTTGTACATGGAATGGCCTGCCATTAATTTACAGCGGACAGGAATTGCCTAATCTCAAGCGACTGGATTTTTTTAATAAAGATCCAATTGCGTGGTCCGGGAAATATGAGTTGCATGATTTTTACAAGACACTATTACGAATTCGCAAAAATAATCCGGCCATGCGTGCAGGCACTCTGGCGAATATTTCTGTTCTTCCGGCCGGGGAAGGAAATAAAGTTTTTTGTTTTCTTCGTAAACTGGAACAGAATGAAGTATTGGTTGCAATTAATTTGTCGGAAGAAAATATTTCTTTTGTACCCGATAATAATATAGTCAGTGGCGAATTCAGGAACAGTCTTACCGGTGAGTTGCATCAGTTCGAGCGAGAATCTGCGATCAGACTTTCACCCTGGGGTTTTCGGATTTTTGAAAGATGAAAATCCAGTAAGAATTTGCATAAAAAAACCTAAGCACAGGCTTAGGTTTTTTTGTGAAATTTGAATATCGTTTATTCATCACTGTTCAACTTCAACGGATAAGTAAATGCTCCATCGTAACCGGGATAAACGCCTTCCAGTTTTATGGAGGAAGAGGATCCGGCATTATCCAAAGCCTTGCGGAAATCTTCCACGGTTAATACTTCGTTGCCATTCACTTTCAGGATCACGAAACCTTCATCCATTCTTGTTTTGCTGAATAAGCCGTTTGCGTCAATTGATTTGACAAAAACTCCGCCTTTTACTCCTAATGTACCTGCATCTTTTTTGGAGAGTGTCTGCAGGTCAGCACCCAGTTTATCATACACGCTATTCTTTACTACGTCATAAGTTCCGACACTGTTGCGCAAGGTGACCGGGACTTCAAATTCTTTGCCATCCCTTTTATAAGTTACTTTTACTTTCTCGCCAGGACGGTAGGTTGCTATCAATCCAACCATTTCTGCTCCTGAGTTTACCTGAAGGCCATTCAACTTAGTGATCACATCACCCTTTTTAATGCCTGCTTCTGCAGCAGCGCCTTTTTCAGGAACACTCATTACATATACTCCTTCTTCATCTTTGATTCCTTCCTGTTTTTTAACATCATCACTCAAATTATCTTTTGCATATTCAATTCCGAGGAAAGCTCGCTGTGTTGTTCCATATTTCATCAGATCACCTACTACTTTTTTTACAATATTAACCGGAATAGTGAAGGAATAACCTGCGTATGAACCTGTAGGTGATGCTATCGCTGAATTGATCCCGACCAGTTGTCCCTGGGGATTGATCAAAGGACCACCGCTGTTTCCGGGATTTACTGCAGCATCTGTCTGTATGAAAGATTCGATGGGTGATTTGCTTTGATTTCTGTTGATGTCAATTGATCTTCCTTTCGCACTTACGATACCGGCAGTAACCGTGGTTTCGAGTGTAAGAGGATAACCTACTGCCAACACCCACTGGCCGACTTTGACTTCATCTGAATTGCCATACAAAAGGAAAGGCAGGCCCTTGGCATCTACTTTCACGACTGCAAGGTCGGTAGCGGCATCAGTTCCGATTACTCTGGCTTTAAAAGATTTCTTGTTGCTGAGAGTCACGGTAACTTCATCTGCTCCATCCACTACATGGTTGTTGGTAACGATATAACCATCGTCACTGATGATCACACCCGAACCGGATCCCATTTCGGGAAGAGAGTGGGAACGATCTCCAAAGAAATCATCCGGGTCAATTCCGAAAAGATCTGAGAAAGGATTTCTCTTTGGCAGATTATTACTTACAGAACGAACTGTTTTGGTTTTGATATGAACCGTTGCCGGAATCGCTGCACTGGCGGCGTCAGTGAAATCCACCGGTCCACCACTTCCTGACTTCTCTCCATCAAAATACCTGGCATAATTAGCCGGTAATTTCACAGAATCCTGTGTGTAGAAATAAGTCTTGTTGTGTTGAAAATGATTATAGCCCCACAAACTGGCTACTGTAGTTGCAGCACTGATAAACACAATTGCTACTACTTGTTTAAATTTCATGATGATTCAATTTTTTAATTTCAAACAAAGTCAAATTACATGCCTTAAGACTACAAAATAACACCAATGCTTAAAACCTGTTTATACCCTTCATTGAGTTTAACAATTTATTTACTAAGACCTTCGTAGATGAGGTCATACAAATTTACAAAAGAAAATTTAGCAGTCAAACTGCCAAACCCGGTTTGTTCAGGAATATAATCCCCGTAAGAATTTCAGGCTGTCAATGCCGTCGGCATAATCCGAAAGACCGGGTTTCTGGGCCTCTCCATATGGAATTCCCCCCTGCCCGACGATGCATTGGATATCATCATTTTCTGCAAGCAAAGATGTGATCTCGTTGGGGTCCTCATAATATTCATAATGTAAAACACTGATTGGAGAAAACGGGGAACTATGTTCGGTCAGAATGATTGACCCGTTTGTCATATAGTATTTTTTATTCAGGATAAGGATGGCCAGTTGATAGTCGTAATTGTTTTTGTATTTATGATGGTCCGCGAGGTAGTTGAATTTTTTAAACGCTTCCAACAGGGACACAAAATCATATTGGCGCGGGACGTACAACTTGGTTACATTACGGCACCCCAGTCCGAAATAGAAAAATACATCGTCGGCCAGCTTTTCCAGGCTTTCTTTTGTTTCATTTCCCAGCAAAATGGCGGCTGATGTGCGGTTTCGCCGGATGATATGGGGATATTTTCCAAAATAGTAATCAAAATAACGGGCGGAATTATTGCTTCCCGTGGCAATATATCCGTCACAACCTTTCAATGTTTCAGCAAATGTGATATAGCGGAGAGTTTCTGCATCCAGTGAATACAGCTGGCGGGCAATCGCTCCGATAAGGGCCTGATCTTTGGATGATGGTTTGATTGTTTGCCTGTGTCCTGAAATAAAAACAGATAAAAAATCATGGAATCCTGCAAGAGGAATATTTCCGGCCATAATAATTCCCAAGTTTGAAGAGTGTGAATTTTCATCCGGAAAATGATAGGGATTTGTCCAGGCTTCGAGTTTGTTTTTTTCAAGAAATTCAGAAGCTATGTTCTTAAGAGCGATCTCAATGAATTTCGGAGTGAACCATGTGTTTTCAGCAGAGGCTTTTTGTTTGGCCGCCAGCCAGGTGTCGTCTTCAGATGCCAAATATTTACTTAATTCAACCAATATACGAATCCGCTGTTGTAAATGCATAAATCCTTTTATATTTGGATTGCAAAAATACTCTTTATCATCCTGTAATTTTTTAAACATGGCTATCAAAATAACAGAAGAATGTATCAACTGTGGGGCCTGCGAACCAGAATGCCCCAACAATGCTATTTACGAAGGTGGGGTGGAGTGGGCTATTGCCGACGGTTCAACAGTAAAAGGCCCATTTACACTGATGGATGGAACTGTTATTGATGCGGATCAACGTAACCCGCCTATCAGCTCCGATATTTATTACATAGTTCCAAATAAATGCACGGAATGCCAGGGATTCCATGAAGAACCTCAATGTGCATCTGTTTGTCCGGTAGATTGTTGCGTTCCGGATGAAATGTACCGTGAAACAGTAGAAGAATTGCTGGCCAAAAAAGAGAAAATGCATATTTAGTTTTAAGGCATTGTATTTGGCATTCTTGGCCGGTCATGAATTCATGAAGCCGATTTCAATCACGGACCTGTAAAGCTTGTGGATAAAAATTAACAGGTGTTTTTTGACAAATATTATTCATTGCCTTAACTTTCCTATTGTAATTATTGTTTGCGCATGTAGCCTTCGTGCTACTGATAATAGGCGGGTGATATTTCCCGTCATAAAAGGGTGAAGGAGATTATGCCTTCACCTTTCTTATTTCCGGTAAACCAGTTGGTCATTAAGTCATTGGGTCAATGGGCTGTAGTTTTTCATTATCATTTTACATTTTCATCATCCAATAATAACGCAGATAGTTGCGTTTCTTTTCCGGCGGATTAGCGGGCTTCTGGAATATGGTATCTTGGGAGCTCGTTACATGTAAGGATATCCTAAAAATCTGCTAAAGCTTGTTATCGGCACACTTTTTTGTTTATTTGCCTGAAAATTAGAATGAATGAAA
>Ga0335080_10008353_pt1 | contig 10796 bp, 6 predicted proteins | sample Lox_Sample_34_FD_206720 | JGI IMG/M metagenome (GOLD analysis project Ga0335080, IMG submission 206720) | Soil microbial communities from Loxahatchee National Wildlife Refuge, Florida, United States - Lox_Sample_3.4 | ecosystem: Environmental > Terrestrial > Soil > Wetlands | place: USA: Florida...
AGCGCGTTGCTGCCAAACTCCAGCTTCATTCCGCTTCCGACGATCATCAGGATGATCCCTGTCATGGAAACGACCATTCCGACAATCGCCTGAGGCGGCACCCGCTCCTTCTGCATTCTCGCGTTCACATACGTCGTCCAGAGGGGGGACGTCGAGAGAAGGACGGAAGAGTTGCCGGCCGTTGTCCATTTTATGCCGAGAATATACATGAGATGATAGGCAACGTTTGCGAGGAAACCGAGCCGGACGAATCGCGGCCAATCCTCCGACATGACGGGATTCCACTTCTGCCGGGTGAACAAGAGTCCCGCAATGAGCAGCGTCGCGACGATGTAGCGAATCCCGTTAAAGACATAAACATCGAGAAGCATCAGGCCGTACTTGACGAGGGGGGCATTCAGCGCCCAAATAAGCGCGACCCCGATCAGCAGAAACTCCGTCCGCCTCTCATCAGGCCGGTGGATCCGGTCGATCATCCCCGAATGGCCGGGCGGTGCGGCGTTCGTGCCGATACAACCGAACGGTCCGGCGTGTGGATCTTCCCCCCTATCTCTGCAACCATCGCAGGCAGCAACTCTACGTCTTCAACGTCCGTCCTGAAATTCACGATACATGCTCTGATGACGAATTTTTTTCCGATCAGCGTGCTCGAACAAAACGCCTTTCCCTGCTTCTGAAGCGTTGCAAGAATATCGGTGTTCAATTTATTGAGATACTCGGTGCCGCTCTCGCTTCGGTCAACACCGGAAGGTGCGAAGCGGAATGTGACGATGCTCAGCCCCAGGGAACAGGCCTCGAGCTCCGGGTATCGGCCGATGCATTCAAATAGATGCTCTGCCAGGCGGACGTCGTCCGAAATCATCCGGCGGTACCCGTTGAGTCCAACCTGACGCATGCCCAGCCAGATCTTCAAGGCGCGGAAGCTGCGGGAATTCTGTAAGCCACGTTCATAATAATTCGTCGGAACATCCTCGTCCGTTCCGTCGAACGTATAGTACGGCGGCCGGTAGCTGAATGTGTCCAGAAGATTCTGGGGATTCTTCACGAGGGCACATCCGGCCTCAAGAGGGGCGTAAAGCCATTTGTGCGGGTCGACGGCAACCGAGTCCGCGTCGCCGATGGCACGCAGGTCTTCCGGAGCATCTTTTAGGATCGCCGCCGGAGCACCGTACGCACCGTCGATGTGAAACCATATCTTCTGCTGCCTGCATAGCGCAGCGATCTCCCGCAATGGGTCGACTCCACCGGTCCCCACGGTGCCGGCCGTTCCGACCACCATCAAAGGCACACATCCCTGCGCGCGATCCTCCAGGATGCGGCGCCTCAACTCCTCAACGTCCATCCTCAGGTTTGTATCCACCGGGATCCACCGGATGCTTTCGGTTCCGAGGCCGAAAAGATCGGCCGCTTTCTGAATCCACGTGTGCGTTTCCGCGGATGTATAAACGGAAAATCTACCGACCGATTTTGCCGCGAGTCCCTCGCTGCGCACGTTCCACGGCACGGAACTCCGCCTTGCGGCGAGGAAGCAGACAAAGTTCGCCATATTCCCGCCGCTCACCAATATCCCGCCGGTGCTCGTCGGGTATCCGATGAGTTCCGCGGTCCAACGGATGACCTGCGATTCCATTTCCGTCGCGAGCGGGCCGAGTTGGAATGAGCCCACGTTCGGGTTGACGCTGGAGGCGAGCAGGTCCCCGAGCGCTCCGATGGGTGAGCCGGAGGAGGAGATGTAACCCCAGAATCGCGGGTGGCCGGTGAGAAGCGAATTGTCGAGGACAAGCTCCGCCGCCTCCCGCAACAGCTTCGAAGGGTCTGTTCCTTCGGCCGGGAATCTTCTACCCCCCTTCAGGAGCTTCCGTACTTCCCGTGGAGATCGTCCCGGATTAACCTCCCGCGAGGCGATTGTCGCCAGGAACTTTGCAATGTCTTCAACGAGCGTCTTCCCCAGCCGGCGGAACTTCCCGGGGTCGAGGTCGATGGGCGCCCGCCGTCTTCCCCGGCCTCGCGCAAGGTTCCGTACGCCGTCTGTCTTCGTTAAACGCCTCGTGCGGCGTCGCATCCGAGGGCTCATTTCGTGTTTTCGTCAATCCAATCCAGGACCGTGGAATACCAGAGCTTCGAGTTTCCCGGCTTCAGGACCCAATGTCCTTCATCCGGAAAGTAGAGAAGTTTCGACTTCACTCCCTGGCGCTGCAACGCCGTAAAGAGTTGAAGGCCCTCGCTCAGATCAACGCGGAAATCCTGCTGGCTGTGGATGACGAGAGTGGGTGTTTTGAAGTTCATGGCGGAATTGAGCGGCGACCATTTTTCGTACAACGACCTGTGCTGATAGGGCGTCCCGCCGAACTCCCACTCCGTAAACCACAATTCCTCTGTCGTTCCGTACATCGACGCGGGATTAAAAACACCGTCGTGGGTGACGATGCAGCGAAACCGGTCGGTGTGGCCTCCGATCCAGTTCATCATGTAACCGCCGTACGACGCACCCGCCGCTGCTACGCGTGTGCCGTCAAGAAAATCAAACGTTTTCAACGCGTAGTCGAGGCCTTTCATCAGGTCCTCGTAGACAGCGCCCCCCCAGTCCCTGCTGATCTCGTCCGTGAATTTCTGGCCGTAGCCCGTGCTCCCCCGCGGATTGATCATGATCACCGCGTATCCGCGCGAGGCAAACATTTCGGCGTTCCACCTGTATCCGAAATTATCCCCCCACTGTCCCTGCGGACCGCCATGGACGAGAAACACGACGGGCACTTTTGCCGACGAGGTTCCGCCGGGAGGCCGAACCAGCATGCCATGAACCCGGGTGCCTCCGGCTCCCTCAAACCAGAAATCTTCCTTCTCTTTCAAGTCGAGGGGAGCCGTTCGTTCGGCGTTGATTGACGTCAGTTGCTTCACATTCTCTCCCCGGGCGTCCATTCGAAACAATTCCGCCGGCTTGCTGGTGCTCTCATGAATATAGACGATGGATCTGCCGTCACCAGAAACGCGGAAGGAATGGTTGTATCCTTTTTCGGTCACGGGTTCAACGCTTTTGCCGGAAACCGGTACTCGAAAAATATTCTCGTTCCCCTTGTCGTCGGCGTTAAAGAAGAGGGACCTGGAATCCGGAGACCAGGCTACTTCGTTGACGCTCCTGTCGAAGTTTTCGGTCAGGTTGGTCCTCGTTCCCGTCGACCGCTCATAGAGAATCAGCTGATTCTGGTCCGCTTCAAACCCCGGGCGCTTCATTGCGCGGTAGGCGATAAACTTCCCGTCGGGTGAGTAGATGGGTTGACTGTCATCCGCGCGATTCTCGGTAATTCTTGCCGGCGCTCCTCCAGCGACAGGAACAGTGAAGAGGTCGTTGTTCGTGCTGGCGACGACCAGCGAGTCGGTATTGCGGGTGAAAACCAGTTCCCTGGAATCGGGGGAAAATCCGTAATCTGTCGACCCTCCGAGGTCGATGGGAGGCGTATCGAAATCTCCCGGAGTTACATCAACCGCCGGACCCCCCGTGATCGGCATGACAAAAACGTGAGTTCGTTTTCCGTCCTTCCAGTAATTCCAGACCCGGAGCGGCAGGTGCGTAAAAATCTTCCCATGCACCGGCGAATGATCTATGGCATCCATTCTCTTCTGATTGCAGTCCGCATCGGGGCAATCGGGATAGACATCCGTGTTGTAGGCGAGGAGTTTGCCGTCCGGGGAAGGCGCAAAGCCGTCGACGCCGCTGAAGACATGAGTCAACTTCCGAGCTTCGCCCCCGTCTGTCGAAATGCTCCATACCTGCGATTCACCGTCGCGTGTCGAGAGAAATACAAGGGTTTTCGAGTCGGGGAGCCAGCGGGGCGTATTGTTCGCCCGCTTCGCATCTGTTAATTGCTTGACGGCGCCCCCCGCAACCGGCACCAGGTAAATATTGCTGTTCGAAGTATTTTCCGACGCTTGGTAGTACGTCACGACGAATCCGACCATCTTGCCATCGGGCGATATCTGCGGGTCGCTGACGCGGCCGAATCCGATCATGTCGTCAAAAGTGATTGGCCTCAATGTTTGTGCAAACGAAACCGAGAAACCAAGGGTAAGTGCAAGGGCGAGGCGTTTCATGGAAGACTCCGGGGAAATGCAGTTCGTTCGAAACGGATAACCGCCGAGCTGAATGGTGCGGAGAAATATAGCTGAAATTGGAAAAAGCTACAACGCGGTCGCGCCGATTTCGAGAACGACTCTAGCGGGTTTCGGCTGGGGCGCCGCTCCCGACGGGTGCCGGCGATTCGTCGTAATACTCGGTCCGAATAAGTTTCCGGAACTTCTCCGGCATTTGCTCGAATGCGTGTTGCCAGCAGAGGTTGTGCGTGATAAACCAGTTGGCAAGGGTTTCGCCGTCATCGTTGCGCCAGCGGTCCCAGTAGCCGTCACTCGGGCGCTCGATCTTCCAGAAAAACTTCTTCGAACAGACGGAGCACGTGCGATCCTTGATGAGCGACATACGATTGTTAAAAGTTGTGATACATGGATTATTGCTTGCCGAAGAAGAAGATCAGGGGGCGCCAGACACGCTGAGCCCACGCTTTCTCGTGATGTTCCGCAGCCGGGTCGAAGTATCGGATGAAGTCTTTACCTTCCGCCAGGCCGATCTTCTGAAGCAACCCCGCCATTTCGTCCATCTGAGGTTTGAGAGACCCTTCCATTCCGACTCCGCCGCAATCCATGTAGATCTTCACCGGTTTCGGGAAGCCAGCCGTTTTCGAAAACTGGCGAAAGACCTTCCGGTCGCGGTAGCTGAATGCGCTCGACAGACAACCCGCTTTGGAGAAGATGTCCGGATACCAATAAAGAAACAGGAAGGAAATGAGTCCCCCAAGGGATGAGCCCATGATCGCCGTGTGGTCCCGGTCGGGCTTCGTCCGGTACTTCGAGTCGATCAGGGGTTTCAGTTTGTGCACAATAAAATCGCCGTACGCGCGCCCGAAGCTCGTATCGGAGTATTCCAGCATTCTATCCGGCGAATTGTAAACGGCAACAACGATCACCTCCTCCATTTTGCCTGAGCGCATCAAGCTGTCGCAGGTCTCGTCAACCCCCCAATCGACATGGGAGAACGATGTTGAAGGGTCGAACACGTTTTGGCCGTCGTGCATGTAAAGCACCGGGTATCGCCGCTTCTTCGTCGTTTTGTATGAAGGTGGAAGCCAGACAATGACGTCGCGCGCGTACCGGAGGCCTTGCCCCTTCAGACGCCGGAGAAATTCGACTGTGCCGGTGATCGATGAACGTGGTGGCGGCATACTTTCACTCCAGGCGCATGGTCGGACATCGAGCGTCGTATCGTGATCAACGTCGAGAATGGTATTCGCTGGAATCACTCCCGGTGTATACAGGGCTTCGGAATTCCATGACCCACGAGTTATTTTGAACTCAAGCCGGAAACCTTTCGTGATGAGGAAGGAACCGGACCTCGACGAATCGTCCCGGATTGCGAGCTCCAGGCCCGATGGGCTCCACATTCCCACCGCAGAATCGTTGCCGGTTATGTATACGCGATCGTCCGACCTCGTCGCCGGCGGTGTGTAGACACGCACCGTCACACGGACAGCCTGCCCCCAGCCAAACGATGGACAAACGAGAAGAAGGAGTGGAAGAATCTTTCGCCGGACCAGAAGGCGGGACATCGCATCTACGGAAAGATGCCGAGCTCCAGGTACGTCACCGCGATTTTCTCGATCGCACTGAGAAAGGCGGCAGTCCGTAAGCCGTCAATTCGCTTATCGGTCTTCCAGAGATCCCGGATCGCATTGTAGGAATTGATCATCGTTTCCTCGAGCCCCGAGTTGACCAGGTCGATCTCGTCCGCACCGTGAGCCAGCTCCAGATGTTCCTTCTCGCTGAACTTCTTCCCGGTGGATGACTCGATCGAAAACAGAAGCTTGTCGTATGCCTGGGACTCGAATCGTTTTCCCATACGTCCGAACCGGACATGGGACATGTTCTTCACCCACTCGAAGTAGGAAACCGTCACTCCCCCGGCGTTCAGGTACATATCCGGAATGACCATGCAACCGTTCTTCAGGAGCACCGCCTCGCCGTCCGATGTCGTCGGGCCGTTCGCGCCTTCGGCGACTATTTTCGCCTTGATTCGTGGGGCGTTGGATTCAGTTATCTGGTTCTCGAGAGCGGCGGGGATGAGGATATCGCAATCGAGCTCGAGAGCGTCGAGACTCTTCGGGAGGTCCTTCGCACCGGGAAAGTGCAGGATGGATCCCTTCTCCTTTCGGTGACGGGCGACTGCATCGACATTCAGGCCGTTGGGGTTATAAATCGCCCCCTCGTATTCCGCAAGGGCAAGGATCAGGCATCCGGCCTCTTCGCAGAATTTTGCTGCGTGGTAGCCCACATTCCCCAATCCCTGGACGACGACGCGCTTCCCCGAAAGACCCGGGGTAAGTCCCAGCAGCTTCATGTCATCGGCGTGGCTGCATGCCTCGCGGAGGCCGAAGAAAACCCCCCGCCCCGTCGCCTCAGTCCGTCCCCGGATTCCACCCTGAGTGACGGGCTTTCCGGTAACGCACGCGATGGCATCGACTTCTCCCTGATGAAATGTAGAATACGTGTCGGCAATCCACGCCATTTCGCGCGGGCCGGTACCGTAGTCGGGAGCCGGGACATCGATTCCGGGGCCGATGAAGTTTTTCTTGATCAATTCAGACGTGTAACGCCTCGTCACCGCCTCCAGCGTGGGCGAATCGTATTTTTTCGGGTCTATTTTTACGGCCCCTTTTGCTCCGCCGAACGGAACATCCACGATCGCGCACTTGTACGTCATGAGGGCCGCGAGGGCTTTTACCTCATCCTCATCCACCCGGTCTGAGAATCGAATTCCTCCTTTCGTCGGGAGCTTGTGCTGGCTGTGTTCGACGCGCCACCCCTCGAATTCCTTGATGCCGTCCTTTGTGCGGACGGGAAAGACAAAGGAATACACACTATTCGGAGATTTTATTGTCTCAAGAAGATTCGCCGGATGGAGGCTGAGCGAGGCCGCTTTGTCGTAATTCGCAATAACGGTTTCGTAAAAAGTTCGCGGTTTGTTCGTTCCAGGCATGAGCATGTACCTCCGAGAATGGTCGCGGATTCGCAAGGGTGCGACAAATATAGAGTCTTTTTGCGCTAAGATGCAAGAATGGGATTTCAAGCGTGGGGAGAGAAGACACGGGTGATGGAGTCGATGAGTTGCCGGCCGAAGCTACCCGGGGAGTGTGAAGATCGACTCTCCGTTAATTGGAACGGCCGGGCTTCACGATCACTCCCCTTCCTTCGTGACCGTTCATCCGCACTTCGACTTCCCGGTCGAACTGAAAGTGACGAACGTATCGGCACCGGCCGATATCCTTCTGGGTCGAAAGCCAATCCCAGTCGATGAACGAATCCGCGCGGTCGGGTCCGACAGTAAAATAACCGACCGAAAAGGATGTGATGTTTTGGAAGAAGTGCGAACCCTGCGACGGGGCAACGTGAATGTCCGACATTCCCGTCTCGACGATCGTCCTCGCGCCGGAGATCTGGTCCCACCGCACAGGGATTCCCAGCCAGGGGTCCAGCGTCCCCCATCGCCCCAATCCGATGAGAAGATACGGGCGCCGCTCCTCCGTCAGCTCCTGATTGATCCGAGTCACTTCAAGGGCAATATCGGCCGTCTTCGATCGATCGAAACTGCGGGGGTCGACGACGACGATATCGTGAATTTCGCGAATGAGCCCATGCCCCAGCACTGCGCCGCTGGAACAGAGGATTGAATCGCGGGGAAGGTCGAAGTTGGAGAGCTCCTCGGACTCTCGATTCACCACGAGGGGGCGCATTTGAAGCAAGCCAAATTGGAGCGGGGCTCCGGCGGGCACCTCGCTGTTGACGGCGAACTCGATTTCGACTGCAGTTCCCATCCCCCACGTCCCAATGTCGAGAAGCACTTCGAGAATCTCCGCGAGTGGAAGGAGTTTTTGGCGAAGAATGGGAGCAAACGTGACGACGCGAAGGCCGGGTCTTGAAAGCCCGTCGCGCAATGCATCGTCTTCCGCGGAATACGTGGAGCCAACAGCGGCGAGTGTTCCATCCATCTCGGCCTCGACGAGTCCATAGCGCTTCACGAGCTCGTCCGATGTCGGGGCCTCCGGCTGGGGGCGTCCCTCCAGGTCGAGCGCGTAGAATTCCGTCTGGCTTTGCTTGAGCGCCTCGGCGGGCGAAAAGAATTGGATCAAGTGCGCAGGGTACTTGGGACAGAAGCGGACCGTATTTCCGCCGTCGACGACCGTCTTCCCAAGTCCGAGGGCCACCGAGACGATACCGTCGGCCGCTGTTTGCGGCGCAACGGGATAGAAATTATGAGAGCGGCCGACGCCCGCGAAATGAGGATAGAATCGCGTTTCGTGCCGGGCGCCGACAAGCTTCTGGACGATCACCGCCATCCGTTCCTCTTCAAGACGGTACGAAGTGACTTTGATGTAATCCTTCGCGCGCTGGAAGAATGTCGATGCATAAACCCGCTTGACGGTATCGATCAATTGTGACAACCGCACACCCGGGTCGGAGCCCCGGTTGGGAATCATGTACGTTTCGTAGACGCCCGCGAAGGGATGGTACTGCGAATCTTCGAGCAAACTGGAGGAGCGAACGGCGAGAGGGTCGCGCACGAGCTCGAGGAATGAAGACAGGTCCCGCATCGCATCTTCCGGGAACCGTCTGGCGGCGAGGAATCGTCGGGTGATCTCTTCGTCGCGTCGGGAACGGAGCGCAAAGTTCCGGAGATTGTTCGCGTCGAGAAACTCATCAAACACGTCCGTCCCCAGAACGACAGCAGGCGGAACCGCAATCTCCGTCCCCTCAAACCGGCTGCGAATATTGTAATTGTTCACAAGGACATTGACAAATCCGAGACCTCTCGCTTTTCCCCCGAGCGAGCCGCCGCCGATCCGCGAGAAGCCCGATGCCGGGTCAAATCCCTCCTTGGTAAATTCCGTGATCAGTCCCTGCTGCTGGAGTTTTCGGTATTCCCGGAGCGATGCAATGAGGTCTTCCCGCAGCGCTTCAATCGACGGGTAGTCCGAGACACGCCGCGGCCGGAGGCGGTGCGCAAGCCAGAACTCCGTCCGCGCCTTCAACCAATTTGAAAAGTGGTTCCGCTCGCCGTGGTATCGAAGACTCTCTTCCGGTACGAACTGGAGTTTTTCCTCGAGAGATTTGAGGTCGGTCGCGCGGTCCACCTCGCTGCCGTTCGGTAGACGGAAGATGAAATCCCCAAAGCTGAAATATTGGTTCATGAATTGCCGGAGCTCGTGAAGCAGCGTGGGCGAATCCTTGAGCACAAACGACGCCCCGATGGCATGGGCCTCCTGCTCATGAAGTTCCCGGGTCGACTGAAGGAGGACGGGAATGTCCGCATGCCTTTCCTTCACGGCGCGGGCAAAGGCAAGGCCCGCCTGCGGGTCCTCCCGGCCCCGGCGCGGAAAATCGATGTCCGATATGACCCCGAGGATGTTCTCCTCGTATTTTTCAAAGTAGCTCCACGCTTCTTCGAACGTCCCGCACAGGAGAATCTTCGGCCGCGCCTGCATCCGAAGATACCGATGGGCGAGATTCACCCCCTCGGAAATCAGCCGCTGCGATTGCGTCAAGATTTCACTGTAGATCAGCGGAAGAAACGAAGAGTAGTACCGAACGTTGTCTTCGATGAGGATGATCGATTGAACGCCGACGGTCCTGGTGTCCCGCTCCACATTCATTCTGTCTTCCAGGTGCTTGATGACGCTGATGATGAGTCGGAAATCACCCTGCCAGATGAAAATGCGGTTGAAGACGGAGATGTCGGGATGGGAAAGCAGGTCCTTAAACTCGCGATTGTCGTACGCAAGAAGTACTACCGGTATCGTCAGTCCGGCCTCACGAAGCAGTTTTGCGAGGCGTAAGGCGGACATGTCTTCGATGTGAAGCGTCATGATCACGAGGTCGAAACGCCGATCCTCTTTGGCGCGGGTGAGAGCTTCTTTGCCCCCCGAGACTCGCGTAATTTCCGGTGAGTGACTCAAGTGGAGCCCCTGGTACTCGTTTCGGATAAGCTCGTACAGCTGGCCGTCTTCCTCGAACAGATACAAATCGTAAAGACTCGACACGAGGAGGACGTCACGAATCCGGTATTGCATCAGACTCTGGAAGCCCTGAAAACGGGAGCCGTAACTGTGCTCGATCCAGGCGGGGTCAATGTATTCGAGGCGCATCTACCAGATGAGAATGTTCGATGGGAATGTAGTGATTTCCCTCTTCAATATGGGGGCCGACAGGGTTATGACGGCTTCTCACAAAAAGAAAAAATCGGAGCCCCCTTCGGAGCCCCGATTTTTCTTCCATTGCAGGTCTCAAGTCAGACGAGGCCCTGGTCCATCATTGCATCTGCAACCTTCAGGAACCCTCCGATGTTCGCGCCGTTCACATAGTTCCCGGGCGTGCCGAAACGTTCGGCGACATCGATGCACGTCTTGTGAATGCTCTTCATGATTTCATGAAGCCGGCGGTCGACTTCTTCCCGAGACCAGCTCAACCGCATGCTGTTCTGCGCCATCTCCAGGCCAGACGTCGCCACGCCTCCGGCATTCGTCGCTTTGCCGGGAGCATACAGCGTCTTCGAGTCGAGGAACAACTTGATCCCGTCGATGGAGGTTGGCATGTTCGCCCCCTCCGCAACGACTTGGACGCCGTTCTTCAACAGGGTCGTCGCGTCGTCTCCGCTGATCTCATTCTGCGTCGCACTCGGAAACGCGCAATCCGCTTTG
>Ga0335080_10008354_pt1 | contig 10796 bp, 8 predicted proteins | sample Lox_Sample_34_FD_206720 | JGI IMG/M metagenome (GOLD analysis project Ga0335080, IMG submission 206720) | Soil microbial communities from Loxahatchee National Wildlife Refuge, Florida, United States - Lox_Sample_3.4 | ecosystem: Environmental > Terrestrial > Soil > Wetlands | place: USA: Florida...
ACACGCCGATGCCCAGGATGATGTACCCGATCTGCCCCAGCGAGCTGAACGCCAGCAGCCGCTTCGACGAGTCCTGCCACAGCGCCTGCATCGAGCCCACGAACAGGGTGATGGTGCCGAGGATCGCGATGATCCAGCCCCACTTCGCCAGGTTCACGTGGCTCTGCGCCTCCGCCGGGATCAGCCACAGGAAGGTGCGCATCAGGCCGTACACGCCGCTCTTCGAGAGCACGCCCGAGAGCACCGCGGAGACCGGCGAGGGCACCGCCGTGTAGGACTCCGGCGTCCACTGCTGTCCGAAGGGCCACATGCCGCACTTCAGGCCGAAGCCCACCAGGAACAGCGCCAGGGCCGCCGCCACCGCGCCCGGCTTGGCCGCCAGGGCCGCCGGCAGGCTCTCGGCCAGCACGTCGAAGTCGTACTTCAGCGACGCCTCGCCGCCGTGGCCGCCCGCGCCCGCCAGCAGCGAGGTGCCGACCATCGCCGCCGCCAGGCCGATCTGCATCCACACGAAGTACCGGATCGACGCCGACTTGCACTGCGGCGTCCCGTCGTAGCGCGCGAGCAGGAAGCCGCTCACCGCCATCAGCTCCCAGAACCCGAAGAAGAACCACATGAGGTCCGTGGTCGTCACCAGGCCCAGCATCGACGCGATGAAGAGCAGGAAGCACGGGTAGTAGTACCCCGACCCCGCCTTCTCGTACCGGTTCAGGTAGCCGATCGAGTACAGCACCGCCGGCACCGCCACCAGCACCGTCAGCCCCAGGAAGAGCGCCGACAGCCCGTCCACGTAGAACCGCATGTCCATCCCGCCCAGGGAGAAGATCACCTCGGGATGGTGCAGGTTCGCAGGGCCGTGCGTCAGCACCGACACCACCGCCGGCACCAGCAACGCGCCCATGCCTATCGTCGTGAGCAGCGCCAGCCAGCCGGCCAGCGCCTTCGCTCGCGACACCAGGAGCGTCACCACCGCACCGGCGCCCATGACCGCTATCGAAAGTGCTACTGCATGCTCGGGAGTCATCATACGTTCACCTGTCCCATGGCGCTGGCGAGCCGCTCTGCGCCTTCCCCTGCTGCCTCGCCGCCCCGTTTCTCAGTAGTCCAAGCCTCACACAGCAGATCGGCGAGGGCCTCGAGGGTCGCCTCGACCTCCGGCGTGAGCCCCTCTGCGGACCCCAGCGACTGCGGTTGAACGCCGACGAGCCAGGCCTTGGTGTGGCCGTTCTCCTCGACGCACTTCGCGAGTAGCCCCAGCGACAGCTTGTGGGTCGAGATCTGCGGGAAGCGGGAGGCCATCTCGCCGGCGTCGGCGAAGAGGATGGCGCCCGGCTCCGCGCCGAAGTCGACCGCATCGAGGAAGACCAGGTGGTCCACCTCTTCCGCGGAAACACGCCCGATGAACCGCTCGGGCTCGAGCCCGGCATCCACGAATCGTGGATACCGGGCGTCCAGCGCGGTGCGGCCGAGCCGCGCCTCGATCGCCCGCATCAGCCGGACGCCGAAGCCGTCATCGCCGCACTCGAGGTTCCCGATGCCCATCAGGCAGGTGCGCCCCGCGGCCCAGAGCTGGATCTGTTCGCGAGGATCGAGCATCGCTAGATGCCCTCACCGAGCCTGAGGATCTGCTCGTAGGTGAAGACGGGGCCGTCGACGCAGCAGTAGGCGGTGCCGAGGCAGCAGTGGCCGCACTTACCGACCGCGCACTTCATGTAGCGCTCCATGGTGGAGATGATGAACTGCTCCTTGAGGCCGAGGGCGAGGAGGTCCTTGATCACGAAGCGGAACATGATGGGGGGACCGCAGACGAAGGCGAAGGTGTCCTCGACGGGGATCTTGACGCCCGGGAGCTTGAAGAGGGAGCCGACGAGGCCGACGTTGCCGGTGTAGCCGGGGGCGCCGCGGTCGACGGTGAGGTGGCACTCGACGCCGGCAGCCTTCTCCCACTTCTTGAGGTCCTCGAGGTACATGAGGCTCGTGGGGTCCTTGGAGCCGTAGAAGATCTGGACCTTCTTGAACTTGTCGCGGTTGGCGAGGACGGAGATGATGACGGAGCGGAGCGGGATGAGGCCGATGCCGCCGGCGACGAAGATCAGGTTCTTCCCGTAGTACTCCTCCATGGGGAAGCCATTGCCGTAGGGCCCGCGGACGTTGAACTTGTCGCCGGGCTTCATGGCGTGGAGGGCGGTGGAGCAGGTGCCGACCTTACGGCAGGTGAAGAAGACCTCGTCCTCCGTGGGGCTGGGAGGCATGGAGAGGGGCATCTCGCCGATCCCGAAGAAGGAGATCTGGCAGATCTGGCCGGACTTGAAGGAGGACTTGAAGCGCTTCTGCTCCTCCGGGTCGTCGAACTTCCAGTAGAAGGTTTTGACCTGAGCGATCTCGTCGACGATCTTGTAAACGGTCGCCGGCTTGGGCAGGTAGATGTTCTGAGTGGATGAGGAGCTCATGCGTTCTCCGACGTAGCCCGGCGGATGATCTCCACCACGCTCGGCATCCCGATGTCACCGTGACAGACTTCGGCGCAGCGCCCACAGCCGACGCAAGCCATCTGGAGCTCGCGCTGGATGAAGTAGTGGGAGAGCTTGCGGAAGAAGCGACGGTTGCGGCGGTCGTGGACCGCCTTGCGGGGGTTGTGGCCGCCGGCCATGCGGGTGAAGCCGGCGAAGGAGCAGGCGTCCCACATGCGGAAGCGGTCGACCGTGTCGGGGGCGACGGTGCGGTCGCTGACCGTGAAGCAGGTGCAGGCCGGGCAGACGTAGGTGCAGCCGCCGCACTCGACGCAGCGGGTGCCGACGGCCTGCCAGGTCTTCTCGAGGACCTTGCCCTGGGAGATGTGGCGGACGATGGCGGAGAACCAGCTCGTCCGCTCCTTGAAGTGGGTGCGGGCGTCGTTGAGCACGGCGTGGCGCTTGTCGACGTGCGCCTGGGTGCCCTTGCGGAACATGGGGTCCTTGAAGAAGGCCTCGCCGGCAGGGGTCCCGGCCACCACCATGAACTCGGCGCCCAGGTCCATGACCTGGAGGTCGAAGTGGTCCTTGGCGGCGGGCCCGGTGTCGGTGCAGACGCAGAAGCAGGACTTGCTGATGTCCAGCTCCGGGTCGGTGCAGGCGAAGTTCACCAGGAAGAGGTTCTCGCGGTGCTTCTCGTAGTAGATGTCGCGGTACTCCTTCCCCAGGAAGAAGCGGTCCAGGTGGAAGAGGCCGGCGATGTCACAGGAGCGGGCGCCGAAGACGGCCAGCTTGGGGATGTCGTAGGTGGCCTGAGCATCCCACATGCCGTCCTTGCGGGTGGCCTGCATGGTCCGCTCGATGTGCGGGAAGGCGAACCGCTTGGGCGGGTAGTAGGGGTTGGGACAGTGCAGCGCGATGCGGTTGCGATTCTCGTCGGTGACGAGGTCGTAGTAGCTGTCGCGCTCGCGCCCGCGGAACGGGGCCATGACCTGATAGCCCTGCTGGCGCAGCTGGTCGACGATCTTGAGTACGTCCGTGCGGTCTACGATGCGAGCCTTCACGGGGTGGCCTCCTTCTCCACGCGCACCGGCACGAGCTTCAGATTCTCGCCCGCGCCGACTTCTTTGAGGGCCTTCTGAACGAAGAAGGGCATGAAGACCGTGCCCCTGCGGATCTCGTTGGTGACGTTGGCGTTGATCTTGGCGACGCCGGTGGCGGAGCGGATCTGGATCCGCTCGTTGTTGCGGATCTTCAGCTCCTTGGCGTCCTCCTCGTTGATCTCCACGAACCCGTTGGGGAAGTCGAGGAGCAGCGAGCGGTACTCGCGCTTCAGGGTCTCGCTGTACTGGATGAGGACGTTCTGGTTCCAGTAGTAGTGCGAGTGGCCGAAGACGAGGGTGAAGGGGAACTGCTCGTCGGCCGCGGCCTGGGGCTGGCGGGCCACCGGGGCGAACTTGAAGCTGCCGGCGCCGGCGAAGAGGTACGGGGTGCCGAGCGGCCGCTCCTTGGTGCACGGCCACTGGCGGCCGTAGTCGCGGGCGAGGTTCTTGTAGCTGACGCTGCTGTAGAACGGCACCACCGAGGCGATCTCGTCCATGACGTCGGCGGAGGAGCCGTACTTCCAGTCGGCGCCCAGGGCGCGAGCCACCTCCACGATCTGCCGCCAGGCGGGGACTGCCCCGCGAACCGGCTCCACCACCTGGTCGGCGATCTGGACCCGCCGCTCGGTGCTGGTGAAGGTGACGCGCTCCTCGCCGAAGGCGGTGGTCGGGAGGACCACGTCGGCGAGCTTCGCCGTCTCGGTGAGGAACAGGTGCTGGGTCACCACCAGCTCGGCCTTCGCCAGGGTGCCGGGGACGTCGCCGGTGACCGCGGTGTTGGCCGGGTCGTAGCGGCACAGCCACAGCGCCTTGAGCTTGCCGGCGTTGGCGGGGTTGAAGACCGCGCTGCCGGGCATGCCGGGCTGGGCCGGCAGGGCCGTCTTCCAGCGCGCCTCGACCTCGGCCCGGGCCTGGGCGTTGGCCACCGGGCGGTAGCCGGGGAGCCGGTCGGGCAGGACGCCCATGTCGCAGACGCCCTGGAGGTTGTTGTGCTCGGCGAGGGCGAAGATGCCGGCGCCCTCCTTGCCGAGCTGGCCGGTGGCCAGGGCCAGGTTGACGAGCGACTGGATGGTCTGCGCGTCGCGCGACTCGGCGCCGGAGGAGTACAGGATGGCGGCGGCCTTGGCCTTGCCGTACGCCATGGCGGCGGCCTGGATGGCGTCTGCGGTGACGCCACAGGTCTGGGCGGCGGCGAGCAGGTCGTAGTCGCGGATGTGCTGCAGGAAGGCGTCGTAGCCGCGGCAGCGGGCCTTGATGAACGGGAGGTCCACCATGCCGGTGTCGACGGCGACCTTGGCCATGGCGCCGTAGAGGACGGCCTCGGTGCCCGGCTTGATCTGGAGGAAGACGTCGGCGTTCTCGGCCAGCCGCTGGCGCCGCTCGCCGATGACGATGAGCTTGGTGCCGTTGAGCTTGGCGCGCAGGACGGTGCCGGCGATGGTGGGCAGCTGCTTGGCGAGGTCGACGCTGTCGACGATGATGCACTCGCTCTTGGCCAGCCCCTCGATGGAGTTGGTGCTGGCGGGGACGCCGAGCTGGTCGAGGAGGACCTCGATGGAGTTGTTGGTGTAGACGCCGGCGCCGTGGTCGACGTTGTTGGTGCCGATGACGGCGCGCGCCAGCTTCTGGAGGAGGTAGGACTCCTCGTTGGAGCAGCGCGGCGAGGTGAGCAGGGCGATCGAGTCCGGCCCGTACTTCTGGCGGATCTCGCGGAGGCGGACGGCGATGTAGCCGATGGCCTCTTCCCAGGTGGCCTCCTGAAGCTTGCCGTTCTTCTTGATGAGCGGCGTCTTCAGGCGGTTGGGCGAGCTGGCGATCTCGTGCACGTGCCAGCCACGGACGCAGATTTTGCCCACGTTGGCCGGGTGAGACATGCTCGGGTAGGCTCCAACTACCTGGTTGCCCGAGGTCTCGAGATAGATACCGCAGCCGGCGCCGCAGAAAGTGCAGGTCGTTAGTCTACTGGCCATTCATGACTCCCCATCCGATGCGAAAGCACCAAACCGGGCGATAAAGCCGGAAATCTTGGTGACTGGTGGCAAGTTCGCATGTGCTCACGGCTTTGGCCCCAGGGTTCCGAGGGTCCCTCCTGCGTTCGCTTCGGTGAACAGGACGGGCCCCCCTGGTGCACGTTGCATGCCCTCCAGGCCCGGGGCCTGGCCCCGCCGGTCGGACCGGCGGGGGCCTAGCTCGGGGCGTGAAGGTCTCCTGGCAATGCGACGGACGATCAACGGCTTGCGAAGCCGGGCGAGCGGACGGCGGGATGCTCCGACGCGTGGCAGCGGCGTGGGGCGGTCGTCACGGACCTGCGACATAATTGCGCGGTCGCGGTCGAGGGCGTCATGTCTGCGGGGGCGCGCACGGTCGCCGCCGGCGAGGGCTTCGCCATGAGGAGCGCGCCGCCGCGCGTCAGCGAGCGAGCGACCCGACGTTCGCCGCCCGGCTGGGCGGTCAGCAGGCGTGCTGGATGGATGGAGGCCCGACGGCCGAGCTGGTCGCGCGATCCCGCCGAGGGAGCCGGACCGGGCCCCTCGGCGCGCGCCATGGTGGGCAAGGTACCGGAGAGGCGGCGGAGGAGAGCGGGGAAAAAGGAGAAGGGCGGCCCTTGGGAGAGCCGCCCTTCGGAGAAGCAGCAGAAGGGAGGTGCTAGTAGCCCGGGCGAGCGGCCTTCTCGTAGACGATGAGCTCGCCCTTGCCCTTGAGCTCCTCCGGGTGGTAGCGGGGGATGGGGAGCTCGACCTGCTTGAAGGTGACGGGGGCGGTCTTCTTCTCGACGAGGCCCGCGGCGACGGCGACGCCCCAGATGATGGCCTCTGGGCGAGGAGGGCAGCCCGGGATGTAGTAGTTGACGGGGACGATCTTCTCGGCGGGGCCGAGGACGGCGTAGCTGTCGAACCAGACGCCGCCGCCGCAGGCACAGGAGCCGATGGCGAAGACGAGCTTGGGGTTCGGCATGGCCTCGTAGGCGCGCTTGAGGGCGTTGGCGGTGGAGCGGTTGGCGGGGCCCTGGCAGAGCATGACGTCGGCGTGGCGAGGCGAGCCGACGAGCTTGATGCCGAAGCGCTCCACGTCGTAGTAGGGGGTGAGGCAGTTGACGACTTCGATGTCGCAGCCGTTACAGCCGCCGCTGTTGGCGTGGTAGACCCACAGGGAGCGGCCGAACATCTTCTGGCAGAGGTTCTTCAGCATGTCGGTCAGTCCTTGAGATCGATGGCGATGTCGTCGACGACGGGCTGGCCCTCGAGATAGGCCTGGGAGCGGAAGATCCAGCGCTCGTTCTTGAGGTCGTCGAAGCGGTACCCCTTCATCTTGAGCTTCTCGAGGGGGTTGCGCTTGCCCTCGGTGGGCTCGTCGAAGCACCGGCCGCAGCGCTGGCAGGTGCTCATGAAGAGCTCGATGGTCTGGCTGATGTCACCGATGGCGTTGGTTCCGTTCTCGAACTCGCCGCTCATGGTGATGGCCTTCTCGGGGCAGAGGTCGGCGCAGCGGCCGCAGTAGGTGCAGCGGCGTCCCAGGTACTTGAGGACGCGGATCTCCTGGCAGGGGTCGAAGACCAGGATCTCGCGGGCCGGGCAGTTGTTGGCGCAGCCGGCGCAGCCGATGCACTTCTTGCCGTCGAAGATGGGCCGGCCGCGGAAGGTGGTCGGGGGCGTGCGGGGCTGGAAGGGGTAGGGCATGGTGACCCGACCGGCCTCCAGACAGACCTGCGCTTCCATGAGTTTGCTCAGGATGGACATTTCGCTCACCTCTAGTGGCCGAAGCTTGCCAGCACCACCGCGCCCAGCGAGACCGCGAGGAACGTGGCGTAGTATTTGAGGGCCTGGTCGATGCGGTAGCGCGCGTGGGTCGCGGCCAGGAAGGTCGAGAGCAGGACGAGGACGAGGACCTTCACCCAGAAGAAGATGAAGGCGAGGGGCAGGGGGAAGGTGTTGCCCCAGGGGACGAAGAGGGCCACGAAGAGGGCGGCGTAGACCACGAGCTTGACCGCCTGGGCGTACTTGAACATGGCGAGCTTGGGACCGGAGTACTCGATCAGTGGTCCCTCCATGATCTCGGTCTCGGCCTCGGAGATGTCGAAGGGGACGCGGCCGACGTAGGCCTGGAAGGCGAGCAGCATCACCACCAGCATGATGAGGCCGGCGGCGGGGAAGCCGCTGCTGTAGACGGAGCCGTTGAGGACCGCGTCGAGGCGCAGGGACTTCACGTGGAGGGCGCCGATGACCAGGGTGATGGCGAAGATGGGGTCGAGGGCGATCATCATCATCATCTCGCGGCTGGTGCCCACCAGGGAGTAGGTGGAGCCGGCGGCGGCGCCTGCGAGCAGCGTGCAGATGCCGGAGAAGGTGATGAGGTAGACCAGCAGGATCACGTCCCCCGAGCCGCTGAAGGGTGCCGGGAAGCCCAGCGGGATCAGGCAGACGGCGGCGAGCACCGTGGCGAGCAGCAGGTAGGTGGCGACGCGCTGCATGCCCGGGGTCTCGCCGGACTCGATGTCCTCCTTGCCGAGGAGCTTGAAGATGTCGAAGTAGGGCTGCATGAGCGGCGGGCCCTGCCGGGACTGGATGCGAGCCGTGACCCGACGCAGCACGCCCTGGAAGAACGGAGCCAAGAGCAGCGCGATGGCCACGTTCACCAGCCCGCCGAGAATCATCCCAACCACATTGCGATCCATCGATGCCTCCAGGGGGTTCAGGCCTTCTTGGCCCTGACCAGCTCGAGCAGCTGCGCCCGGGAATAGACCTTCTTCTCACCGGACCGGATGTCGATGGTCTCGAGGCGGTCGGTGCAGGAGAAGCAGGGGTCGATGCTGCCGAGCGAGATGGTCATGTCGGCGAGCTGCTGGTCCTTGATCATCGCAGGGACGCCCTGCAGGTTCTGGTAGGTGGGAGCGCGGACGCGCCAGCGGCGCGGCCGGTTGCTCTCACCGGTGAGCACGGTGTGGTGGCTCTCGCCGCGGGGCGCCTCGATGGAGATCATGCCCATGCGGCCGACGGGGAGCTCGTCCTTGATGTCGGCGACGAGCGGACCCGGCTCCATCTTGTCCAGGCACTGGCGGACGATCTTGATGGACTCGAAGACCTCCTTGGCGCGGACCAGGACGCGGCCCCAGACGTCGCCGGACTGCTCGACGATGACGTTGAAGTCGACCTGCTCGTAGGAGGCGTAGGGGTGGTCGCGACGGCAGTCGATGTCGACGCCGCCGGCACGGGCCATGGGGCCCACCATGCCCATCTCCTTGCAGAGCGCCTTGTCGCAGATGCCGACGCCCGAGGTGCGGGCCTGGATGTTCTTGTCGCCGACGACCGCCTTGACCACCGGGATCCACTGGCTCTCGATGCTGTTGAGGAGCGCGCGGACCTCGCCCTTGAGCTCGTCGGTGATGTCCCAGCGGACGCCGCCGATGATGCCGAGGCCGTAGGTCTTGCGGTTGCCGGTGATCTTCTCGCACAGCCACATGAGCGGCTCGCGGATGCGCCACGCCTGCATGAACAGGGTGTCGAAGCCGACGATGTGGCAGGCGAGGCCGACCCACAGCAGGTGGGAGTGGAGGCGCTCCATCTCCAGCATGATGGTGCGGATGAAGCTGGCGCGGGGCGGGAGCTGGATGCCGGCGGCGGCCTCGGTGGCGGAGCAGAAGGCCAGGCTGTGGACGCAGCCACAGATGCCGCAGATGCGCTCGGCCATCACCGGGATGTCGTTGTAGCCCAGCACGGTCTCGGACAGCTTCTCGATGCCGCGGTGGGCCATGAAGCCGCGGTACTCGCAGCCCCGGACGTACTCCCCCTCCACGAAGAGCCGGAAGTGGCAGGGCTCGTCGAGGGTGGGGTGGAAGGGGCCGAAGGGGACGACGGTGCACCCCTCCGGCGGCTCCTCGAACTTGAACTCACGCTCCGGGTCGAAGTTCTCCGGCACGTGGTTCCAGGGCACGTCCTTGCGCAGCGGGTGGACGCCGTCCGGCCAGCCGTCGGAGAGGATGAGCCGCTTGGGGAAGACGTGGCCCACCGGCTCGACGCCGAACATGTCGCGGATCTCTCGCTCCGCCCAGTTCGCCGCCGGCACCACCGAGGTGATGCTGTCGATCTTGGGGTTGTCCTTCGCCACCGGGAAGATCAGGCTACAGAGGACCTTGTCCGCGTCGAAGGCGAAGTGGTGCTGCACCAAAAACTTCCCCGAGAACGGCCGGTCGTCCATGCCGATGCTGATGACGTACCGGGCGTCCAGGTCGCGGAAGACGTACTGGCAGACCGCCTTCACCGACGCCGGGTCGATGTAGACGTGCAGCCGCCGGTCGTTGGGCAGGTCGGACCGCAGGATTGCCGGACCGAACTTCTCCTTCAGCTGATTGAGCCTATCGCGAGCGACCATGTCAGTTATTCCTTCCCCGCGTTGCCGCCGAGCCAGCGGAAGTGGCGAGTCACCTCACCGTAGAAGCCCTTGGCCGTGTAGCGGTAGCAGTCGGCCTCCTTCACGTAGCCGCACAGCCACGGTGCCGCGACCCGACGCGAGCTGCCGCCCATCTTCGACACCAGGTTGACCACCAGGAAGATGATGACGATGAGCCCCAGGACCGCCAGCGGCACGTACAGCGCCGTGCTGGTCACGTTCGCCAGCCCCGTCACCGCATCGCCCGTCACCGGGTTCGCCGCGGCCAGGGTCTCGGCCAGCCCCTGCGGGCTGGTCTTCAGCACCTGCGCCGCCAGCTGGTAGCTCAGCACCGGGACGAGGCCCAGCCCCACGCACACCGCCGCCAGGATGAGCTGCGGCAGCTGCATCAGCCCGCTCACCTCCAGCTTCCCCTTCTCCTTGGCCCGCGCCGCCACCACCGCGCTGGTGCGCGACAGGAAGCTCACGCCGAACCACTTGATGTACATCGCCAGCGTGATGGCGCTCGTCAGCAGGGCGATGACCGCGCAGATCCCCAGGTACCGGGCCGAGCCCGTCCCCTGGATGGCCGACACGTAGATGCCCCACTTGCTCACGAACCCGTTGAAGAGCGGCGCGCCCGCGATGGAGAGCGAGGCCACCACCGCCGTCAGCGCGGTCAGCGGCATGAACTTCATCAGGCCGCCCATCCTGTTGAGGTCCTGCGTCCCCGTGGCGCACTCCGTCGACCCCTGGTTGAGGAAGAGGAGCGCCTTGAACACGCCGTGGTTCAGGGAGTGGAGCAGGGCGCCGGCGAAGGCCAGCGCGCCCACCGCGATGAGGTCCGGGTTGCCGGTCGGGACCATCGCCAGGCACACGC
>Ga0335080_10008355_pt1 | contig 10794 bp, 4 predicted proteins | sample Lox_Sample_34_FD_206720 | JGI IMG/M metagenome (GOLD analysis project Ga0335080, IMG submission 206720) | Soil microbial communities from Loxahatchee National Wildlife Refuge, Florida, United States - Lox_Sample_3.4 | ecosystem: Environmental > Terrestrial > Soil > Wetlands | place: USA: Florida...
CAGTACGCCACCTTCAACCGCGGCGGCTCGCGTTCTTACAACAACGAAGCTGTCTCCACGCTGACGCACCAGCAAATCAGCGGTCAGTTGGGCAGCTTTGTCCAGAACAACGGCGTCGTGTACCTTATCAATCCCAAGCTGATCAGCTCCGATGGCACGGGCGCACCTTCTTCTCCGCAACTCGGCGGTTGCACCCCGGCCGTTCCGGGTGGCTTCTGCAACCCGCAGCCCGGGGAAGTCGGCAATCTCCAATCCAATGCCTTCAATGCGCCGTCCTATTTCGATTGGGACATGTCGGCGTCGAAGGACTTCGACATCACGGAAAAGATCAAGCTGACGTTCCAGGCGCAAGCGTTCAACCTGCTCAACCACCCCGTGTTCGGGGTGCCCCTCGACCCGAGCAGCGGGCTCGCGAACCTCAATATCAACTCGACCACCTTCGGGCAGTCGATCAACACGATTTCTTCGGCGCGTATTTTGCAGATGTCGCTGCGGTTGAAGTTCTAACCTCTCTCGAAACCGATTTGGACTAGAATCGGGCGTGCCTTTCGTGGCACGCCCGATTTCTTTTGCGAAGGGACTCAATCCACGGAGGATAAATGGCACAGGGGAGTTTCGCGGAGTTCTGGCCGGTGTACGTCCACGCGCACAGCGACGCCAAGACGCGCCTGATGCATTGCGTCGGCACGCTGGCGGGCTGGACGATTTTGGCTGCGGCGATCGCAAGCCGCATTTGGTGGTGGATTGTGCTCGCACTGGTGGTGCCATATGCTTTGGCCTGGATTTCGCACTTCTTCATCGAACACAACAGGCCCGCGACTTTCGAGCATCCGCTGTGGTCGTGGTGGGCGGATCAGAAAATGGTGGCCATGATGCTGATGGGGAAGATGGGCGACGAAGTCAGCAAAGCTGCAAGTGAGGAAGCGAAGCAAAGAAGTACCGAAGCAATGAGGTGATGACGAAGAGAAAGGAGCAGAGCGGCGAGAGACTGTCTTTACATCTTTACGTCATCACGTCTTCACTTCGTCTCGCCACTGGCTTATTCCGATCGGATTGCCAGAATCTGCTTGCCCTGAATCTTGATCTCGACGCCCAGCGGGGGCCGAATGTCGCTGCCCTGCACGATCGCCCCGCGAATCCAGATGTTGTCGGGCGGCAGGCTGGTGGTTTTCAGCGGGTCGTAAAGTGTCCGGCTGCACGGATTGCCCACCAGCGGATGGTTCGCGCGCTTGTAATCGTAGTCGGTGCGAAGTTTATCCAGGTCGGAGATGTATTCGAGCTGGCAATTCCCATAGGGGGCCTTGCGTGAGAAGGCCCAATAGCCGGAGGGCGACGTAGCCGAGCCGCCGGGCAGGCGCACAATCGTGGCGGGAATGTTCTCGCCGGTCAGCTTGTTGCGAATGAAGAAATCGGCGGAGGCCCAGGGCTTGGCGAGATCAGTGATGCTGGCGATCCCGGGATCGGATTCCGTGGCGTGCGGCAGTGCGGCATTGGGATCGGGCGGCGGCGGAGGCACCTCGATCTGGGGAGCCTGGTCGGCAAGAGGCCTCTCAACGGGCTTGGGGCGGGAGAGCCAGCGCACGGCCACAATCAGGACGATCCCCAGCACGGCCAGTCCAATGATTAAAGGAAGCAAGGTGCTCGAAGAAGAGCGCCGCGGCCCGGGGCCGCCAACGCCGGGAATTTGCGGCATTTCGGCTTTCAGATGCGCGGGGGTTTGATGTTCAGCCATTCTGCCAGCGGGCTCTGCGAGCCCGAATGCTCCCGGGACGGAGACTTGTTAGCCGGGTGGTAACCTCCCAGCCACCACCGATTGTACTGATGAGTTGCCCGGGAGAGCAACCTGGAGAAGACTAAGGAAAGGGTTGAACGGAAACGATAGTTGTATTAGTGAGATGGAGACATCGTGAAGCGGGAGGCTTGTTTCCGCGGCACAGGGAGCCTAGTGTTAAGGGTAAGGCAATACTGAGGGGAAATCCGCAGAAATGGCGGGAGATACACGACAGTCGGCTCGCGCGTTCGTTCGCAGCCTGAACATTCTGCTGAAGTTCGCACGTTTGTACGAGTTTGGACACGTGCGCACGATGGCGCAGTTTGAAACGGCGTGGAAAGAATTGCGCGCGGCGCTCGATGAAAGCCGCGACACGGGATTGTTGCTCGGCGCTTCCGGCAATCAGATCCTCCTGGACGGCGTGCCGCTGGGAGCGGCGGCGGCGGAAAAAAGCTTCGCCGTGTTGTTGACCTCTTCGGGAATTGCCAGCATCCACTTTGCACCGAATTTAACCCAGCCCCAATTTGCGCGATTTGTCCGCGCGTTTCCCAGCGGAAACGCGAAGCCCAGTTCCCTCGCGGAACAATTGAAAACAGCGATGGCCGGCGATCCCGGAATCAAGATCAACGAAATTCGATTCGTCGCCGAAGATGGTTCGATTGCCGGCATTAAAATGGCCGCGCAATTGACGTCGAAAGTGCTGGGCGCGCAGGGCGATAAACTCCGCGACGTTTTTGAGGACCCGCAAAAACTATTGCAGCTCATCCTGGCTGCGGAAAGTAATCGCGGCGGCGGTGGCGGAGGATTGGGATTCGGGCCAGGCGGTGGCGGCGCCGGCGGTGGGAGTGGCGCAGCCTGGAGCGGTGGAACGGGAAGCGGCGGAAGTTTGTGGGATGCCGGAAAGCCGGGAACTCCCGGAGCCCCCGGAAGTGGCGCCGGCGGCGCTGCGGGAACTGGTGGAGGCGGCGGAATTGGCGGGGGACCGGGCGCGGGCCCCGGCGGAGGTGGGCCCGGCGGCGGAGGGGGAGCTGGCGGCCCCGGTGGTGGGGGCGGAGGATTTGGCGGGCCTGGCGGCGGAGGGGGTGAAGCAGGACCCGGCGGTGGCCCGGGTGGCGGCCCCGGAGGGCCTGGTGGCGGCGGTGGGGCCGGCGGCGGAGCACCCGCCGAACCTGGAAAATGGCTATCGGCCACGGCGATGTTCAAGGGAGGTGTGCTGGGCGGAGTGCCCGGCATGCCGTCGGGAATTGCGGGCGCGGGTGCCGGCGGGGGTGGTTTTGCGGTCGCCGAAGACGACGTGCGCTCGATGATCGGGTTGTTTGCCCAACTAGGCAAAGCACGCAAGGATCCGGACGCGCGCATGGACGCGCAGGCCTTTCAGTCGCGCCTTTCGACGCTGCCTGTGCGCGCGCAGGTCACGCTGCAGCAGGCGCTGGCAGGGCTGGCGGCACAGGCCCCGAACGATAAGCCGGACAAGCCGATGCTGCTGAAGCTGGCGGAACACGTGGCCATCCGGTTCGCTCTGGACAGCTACGAGCGCGGTGAGTTGCGCGTCAACGCGGTGAAGCAGCTGCTCGACCGTATGAATTCGGAAATCGAAGCGCTGCGGAAAATTTTGGGACAGCAGGAAGAGGCCATGGCCAGCGCGGGGCTGTCGGTGCAATCTTACACGGAATTGCTGGACCAGGAGTTCTGGCAGCAGGTTCCCGAAGAAAACAAAAAAGAAGTGCTGACGTCGGACGAAGCGTGGTGCGTGCCTCCGCGGAACGTGCGCGGATTCCTCGAAGAGATGCTGCGCCGCGGCGAATTGAAGACAGTGAACGAAATTTTGACCAAATACGCGGCTTGCATCGGCCTGGAAGCGCCGGAAGCGCGGCGGACGACGGCCATTGGCTTGTCGGACCTGGCGGAGTTCTACGGCAGCGGCGACGGAAGCGCGTTGATTGACGTGATCCAGCGCCTGGGCAATCAGCTCGCGGTGGAACGCGAACCCGAGTTGCAAACGCTGGTCGGCGCGGCATTCGTGCGCATGAGCCAGGAAGCGGGGGCCAAGCGGTTTTATCCCGCGATGCAGCAGGCCATGGCTTCGCTGGACAGCGTGGAAACTCTGCGGCCGGGCTCGACCACCAATTTGCGGCAGAGAATCGGCGCGGAAGAGCGCCTCCCAGAATTCATCGAAGATTCCATGCGCACGGGGCATGTGCCGGACGGGCTTCTCGACATTCTGACGCTGATGCCAAAGGCATCGTTGAACTACATCACCAACCGTTTTGCCAATTGCGGTTTCCGGGAAGACTGCGAACTCCTGGGTGAGATGGTCCGCGGCCTCGGCGAGGAAGCCATCCACCGGCTGGTGGAAACGCTGCAGACCGCGCCGGCCACGGAAGCCACGGAAGTGATCGGATTGCTCAGCCAGCTTTCACCGGAATCGGTGGAGCGCGTTTTGCCGGTGCGCCTGGCGCAATGGCCGCGCGCTTCGCACGACCGCGCCGTGCGGCAACTCTCTTCGACGCCGGCGGAGCAACGGGCTCTGCTGCTGGTGAACACGTACGTTTCGCTCGACCCGCTGATCCGGCCGCTGGCACTCGATGAGATGGGCATGAGCGGGCGCACCGAGTGCATTCCCGTGCTGCTGGACCTCATTCGCGACGACAGCTCGCCGGGATTCGTCCGCATCAAGGCCATCGAAGCCGCCGGAAGATTGCGCGCCAGCGCCGCCAGCGCGATGCTCCAACAATTCCTGGAAGCCAAGCAGGTGTGGCGCTGGGCGTATCACACGGAGTTGCGCATCGCGGCGGCGCAAGCGCTGCAAAAAGTGGAACCCACCCTGGCCATCGAGAAAATCATGGCAAGCGGCCTGGACCGCAAGGAACTCGTGCTGGAGCCCACCGATCCGGAGCCCAACGCGTCCGTAATTCGCCAGCGACGCTACGCCCGGATCAAGCTGACCAAACACGTGCCCGCCGTGACCACGAACCTGCGCGAAAACATGCGCCTTTCCATCGCAGAACTCAACATGGGCGGCGGCATCGGCGCTTCGGACCGTCACCTGGCGCCGGGATCGCTTCTCTCGTTGAAGCTGGCGCACGGCGTCCGCAACATCCGCGCGCAGGCCATCGTGCGCGGGGCGCGTCCGCAGGCGATGGCGTTTGAATTTGTGGATATGGAACTGGACGAACGGTCTCGTTTACGGAAACTGCTGCTGGAGCTGGGCGGCTTGCCGCAGCCTTCGAACGTGAGCAACCGCAGCCGGCGCATGAGCCGCGTGGCCATGAGCAAGTAGCCCCGCACGAACGTACAACCCCCCCTGTACTTCTAAGAAACGAAACCGGACTGGCGGGCAGTGTGTCGAACTGTACGGAAGTCGAAATGACGGCCGGGTCACACGGGACCTCTGTACCATTGTCGCGCAAACGCAAGGGTTCTACGGTACTAGAGAGCAGGTCCCACGCCGAGTAGAACCAGGGATCTGACACGGGATGTCAGGCACAGCATGAAGACGGATCCCAAAGCGACCGCAGCCCGGGCTTTTGTCCGTAGCCTCAACATATTGCTGAAGTTTGCGCGGCTGTATGGGCACGACCACGTGCGCGTGGCGGAGCAGCTGAACATCGCGTGGGACGAGTTCCGGACAGCGGTACCCGAGGGGTCGGAAACGGGACTCTTGCTCGGCGCCACCGGTACGCAGTTGCTCCTGGACGGCGTTCCACTAGAAGGAACTCCCGCCGAAAAGCAGTTTGCGCAGTTGTTATCCGCCGCCGGACTCGCCAGCGTGCAGTTCACTCCCCAAGTGGTGCCGGCCGAGATGGCGCGATTCGTCAGCGCCTTTCCCACCGGAAAAGCAAAACCCGCGGAACTCGCGCAGCACCTGAAAGCCGCGTTGGCCGAGACCCACGGGATTCGCGTGAATGAAATATGTTTCGTGGCCACCGATTCGCGCTTGAAAGATGCCAGCGTGGCGGCGCAGATTGCGGCCGCGTCCATGGGCGACCAGCAGGATCAGTTCCGCAAGATGTTGAACGATCCGAAGAAATTGCTGGAACTCATCGCCGCGGCGGAAGGCTCAAAGTCTGGTAGCGAAGGCGGCGGCAGCGGGGATGGCATCGGCGAAGGGAGCGGACCGGGCGGGGGCTGGGGAACCGGCTACGGCACGGGGCCCGGAGAGGGCGGAAGCGGAACCGCACCGGGAATCGGAGGCAGCGGGGCGGGCATTGGCGTGGGTGGGACGGGATTGGGTGCGGGGACCGGAATTGGAGGGGCCGCTGGCGCCGGCCCGGGATCCGGCGCTGGGGCAGGCGGTACAGGTGGAGCAGCGGCGGGTGCGGGGCCGGGGCCCGGGGGCGTTGGCGCTGGCGGAGTCGGCACGGGCGATGCCGCAACCGGTAGCATTGGAGTTGGCGGAGGCGGAGGGAGCGGGAAAGGAACCCACGGGGGCGGCGGACTCGGGAGCGGGCCGGGTTTTGGGTATGGAAGCGGGAAACCCGGAGCGGGACTTGGCGTCGGAACAGGATTTGGGCCAGGACTCGGAGGAGGCAGCGGCAAGGGCGGCGCAGGGAGCAGCGGAAGCGGAGGTGCCGATGAGGAATCGATCTACCGGGTTCTGCGGGCCATTGCGACGCTCGGTAGCATTAGCACAAGCCCGAATCCTTCAGCGGCAACGGTGGAGTTTCAGGACCAGGTATCGCAACTCCCCGGCAATGCGCAGGACACTCTGCGGCAGGCGCTGGCCGGACTGGCCGAGCAGGGCAAAAACAAAAAGCTGGATGAGGGCGTTCTCATTCAACTTGCCGAGCATCTTTCCATCAAATTTGCGCTGGAGCAGTTTGAACGCGGCGAAGTGAAGGTGAACGCGGTGCGGCAAATGCTGGACCGCATGAACCAGGAGATCGAACAGCTTCGCAAAATCCTGGGCCACCACGAAGACACCATGGCGGAAGCGGGCATCCTGGTGGAATCCCACCGCGAGATGCTGGACCGCCAGTTCTGGGCCACGGTTCCGGAGAGCGCGAAACGCGAAGTGCTGCTTTCGGAAGAAGCGTGGTGCATCCCGCCGAAGAATGTGCAGTCCTACGTTTCCGAGTTGATCGAGCACGGAGAAGTGGCCGAGGCGATCAGCATCTTGCAGAACTATGCGAGGTGCGCGGACAGCGAGGAGCCGGACGCGCGAAAACGCGCCGCTACCGGGCTTTCGGAAATGGCCCCGCTTTACGCCCAAGCCGATCCGCGGCTGCTTTCCGAGGCGCTGCGGCACATCGGGCTGCGCTTGAGTGTCGAGCAGGACCAGGATCTGCAATCGCTGGTCAGCGCGGCATTCGTGCGGCTCAGCCAGGAAGCGGCCACACAGCGGCACTATCCGGCGATGGCGCAGGCGCTGAATTTGCTCGAGGGTGTGGAGTCGCAGCGCCCCGGTATCGCAAAAACGCTGCGCACCAAGATGGGCATCGAGGAGCGCGTGCCGGAGTTCGTGGAAGAGGCCCTGCGCGTCCGGGAAATCGCCGCCGGGCTCACCGGCGTGTTGAAGCATCTGCCGCAGACGGCGATGGAACAACTGGCCACGCGGTTCAATCGCTGCCAGTTCCGCAGTGATCTGGAAAACGTGGCCAGCCTCGCGCATGATCTCGGCGAAGAAGCGGTGCAGTACCTGCGCAGCACCGTGCGCGGCGGGCCGCCGGCCGAGGCGGTGGAAATGGTGGGGCTGCTGGCGAGGCTTGATCCGCAAGCCGCCGAAGTCTTCTTGCCCGCGCGGCTGAAAGGTTTTCCGCGGATGTCGCAGGACCGCGCAATCCGGCAAATTGCGGCGAGCGGCGCGCATGAATCGTGCCGGCTGCTGTTGGCCGTGCTCGATCATGTGGACCCGCTGGTGATGCCGCTGGTGATTGACGAAATGGGAATGACCGGCGACCGCGAGGCCCTGGGCCGATTGCTGACCCTTGCAGACGGAGATTTGCCCGCGGGCGGCGCACCGTACCTGCGCGTGAAGGCGCTGGAGGCATTGGCGAGGCTGCATGCGCCGGAATCGATCCCGACGCTGCGGCGGATGGTGCAGGCGCGCAAACTGCTGGGCTGGGCGCATCCTCAGGAGTTGCGCATCGCGGCGTTTCAGGCGCTTTCAAAGCTGGATCCGGAGTGGGCGAAATCGTTTCATCCCTACAGCGGAATTGAAGTGGAAGATCTGCGGCTGGAACCCCTGGACATTCCGTTGAATTCGAAGTTTGTCCGGCAGCGGCGGCACACCCGCGTGCGACTGCAAAAGACCGTCACCGCCGTCAGCACCAACCTGAAAAACAACTGCCGCCTGGAGATCAAGACGGCCAGCCTATCCGGAGGCTTGGCGACCACGAATATGCATCTGGCGCCGGGGACTCAGGTGCAGATGAAGATGCAGGTGGGCTTGCGCAGCGTGCAGGCAACAGCCATGATGCGAGACTACCGGGCCCAGGATATGTCTTTTGAAATCATAGATATGGAGCTTGATGAGCGCAACCGCTTCCGCAGGCTCCTGATGGAGAATTTTAGCCCGGAGCCGTCGGCATAGAAGCACTGGCCGGGATGGGGAACCCGGAGTCGCCTCAAGAGCATCCGTTGGCACGCCGCTTCACTCGCGTATTCAACCAGTAACTATTCGCAAGTACTACAACTCGGTACTTCGGTTGCATTTACCCCGCCCAAAGTCCCCTTTAATCTCTCCTTTATACCCGTTTCGGGCCGAACTCCGCGCTCTGTGCGTGGCCGACGGCTGTGTGCGAGGTGGTCGAATAACGTGTCTGAGGGAACGCCAATCCGGCAGGTCGCGTTGCTGTGCGCGCTCGCGGCTTCTCTTGCAACCGCGCGTGCGGAACCCACGCGTCCCGATTTCCCCGACAATCCCAGAGCTTCCGTGCTGCGGTTTGAGGACCGCCAGGGCATGGGCGCGGTTACGGCGACCGCGTTAGGCCAGGACGCGCAAGGATTTTTGTGGATCGGCACGCAGACGGGGCTTTACCGCTTTGACGGAACGCGCGCGAGGAAAATGCTGGAAGCGGACAACCTGATCGGCCATTACGTGGTGGACCTGGTGATCGCGCCGGACGGCACGCCCTGGTTTGCCGGCAACCGTGGCATCGCGTTTTACAAAAACGGCGAGTTCCGGCGCGTGCCCATCCCCGAAAATTCGATGGCGCTGCTCAGCGGCGTGCAGATTTTCGCCGTGGACTCCCGGGGAACGCTGTATGTCCTGATGTTCAAAAAGGGTTTGCTGATACTCGATCCGAATTTCCCTTCGAAGGGAATCACCATTGGGCAGGGCATGAGCGACTGGGAGACCCAGGCGGGCATCCTGCGCACGGCGGACGATACCATCTGGTTTTCGCTGGGCAAGAAGCTCGCGCACTTGAAACCCGGATCGCACACCATTGAAGTGGAGCCGGGCATTCAGCTGCCAAAGGAACGTGTGGTGGCGCTGCAACAAGACGGCAGCGGCACGATATGGGTGCGGACTTCGACGCGGCTGGGGCGGGTGGACCGGCGGGCGCACAAACTGGTGATGGAGCCAAGCGTTACCGGCGCCGCCAACGACGAAGAGGGCAAGCCGACGGTGGACGCGCACGGGAAACTCCTGGTGCCGAGTTCGTCGGGGCTCTACTGGCAGACAGACGGCAAGTGGCGGCAGGTAACGACGCGAAACGGATTGGCGAGCAACCTGATTCAATGCGCCTTCGAGGACCGAGAAGGGACGCTGTGGGTCGGCGGCTCCGGCACGGGGCTCGACCGCTTGCCGGGCGTCCGCGAATGGTCCGCCTGGACCACCTCCGAGGGATTACCCGATAACTCTACCTGGGCAACGCTGCGCGACAACCGGGGAAGATTGTGGGTGAGCACGGCGCGTGGCATCGCCATTTGGGACGCGCGCGGGCACCGTTGGGAAAAGGTGCGGACGCTGGAAGAGCATCTGAGCGCGCAGATCCGCCCGTTACAACTCGCGGGGGACGGCTCCGTGTGGGCGCAAACCATCACCGGCGCGATCCTGAGGATCGACCCGAATAATTTTGCGACCACTACGTATGCCAGCTATCACGGAAGAAATTTCGTCAGCATGGCGGCGGCGCCCGACGGCAGCATCTGGGCGGCCTCGCGAGCGCATCTGGTGCGCTTCGCTCCCGAAAATGGCCACGTGAAACAGGAAGAGATACCGCTGCCGGAGATTCAGGAAGCCGACGTGGAGTTCGTGGCGTTTTCCCCGAACGGCGTCCTGTGGGCGACCGGACCTGGCTCGCTATATCGCTACGACGGAAGAAAGTGGAACGTCTTCACGGTTAAAGACGGGCTGAAGGGACAGACGATGACCAGCCTGGCCGCGCCGAACGACTACGAGGTTTGGTTGTCCTACAACGACGTCGTCGGCGTGAGCCACGTGACCATGCATTTGAACGGAACCACGAGTTTTGAATTTCGCGATTGGGACCGCACCGTCGTCGGCCACGACTCCAAGGGCCGCATGTGGTTCAACGGCACCGACGGCATCGTGCTCCTGTGGCCCGACGGCCGCACCCAGCGAATCACCCGCGCCAACGGTCTGATTTGGGACGATCTGAGCCCCTGGACGGGAACCCGCGAAGAGGCCGACGGGAGTTTTCTGATCGCGACCTCGCGCGGACTCTCGCGCTTTAAGGAACTCGACGCCAAGAAAACGGAAGAGACTCCGGCCGTGGTGCTGACTTCGGTCGCACTCGGCGGCCTGGAGCGGAAGCCCAACGAGAGAGCCTCGGTGACCTCGGGGAACGGTTCGCTGAGCGTGCAATTTTCGCCGCTGGTGCTGGATACGCCGGATGAAGTTTCCTGCCGCTACCAGTTGAAGGGGCTGGAGCCGTATCCCACGGAGACCAGCTTGCGCGAAGTGCAGTATGGCGGCTTGCCGGCCGGGAATTACGAGTTTTGGGTGCAGTGCAAACAGCCGGACATCAACGCGTATTCGGCGAAGACGAGCTTTCATTTCCAGGTGATGCCGAATGTCTGGCAGACCTATTGGGCGCGGGGTTTGATCGTGGCGG
>Ga0335080_10008356_pt1 | contig 10793 bp, 12 predicted proteins | sample Lox_Sample_34_FD_206720 | JGI IMG/M metagenome (GOLD analysis project Ga0335080, IMG submission 206720) | Soil microbial communities from Loxahatchee National Wildlife Refuge, Florida, United States - Lox_Sample_3.4 | ecosystem: Environmental > Terrestrial > Soil > Wetlands | place: USA...
TGAAGGTCTGCCGGCACCTTCATCGCTCAGAAGCATACAGCCAACCGGTCGCCGGCTGCCACCTTTATTTATTTACGCCGCCTTAGCGCGCCCTGTTGAGCCTCATTTCCTCGTAGAGAGCTTCCGGGTCCTCGGGAGGAACGAGGGCGGGCTCCCTCCGACGCAACCGCAGGGCGCTCGCAGGACAGCTGGGCACGCACAGACCGCAGCCGATGCAACGTCCCAGGTCGATCTGCGCCGGATTCGGTTCCGCCACGGTGAGCGCACCGACCTGGCAGCGGGGCACGCACGCGGCGCACGACGAGCAGCTCGCGGCATCGACGGCGCACTGGTAAGTGCTCGCCCAGAAGTCCGCAGGGCGCGGGACCCTCTTCTGGAGCGCGAGCAGCCCGCAGCAGCACCCGCAGCACGCACACACAGCATCGGGGTGCTGCGCGTTCGTGGGTTGCAATACGAGGCCATCGTCCTCGCTCTGCTGAACGAGCGACAGGGCCTCCTCACGACTCACCTCGCGGGCACGGCCGCGTCGGAGCGCCGTCGCCGCCATATCGTCGATGTAGAGGCAGGTCTCCAGGCGAGAGGTCTTCTTGCAGGGCTCCCCCCGCATCGCCTTCATCTCGCGGCAGATGCACTTCAACGCGGCGAACGGTCCGCGGGCGACCGCGATCGTTGCGCGGAACTGATCGTACGTCGCTACGTGATGCTCCACCGGGATGCTCTTCTCGATCGGGACAACCCGCACCTGGGAAGGTTTGCTCGCGAGGAACGACCCCGCGAACCCGCCCTGCTCCAGATACGCACGAACCTTGCCCAAGAACTTTGGCGCGGGAACGCCGTCCTGGGAGGTCTCGAAGAACCCGACAATGAGCGGGTAAAGGAACCATTGGTCAACCCCTTCCCGTTCCCTCCAGCCGATGGCGCCCTTCATCACCATCCTGTCGAGCAAGCCTTTCGCCTCCCCGGCGGAGATGCCGGGACCTGCTCGCTGAAGGATCTCTGCCAGCGAGGAGGGGCGGAACGACAGCTGTAGCGCGAGCGTCGCTTCCTCGGGAGAGAACAAGTGCTTCAGGAGGCGGAGGTCTGCCCCAGAGCCCGCCGGCGGGAATCCGATCGCCTGACGATCGAGGTGCACCTGCAGAAGGCGGAACACTTCAGCGTCACCGGTCATGGTTCTCCTTGTGCTGGGTTCGTCGCGGATGCTCCCATCGTTCCCACGTGGCGATGATCCCATGGCAGACACCAGCGGTCACCTGTCGAAAGCCACAGGTGGCCGCTGCGAGCACGCGGCGCCCGTCAGCCGCCCGAGACCAGAACGCGATGGAGCGCGATCGCGACGGCCTGAGCTCGATTGCTCGTCGTCGGTGAAAAGTGCTGGGACAGCCACTCGGGCAGCATAAACGATCCTCGGCGGGCCAACCAGCCTGGCTCGTCGCGCTCGATGCGGTGTCGGTGGCCGTGGAGAGCAGGTCCGTCTACGGGTCCCCTCTACGGGTTACTGCGGTCGCACGGAGCGAAGCGCCTGGTCAACGCTCGCCAGCTGCGCGATGTCCCCGGAAGAAAGACTGGCTACTTTGATTGCCAATGGCTGCAACTTCTCCACGCCTATGCCCGTCTCCGGTCAGCAAATCATGCGCTGGCCTGACACTTCGGGTCCCAGACCCGAGCGCGCCCGAGCGTGCCGAAACGAACTTGCATGGGCAGCCGACCTCGATGTGGGGGACGGCCATGAAAGAACGGAACAGAAAGCGGTTTGACGAATAGTTCAAAGCCCGAGTCGCCCTCGAAGCTGCGCAGGAAAAGAAACGCCTCGCCCAGATCGAAAGGCGCCACGGCATCCGCCCGGTGGTAGCAGGTCAGTGGAGAAACAGCTCGTCGAACGAGCGGTAGCGGCTGTCGAGCGCGGCGCTCGAAGAACGTAGAGCAGCGCAAGGCGGAGCGCCTCAAGATCTGCGAGCTTACCGTCGAGCGCGATGTTTTGTCTCGGCTGCCGCGCTTCCGCTGACCGAGCGACGTGCGATGGTACAGCTCGGCTCTGACATCTCGATACGCAGACAGTGCGGGCTCCTCGAGCTCGCCCGCTCCGCCCTGTACGACCAGGCCTCTGATTCTGAGGCAGGCGTCGAGGAACTCGCCCTCATGCGCCGCATCGACGGCATTTACTTGAAGCATCCGTACTGCGGGAGCAGGCGGATGACCATCGCTCTCGGACAGGAGGGCCACGATATCAACCGTAAGCGCGTGCAGCGCTTGATTCGGATCCTCTCGAAGGCATCCCGGGTCCTCATACCAGCCGGCCTCATTCGCAACATTTCGCATTTCTGAAGGTGCCACGCCTTCGCCTCTGTCCCGCGCCGGACTACTATCGGCGGCCGACACCGCCAGCATTCTCGCGCTCGATGCCGCGGCGACGGGCGAGGCGGGAGGAGCTCCTGGCGCCGCATTCTGGCGTCCGGCTGGGGACACGTCGACGCGGGCGCGGGGCGGTGGACGGCCACTTCTTGCCGACGCTCGGGCGCCGGTCCCATCGTCGCGCGGACGCCGGGATCAGGCCATGCACTGCTTCGCACAAGCACTCGCTCTACGCACGGAATGCCGTCGTGCCCGACTCCAAGCGGTACCGCCCTGCAGTACCTCCTCGAGCACGGGGCCCTCGAGGTACGTCGTCGCATGGCGCTGGGCAACAGCGTGGCCTGGCGCGCGGAGCTCATCTTCGCGCGAGCTGCGGGCTACTGCGGCTTAGTCCTTGGCGCGGAACCTCCCCGGGCTGCGCGCACTGGCGTCCGCTCCGGGGGGCGATCGGCCGTGCTCTGCGGGGCCATCGGCCGCCATCAAGACTGGGTGGGCACTCAGAGAGCGCGCCACCGGAGCCCATCGACCGCGCTTCGGGGGAAAGATGCGCTCGACGAGCGCCGCCGGCCGCCTCCCCCGTCGGCAGTCAGCCGACGCGCCGAACTTGCGTCACCGATTTGAGCGGGCACACTTGAGACGCTGGAGCTGTCCGCGACGAGTGCAGGGACCGTGGCCGATCCGGACTACGAAAAACGTACAGCGAATCAGTCGGCCGGGATGCTTACACGTGCAACCACACTGGTCAAGGACCCATCCCACCAGGCGGACATGTCGCGCAACGCCCGTCGACGAAGAGGCCACCATCGGGGCAGATGGCGTAGCCGCTACCCGTGATCTCGAACACGGTACCAAAGCCTTGCGCCCCGCCCAAGAATGTCGTGCCGAAGAGGTTACCGCTGGCGTCGGCGATCAGGCTGGCGCCCGGGTCGCTGCCGTTGGTGCCGTCGAAGCCTGCCAGGACAATGGGGGCGTTGGCGTAGCCGGTGGAGGTGCTGGGATCCTTGTGGATCTCGAACGCGGTGCCGAGGTCACTCGCCCCGCCTGTGCCTGCCGTGCCGAAGAGGTTGCCGTTGGCGTCAGCGATCAGACCGCCCACCGGGCCCGCGCCGTTGGTGCCGTCGAAGCTAACCAGGACAATGGGGGTACTGGCGTAGCCGGTGGAGGTGCTGGGATCCTTGCGGATCTCGAACACCGTGCCGAGGTCACTCGCCCCGCCTCCAGATGTAACGCCGAAGAGGTCGCCGTAGGCATCGGCGATCAGGCTGCCAAACACCGGAACCGCGCCGTGGGCGCCGTCGAAGTTGAACAGGACGGTGGGGGTGTTGGCGTAGCCGGTGGCGGTGCTGGGATCCTTGCGAATCTCGAACACCGCGCCGAAGAGATTCGCCCCGCCTTCCTCTGTCATACCGAAGAGGTTGCCTTCGGCGTCAGCGAGCAGGCTGCCGTTCGGGTCGCGGCCGTTGATGCCGTCGAAGCTGACCAGGACGGTGGGGGTGTTGGCGTAGCCGGTAGCGGTGCTGGGATCCTTGCTGATCTCGAACACAGCGCCCGCCTCAGCTAATGCCGTCCCGGCTGTCATGCCGAAGAGGTTACCGTTGGCGTCGGCAATCAGGCTACCCGTCGGAGTTCCGCCATTGGCGAGTTCCAGGCTGACCAGGACGGTGGGGGTATTGGCGTAGCCGTTGCCTATCTTCTTGATCTCGAACACCGTGCCCGCGTTGAGCACCGAGCTTGCGGATGTGGTGCCGAAGAGATTGCCGTTGGCGTCGGCGATCAGGCTGCCTGACGGGTTCGTGCCAGTGGTGAGGTCGAAGCTGACCAGCGTCCTGACGGTACCGTTGACGGCAGCGCGCGCGTGGCCCGGCGCCAGGATGGCGACAGCCAAGGCAACAACGGCACGCCGCAAAGTGGGTGACTGCAGACGTCTGCGCAGCGGGCCGCCACCCTGGGTCTCACCCGTCCCATTTTGATCGGCGGCCGGGGAGCAGCTGCCGCATCCCTCGAGAAGGAGTGCCCTCGAGCAATTCACGCGCTTCATACGTGACCTCTGTGGGAGACCCGACCGCACCATAAACGGCGAGTGATTGTGTTCATGGCTACAGTGCAGGATTAACCATGGGGCGTGCAGACAACCACCTCCTGACGGGGCGGCCGGGTAACCAGGACGAAGCAAATGACATTTCTTGCGGTGGCCGCAGTAGTGATACTACGAGCACCGAGCGTGAGCGACCGGGCGACTCCCGGATGGCCCAGCGACCCGAAATCTGTCCATCCTGGCCTACCCCGTCGAAGCAGCGTGACCCTTCCACGAGAGGCGCGTAGCTGGCAACACTTCGCCGAGGCATCGATATTGTCGGGAGGAACGCTCGATGCCGAGACCGCGTGCATTTGCTGCACACCGCCGCCGTCGCTGGACGATCGCCGACGCCCGCTGGGTGACGTTCTTCTCTTTCGCCGAGCGCCGACTCGAACATCGATCTGCTTGCGACGGGTAATTTACTCATGGTACATCTGGATGCCACGCACGCTCCACTGGGCTCGAGCTGCGCCCGTTTCCACGGAGCGCCGACTCTTCTCTGGGTGTACCACCGGATCTGCGCCATCGTGGCAACACACACCACCAGGAGGGAGGAGGAGGAGGAGGAGGTGGAAGAGACCAAGACGACAACAGCCACCACCAGCCCCGAGGACGACCAGGACTTGATGAAGATGTTGGAAACCATCTTGGCGGCGTGGCCATATTCGCTCGCGCCAAGAAGAATCCCACAGCCAGCAGCGAGCTACTCCAAACCCTGGAGGACCGGGAGGCCAAGGACAAGCCCGCGGTCGCCCGTCTCGCATGTGCGTCTTGTACCCCCAGCCGTTGAAGCGCTCGAGCACCCTTGAAGCTTCAACCCGGGCGCCTCTCCTTCGCGCACGCGCCGGAAGAACGCCTGGAAGGCCAGGTCAAGGCGCTTGAGCCTCACCTGCGCGCTCTGAAGCGTTCAGGGGGCGCACGTCTCGTCCTCACGGCGAAAAGCGGTGAGCGAGCGACACTGCGCGGAGAACCCGAGGGACAGGTGCTGGCGGGGCCAGGCCTCCCGGCGTTGCTGGAGCGCGACGTTGTACAGCTGCGGGTGGAGTCGCAAGGTCTCCGTCATCACCGCTTGCTGCCGCGGCGTCGGATAGAGACGGTACGTGACCTTGCGGTCCATGCGAGCGACACGGCATCAGGTCGCTCTGACACTGCACGCGCTCTGACAAGCTTCATCACCTCTTCCTTACCGCTTGGCTCTAATGCCAAAGCACCGTCGCCGCTGCCCCAACACCGCGATGCTCGACGAACTGCGCCACCTTTGGTCTCGAGCGCGGGGGCTGCGAACTCGGAGAGTTCGATGGCGAGCCCGAGCACGTCTACCTGCTGCCGCGTTGGACCCGGCCGTGAGATCTTCGGTCTTGAACAACCCTCAAGACCGTCTCGTCCCGCCTGCTCCGCCGCCATGGCAAGGAGCTGCGGCGGCATTTCCGCCACCCGGTGCTCTGGGGCCGGTCCCGCTGCCTGATCTCCAGCGGCGGCGCGCCCCTGAAGGTACTCCGCGCCTACATCGAAAACCAAGCCGGAGCGGACTACGCGGTCCGCCCGCCGCGCTTCACCGCCCTCCAAGCTCACGCTCTGGCAGGGCGCACTGCGCGGCAATTTTGGGTAACAAGCGGACGCCATAATCCGGTACGTCCTGAGACCTGTTGGCCCTACCAATGACTACTGCCGCTGTGCCCCCGAATGGACCTTGACGGGGTTTTTCACAAGTGTTCCAGTCGTTGCGGTGGTCGCCGTTCAGGGCAATGGGGTCCGTCTCCAACCACCCCCGAAGCAACTCGCCGGGTGGGTGATGACCAGGACGCGCGACAAGCCCCGCCGTTCAGAGCGGGGAAGGATAGCGCCCGGCTCGCTGAGCGAGCCGTGTCAGACGATGCTGCTACAGGAAAGTTGTCGCGAACGCGACCTACCCCCGGGCAGGGGGAAAGCCTTGGCGACGGTGCCGGTGAAGTTCAGAGGTATCTGTACAGCGCCTTCTTGCCACGCTTCGTGGTGGAGAACACGCTCGATGCTCGGGGCGCCGCTCTGGCGTTCCCGGGTGCGAAACCGCTCCTGCGACGGGCGGCATCTGAGCGAACAGCATGAACCTGCGAGCGGGGTGGGCTTCCCTGCCCCCACGTACTCCGGTGCGTCACAGCGGGTCGCCCGCCGAAGAGAGGTGACCTCGTGCGCGAGGGCGGAGATGTCGTAGCCGAAAGGCGAGGGCTCCGGAGAACGCACGCCAGGCCGGGCTTGTTGCCCTCCCTGCGCCTCTCAGAACCCCCGGGATTTATCCCTGGGGAGGTTTAGCAACCCGTGCAAGGCCACTCTTGATGACCAGGACGCGCGACAAGCCCCGCCGTTCAGGGCGGGAAAGGATAGCGCCTCCGAGGGACGGGGCTCGGGATGCCCCGCTCCCCCCGTTCTCTCATGTCATCGGCCAAGCGCATCGGGTTCCTCGCTCGCGGAGTGCGGCGAGCTGAAGGGCAGGACACGATGGACGCTTCCATTGGGTGCGCAAGCACAGCCCGGATCGCCTGTGAAGTGAGCGATGCCGCAATCTCGCCAGGAACAGGAACCTACCGCGTCGGCGGCGCGAGCTCTTCGCGCTCGCCCAAGCCAAGATCTCCGGCCTTTCGGCCGGAGAGGATGTCAAGCGGTGAACAGCATCGGGCGGCAGAGGGGGCAGAGCGCATGCTTCGCCCCTTGGTCGTTCGCCGATTCGACTGTAGTTGCAGCGGATGATGGCCCACCTGAACGAGGAGCACTGAAGCGTGTTTCTGGACACTTGCTGAACACAACCAAGAGGGAGGAGCGCCGTGGAAGAGAGCAAGATCGAGATAAGAGAAGCGTTGGCCGATCCGTCGACAGTAGGGCTCGCCAGCTTCGGCATATCTCTGTTTACGCTGAGTTTCATGAATGCTGGCCTGGTAGGTCCGAACGCGGTGAGCGTAGTCATACCTCTCGCGCTGATCACCGGCTTGATTCACTTCTTTGCGACCCTGATTGGATTCAGAAAGAACGAGCTATTTACGGCGCTCGTCTTCGGGATCTACGGACTGTTCTGGGTTTCCTATGCGTTGATCAACCTCGGCGTGGCCATCAAGTGGTTCATGCTCGATCCCAACGCGCTGTTGGTGTACTTGATAGCGTATACGATCTTCACGACTTACGTTCTCATTTCCTCGCTTGTAACCAATGCAGCGGTGGTGATCACGCTGGCCGTCCTGCTGGCAGTGTTCGTGTTGTTGGATCTCGGGCTGGCAAGATACCCCTCGCTTATCGTGTGGGCTGGCTACGTTGGAATCATCGACGGCCTTTTGGCTCTGTACGTCTCGGCGGCTGGCCTCACCGGGACGATGTATGGACGATCGGTCCTCCCGGTGGGCCCAATTCAGAAGAGTCCTCGGCTCCAGAAGGCAGCTTGATACCGTGAACGAGGGACTGCTCCGATCCTTCGGAGCAGCCAAAACGCCGTGGGGCAGGCCGGCACCTGCCAACCTTGCGTCTTCTGCGGACGGGCGAGGTCAAGACAGGTGACCCCCGCGGTTTGGAGTCGTTGTCGAGCGTGACGGTGGGTCGAAGCCCGGCCACGTGGCAGCGCGGCCGGGACCATTGCTTCAGTGTGGCGGTTGACATGACTACACGAATGGACCGCCTCAAGTTGAGCTGTCCCTCGTCCGAGATGCCCACGAGACCTTTGCCAGGTCCGTCTTCCTCCTGGAGGGCCGCATGCCAGCTGAGCCCTCGCAGAAGACCACCGTGGCCTTCTTCGCCAGAACCTCGTTCACGCCGCCAAAGAGGCGTTCGGCGCTCGGGTACACCCGCCCGAATTTCGACCCCAAGGCGCTCGCGCAGGCGGTATGCGACGGCCGTGGGTGTTCTCACCGGGCACGCTCCTCGCTGCCATCAAGCGGGAGGCGGCCGGGCCTGCACCCAGGCCTGTCTCGCAGCTGGGTTCTTGCAAGCATCCACCCCGAGACTGCTCTCTTGCAACATTCGGGCCGAAGGTTCACGACGACCAAACGGAGCGGCTCAAGGCGATGCTTAAGAGCTGTCCCGCAATTCTTGTCGCATGGCGATCCGCGTAGTGGTCGCGTTGTTACTTGCGGCGAGCGGTTACGGCTGGCCGCAGGGGGGACCAGGGGCTTCCTATTCGCGGTCCTCCAGAGAGACGAGTTCGAGCCCCGGTACGCGTCCAAAGTGCTTCACGTTCCCCGTGAGCAGCGACAGTCCGTGAGCTATGCACACGCCTGCGATGAGGGTGTCCGGAATGGCGATCGCCTGCCCGCGGCGGGAGAGGTAGCGGTTCGCGCTGGCAGCGATGTGCGCCGCACCGGGCGTCACGGGGAGGACGAGTACGGGGTCGAGCTGTGCGCGCAGGATTTCAAGGTGAGCACCCGTCGTCCCTGGGCCGGCAGTGAGCTCGTACAGCGAGATGGCCGTGGTGGCGAGTTCGCCACGCTGGATGAGAGCACCGATCCGCTTGACGGCCGGGCCGCGCGTCCGCTCGAGCGCGTCGATGAGGACATCGGTATCAGCGACGACCACGAGCCCATGCCTCCCGGACCTCGCGCACGTTCTCGCGGAGCTGGTCCGCTTCCTCGGTCGACAGTGACCCAAGGACCGCGAGGGCGCGCTTGATGCGCTGCTCGCTCTCGGCCGGTACCGCGCGGGTCGTTACGGCGAGGCGGCGCAGGTACGTGGAGAGCGGAACGCCCTCGGCTTTCGCCCGGGCCCGGGCGATGGCGAGCTCATCCGACGAGAATCGGACTCGGATGCTCTCTTCGCGGAGCTTCGTCTTAGCCATACCCGCAACGTATCACTAAAAGGCCTACAAAGCCAGTCTTGGGCACGATTCAGAGAATTCCGTAACTTGGCATCCTCTCTCGCCCTTCATCTGTTCGATTGCCAACAGGCCGGAGATTCCGGCTGGGAAGCGGGCTCACGGACCGGGGCGCGCCCCCCGCAGCCGTTGCGCCAGACGCGACCAGAGTGGCTCCCGTCTACCCTCGTCCGGGGCGTCGCTATCCCGGAGCGCTGGCCGAGCAGGGGCGATCGACCTTCTCCGTTGCGGACGCGCGCGAGGTCGCCCGCTCGGTGGGCGTCGCCGCCTCCTACCTGAGCGTTCTGCTCCACAGGCTCCAACGCGCCGGCTTCATCCGCCGCCTCAAGCACGGGGCCTACGCTCTTACCACCGGGCTGCCCGGTTTTCCGGAAGCGCATCCGTTCGCGCTCGGTATGGCACTCGTCCAGCCGTCCGCTATCAGCGGGTGGACGGCGCTGAACCACCACGGCCTCACCGAGCAGATCCCTCGCGTCATCACGCTCACGACGCCGAAGCGAGTGGTGACCCCCGCCATGCGCGGCGCTGTCCGGACGGCGCCCGCGACCTGGGAAGTCGCCGGCCAGACGTTTGAGATCGTCGCCGTGGTGCCGGACCACTTCTTTGGCGACGAGGAGATCTGGCTCGATCAGTCGCGGGTGCGGATGTTCGATCGCGAGCGAGCACTGCTCGACTGCTTCGCGCTTCCGCGCCGGTTCGGCGGCATCGCCGAGGGCCGCGGCATCCTCGAGGAGCACCTGCAGCAGCTCAACCTGGAGCGGCTCGTCGCGCACGCGGAGCGCTACGGCAAGGCGACCCTCGCCCGGCGCATGGGCTACGCGCTCGAGCGGGTCGGCGCGCCCGCGGAGGTCGTCGAACCGCTGCGAGCCGTGCGGATGCAGGGCATACGGCCACTCGACCCGACGAAGCCGGCCAGGGGCGAACGCAACAGCCGGTGGGGCCTCATCGAGAATCTCGCCCCTCCGAGAAGGGCGACCTGAAGACACTTCAGAGGCGCATCCAGCCGCCAAGGACGGCCGCGTCAACCAGCTCGTCGCAGAGCGCGACTACGCGCAGAGCTACGTGCTCCTCGGCATCGCGAGCCACTCCGACCTGCGCGCGACGCTGGGTGTTCAAGGGCGGCACCGCGCTCAAAAAGGTGCACTTCAAGACCTACCGCTTCTCCGAGGACCTCGACTTCTCTGCCATCGAGGCACCGAAGCAGAGCGAGCTTGAGCAGGCCATCCGCGCCGCGGTGGACGCAGCCCGAGCAGAGGCACGCAAGCTTGCGCCGCTTGCGATGGCCGTCGAGCGTTACGAAGAACGCGACCCGCGTCCTGGCGGCCAGGAGGCATTCATCGTCCGCATCCAGTTTCCATGGCAGCCCCGGCCGATGGTGCCAGTGAAGATCGAGATCACGCACGACGAGCCCTTGCTGCTCTCCGCGCCGGCGATGTCCATCGCGCACGGCTATGAGGAGACGCTTGACGCCGCCGTTCGGACCTACGCTCCCGAGGAGATCTGCGCCGAGAAGCTGCGCTCGACTCGCCAGACGCGGGCGAA
>Ga0335080_10008358_pt1 | contig 10790 bp, 9 predicted proteins | sample Lox_Sample_34_FD_206720 | JGI IMG/M metagenome (GOLD analysis project Ga0335080, IMG submission 206720) | Soil microbial communities from Loxahatchee National Wildlife Refuge, Florida, United States - Lox_Sample_3.4 | ecosystem: Environmental > Terrestrial > Soil > Wetlands | place: USA: Florida...
TTATCCGTAGCAAAAAACCCAACATCCGCTAAGATATCGGGCAGTTACCCCCTGCTCAAGAGTTAATAAGTGTCAAACTTCGGTAAACCCTTACGGGTACAAGGATGTCGAGGTAAACCCGCAGTATGATAGGAATCTGGTAGTCGAGTTATAGTCTATGTGTCGCATAAACAGGATTTGTGACAAAAAATGCAACTATTTGCGACAAATTTTCTATTCTCGAATCGCGAATAGTGCGACAAGATCAATTATAGAATCTGGATGGAAGAATTTGGGGGATTTGAGTCTCTGGTCACGCGGAAGGGCTTTCTCATTGACAGCATCGCTGAAAAGGTGTATTAAATTGCATAATTATGCCATTTTTTTGGAGGAGATGAATGGGCAACTGCCCTTGGAATACCGATGAAAGCGAGAGCCGCCTTTGCCAACTGAATGTTAGCAGGCGGCTTTCGCTTTTTTGGGATAAAGAGAAATCATGAAACATCTCCACGTCACTTGCGCCATTATCAAGCAGGACGGTCTCATCTTGTCCGCCCAGCGGAGCACTTCCATGAGCCTGCCCCTCAAATGGGAATTCCCGGGCGGCAAGATCGATAAGGGTGAGTCTCCGGAAGAGTGTCTGAAACGTGAGCTGCTCGAAGAGCTGGGCATCCAGGTCAGTGTGGATAGGGTCCTTTCGACAAGTACGCATAGTTATCCGACTTTCACAGTAACGCTCCATCCATTTGTCTGTTCCATAGATTCAGGTGATATCGTCCTTCATGAACATGCCGCCATAACCTGGCTTCCTCTGGAGAAACTTCACATTCTCGACTGGGCCGATGCAGATGTCCCGGTGATTGAATCATACCTCGCCGAATGTGAGGCCGCCATCAGATGACAAGTATCGTCCACGGCATATACGAAGCCCTCATCGATGAGTATCTTCGTGATGCCCTGGATAAGCATCCGGAACTGAGAACCGTTTTCGGAAAGATCGATCCGGAGGAACAACCGGCCCGCTATTCTGCATTCGTGGCAAAGGTGCTGGAACAGGCCCTGCGGGAGGAAGCAGAACCGGATAAACGACTTCTTCTCTGCAACAAGATTCTCGGGCAGGTTGCCCAGGAGCCTGGCAGAAGCCACCTTGGAAAACACCGCCTTGTCCCCGAGCAAAAGCCCATACTCCTTGAGATCACCCCACCGCATTACGGCACATCAGGCATTGCCCGACCACACACTCCGCTGACAGAAAGCACCCTCTTTACCGGCTCACCCCAGGAACCGCAGCTTGGTCATGAATTGCTGGAAGAGATGCGCTCCGCCGATGGGGTGGACATCCTGGTATCGTTCATCAAATGGTCCGGCCTGCGCCTGCTGATGCCGGCTTTCGAGGACCTGCGCGACCGGTACGTGCCGGTGCGGCTTATCACCACCTCCTACATGGGGGCTTCCGATGCCCCGGCGGTGGAGTGGCTGGCGCGCCTGCCAAATGTCGAGGTCCGCGTCTCCTACGACACGGAGAGAACCAGGCTCCACGCCAAGGCGTATCACTTCAAACGCAACAGTGGCTTTTCCACGGCCTACATCGGCTCGGCCAACATGTCCCATGCCGCCATCACCAGCGGCCTAGAATGGAACCTCAAGGTTACCTCGCAGGACATGGGGCACATCCTCGAAAAGTTCTCCGTCGAATTCGAGACCTATTGGAACAGCCGCGAATTTATTCCCTTTGATGCCGAGAATCCGAACCTGTTCCGTACTGCCATTGACCGGGCGCGCAATCCACGGGCAAACGGTCCGGCAGTATTCTTCGATCTTCGTCCCCACCCGTTTCAGGAGCGCATCCTTGATGCACTTGAACGAGAGCGTACTGCCCACGATCGCTGGCGCAACCTGGTGATTGCCGCCACCGGCACCGGTAAAACGGTGGTCGCCGCCTTCGATTTCAAACGCTTCTTCGAGCAGAAGCAGAAACAGGCCAAACTACTCTTCGTGGCCCATCGCCAGGAGATTCTCCAGCAGGCCCAAGCCACCTTTGCCAATGTTCTCCGTGACCAAAACTTCGGTGAACTGCTGGTCGGCCAGTTTCAGGCCAATCGCATGGAACATCTCTTCTGTTCCGTTGGCATGCTCACCAGTCGGCGCCTATGGGAACAGGTGGGGAGCGGGTTCTACGATTACATTGTGGTGGATGAGGCCCACCACGGCACCGCAAGCAGCTATCGGCCGCTCTTCGACCACTTTGCGCCGCAGATCCTCCTAGGCTTGACCGCCACACCGGAGCGGATGGACGGTGACAACGTGGCCGCCGACTTTGGCAACCGCTTTGCCGCCGAGATCCGCCTCCCGGAAGCGCTGGAGGAAAAGCTCCTCTGTCCCTTCCACTATTTCGGCGTTGCCGACCCGATCGCCATCAATGGGGAGCAGTTCTGGCGCAACGGCAAATACGATGCTTCGGCCCTGGAAAACGTCTATGTGCTGGATAACGTCCGCGCCAAGCAGCGCGTAGATGCCATTGTCGCGGCTCTCCACCGCTACGAGCCCGATCTTGCCACCATCAAGGGGATCGGCTTCTGTGTTACCATAAGACACGCCGAGTTCATGGCAGAAACCTTCACCAACCTGGGCATCCCTAGCGCACCCTTTGTTTCCGGAGTAGACGATGACCGTTGCCGGGGGCTGCTGGCCGACCTGAAAAACAGCCGGCTCACCTTCCTTTTTACAGTGGACAAACTGAGTGAAGGAGTAGACGTGCCGGAGGTCAACACGGTGCTGTTCCTCCGCCCCACCGAAAGCCTGACCGTCTTCCTCCAGCAGTTGGGGCGCGGCCTGCGCCATGCACCAGGTAAAGATTGCCTCACCGTGCTCGATTTCGTTGGTCAGACCCACCGCCGCTACCGAGTCGATACCAAACTGAAAGCGCTCCTCCCCCGGCACCGCTTTTCCATCGACAAGGAAGTGGAGCAGGATTTCCCCCACTTACCGGCCGGCTGCTCCATTCAGCTCGACCGTCTCTCCCGGCAATACATACTGGAGAATATCAGGGAGAACCTGGGCCGCCTGGCCGTGCAGGTCTCGGACCGATTGCAGACCTTCACCAGCGAAAGCGGCCTGGAGTTGACTTTCGGCAATTTCATCCGTTATCACGATTACGAGCCGGAAGTGCTGCTGGCCAAAGAGTCATGGTCAGAATGGAAGGCCAAGGCGCAATTGGCTCCGATTCCCATAGACCCAGATCTGGTCCGACTGAAGAAGACCCTGCTGCGCGCCGCCTTCATCAACGGCCCGCGGGAAGTTACCCTGTTGCGGCAGGTTCTTGCCAAGGTTGCCCAGGGTAACGTTGACGAGGCGTTGAAACTTGCAGGGGATGTTGTCATGTCGGTCTATTACCGGCTCTGGGGCGACAAGGGGAGCAATCTCGGTATCACTTCACTGGATGATGCCTTCCGCCGTCTGGCACGCAATCCGTCGATCCTGGCGGACCTGGATGAAGTACTTGCCTGGTCACAGGATACCACCGAGGTCAGCGGCCAGATTCCGCAGCTCCCCTTTGCCTGCACGCTGGAGTTGCACGCCCATTACGGCGGCAGGGAGATTCAGGCGGTCTTTGGCCGAGCTAATCTGGAGACAGCCGGGCAGACCGGCGTGGGCGTGATGCATTTTCCCGAGCTGAAAACTTATGCGCTGCTGGTGACCTTCCAAAAGACGGAAAAAGAATTTTCCCCCAGTACCATGTATGCGGATTACCCCATCAGTCGGGAGTTGTTGCACTGGGAGTCGCAGGCCAACACCGCCCAGCATCACTCTGATGGGCAGAACCTGATTCACCATCGGTCGCAGGGGTACACGATCCTGGCCTTTGCCCGCGGCCAGAAAAAGCTAAACAACGTTACTGTGCCGTTTACCTATCTGGGGCCGGTGGATATGGTCAGTTATGCGAGTGACCGGCCAATCAAGATGGTGTGGCGGCTGAGGCATCCGATGCCGGTGGAGATGTTTGAAGATAATCGTCGGGGAGGCTGATATTGTTTAGAATAATTCTGGGAACTGTGGGTTATGAAAATAATATGGTAAAAAATACAGCAGGAGAATCAGGGGACAGGCACCTAATTGAGAAAGAAGCGGGTGTTTATGCAGAAGCTAAGTAATTGCAGCCGGTTCCTTATTGCCTCATGTCTGAAGGGCAAATTTCATGATTTCTGAACGAGTTTTTAATTCACTTCAATATCGTTTGTCACTTGAGGAGAAGGAATGGCGAGCTAAGAACAAGCTGCGCAAAGAGTTGGCTCTGACTCCATTTCACAGGTTTTTGTTAGTAATTGGTAGACGTCCAGTCTTCTGGGGAATATTGCTTCTTATCATTGTTTTAATCTTTTCTTTACTACTGGCCGTTGCCGATTTGCGGTATTGGACAATTATTGAAATTAGTAAATTTCATGTTAATGACCCAAGTGCTTATTTTACAGCACTATGGTCAGTACAAGCTGCAATTGCCGCGTTGGTATACCCGATAGTTATAGCGTTTGTGACTGTGCTCCTGCAACTGAGCAATAATGCCAAAGCAGATCTGTATATCTATCTCCATAATTCATCGGCAACACCAGCAGGTCTAAGTGCACTTTTACTCATCATTACAATGGGGATTCAGTACTGTTTCTTGCCGTACTTCAGGGATGGGACAGTTTTTTCCTGGACAGTGATCGACGCAATATGGTTTGCGTTTAACTGTGCGATAACGATCCGTTTCTTATTGCAAACTTTCAATTTTATTCTTCCGTCTAGTCGCGACGAAATAGTCCGCCGTTACTCGATCAGCGTTGCATGGCCAGCAGAAGTAAGGGGTCACCTCGCCAAACATATTTTTGAGAACTCAGTTGCAGCAGGTCTTATACCTGGTCCACATAATGCTGAACAAAAGGGAGCCGAACCTTCCATCTTGCCAGGGCAATATGGCTTTAAACATGGAGAACCTGTCACTACTCTCTTAATTAAGCGAGAAAAGGAATTGCAAGATATTCGGTTTCGGATTTTGAGTTGGGTCATTACAAGGTGGAAAGAACGGGCGGCCTTACAATCTGATGTAGCAGTATTTGAAATCCCCCTGACACCTCTCGATACTTATGAGGGAGAAGTCGTGTTGGCATCACTTCAGGGGCAGACCTCACTTAATAAATGGGAGAAGCGAATCCTCCGGCAAGCGTTCGTCTTTGGTAGTCCTAAAAGAAAGGCAGTGGAGTTGAGCATAAATGATGTTTTGTCTGGAATTCAGGGCTGTGCAAAGTCTTCAATTCGTTCCGGGCAATTTGATCGATTCGAATCAGAGCTAACTCGAATGACAAATATATACCTTTCATTAATTGAATCAAGTGATGTCATTGATACGGCTGGCAACATATTTAGTCTTTCAGAAGTCGGAGATAGAGATCATATTTTCAGAGACCCGGTCTTCCAGCGATGGAGTCGCAATTTTATTGATCTTTTTGCGGATGCAGCAAAAAGAATTGGCGAAGACCCCAGTTACATCATTCATTTGTCTATTGTGCCGAATCAGCTGTTTAATGCAGCAAAAAACCATTCAACGCTTCGCATGCCATTACATTTTCTGTTACTAAGTCATATAATCCTTCGCAGAATAGAAGATTGGTGGACTGATGCTGCTGAACGACTTGGTAACACCGAGCATTCGGCACAAAAACCGATTGTGTTGCCAGCCCCACATAGCAGAAATCATGAGCAGGTTATGAGGAGCTTCATCTCTAGATGGGAAAATTATATTAAATTCCAATTTTTATCTGAACACGGTGAAGGAGCGAAGTGGACTGAGTTCTTATACCAATCTGAATTTTTTGCTTCTCATATCATGTTCACTATCATATCTCTATTCGATTGTTTGTTACGTGGTGACCGTATTGGCACAGAATGGATGGCCGATGTATTAGTCAAATGGTATAGCCAGATTGAATACAGACTATCTAAAGCTCATTATTACCTTTACAGACATCAAAAGTTCTTCACAATTGAAATGTGCAGAATGAATTGGGATGTTGTTGAGCAATTGCTGAATAAAGCGGATGAGAGAATTGTTGGGAAACCGACCCCTTTCGGCGTGTTTACAAGCTGTCTACATAATCTGTGGGAAGATGCAGAAATAACAACTCTTGCCTTGCTAGCGGACTGGAATTGCGGCTATGAAGAAGAATCTCGATTCCTCCCAGAGTTATTTGGATCAATTATTAACGGGAAATCACTACGACCTGGAGAAGATACAAGACAACAGAAAAGACTGATTGCAAATTTCAATGAGCTATTAGTAGCAATCCTTCGCCAGCATTACTCTGAGTATGATGGCGATAGTAAATACGGAAGTCGATTGAACAAGATTGTAGATGACGTTAGAGAATTATCTCGGACAGAAATGGTGAGTGGCAGAGTTTACGTCGGATGGGGTAGAAATGATCTCAGCTCCGTAGATAAAGGAGATTATCGAAGCGGAAAACTACCAGACTGCGGCCCGCGATCAAGGCTTCCGCAGGATCGTGATCAAGGCCTATGACCACCGCTGCGCTCTGTGCGGGGTGCGGATCATCACGCCGGAACAGCATACCGTGGTGGATGCCGCCCACATCGTTCCTTGGAGCAGGAGCAAAAACGACGACATCCGCAACGGCATGGCCCTCTGCAAGCTCTGCCATTGGGCCTTCGACGAGGGTATGATGGGGGTGTCCGACAAATACGAGGTCATCACCTCGCGCCAGATCGCAGCCGACCCGAATGTCCCCGGATTCCTGCTGACACTCACCGGCCGCGGCATCATCGGCCCGCAGGAGCGCGAACTCTGGCCGGCCCGGCAGTATATCGCCGAACATCGGCGGGATTGGCGATTGTAATGCCCATTAACATCTTGCCCGGATGGTGGTTATGTTTAAGGAGATTGAAAGATGAGTGAAAATCTTCCAATAAGAAGTGAATTCCTCGTTTATCAGACCGAGGACGGCCGGATTAAATTGGAAGTCCGCCTTGAAGATGAGACGGTCTGGCTAACACAACAGATGCTTGCTGATCTCTTCCAGACCTGCAAGCAGAACATAGGCCAGCATCTGAAGAAGATCTTTGATGAAGGGGAACTCTTGCAGGAATCAGTTGTAAAGAAATTCTTTATAACTGCCGCTGACGGCAAGAAATATGAGACATACTTCTACAACCTCGACGTTATTATTTCCGTCGGTTAAGGAACCACTTTATGAAATCCAATCTTAGGAAGGCCCGCTCAAAAAGAGTCACGGAGAAGAAAGCAGCGAAAACGCCAGTCAAACCCGCGCTACCCAAGGTATCGAAAACTCACAAGCCCCCCGATCTCGGACTTGAGGAGTGGCAGCGACTTCTGCGCAGGCAGTTCGGCCAGCAGCAGAATTTCCTGCTGAAGAATACCGGCGAGCACCCAATTTTTTCCGAGTTCTCCCTGAACAATTCGCAGACCGGAAAGACTTACAGGATCGCCATCCGGGGCCAGGCTCCCGGAGACAACTACTGCTCCTGTCCCGATTACGCCATCAACAATCTCGGCACCTGCAAACATATCGAATTCACCCTTGCCCAACTTTTGAAGAAAAGGGGCGCGAAAAAGGCCTTCGCATCCGGCTGTCAGCCGCTCTTTTCCGAGGTCTATCTCCACTACGGCTTGAGGCGGGCGGTCCGCTTCAGGGCGGGAAAGGGTGCGCCGACGGCCCTTCTTGAGCTTTCGTCCCGTTATTTTGACAAGGACGGCATTCTCAAGGAAGATCACATTCTAGATTTTCACCTGTTTCTCAATGAAGCCCCCCGTGGCAACGGCCATGAGCTGCGCTGCTACGACGATGTGATGGCTTATGTGGCCGAACACCAAGACGCCGCGCACCGGCGAAATATCGTGAGCGAACGCCTGAAGGAGGGGATTGATTCCCCTTTCTTCGATACCATCCTGAAGACGCCACTCTACCCCTACCAGCGTGAGGGGGCTCTATACGCCGTGACCGCCGGACGTTCACTTATCGGTGACGACATGGGGCTGGGCAAGACCGTCCAGGCCCTTGCTGCCGCCGAGCTCATGGCGGAGCTTTTCGGCATAGGGAAGGTCCTGATCGTCTCCCCCACATCACTCAAATACCAGTGGAAGGATGAGATCGGACGGTTCACGGGAAGGGATGCCGAGGTGATCGAGGGGCTCAATCACCAGCGGAGAGCCCTCTACGAAAACGGCGCCTTTTACAAGCTGGTTAACTATGAGCTTGTTCACCGTGACCTTGAGCGGATCCGGGAATGGGGCCCCGACCTGATCATCCTCGATGAGGCGCAGCGGATCAAGAACTGGCAGACCCGCACCGCCCGCACCGTCAAGCAGCTCGATTCCACCTTCGCCATAGTCCTGACCGGCACCCCCATCGAAAACCGGATCGAGGAGCTTCATTCCCTCATGGAATTCGTCGATCGCCATCACCTGGGGCCGCTCTATCGTTTCGTCCACGATCACAGGATAACCGACGACGGGGGAAAGGTGGTCGGCTACAGGAACCTTGCCGCTGTCAGGAGCTCCCTTCAGGGGGTGATGATCAGGCGAAAGAAAAGCGAGGTGCTGAAGCAGCTCCCAGCGAGGACCGACAAGAACTTCTTCGTGCCCATGACCAAGGAACAGTGGGAGATCCATAACGAGCATTACGACATCGTCGTCAAGCTGGTCGCCAAATGGCGGCGCTACAGATTCCTCTGCGAGGCCGACCAGCGGCGTCTTAATATCGCCCTGAACTATATGCGGATGGTCTCCGACAATACCTACCTCGTTGACAAGAAGACGGTCTCCGGCCCGAAACTGGAGGAGCTGGATATCATCCTCAAGGAGTTGATCCTGGAGGGGGGGCAAAAGGCCGTGATCTTCAGCCAGTGGCTTAGGATGACGGAGCTGGTGGAGAGGTTACTTACGGCAAACGGGATCGGTTATGTCCATCTCAACGGCTCCGTCCCTTCCAGGGAACGCAAGGAACTGATGAAGCGCTTCAGGGAAGAGCCCGACTGCATGGTCTTCCTATCCACCGATGCCGGCGGTGTTGGTCTCAACCTCCAGAGCGGCTCGGTGGTGATCAACCTGGATATCCCCTGGAACCCGGCGGTGCTGGAGCAGCGGATCGGCAGGGTCCACCGGATGGGGCAGAAAAAAGGGGTAAACGTCATTAATTTCATCTCCAGGGGCTCTATTGAAGAACGAATACTCGATCTCCTCAAATTCAAGAAATCGCTCTTCACCGGGGCTCTTGACAGCGACGGGGATGACGTGGTCATGATCGGCGATTCCCAGATGAAAAGGTTCATGGAGTCGGTCGAGGCCGTTACGGAAGAGCTGGAGAAGAAAGAGCCGGCCTTGGAAAGGGAGGAGCGGCTGGAGACGGAACTGGCGGAAAGGAGAGCGGACGAGGAGGATTCAGTTGCCGAGGAGCCGGTGGTCGGGATGACAGGCACAACGCCGGGGGAACCGCTGCAAAATCTCCTTGCAGCCGGCGCCAGGTTCCTGGAGGCACTGAGCCAGGCCGTTGCCCGGCCGGAAGCTGTGGGTATGGAAAAACCGCTCGCCGGGCAGCTCAACTCCATGGTCGGTAGGGATGAGACGACCGGCAAGGGGTTCCTGAAGATCCCGCTTCCCGACCCGGGGGCGTTGACAAATATCTTCTCTGCGGTGGGACAGTTACTTGCAACTGTGACGAAGAAAGATCTGTAAGAGGCATAACGCGCTTAAAGGGTTCTGTATATACTTAAAAATACCTCAGCAAAGGCGGGATTAACGAAAAGATACTTGGGTCGAAAGCAGGTAACCGGCTTGCTCAAGGAGTTGGAGGCCGACGGCCAAGTATACTCATCAGGCCATGGGGCCGTGGCTCTCTGGCATTTACAGGCAAAGGATTGATCCTGAATTGACGGAATGGGCAATTGTTGGGACATTCCTGGCAAAAAAGGTTTAGGCATCGTATGAGCATTGATGGCAATTACGAAATCATAGAGATGGAGCAATGGGACAAGAAAGATATCGACCTAGTCGAGCCCGGCTATATCCGAATCAGTGGATTGAGGGGAGAGCTTCATTTCATCTGCGTTGATGGACAGATGGATATTCGCAAGGACAAAGGGGGATGCTACAAGTTCTCCTGGGACGGCAATGATGAGTGCGATCCGGCAAGTGGATTCGGAGAGTTCGTCTGTGACGGCGGCACACTTACCGGCAGAATCTACATCCACGATGGCGACGATAGCTCTTTTGTAGCAAAGAAAATATCCTGAGAAGGGAATATCATATGGTGTACAGGTGAGCAAGATACAGATGGTAAAGGACAATGCTGAATTTGCCGCTGTTGATGCAGCTCTGAAACGGGCGGCCAAGGCAGCTCATGCCCTTGCCCGGAAAACCAAGACTCCCTGCTATATCTGGAAAGATGGAGTAATTGTTGATCTGTCCGCACAGCGGAAAATCAGGAAACGAGTTAAAACAACGAATAGGTCCGACCAATAACGCACTAAAGGAACCTAACACGGCCAAGTTGAACTGGAAACCCTGGCATGATTATACAGTATTATGGGGGCGGGTTTAGGGGCTTACGAAAAGAATGTTATTTGTAACCATTTAAATCTGCTGAGAAAAATAAAGCAGTTCAAATCCGGTAGGGAAATACAAAAAGGCCACTTTCTCCGAAAGTGGCCTTTTCCTTGTCTTTGGCTATCTGAAGGCATAGCAAACCGCAGCCGGCAATGTTTTTCCGAATAAAAGAGGCTTCACGACTGGAGCCTTCCCA
>Ga0335080_10008360_pt1 | contig 10788 bp, 8 predicted proteins | sample Lox_Sample_34_FD_206720 | JGI IMG/M metagenome (GOLD analysis project Ga0335080, IMG submission 206720) | Soil microbial communities from Loxahatchee National Wildlife Refuge, Florida, United States - Lox_Sample_3.4 | ecosystem: Environmental > Terrestrial > Soil > Wetlands | place: USA: Florida...
AGCGCATCGTCGCTCAGCAGCTCTGCTACATGCGCGGCCTGGGCTGCGATGTCCCCCGGAGCTTCCAGGTAACCGTCTTCGCCATCGGTGATCAGTTCCGGCACGCCGCCCACGCGCGTGGCTACCGGCACCACGCCGCATGCCATGGCTTCCAACGCCGCCAGGCCGAACGATTCCAACTCGCTCGGCATCAGCAGCGCGTGCGCCAGCGGGAGGATGCGCTCCACATGATCCTGTTTGCCCAGGAAAAGCACGTGGCGATCGACTTTCAGTTCGCGCGCCAGGTGCTCCGCCGGCCCCCGGTCTGGCCCGTCGCCCACCATCAGCAGCCGCGCCGGAACCCGCCGCCGCACCTCCGCCAGGATGCGAATGCAATCGAGGACGCGCTTCACCGGGCGGAAGTTGGAAAGATGGATCAACAGCTTCTCCCCGTCCGGAGAATACACCTTGGCCCCGGCCTTGGCGTGATCCGGATGATACAGATCGCAGTTGACGAAGTTCTTGATCACGCGAATCTGATTGCTGACGCCGAAAACGTCCACCGTCTGTTGCCGCAGGTAGTCGCTGATCGCGCTGATGCCGTCGGAACGCTCGATCGAGAACTTGGTGATGGGGAAGTAGGAAGGGTCGGTCCCCACCAGCGTAATGTCCGTGCCGTGCAGCGTCGTGATAAACGGCAGGCGCCGCCGGGCGGCCAGCATCTGTTGCGCCAGCATCGCCGAAATGGAGTGCGGAATCGCGTAGTGCACGTGCAGCACGTCGAGCGCGTAAGCCTCCGCCACGTCCGCCATCCGCGACGCCAGAGCCAGGCAATAGGGCGGGTACTGAAACAGCGGATAATTCGAAACCTCGACTTCGTGATAGTGAATCCGCGGCGTGCCGGGGTCCAGCCGGATCGGATTGGCGTAGGTGATGAAGTGCACCTCGTGCCCCCGGGCCGCCAGCTCCATGCCTAGCTCCGTGGCGACAATGCCGCTTCCCCCGTAGGTGGGATAACACGTGATCCCGACGTTCACCGCCGACAAGCGTACCACACGCCGCACCGGAAGACAGCGCACGCGGGCCGTTGTAACATGGAGGTTCGATGCGACTGGCCGCTGTCGCCGTCCTCCTGAGTGCAACCGTTTCTTGCAGTCAGGTGGTTTTACTCGATCCGGGTAAGATTGCGGAAGCGGAAAGACTGCTGGAGAGCCCTGCGGGCGACTCCCTGGAGTGCGATGTCGCCCCTAAGAAACCGCAGGTTCACTTTAGCCTGCGCCTCGAGGCAGGCTACATCTACCAGGTTCCCATGCGTCAGTTTCGGGGCAGGGGACACGGATGGACTGTGCTGACGCGCGTTACTCCGGAAGGCGGCATCCCCATCTACCTGGCCGATACGGTGCAGCTGCCGGTCATCCCCGAAACTACGTGCCAAGCGGAAGGCGCCGGGTCTTTCTATGTTGGCGAAGGCCGCTATGCGGCCCGGTGGTTGCTGCTCGACGACCAGAAACGCAGCTGCCGCAAGGAGTGGAAGATGAGGGCGCGGCTCGGCGCCGGGTTGCGCAAGGTCGATCCCTTGGTCCCGCCCGGCAAAGTCGCCGGCATCTCCTGGAGCGCTCCGCCTTCCTCCCGCGCCGCCAGTGCTCCCCGGTCACGGCTCACCATCCTGCTGGACGTAGCCTCCCTGAACGGGTATGGAGTGATGCACAGCGCAAGCGACGTCGGAACGCTCCTCGATGCGCTTTGGGCTTTGATCCAGCACCTGCCCGCCACGCGCATCAAACTGGTTGCCTTTCACCTGGCGCAACAGAAAGTGATCTTCGAGCGGGACGATTTTACCGTCGGCGCCATGCCCGAACTTGCCCGCGCCATCAACGAACTGCAGCCGTCGCTGGTGGATTACCGCATCCTGCAGCGGCCCAGGGGCGAAGTCGATCTGGTGGAAAGCCTCGCCAACACCGAAGCCCTCGCCGCGCCCCCGTCAGAGGCAGTGATTTTTCTGGGACCAAAAGTGATGTATACCGAGCGGATTCCGAGGAGCCCCGACCCGCCCCCGGCGATGCCCAGGTTTTTCAACGTGCAGTGCGCGACATCGCCTTACCACGCCGTTGGCCGGACCGTCGGCATGGCGCGGCCGGACTTCGCCAACCCGCGCCCCGATACGCCGGTCTTCGACGGCCCGCCGGATCTCATCGAGAACGAAGTAGCCCGCTGGAAGGGCAAGACTTTGTACGCCGGATCTCCCGAAGAGTTCATCAAAGCAGTCGCCGATATCCAGCGCGCGTTCCTGACGCCGCAACGCCCATGAGCGGGTCCTCCCTCGGCGCCGCGGCGCTCGCCCTCGTGACCGTCGCCTGGTGCTGCGCGCAAGTGGACATCGAGCCCCGCGCCCGCCGGCCCGTGCCAGGCGCGCCGGTGCCGGCTCTCCGCGTAGACACGAACATGGTCCTGGTCCCGGTCTCGGTCAGCGACCCGATGAATCGCACCGTCACCGGGTTGGAACTGGAGAATTTCCGTCTCTTCGACAACGGACGGGAACAGACGATCAGCCGGTTCTCCCGCGAGGATGAGCCGGTGGCCGTTGGCTTCGTCTTCGACTCCAGCGGAAGTATGGGCGGCAAACTGGACCGGTCGCGCACCGCCGCCACGGCGTTCTCCAAGGCTGCCAACCCGGGCGACGAGTTCTGCCTTGTCACCTTCGATAGCTCTCCGAAACTGCTTGCGCCCCTCACCCGCGACATCGGCGAGGTCGAAAACAAAATCCTGTTCTCGCGTTCGCACGGCTCCACAGCCCTGCTGGATGCCATCCTCCTCGGGCTTGCCGAGATTCGAAAATCGAAGCTCACCAAGCGCGCCTTGCTCATCATCTCCGACGGCGGCGACAACAACAGCCGCTACTCGCAGAAAGAGGTGCGGAACGTGCTGCAGGAAGCCGACGTTCTGATCTACGCCATCGGAATCTTCGGCGGCGGCAGCAGCGCGGAAGAGGCCTCCGGCCCGGAACTGATGACCCGCATCGCCGAATCCACCGGCGGACGCATGTTCCCCGCCAGTTGGGCTGAGATTAATGACATTGCCCGGGCCATCAGCCTGGAGCTCCGCAACCGCTACGTGCTCGGGTTCTACCCGCAGGACCTTAAGCTCGACGGCCGCTACCACCGTCTGGAAGTCCGGATGGTCTCTCCGCGCGGCCTGCCCCTCTTGCACGCTCACTGGCGCACCGGCTACTACGCTCCCGCGCCCTGAGCCGGCGCGTTCCCTGCGTCCCCCTTCCGCGATGCGGAGGTCCATGCAGGTCGATTGCGGGCAGATCCGGCCGGCCTATTGCAGCGGGATGCGCACCTTCAGCCCCGTGCCGCGCCCCGGCCGCGATTCGAGCTGCATATCGGCGTTCAGGGATCGCGCGCGCCGCTTCAGGCTCGCCGGGCCGAGCCGCAGCAGTTCCAGTTCCTCCAGCGAGTACGCCCCGGAAAAGGCGAAGCCGTGGCCGTTGTCTTCGATCGAGATTTCCAGGCCGCCGGCCGCCTTCTCCAGCGAAACGGCGACCCGCGTCGCCGCGGCGTGCTTCTGCACATTGTGCAGCGCTTCGCGAATCATCTGCAGCGCTTCGTTGGTCATCTCCGGCGGAAGCCCTATGGGGCTCGCCGAGCTGATGAAGGTCACCGGAATGCCGCTTTCCTTTTGAAACGATTCCGCAGTCCGCCTGGCGGTGGCCACGAAATTGGCGCCGTCCACATCCACCGGCCGCATTGCATTCAGAAAAATGCGCAGGTCGCGCATCTGCCCCAGCGCCACCGACTGCAGTTCCCGCAGTTCCTCCATGCCGGCGTCGAAATCGCGCTCCAGCAGCTTCTTCAACACCTCGAGGCGCATCTGCAGGCTGATGAAACTCTGCAGCGGGCCGTCGTGAAAATCTGCGGCAATTCGCTGCCTCTCGGTCTCGCGCGCCTTGTCGGCATCCTGCTGCGCCGCTGCGGCGTGGGCCTCCGACGCGGCCAGGCGCGCCGCCATGCGCTGTTTGTGGAGCGCCGCGCCGCAGGCCAGGACGCCGGCCACCACCACCGTCTTTAGCAGCGAATCCAGCGCCAGCGACGGCAGCGCAACGCAGAACGCCGCCGGAACCACCGTAGCCAGCAGCACTTCCTTGACACCGAAGAATACCAGCCCTTCCGTCAGCAGGTAGAGGAAGAATACCGAGCCGAACCATTGCATCCGGTCGCCGCCGTATGCGGTCGCCACCAGCAGGCAGACGATATCCGCGACCAGCGCCAGCAGGCCGAAGACGCCGCGGGGTGCCCGCGCCTGGACCGCCAGCAGAACCGCGCAGGCCAGGTACAGCACCAGCAGGTAAAACGACACCGAGAAAACCGCGTGCGGGCCCAGCAGGATCCACCCCAGAGCCGCCGTGGCCAGCACGGCCCGGGCCACCGCCATGGCGCGCGGCCAGCCGGGTTTCATGGCGTCCGCCCCGGCGCCGCCTTGCGGTACAGGTACAGCGTGTGGCTGCGGCCCTCGCCGTCGTCGGCGATGTTTTCCACTTTCTCCGCCGTCCACGCGCGAAACTCGAAGTCGTGGGCCACCACGCGCGCTCCCTTCTTGAGCTGGCGGTCCAGCAGCGGCTGCACCTTGCCGTTGATCGAGTCCGGCAGCAGGTAGACCGTCACCAGGTCCGCCGAGCTGTAGTTCTGCGCCAGCAGATCGCCGTGGACGATGCGCGCGTTCTTTTCCAGACCCAGTTTGGCGATCCGCGCTATGCTCTGGCGGCAGAGGTCCGGATCAATCTCCACGCCGACCGCGTCCGCATGGAACTTTTGCGCCGCCAGAATCACGATGCGGCCGTCCCCGGACCCGAGATCGAACACTTTCTCGCCTGCCTTCAGGCCGCCCAACTGCAGCATCTGCGAAACGATCGTTTCCGGGGTGGGATAGTACGGCGCCAGCTTGGCGGCGTCGCCTTCCTGGGCGCGCAGGCCGCCCACCAGCATGAGAGCCCACACGCTCGCCATCCGGCACGGCGTGAGCCGCCTCGGTGCTGCCCGCTGGCGGAGCCCGTCCCGTCCCATCTTCAAACCTTTTCTAAAGGTACGCCGCGCGCGCACCATTCGCAGTGCTGCCCGTCCACATAGTAGCTGGCGTCCAGCTTCGCCAGGTAGTACAGCGGCAGGTCGCCAAAACTCCGCGTTGTCGGGTTCGGCTGATAGACAGCCACCGCCAATCCCACCACCTTGGCTTCGAAGGAGGTCAGCAGGTTCTTGAGCTCGGTGAGACGCTGCCCGGTGCGCAGGATGTCATCCACCAGCACCACCGGCTCGCCCGGCTCGGGGCGCAGGAACTGCCGGAAATGCAGCGGCTCTCCGTCGTGTTCGCGATCCGCCCAGTACACTTGCCGCGCCCGCAGCGCCTCGCACAAGCCGAACGCCAGAGGCAGCCCGCCTGTGGTCGGCGCCACCATGGATAGGTCCTTGGCGATCGCCCGGATCTCGGGATGGGCGCGCAACAGCCGGCTCAGGCCCACCGACATCATCCGTTGGTGCCGTGAATACCGCATCGCCAGCGGCACCTTCAGATACTCGTTGGAATGGAGGCCGGTCGGGTACTCAAAATGACCGTCGCGCAGCGCCCCGGTCTCTCGCAGCACGGCGACAACTTCCTCTTGCGTGGGGATGAGGTGCATCGATTTCCTCGGCTTCCTGGTCCGCTCCCGGGCCGGGATGAATTCCGATAGCCCAAACAAAATGAGAGCTTTACGCTACTGGAAGCACATCCGGCTTCAGCATATCACGCAGCGCCGGCCCGCGGCTTGCGAAGTCCCCGATTCCCGCCGGCCTGCCTCTTATAAAGGTGGCCCCTACCCGTGCCGATCTAACCGGCATGAGAATGGCGCACGAGATTGTCTGGGCGCTGGCAGCGGTCTTCGCCGGCTCGGCTTCGGCCGCGAGTTCGGCCGGCATCACGGTCTCACCCACCGCCGTGAACTTTACATATCAAGTGGGCACCGCCACACTGCCGGCTTCGAGCAAGATCACCGTGACCCTGCCCGCCGGCACCGCTGGTTCGACGGTGCTGTTGGCGCTCGCCTCTTCCAGCCCGGCGTGGCTGGTCGTCACTCCTGCTTCCGGCTATTCGCCCCTGGCGCTGACCGTCACCGCCAACCCGACCGGCCTGGCGCCCGGAAGCTATCCCGGGTCGATTGCCATTTCCACCTCGCCGGCGGGCCTCAGCTTGACTATTCCGGTTACGCTGATGGTGTCCAATCCGCCTTCCTCGCTGGTCGTGAGCTCTCCGTCCGCCAACTTCACGTCGGCCACGTCTTCGAGCAGTGACAGCCTGGCCTTCGCTTACACCACCGGAGCCGCCTGGCCCGCTTTTCCCGCTGCCGACCCAACGACGGCATCCGAGATCGATGTGGCGTCCAACGGAGGAACGATCCCCTTTACGGTTACCGTGACCGCCGCCGGTGGCGCTGGCGCGTCCAAAGTGCCCGCCTGGGTGCGCGTCGGGCCGAAGGGCTCGACGCCGTCCGGACTGACCACCAGCGGCGTGGCCCTTTCGGGATCTTATGTGCCGATCACCGTGCTCCTGGATCAAACCAGCGTGGCTTCCCTGTTGCCCGGCAGCTACGGCGCCACCATCACCATCGCGCCCACCACCTCCGGCGGCACGTCTTTTACCGTGTCGGTGAACCTGGTCGTCTCTGCCGGCCCGCCCTCGCTCACTTCCATTTACCCGGCGGTGGTGGTGCAGAACCCGTCCGTGGACCCGATGATTACCATTACCGGGCAGAACTTTTTCGCCACCTCCGTGGTGACCATCGAAGGGCAGGCCGGGGGCGGCTGCGCCCTCAACGGCGCGCCCGTCGGCACACCCACCCAGTTGACGGCCACCCTCTTGAGCCAGCAGGTTCTGGAGGCCACCATTCCGCACGGTTCCGCCTTGCTGCAGAACCCCTCCGTCTTGTGCCTCTTCGTGACCAATCCGGCGCCGCCTAATAACCCGGCGCAGGTGGCCGGAGGTCCCGCCGTCTTTACCGTCCTGTCGAGCACGGCGATGGCAATCACTGCGGTGACCAATGCGGCCAGCTACCTGCTGCGCTCGACACAGGTCGGGACCAACGCCGACCCGGTGGCACTCGGCCAGACCGCCATTGCCCCTGGAGAGATCATCTCCATCTTCGGCCGCAACCTCGGGCCGGCGGCCGCTTTCACAGTGCCCCTGAGCACCGCCGCGGGCGTGCAGTCTTTCCCGGCCGGCGTTCCGGATCCCGCCGCTCCCCTCAACACCTACCAGATCGCCTTTACTTACTGGGACGTCACGTTGACGCCGCCCAACAACCACACCGTGTACGCGCCCATCATCATGCTTTCCAACAATCAGATCAACGCCGTGGTCCCGTTCGAGTTGTCCGCCGTGGCCGGCACCGCGAACTCCAGCGTCTCGGTTGTGGTCTGGGATGGCGCAGCCTTCACCAACACATACCCGGTCATCGTGGTGGAAGAAGACCCCGGCGTTTTCACTTTGGGCGGCTTGGGCACCGGACAGGGGGCCGTTTTGAACTACAGTTCCAGTTCGGGAAGTTATACGATCAACTCCACCAAGAATGCGGCGTCGCGAGGCTCCACCATCGTCGTCTATGTGACGGGAATGGGCTCGCTGGTGTCGCCGCTGGCTGACGGCGTCATCGCCAGCGCCACCGACGTCGTCGCCGATCCCGTTCAGGTCACCATCGGAGGCCAGCCCGCGGTGGTGAGTTACGCGGGTGCTGCGGGAGGTTCGGTGGCCGGATTGGTGCAAATCAACACCATCGTGCCTCCCACCATATCGACCGGGGCCGCCATTCCCCTCACTGTCTCCGGCGGCACGGCCGCCACCGCGCGGCGCAGCCAGGCGAGCGTCACAGTCGCTGTGCAGTAGTTTTCGTTTGGGGGCATTGGCGCGGCGGTTTGCCGGGCCGGAAGCTAAACGCGATCGGGCGGGAACCGGCTGACCTCAGCTACTTCCCTTTCGCCGCCATCTTCCGCTCCAAGGCCTGCATGAGCCTGGCCTGCACATCGGAGGGAACCGGGTAGGGATCCATGCCCTTATAGATCTGGATCGTCTTGCGCGTGGTGTCCGCAATCACCCAGCAGTTCGGGCATTCGGCAATGTGAGTCTCCAGCTTGGCCCTGATGTCGGCATCCAGGTTGTGGTCCAGATAGTCGCTTAGCTCGTGCAGAAAATCTTTACAGGTAAGCAAACGCGTCGTCCCCCTTGCGTTTGAAATGGCGCGTCAGTTTCTCGCGCAACTGCAGGCGGGCCCGCAGCAGACGGCTTTTCACCGCCGGAATGGAGAGGCCCAGGGCGTCCGCCGTTTCCTCGGTCGAAAGGTCTTCGATGTCCCGCAGCACAAAGACGGATCGGTAAGGCGGCTCCAGGGCATCGATCGCCGTATCCAGGATCTGGCCTAATTCCTCCCGCGAAAATCGCTGCTCCGGATTCTCATCCCAGGCCGCGACCTCGCGGACTATGGTGTCCTCGCCCGTATCGATCGCTTCGTCGAGCGAAACCGACCGGTCCGTGCGCCGCCGCCGCAGCTTCATCAATGCCTGGTTCACCGCAATGCGCACGATCCAGGTGTAAAACTTCGCCGCCCCCTGGAACTGGTCCAGGTGCTCGTATGCCTTCAGAAACGTCTCCTGCAGCACGTCTTCTGCGTCTTCGCGGTTCTGTGTGATGTGTTGGGCGAGGCGGAAGATCTTTCCTTCGTAGCGCCGCACCAGCTCGCCAAATGCGCGGCTATCGCCCTCGCGCGATTGCGCGACCAGCGCGGCTTCGTCGGCTTCGGCAAAACTAGGGGCCGTCATGGCGGAATTCCTTATGATACCGCGCCCCGGTCCGCGGCCCGCTTTGCCGCCGGCCCGAGCGCCTTCCCAGGGAGGGTGAGCTTGAGAGCCAGCGGCGCGGCCGCGACCGTTTCCAATGCAAGAAGAGCATGAAAAAGGGCAAGTCCGCGGCGCCTGGACCGCCGTCAGGCAGCAACCGCCTTCTTCAGTTGCGCTTTGCCTGATCCGCGGGTAAGCTGGCAAATGCGCGTCGCGGCTGCCGTTCCGCCGGCGGGCCCAAACAGGAGCAATCGCATGAACGCCGGTTCCGTGTTCGAACAGGCCCCGCAGCCGCCGATCCGAAAAGCGGCCGTGCTCGGCGCGGGGACCATGGGCGCCCGCATCGCCGCACACCTGGCGAATGCCGGACTTGCCGTCGTTCTGCTCGACATTCCGTCGGAAGGACCGGCGCGCGGCGCCGTCGCCGCCCGTTCCCTCGACTCGCTGCGCAAAGCCAAACCCGCAGCTTTCTATGACCCGGCATTCTCCGCGCGCATCCTCACCGGCAACTTCGCCGACGACCTGCCGCTCCTGGCGGACTGCGATTGGGTGATCGAAGCCGTCACCGAAGACCTCGCCATTAAGCGAAACCTGCTCGAGCGCGTGGCGCCGCATCTCAAACCCACCGCGATCTTCAGCACCAACACCAGCGGGCTCCCCATCGCCCAGATCGGCGGCGCGCTGCCCGAACCGCTCCGCGCGCGCTGGCTGGGGACGCATTTCTTCAATCCGCCGCGCTACATGCGGCTGCTCGAATTGATCCCCACCCCGGCAACCGATCAGAGCGTGCGCCAGACCATCGCCTCCTTCGCCGACGTGCGCCTGGGCAAGGAAGTGGTCGCTGCCCGCGATACGCCGAATTTCATCGCCAACCGCATCGGCGTCTTCCTCATGCTCGAGACCGTGCGCCTCATGCAATCCGAAGACCTCAGCATCGAGGAAGTGGACGCTCTCACCGGCACCGCGATCGGTTTCCCGCGAACCGGAACCTTCCGCCTGGCGGACCTCGTCGGCATCGACGTCCTGGCGCATGTGGCGCGCAACTTCCCCCGCGCCACGCCGGGCGCGGCCGAACAGATGGCGCTGCCCGCGTTCCTCGAAACCATGCTCGAGCGGCGCTGGCTGGGTGACAAAACCGGCCAGGGGTTTTACAAGAAGACCAAGGCGCCGGATGGCGCGGACCTGCGCCTCGCCCTCGATTGGAAAACCCTCGAATACCGCCCGGCGGAGAAGCCGCGGTTCGCTGCGCTCGACATGGCGAAGGGCGCCGAACGCGCGGCTGATCGCATCCACCAGCTCTTGTCGGGCGACCTGGCGCGCGATAAAGCCGCCCGCTTCCATTGGCGCCTGGCGAATGCGCTGTGGCACTACACGGCGGATGCCCTGCCGGAGATCGCTGATAGTGCCGCCGCCGTGGACCGCGCCATGCGCGCCGGCTTCAACTGGCAGCTCGGCCCGTTTGAAATGTGGGATGCAGCGGGCGTCCGCGCGACCGTGGATCGCGCCAGAGCCGCCGGCGAAGTGGTGAGCGCTGCGGCCGGCCGGCTGCTCGAAGCGGGCGGCGAGAGCTGGTACCGCAATCACGGCCGGGAGTGCTTCGATCCCGCCGCCGGCGCGTGGCGCGCGGTGGAGACCGCCCCCGGGGTGGCGCGCATTGCCGGCGCGCGCGCCGCCGGTGGCGTGGTCCGCTCCAACCCGGGCGCGTCCCTGGTGGACCTGGGCGGTGGTGTGGCATGCATCGAAATGCACTCCCCCAAGAACGCGGTGGGAGAGGACATCGTCCGCATGGTCTCCGAGACGCTGGCCCCCGACAGCGACGCCGTCCGCCAGTTCACCGCCTTCGTCCTGGCCAGCGACGCGGCCAATTTTTCCGTCGGCGCCAACCTCATGCAGCTTCTCTTGAGCATGCAGGAGGAGGATTGGGACGAGATCGACCTCGCCGTGCGCGCCT
>Ga0335080_10008361_pt1 | contig 10788 bp, 7 predicted proteins | sample Lox_Sample_34_FD_206720 | JGI IMG/M metagenome (GOLD analysis project Ga0335080, IMG submission 206720) | Soil microbial communities from Loxahatchee National Wildlife Refuge, Florida, United States - Lox_Sample_3.4 | ecosystem: Environmental > Terrestrial > Soil > Wetlands | place: USA: Florida...
TCGCGACTCTGCCTTCGCCACTCAACGCCTTCAAAATTGTGAACACAACCGAGCGCGCCGGGGTATTCGTCCAGGACCGGCATACCGGCATCATGGGCGTTTTTGGCAAACAGCCGGACATGATTCCTGTCACGCTGACAATTCACGGGGGCAGCGGCACCAAGGATTTCCATTACGAAGTGCTCAACAATCCGCGGCTCAGTCCAGTTGCGATCATGGCGACGGTGTACAACGCCTTGCATGGCGTGAACGAGTACGGGGAAGAGATCACTTATCGCTTGAACGGCAGCATCAATGTCAAAGGTTTCCCTGAAGTTGGATTGCGCAATATGTTTGTGCCTACCGAGAACGGGCAGCCCGCCGCGATGGCAGCCGCCCTCTCGCTCGGCGAGCGCTTTGGACGCATTTACGACAATCCCTATAACGCCCCCGCAGTTAACAGTGTGAAATTGGATTTCGACCTGGTTCGCGAACGCCGCTGGGCTCGGCTGGAGAGCGCGCGTACCGATGTGACGGAAGTTCGCCCGGGTGATGAACTCATGGTGGAAACTGTCCTGGCACCCTACCGCGGCGAACGCGTGGTGCGCCAAATCCCGGTAAAGATTCCAACCTCAGCCAGCAAGGGTAATCTGCATATCCTGGTGAGCGATGGTGAAACCCTCGATCGCGTGAATCGAACCAGCCCTGCCTTCGGGCGCAAGCTCGATCTGGCTTCGACCATCTCGCTGCTCAACAAAGAGCACGCGAACAACCGGCTGTACATCTCTTTATTGGAAGCGGACCCTGAAGCGCGCGTGGCAGACAAAGTCATGCCTACGCTGCCGATCAGCGTCATGAACGTGATGGACGGAATGCGCGGTAACCAGGAGATGATCGTCAGCGGCGAGTCGAACGTCGATGAGACAGCCACGCCGTCGCTGGACTACGTGGTGAGCGGTGCACAACTCCTGACGGTTACTGTGAAGTAGGATCCTCTGAACAGCTGAATCGTTTCATCCAGCAAGCCGACGGAGCGCGTTATGCATTTCTACTCGTCTTCGTCCTCGCCCATTTGCATGCTCAAATACCGCTCGTAGCCAACCTCCTTGATCTGGTGCATCTGGGCCTCGAGGAAATCAACGTGCTCCTCCTCGTCTTTCAGAAGCTTGACGAACAGGTCCCGCGATCCATTGTCTCCTTCTTTTGTGGCGATCGCGACGGCATCGTTGTACTGTTTGACTGCACCCAGTTCGAGGGCTAGATCGCTCTCGATCATGCCCTTGACGGTACCTCCGACGGTCAGTTCAAGCGGCATCATCGACGGGCTGCCATCCAGAAACAAAATTCTCTCAATCAGCACTTCGGCATGTTTCATCTCGCCGATCGATTGTTTCTTGATGAATTCGGAAAGCTTGTGATAACCCCAGTTCTCACACATTTCTGCATGCAAGAAGTATTGGTTGATTGCGGTGAGCTCTTCTCTTAGCGCTTTGTTTAATTCTGCAAGAACTTTCGGATTGCCTTTCATAGCGCAAAAGTATCCCAAAACCTAGCTTTGAGTTCAACAAGAAACGCCGGATTTCTGTGACTGGAATTCCAGAACGGGACGGTTGAGTTCGTGATTATCCGAGCGCCTCGTCGATTATCTTCAGCAGGGCTGCGCGGGTGAACGGTTTCTCGAGCAGCGGAATGCCGCCTTGCAATCCCTGATGCGCCACGAGTTGGCCCGTATATCCAGACATGTAAACAACTTTCATTTCGGGATGCGAGTCCATCAACTTGAGAACCAAATCAGGACCGTTCATCCCCTTCATGACCACGTCGGTAAGCGTCAGATCAATCCGCGTCGATTGCCTCGAGGACGTTGTAGCCGTGTTCCTCGAGCATCTTGCGGGTGAGCTTGCGCATGATTGAGTCGTCTTCAGCCAACAGGATCGTAGTTCCTTCACGCCGGCTTGGCAGAACCTCTGCCTGAGACTCGGCTCCCAGGCCAAGTTTATGTTCCGCGCTTGGAAGGTAGATTTTGAAAGTGGACCCGTGCGAAAGCTCGCTGTAGACCCATATGTGTCCGCCAGCCTGTTTGACGATTCCATACACGGTGGCGAGGCCTAATCCGCTTCCCTTCCCACCCTCCTTCGTCGTAAAAAACGGCTCGAATACCCGGGACCGCGTAGCCTCATCCATTCCGGTGCCGGAATCGCTGACCGCCAACATCACATATCGTCCAGGGCTCATCGAATGTTCGCGTGCGAAGTTCTCGTCGAGGTCGTGAACACCAGTTTCGATAATCAGCTTGCCTCCACGAGGCATCGCATCCCTCGCGTTTACCGCCAGGTTGAGCACAATCTGATCGAGCTGGCCCGGATCCGCTTCAACCACTGCTGTCACCGGCTGAGATGGCATCACGATTTCGACATCGTCTCCCATGAGAGGCCGGAGCAGCTTACTCAGATCTTTGATCCGTTCATTCAGGTCCAGAATCTGCGGTTGAACCTGCTGACGGCGGCTGAAGGCCAGCAATTGCCGAGTGAGTGCCGCTCCGCGGTTGGCGGCTTCGCGAATGTTATCGAGATACTCCAGATTTTCCGGATTCACTTTTCCGCGGAGCAACTCCGTGCAAGCGGTAACAATCCCCAACAGATTATTAAAGTCGTGAGCCACTCCGCCCGCTAACCGACCAACCGCCTCCATCTTCTGGGACTGCTGCAGCTGTTCTTCGAACTTCTTCTGCGCCGTGATATTTCGCCCGATGGCGGACGCTCCGACAATCTTTCCTTCCGTGTCATAGATCGGCGAGACCGAAATGGAAACATTCAAACGCCGCCCGTCTTTCGTCAGGCGAATCGATTCAAAATACTCAACTCGTTGTCCATGCCGAATTTTGTCGAGAATGCCGGGAATCTCATCGGGCCGGTCTGGAGGACACAAAGTCGAGATGTTCCTCCCGATCATTTCCAGGGCGCTATAGCCATACATCTGCTCCGCACCTTTGTTCCAGTGCGTAATGATACCGTCGAGATTCTTACCGATAATGGCGTCCTGCGACGAATCCACAATCAACGCAAAGCGAGTCTGAGCGTCCCGCAGTTCACGTGCCTTCCTACGCTCCAATTCATCGTTTGTCCGTCGCAGGTCCTCTTCAATGCGCTTGCGATCACTGATGTCGCGAATCGCCGTCAGCACGATCGTCGTGCTCCCGGCTGCGACTGGACTGAGGCTGATTTCGACGGGAAATTCTGAGCCATCGCGGCGTCTGGCGCGCAGATCGAGGCCCGATCCCATGCGACGAATTTTGGGGCGCGCATGAAATTCTTCCCGATGCCGGTGATGATCGCCTCTTTGCCGCTCGGGGACAAGAATCTCGATGCTCTGCCCGATTAACTCATCGCGAGTGTAGCCAAACATCGCCTCAGTCTGCGCATTCGCCTGAATGATGAAGCCCTGCTGGTTGACCGCAACCAGCGCGTCAGGAATGGCTTCCAGGATGGCAGACGACAACAGCGTCTCGACAAGGTTGTTGAGATTGGACTGCATCCTGTTGAATGGGCCCCGGTAAATATACTCGAAAAATACGGAAAACGGAGAGCGAGATCAGCATGGATTCCCAAAATGGGAATTTCGAGCGAACCTGCAAGCAGCGAAGGATTAGCCTTTTGGCATGTGAGTAAAGCCACGGGTAAACAGAACAAAGAGCAACATCTGGGTACCGTTATAGCCGACGTGAACGAGAAAACTCGCTCCCACGGATTTAGTAACGGCCCGAACGATTCCACACACGATACCAACGATGAAAATGACAAGAAAGGCCGCCCAAGCATCGCCGTATTGCGGCATATGCATGAGAGCAAATGGCAAGGCCGTGAGAAAGATTCCAGAAGCCGCTCCCCAACGTCGGGCCAACACGGGATAAAAAAAACCGTGGAAAAACAGTTCTTCCACGAATGGTCCCAAAGTAATCGCATAAATCGCGATGAGGTAGGCATCGCGAGGCCGACTGAAGAGCTTGTCAAATGGCGTATCTTTCGGCATCGGCAAAAAGTTGCTAAGAACGTCCAAGACAAAAAGCATGACTACTCCGAGTCCGATCCATCTCCATATTCCAGCAAACCAATTCCACTTCACTGCCTGCAAGAAACGCACGCGGTATTTACCCTCAATCCACAGGAAAAGAAGAACCGAAATTGCGACTTCGACAACCAACGTAGAAATCAATGCCAAAAGAGGGCGCTGCGCAAGTTCGATCAGGGAGAGGCGCGGGTAGAGAAAGAAGTGCGCACCGAACAAGATCGCAAACTGCGAAACAAGCCACGTGACGATCGATAGCCCGATGACGACTAGTACATCCCAACCATTCCACGCTGGATTTTCGACGGGAACGGGGGCAGCAGGAACCACGGGTGGGGTTAACTCGTCAAAAGACGAAACCACCGGAGGATCTGGTATGCCGGCGGCGGTGTTATGCTCCGCAGACGGGTCCGGATTCCAATGCGAGTTATCAGAAGATGACAAAGGGCTTCCTTAACTGACTACTGGGACTTGAGCACCGGGAACTGCTCGGCTGAAATAGTCCGCCAAAGCCTGCCCGGTATACGACCGTCTTACTCGGGCAACTTGTTCGGGAGTTCCCTGAGCCACGAGCCGCCCACCGTCTTCCCCGCCCTCGGGGCCCAAATCGATGATCCAATCCGCGTTGCGAATCACATCGAGGTTGTGCTCGATGATAATGATCGAGTTCCCCAGATCCGTCAGGCGATGCAATACATCGAGCAACTTCCGCACATCGTCGAAGTGTAGCCCGGTCGTCGGCTCATCGAGAAGGTACAGCGTCTTTCCGGTCTGCCGCTTGCTCAATTCGCGCGCCAGTTTAATGCGCTGCGCTTCTCCGCCGGAAAGGGTCACCGCAGACTGCCCTAGATGAATGTATCCCAAGCCGACGTCAACCAACGTCTGCAGCTTCTGTTTCACCTGAGGAATATTTTCGAGGATCGGGAGCGCGTCGGAAACCGGCATCTCCAGAAGATCGGCAATCGAGTTCCCGTTATACTTCACCGCCAGCGTCTCGTGATTGTAGCGACGGCCGCCGCAGACTTCACAGAGCACGTAGACATCCGGCAGAAAATTCATCTCGATGCGCCGCTGGCCTTCGCCCTGGCAGGCCTCGCATCGTCCGCCGGAAACGTTGAACGAGAAGCGTCCTGCCTTGTATCCGCGTTCGCGCGACTCAGGCAGCATCGCGTACAAATCGCGAATGGCTGTGAAAACACCCGTATAGGTTGCAGGATTTGATCGCGGCGTCCGTCCAATCGGGGACTGATCGATGCGAATGACTTTATCGATGTTCTCCGCACCGGAAATCGCCTTGTGCTCGCCAGCCTTTTCCCGTGAGCGGTAGAGCTGCCGGGCCAACGCACGATAGAGAATGTCATTCACTAACGTGGACTTCCCCGACCCGGAGACGCCCGTCACAACGGTCATCACGCCAAGCGGGAAGGCCACATCAAGATTCTTGAGATTGTTTTCCTTCGCGCCAAGGATCGTCAGCGCTGCGCCATTTTTCTGCCGCCGCTCCGGCCGCATCTCAATCTGCGTCCGCCCGGAAATGTAAGCGCCCGTCAGCGAATTCGGCTCCCGCATGATTTCATCCGGCGTGCCGTTCGCGACGAGACTGCCGCCGTGCCGCCCTGCCCCGGGCCCTAGATCAACCACGTAATCTGCCCGTCGGATCGTTTCTTCATCGTGCTCGACAACGAGCACCGTGTTGCCCAAGTCGCGGAGATTCTCCAGCGCACTCAGGAGCCTTCCGTTGTCGCGGTGATGCAAACCGATCGACGGCTCGTCGAGCACGTACAAGACGCCACGCAATTTCGATCCAATCTGAGTCGCTAACCGGATGCGTTGCCCTTCTCCGCCCGACAGTGTTGCCGCCGACCGGGCCAACGAGATGTAGCCCAACCCAACCGCATTCAGGAACTGCAACCGCTCGACCACTTCATGCATAACGCGCCCGGCGATTACAGCCTCGCGTCCCGCCAGTTTGATCCCTTGCGCTACTTCCAAAGCCTTAGACACCGGCATTGCGGTGAAGTCGGCGATCGACATCTCGTTGACCTTGACAGCGAGACTCTCGGGCCGCAATCGTTTGCCGTGGCACGCCGGACAGTCCGTCGCCGACATATGATCCATCAGCCAGTCGCGATACCCTTCCGACGTCGATTCCTCAAGATTCTGTTTCAGATATCCGAAGATGCCGTGAAAACCGGTCTTCCCGCCGCGTCCCTGCTCGCCGTTCAGCAAAAAATCCTGTATCTTCTCGGGCAGTTTTTCAAATGGAGTGTTGAGGTCGATCTTGTAGGTCGACGACACCACCTGCAGTTGATGAATCAAATTTTGTGACGCCGATCCCGGCCCCAGCCCACCATCGAGCAGCGGCTTAGACCAATCACTGATGACCTTCGCCGGATCGAAGTCGTATTTGCTCCCGAGCCCGTGACACTCCGGACACGCTCCATACAAGCTGTTAAATGAAAAAGAGCGCGGCTCCAGTTGCGGTACGTTAATCCCGCAATCCGGACAAGCCAGCCGCTCGGAATACAAAGTCTCTCCTCCGCCGACGACCGCTACTTGCACGAGTCCGCCCGCCAGTTTCATCGCCAGTTCGACCGACTTCTCCAGCCGATGTTCAATTCCGGGCTTCACCAGCAAACGATCCACGACAACTTCGATCGTGTGATTCTTTCGCTTGTCTAGATTGATCACGGAGTCATCGTCAAGGCTCACTAGTTCGCCATCAATGCGCGCCCGTGTGTAGCCATGCTTGACGAGCGTTTCCATTTCCTTTTTGAACTCGCCCTTGCGCCCACGGACAATCGGCGCCAGCACCATGACCCGGTCTTCCGGAGTCAGTGCCATGACCCGCTGCACGATCTGGTCAGCCGACTGCCGACTGATCGCCCGTCCACACTTTGGGCAGTGAGGCACACCAATCGATGCGAAGAGCAGGCGAAGGTAGTCATAAATCTCGGTGATCGTTCCTACCGTCGAGCGTGGGCTACGGCTGGTGGTCTTCTGCTCGATCGATATTGATGGACTAAGTCCATCAATTCCATCAACATCCGGGCGTTCCATCTGATCCAGGAACTGCCTCGCGTAGGCCGACAAGGTTTCGACATACCGGCGCTGCCCTTCGGCATAAATCGTGTCGAACGCGAGCGACGATTTTCCCGAACCGCTCAGTCCGGTCACCACGGTGAGCGTATTGCGCGGGATCTCCACGCTGATGTTTTTGAGGTTGTGCTGCCGGGCGCCCCGGACAGAAATCTTGGTAATCGCCATTATCTGTCCAGGGTGATGTCCCTTCCGTAATGTCGACAGGTAACCAGAATTGTCCGAAAGTAAGGGTACACAGCTCTACTCCGTATCTTAGTCGTCACTAGCGGAGAGCGTCAACGCAGGTAGATTGAAGACGCGCCCCGTCGATCGGCGGAAGTAGCCAGCTCAGCAAGACATAAAAATAGAAGGGTTTAGACCGTGATTTCGCTTCTTATGCCTGTCGTCCTCTGCTTGACCGTAGTCGCTTCCGTCGGCCTCGGAGTTCTCGCCGCTTATATCGCAGTCTTCGGCATCCTGAGCACCTTCGGGCAGCCCGCGCGACCCGAGCCAGTCCCGGCCCGCCCGCGCCTGGTTCTGGTGCCGACGCAGAACCACGCCAGCGGCGATTAAAGTCGCGCCGGCGTTCGCCACGTCACGTTTACACCCCTCAGCTCTGTGTTCCAACTTCCGAACGGAAGACAATTACCTTCAGTCCAACGATGTAGAACGAGCTAGAATGCCTTTTGGGTCCCTTCCGCTTCCCCTCCTGATTTCTACCTTCCTGGAGGTGTGCTGTGCCTACTTCGCTGTTCGCTCTAGACTTTCAATCCATCCTTGACCAGGCGGTCAATCCACCCAACATGGCCTCCGCTCCGTTTCCTTCCCCCGAAGACTGGCGAGACCGATGGATCTATTTCCTGATGCTCGATCGCTTTAACAATCCCTCTGCGGCTCCCGCCCACAACCCGTTCGACGATCCCAACTTCTCCGGATTTCAAGGCGGAAAATTCTCAGGCGTGCAACAACAGCTTGCGTATATCAAGCAACTTGGGGCCGGAGCGATCTGGCTCAGCCCGGTGCTCAAGAATTTTCAATTCGATCCCAACACCTATCATGGATACGGCATTCATAACTTCATTGGAGCGGAACCGCGGTTCGCCGACAATCCCGCCGTGGCCGACAACGAACTCCGCGCGCTGATCGATGCAGCCCACCAAGAAGACCTGCTCGTTATTTTTGACATCGTGCTGAATCACACCGGGAACGCGTTCGCGTATCAATGCGATGCGAGCGATTCAATCTGCATCAGTAGTCAGGGTGCGCAGGCCAGCTTTCATTCTTCGCCGCAACCGGTTGAGTGGCGTGATGCGACAGGCACGGCACGACCGGATTTACCCGATGTCGCCACTATTCCGAACCCGTCACTCGATGCCGTCGTGTGGCCGTCCGAACTGCAGCAAAACAAGTTCTTCCGGAGGCAAGGCTTACCCGATCCCAATGGCGATGACACCATCGGCGATTTCAGCATTCTGAAGCAGATGATGACGGACGATCCCGACGTGCAGCGCTTCCTGATCCGCGCGTACCAGTACGTCATTGCCCGCTTCGATATCGACGGCTACCGCATCGACACACTCCGTTATCTCAAGGGTGACCTGGCACGACTTTTCGGTAACTCCATGCGCGAATTTGCATTGAGTATCGGCAAGAAGAATTTCTTCACCTTCGGCGAAGTTTTGGATGCCAACTCTGAGCAGGACATCGCAAAATTCATCGGACGAAACACAAGCGACCAGAGCGAGATGGTTGGAGTCGATGCAGCTCTCGATTACCCGCTGTTCAACACTCTCAAGCCCGTCGTGAAAGGATTCTCGTCACCGAGCGCCGTCGTCGGCATGTACCAGAACCGAAAAAATGTGGAAGCCAATATTCTGAGCTCTCACGGCGACGCGACGCGCTTCTTCGTTACGTTTCTCGACAATCACGACATGAAGGAACGCATTCGCTACGTGGATCCCACGAACCCGACGAAGTTCGATGATCAAGTGACATTGGGGCTCGCGTGCCTGTATTCCCTCCCGGGTATTCCCTGCCTCTACTACGGCACCGAGCAGGGGTTGCATGGTGCAGGGAGTGATCCCGCAGTCCGCGAGGCGCTCTGGGGCGGTCCGGGCTTCAATGAGGAAGACACCTTTTATCAACACATCCGACAAATCGCTGTTGTGCGCGCGCAACAGTCCGCACTACGATATGGACGTTTCTATTTTCGTCCTCTCTCCGGCGATGGTGTGACCTTCGGAGTTTCAGGATTTCCGCAAGGCGTTGTCGCCTTCTCGCGCATTCTGAACGATCAGGAAGTTGTAGTAGCCGCCAATACGAATCTGACGCAATCGCAGCAAGTCGACGTAATCCTGGAGATCATGCTGAGTGCAAACGGCGATGCGTTTGAAGTGTTGTACAGCAATCAGACCGGGTTCCAAGCTCCGCAACCGGTCCGCGTGATCCCGCAAGGGACGGTTACGGTACACGAAGTGGATGGCTCCATCGGAACCGGCCCGCTCCACGTAATCAAAGTGAATTTGCAGCCAATGGAGGTGCAAATTCTGCGCCGCTCGAGCACCCAATAAGCTCCAAAGCCGATCCGTCATTCTCAGCGAATATTGTTCGCAGCGCGACAAGCGCAGAGAACAAACGCGTTCGAAGGACCCCTATCCTCAAGCCAAAATCGCACCAACTCCTGGATGCTCCCTAAGTGTCCTGAGAGGTTGAAATCTCGAAGAATTTCTCCCTATCGTCTTTCGCTGGCCACGGCCAGCAAATACCACGACGAATGGGGTAGCCACTGCTCTCCCCACCGCCAGTCGTTGTCAGCGCCAGTTTCGCGATACGGCAACAGAAAGTCGATGTCGTTCTCATCTTTGAAACCGCCGGTGATGCCGTTCGAGATCCCTCCCGGCGCGTTGGTGAATTCCCACGAATCGAAATACATGTATGGCGGATTGTTGCGGCCAACACCATTCAGCATGCAGGAGTCGAATGGATTCAGCCCGAGAATCCAGTTGAGCTGATTCGTTGCAAAAACTTCGAGCGTAGCGCGGAACTTCCCATCGCCGGGAAGAACTCGTGCGGCCAACCTCGCCGCAGCCGCCACCGATGCGAGACGTGCATTCTCTCCCTGCCACCACGGAGCCGCATCGCTGTTGTGCGGAAAGAAAAAAGTTGTCCGCCGTGCCCCGGTCTTATCCTGTATATATTCACGGCTGTAGCCGAACGGATTGTTCACCTCACTGGTAATCCCCATTTCGAATTCCAGCGATTTCTTCACGGTGTCCAAAACTTGCTGCTTGACCGCCGAATCGGCGATTTCCGCGTAGTAAAGCAAGCTGACAACCGGGAGTCCACCATCCGAGGCATGAAAGAACGGTCGTGTTCCGTCGTCGGCACGCCAATAGTTGTTGTAGCCACCCGAACTGATCTGCCGCGCCATCAAGCTCTTCGCTCGCCGATCCGCTGCAGCCTTGTACTTCTCTTGCTTCGTCACACGATAGAGCTCTGTCGCCCCAGCCAGTGCGCAGTAGTCGTCGACAATGTTCACTTTGCCATCATTGGTGAGCTTGAGATTGTTCTGTTCCAGGTAATCGAAGGCATCTTCCGCTGCTTTCAGGTAGTTTGCGCTTGTAAACTCTCCCGAGATCGGATAGCTGCTGGCCATCGCCAGGG
>Ga0335080_10008363_pt1 | contig 10787 bp, 5 predicted proteins | sample Lox_Sample_34_FD_206720 | JGI IMG/M metagenome (GOLD analysis project Ga0335080, IMG submission 206720) | Soil microbial communities from Loxahatchee National Wildlife Refuge, Florida, United States - Lox_Sample_3.4 | ecosystem: Environmental > Terrestrial > Soil > Wetlands | place: USA: Florida...
GTCGTACCAGTCACCTCCGACGTTGGCGCCCTGGGTGGCGGGCAGGTAGCGCACCGCCAGGTCCAGTCCCCGGATCCGCGGCAGGGTGCCGGGCAGGATGGAGCGCTGCAGCGTCTCGGCGATGGCGTGCTCGCGGGCGAAGGTGTCGGCGTTGGCCAGGCCGACGGCCAGGCGGCGGGCGATCTCCTCCACCACCTCGACGTCGGAGTCGGCGAAGCGCGGGCGGACATGACCGCGGTACATGACCATGACGCCCAGGGTCCGCTGGCCGACCAGCAACGGGGTGGCCAGGGCGCTGCGCGGGTGCGCGCTGGCCACGATCTCGGTCGCGTCCGGGTCAACGGTGGCCCACGAGGGCAGCTCGGCGGCGACGTCGCGGACGAGCTGGGTGGTGCCCGTGGTGTAGGCCCGCTGCGACATCAGCGGGCCCGCTGTGGGCACAGGATGCTCCCGCAGCGCCGCGAGCTTCCTGGTCCGGGCGGGGTCCGCGTGAGTGAGCGCGCTGACGCGCAGCTTCCCGTCGGGTGCGGGCAGGAACACCAGGCAGCAGTCGGCCAGGCTGGGCACCACCAGCTGGGTAACCTGGTCGAGCAGTTCGTCCGGGTCATGGGTGGCGGCGACCAGCGCCCCGGCATGCATCAGGAACGTGAGGCGTTCCCCGGCGCTGCGGGCCTCGGCGAGGGCGGCGCGCTCGCGGGCCAGGAGTTCGGCGCGTTCCCGCTCGGCGTGCTGCCGTGCGGTCAGGTCGACCACGAAGGTCACCCAGCGCAGCGGGTTCCAGTCGATCACCGCTCCCCCGACCAGAACCGGTACCCGGTGCCCCGCCCGGTGCACGTACTCCTTGTCATAGGGCTGGAAGGCGCCGGTCCGGCGCATCTGCTCCAGCGCCCGGCGGTCGCGGCCGGCCCACTGCGACGCGGTGATCGACTGGTAGGAGATCCGCCCGGCCGCCATGTCCTCATGGGTGTAGCCGATCATGTCCAGGAACGCGTCATTGGCCTCGTAGGCCCCCTGCTCGGTGGAGGACACCACGCCGAGCACGTTCGCCTCCCGCAGCCGGCCCAGCAGGCTGGTGCTCTCCCGCAGCGCCGCCTCCACCTTCCGCTGCTCGGTCACGTCGGTGAACATCACGTAGGCCCGCTGCGGCCGTCCCTGGTCGTCCCGCGCGTCGGGGATCGCGGTGGCCAGCACCCAGCGACGCTCACCCGTCTGGCCGTGCGGCAGTCCCATCAGCACGTCGGAGACCACCTGACCGGTGCTCAGCGCCCGGCGTACCGGAAGCTCCTCCGGCCGGAACTGGGTCCCGTCCTGGTGTACCGACCGCAGGACCGTGGTCAGGGGCCAGCCGGTCATCTCGGATTCGGGCAGGCCGAGGATCCGCACCGCCGCCGGGTTGGCCCCCAGGACGGACCCGTCGGCGGCGTAGTGGACGACACCCGGCGGCATGGTCTCGAACAGCGTCCGGTGGCGCTCATCGGCCGCGGCCAGCCGGCCGGCCACCTCCTCCAGCTCACGCCGGTCGCGGACGTGCGCGGTCACATCGGCGGCGTACAGCAAGATCCCCGCGACACCGCCTCCGGCGTCACGAACCGGCTGGTAGGCGTAATCGACGAAGCGCTGTTCGGCCCGTCCGTGGCGGTGGATCAGCAGCTCCGCCTTACTGCCCCGGACGGGCTCCGCGGCTACCGTGAGCGGGCCGGTTTCCATGATCCAGGCGGGTATCTGCGCCGCGTCCGGCCCGGCCAGCTCCGGCAGGGCCTCGGCCAGCGGCCTGCCGAGCAGTTCCCGGTCGCCGGCCAGCTCGCGGCAGGCGTCGTTGGCGAAGTCGATAACCAGGTCCGGCCCGGACAGGTAGGCCACGGCGGCAGGGAGCCTCGCGACAAGCTCCTGCATCAAAAGGAGTCCGTAGGGCGAGGCGTCACGACGCGGCACCGGAACCGAGATCTCTGCACCCCCCACGAGCGCTGTTCATCCCGTCGCGAACCAGTCCGTCAGCACAACAGCTGGCCGCGAAATCGTAAACGTATCACAAGTCCAAGCTCGGCGGATGCATATCCGCCGAATCAGCCGGGCGGGAAACCGGACCCGGGGCGGAGAAGTACGCCCGTTCGGCAGAAAAGATGGCTGGCCGGGTCCGGACGGTCAGCGTCCCCGGCGGCCCCGGGCCGGACGCGGTCAGGCGGAGCGCGCGTAGCGGGCGGGGCACAGCGGCACGAACACGGCGAGAAGCAGCGCCGTCCAGGCCAGGGAGGCGAGCCGCGGCTTCGGCCAGCCAGGGCTTCGGTGAGCCGCGGCTTCGGTGAGCCGCGGCTGTCGCAAAATTCAATCAATTTCGCTAACCGGATCACCGGGACGGGCGGGCGGTCACCATAATGCACGTGCACGTGACATGACAGCTGGGGGGACCAGTGGCAGACGATTCGCCGGATCCGGACCGCATCGCGACGCAGCAGGACTTCGGCCGGGAGCTGACCGCGCTCAGGAAGCGCGCGGGGCTGACCGTGCGGCAGGTGGCGCGGGCCGCCGCGCTGCCCGTCAGCACGGCGGGCGACTACTTCGCCGGGCGGCACCTGCCGCCGGACGGCCGGCCGGAGCAGCTGTTCGGGCTCCTGAGAGCGTGCGGCGAGACCGATCCCGCCGTGCTGGCGCGGTGGATGAGCGCCCTGCAGCGGGCCAAGCGGCCGCCGGGCAGGCGGCCCGGCGGCGCCGACGCTCCCTACCGCGGGCTGGCCCGGTTCGAGCCGGAGGACTCGCGGTGGTTCTTCGGCCGCGAGGACGTCACGGACCTGCTCGCGGCCCTAGCGGACGAGGACAAGCCGCTGCCGCTGGTCCTGGTCGGACCGTCGGGGGCGGGCAAGTCCTCACTGCTGCGGGCGGGGCTCATGCCCCGGCTGACCGGCCCGGCCGGCCTGGTGGAGCCGGGCGACGCGCCGCTCGCCGCGCTCAAGGCCCGGCTCGCGGAGCTCCCGACCGCGGACGGCACCGCGCCCGGAAGCGCCGCGGCGGGCGACAGCGCGGCCGGCGACAGCACGGCGGGTGACAGCACGGCGGGCGATAGCGCGGCCGGCGACAGCACGGCCGGTGACAGCACGGCCGGTGCCGCGAGACCGGCGATCATCGTGGACCAGCTCGAGGCGGTCTTCACCCAGTGCCAGGACGAGGCCGAGCGGCGCGAGTTCGTGACCGAGATCTGCGAGCTGGCCAAGACCGCCCTGGTGATCCTGGCGCTGCGCGCCGACTTCTACGAGCACGCCCTGCGCTATCCCGGCCTGGCCGCCGCGCTGCAGGCCAGGCAGGTGGTCCTCGGGCCGATGACCGTGGAGCAGGTGCGCCGCGCCATCACCGAACCGGCCCGGCTGGCCCGCCTCGACGTGGAAGAAGGCCTGGTCGGGCTGCTGCTGCGGGACCTGGCCCCACCGGAGGCGGCCCCGTCTGAGGAAGCAGGGACGCAGGACGCCTACGAGCCGGGCGCGCTGCCGCTGCTGTCTCATGCCCTGCTCGCCACCTGGGAGCACAGCCGCGGCGGCGCGATCACCGTCGCCGACTACCTGGCCAGCGGCGGGATCAGGGACGCGCTCACCCGGACCGCCGAAGCCGCCTACGGCAGCCTCTCCGCCGAGGAGCAGCACATGGCCCGCCGCCTGTTCCTCCGGCTCGTCCACGTCGCGGACGACGCCCCGGCCACCCGCGCCACGGTCAGGCTCAGCGAACTGGAGGCCTGGGGCGGCGAAACCGGCCCCGTGCTCGGCCGGTTCGTCGCCGAACGGCTGATCACCGTGGACGCGGACACCGCGCAGATCACCCACGACGCCCTGCTGGCCGCCTGGCCCCGGCTGCGGTCCTGGATCGACGCCGGCCGGGAGAACCTGCTGACCCGCAGGCGCGTCGCCGAGGGAGCCCGGGCGTGGCAGGACGCCGGGCGGGAAAGCGCCGCCCTGTGGCGCGGCAGCCAGCTCGCGGCGGCCCGGGACTGGGCGGCCGACGAAGACAGCAGCGCCTCGCCCGGCACGCTGGCCAGCGAGTTCATCGCCGCGTCGATCGCGGCTGAGCAGGCGCACGAGCACGCGGAGCGCCGCCGCACCCGCAGGCTCCAGCGTCTGGTCGCCGCGCTGGCGGCCCTGGTGGTCGCGGTGGGCGCGCTGGCCGGGTTCGCGTTCCAGCAGCGCCACGAGGCCACCACCGCACGCGACGACGCCAACTCCCGCGAGATGGCCGTCGAGGCCGGCCAGGTCCGCGGCCAGGACGCGCCGCTGGCCGCTCAGCTCAGCGTCGCCGCCTACGACACCGCGCACACCCCCCAGGCCGCCGCGAGCCTGCTGGAATCGACCGGCTCCCCGTCCGCCGCCCGGCTGATGGACTCGGCCGGCGTGGTCCAGTCGATCAGCCTCAACCCGGACCGGACGCTGCTCGCGGCCGCCGCCGCGGACGGGACCTTGCGGCTGTGGGACGTGGCCTCGGCCGGGCACCCGGTGCCCGTCGGCGCTCCGCTGGAGGAAGCCAGCGACAGCCCGCTGTACGCCACCGCGTTCAGCCCCGACGGGAAGATCCTGGCCGCGGCCGGGGCCGGCCGGACCGTCGAGCTGTGGGACGTCAGCCGGCCCGGCCACCCGGTCCGGCTCAGCCGCCTGACCGGCCCGGCCAACACCATCTACTCGGTCGCGTTCAGCCCGGACGGCAAGACGCTGGCGGCGGGCAGCGCGGACAAGACGGTGCGGCTGTGGAACGTGGCCGATCCGGCCTCGCCCAAGCCGCTGGGCGGGCCGCTGACCGGCCCGGGGAGCCTGGTGGCGGGGGTGGCGTTCAGCCCGGAGGGCAACCTGCTCGCCGCGGCCAGCCAGGACCACAAGCTCTGGCTCTGGCGGGTCAGTGGCGGCAAGGCCACCCCGGATGGCACCCTCACCGGGGCGGTGAACTGGGTGAACGCGGTGGCGTTCAGCCCGGACGGCACGGCCGTCGCGGCGGGGACCGCCGACGCCAGCGTGCTGGTCTGGAACGTGGCCACCCGCTCGCTGACGGCGACGCTGCCGCATCCGCAGCCGGTCACCTCGCTGGCCTGGGACGGCACCGGACAGCTGGCCGCAGGCGACGCGGACGGGACCGTGTCGCTGTGGGCGCTGCCCACGCCCGTCCTGCTCACCGGCAACGCCCCCAGCGGCGTGGCGTACAGCCCCGACGGCAAGACGCTGGCGGCCGGCGGGCTGAACGTCCAGCTCTGGGACGCCGCCCGCCGGACGCTCCTCGCGACGCGCCCGCTGCCCGCTGGCACGATCACCAACGCCATCACGTACTCCCCCGGCGGGAACCTGATCGCGATCGCCCGCAGCGACGGCACGGCCGCTCTGCTGGACGCCCGGACCCTGGCCCCGGTCGGCAACCCGTTCCGCGTGACGGCCACGGGCAACGCCGAGTCCGTGGCGTTCAGCCCGGACGGCAAGGTCCTGGCCACCGGCGCTGACGACGGGACCCTTCGGCTCTGGTCGCTGGCCGACCCGGCCCGGCCGCGGCAGCTGGCGTCGGCGCATGATTCGGGCACCTACGTGTACACGGTCGTGTTCGCGCCGGACGGCCGGACGATCGCCGTGGCCAGCACCGACAACCTCACCCGGCTGTGGGACGTCGCCGACCCCGCCCGCCCGCTCCCGCTCGGCAAGCCCCTGACCGGGCCGGCTAGCTACGCCATCGGGCTGGCGTTCAGCCCCGGGTCCGGGCTGCTCGCCGTGGGCAGCGCGGACAAGACGGTGCGGCTGTGGAACGTGCGCGACCCCGCGCACCCGGTCCTGGTGGGGGCGCCGCTGACCGGGCCCACCAGCTACGTCTGGGCCGTGGCGTTCAGTCCCGACGGCCGCACGCTCGCGGCCGGGGTCACCGACGGCACCGTCTGGCTGTGGAATCTCGCCGCCCCGGCCCGGCCGGCCCTGATCGCCACCCTCACCGGGCCGGCCGGGCACGTGTACTCCGTCGCGTACTCTCCCTCCGGCCGGGTGCTGGCCGCCGCGAGCAACGACGGCACCGTGCACCTGTGGGACACCAGCCCGGCGGCGGCCAAGGCGGCCGTCTGCGCCGACGCGGGCCAGCAGCTCACCCGGCAGGAGTGGGCGACCTACATTCCCGGCGTGACCTACCACGCCCCCTGCTGACCAGGGCCGCTCCGCGGGGCTGGCCAGGGCCGGCAGGGGATACTAAACCCTCCGCGGGGGCCCGATCCTCCGCACTGATTCCGCCTGTCTCGTAACCTCTGCGGCCGGTGAGGTCACTGAGACCCGTGAGGCACCCAGCCCAGCCGCCATCGTCCGCGGCCATCCAGCGAGAGTGGCTCTCTAGCCGATAGAGGCGTCTTTGATAAATCCCATACCCGTCCTGCCAGTTCAGCGCGCCGTCTTGTGATCGAGGCCGTGTACCCGCTCTGACGCCAGGGCCTTAGCAGGCCGGCGCTTGGCCGCGCCTACGGCGGCTCCCAGTTCGTCTCCCATGTGATGGTATCGAGCCAACCTATGTAGACGCCTGGTCTCTATCTATGTAGAGTTGTCCGCGTGGTGCCGCGTCCCGGCACCGAACGGACGCGGTGGGGGTGATCCCATGGCCAAGCTGAGCCAGGTGATGGCCGCGGCCAGGCGGGGCGCGGCCTGGCTGCTGCCCGCCGGGCGGCGGGGCTGGGTCGCGGCGGTCTGGGCCGAGGCGCATGAGGTGCCGCCGGGGCTGATGCGGCTGGCCTGGCGGGCCGGCGGGATCTGGGTGCTCGCGCGGGAGGCGCTGCTGCCGCGCCGGCTCGCCCGCGCGGCGCTGTTCGCCGTGGCCGCATCCTTCGCGGCGTGGGCGGCCTGGCCGCGGCCGGGGGTCGGCCACGTCGCGGATAGCCGGTTCAACGCGATCGCCCCGGTACTGCTGGTAGGCGTGCTGCCGCTGTTGTCCCGGCGGTTTTTCGGGCCGGCTAGTCCCAGCCGGGCCGGCCGGTCCCTGCGCGTCTTCTGCTGCGGGGCGGTCCTGGCCTTGCTACCGGCCAACGCCTTCTTCCTGGTGTTCAGCACCCTGACACCGGCGCAGCCTGCTTTCCGGCGCATCTTCTGCCCTAGCCACTGCACCGGAGCGCCCGGCACGTCGACCGGGGGTCCGACCTGGGAGGGCGAGATCCTGGTCATGCTGATGATCATCGGATACGTGGGCGTCAGCTTGTTCCTCACCTCGCGGCGCTCCCAGGTCACCCGGAGCACGCTGGCCATCGGCGCCGGCACGGGCCTGCTGTTCGGCGTGATCATGTTCGCGGTGGACCCCCTCGGGATCGGCAAGTGGGCCACCAATCCGTGGCTGCCGGGATCTGACGCCGACCCGCTGGTGGCGCTGGCGTGGATCATGTTGATCGGCGGGCCGGCCGCGGCCGCCGTGCTGGCCGCGCGGCGGTGCCGCGGACCCGACGGCGCGCGGCCACCGTACAACGTCAGGATCGGCCAGGGCATCGCCGCCGGGGTGCTGGCCAACGGGACTGCCGCGCTGTTCGTCTCCGCTCTTGGCACCGGCACGACCCTGCTGACATTCAAGTCCCCATGGCTGCTGCACTTGGTCAGCCACGGTCAGCACATGACTGCGGTCGCCACGTACCGCTATGAGTTCAATGCCGTCAACGGCGCGGCCGGGTACGCGCTCATGCTGATGTCCTTCCCGGTCATCGGGCTGATCATGAGCTCCCTGGCCGCGGCCATCGCCAATCCCGCACCCTCTCAGTCCAGTAGTCCGCCAGGTAACGGCGGCGGCCCGCCCCGTCCCGAGCCCGAGCCGCCCGGCGGCGGGCGGGTGGAAGCGGACAGCGTCCCTGCCCTCGCGTTATCCAGCGGCGCTGCCAGGTCACCCGGAGCGCGCTGGTTATCGGCACCGGCACGGGCTTGCTGTTCGACGTGGTGATGTGAGCGATGGCACCGCTCGGGCTCGATAATGGCGCCACCGATCCGTGGCTGCCGGGATCGCAGGTCGATCCGCTGGTGGCGCTGGCCTGGATCCTGCTATTCGGCGGGCCGGCTGTGGCGCCGTGACGGCCGTGTGGCGGGGCGACGTCAGATTCGGCCAGGGCATCGCCGCCGGGATGCTGGCGAACGGGACTGCCACGCTGTTCGCCTCCGTTCTTGGCACCGGCACCCCCGGTAACCAGTGAATTTCGCTCTGACACGGAAACTGGGTCCTGGTGGGCGCGCGGTAGCGAACCCTGGCCTGGCTGGTCACGACACGCCGACTGGCTTGCCTGGTTTGGGTGGTCGTCCTGGTCATGATCTGGCCTGCGGTCGTTCTGTCCCTCGTCCCGGCCGCAGGATCGGGTATGTCATGTGCGTGCAGCCTGTCGCCTGGCCGGAGCCGGATCCGCAGATCGCGGCGGCGATCGCGGCCAGGTACCCGGGTAAGCGCCCGCGGCCGCTGGCGGTGCAGGTCCGGGACCGGCTGGGCCGGTGGCTGCGGGATGAGGAGTTCGCGGCCGCGTTCGGGATCCGGGGCCGTCCGGGCTGGTCTCCGTCGCGGCTGGCGCTGGTGACCGTGCTGCAGCGGGCGGAGAAACTGACCGGCCGGCAGGCGGCCGAGGCGGTGCGGACCCGGATCGACTGGCAGTACCTGCTGGGGCTGCTCTTCGACGACCCGGGCTTTGATCACACGGTGCTGGCCGGGTTCCGCGGCCGGGTGGCCGAGGCGGGGCTGGAGCAGGTGGCGCTGGACGTGCTGCTAGCGAAGCTGGCGGCCGAGGGCCTGGTCAAGGCGGGCGGCAAGCAGCGCACCGGCTCCACGCACGTGATCGCGGCGGTGGCGGCGCTGAACCGGCTGGAGCTGGCCGGCGAGAGCGTGCGGGCGGCGGCAGAGGCGCTGGCGGCCGCGCACCCGGCCTGGCTGGAGCAGCGGGTCTGCGTGGCGGACTGGACCCGCCGCTACGGCACCCGATGACCTCCTGGCGGCCCCCGCAATCTGAGGCCAGGCGCGAGGAACTGGCCATCGCCTGCGCCCGCGACGGGTATGCGCTGCTGGAGGCGGTCTATGACCCCTCCTCGCCACCGTGGCTGCGCGAGCTGCCGGCAGCAGGCGTGCCGCGCCGGGTGCTGGTGCAGAACTGCACCCGGACCATCACCGGCGGGCGGGAGGTGATCAAGCGGCGGGAGAAGGAGTCTGAGGGCGACGCTCTCCCGCCCGGCCATGCCCGGATCGCCTCCCCGTATGACACCGATGCCCGGTGGGGCGTCAAGCGGGAGGAGTTCTGGCTGGGCTGCAAGCTGCACGTCACCGAGACCTGCGACGATCCCCCGCCCTGCACTTGCGGCCTGGCCGGCGCGGCAGGCCAGGCTGCCGCGGGCAGCGCCGGGGAGGGCGCGCAGGACCGAGGGCATGACAAGGGCTGCGCGCACCAGGTGTTCCCGAACCTGATCACGCACGTGGCCACGACCGACGCCACCGTGACCGGCAACCAGATGACCACCGCTATCTGCGAGGACCTGGCCAGGAACAACCTGGCTCCAGGACCGAGCTGCCTCGATTCCGGCCACCTCAGCGCCGCCGTGGTGGTCTCGGCGCCGGCGACCTGGGGCATCGCGCTGATCGGGCCGCTGCTGGCGGACACCCCCGCGCAGGCCCGCGCCGGGGCCGGCTACGCCCGCGCCGGCTTCACCGTCGACTACGACGCTCAGGCCGTTACCTGCCCGCAAGGCAAGACATCAGCGTTCTGGACGCCGTGCGCTCAGCGCGGCAAGGACGCAATCGCGGCCACCTTCTCCGCCCTCGACTGCGGACCCTGCCCCGCCCGCAGCCTGTGCACCATCAGCGGCAAGAAACGACGGCAGCTCACCGTGCTGCCCCGCGACCTGGCCGAAGCCCAGACCGCCGCCCGCGCAGCGGAAAAGACGATCCCCTTCCGGGCCGGCCACGCCCGCCGCGCCGGAGCCGAGGGCACCATGCACCAGGCCGCCAGCCACGGCGCCCGGCGCGCCCGCTACCGCGGCCTGCCCAAGACCCGCCTAGACCACGTGTACATGGCCGTCGCCCTGAACCTCCTGCGGCCGGAGGCATCCTGGACCGGCACGCCCCTTGACCGGCAGCGAACCAGCCACCTGGCACGCCTCGAACTCGGCCTCGTCGCATGACCCAGAATTAACCACCGGGATCCGCAGACACCGCAAAACACCCCAGCCCGTCACCACCCGCACCCGCCCGCGGCGGCGAAGGACCCAGTTTCTATCACCCACGGCAGAGCCACGCAGTGGCTCATGATTTCTCTACCCGGAAGAACCAGTAGGGCGTCACATTCATGGAATCCGTCGCGGGGCGGGTGAGGCTGGTGCTAGCAGGGGCGCCGAAGAAGCACGCCGGGCCGGGGAGCGCGGCGAAGCCACCGGCGGGCGTGAGGGATGACCGGCTCGGCGGCGGCCAGCGCGGTGACTGCGGCAGCCACCGCGTGCTCGGAGGCCTGTTCCACCGAGCCGGCGTAGCGGAGCAGGCCGGTCCGGCTGGTGCCGGGGACGGCCTGCACGGCGGTCACGGTCATCCGGCTGGTGGTGACCGTGTCCGTCTTGCCCACAACCACGGTATCGATGGCGCGGGCAGACTTCAAAAGCCGTCTGCTGACACTAGAGCATCAGGACCAGCATGTAGCCCATGGTGATGCCCATAGCGATCTTGCAGAGGACGGCGCAGCGCGGGGCCAGCCGCGGGCGGCCGAACCCGGCCGGGGCGCAGCCTCCCGCGGCGGCGGGCGCGGAGGCGGGGACGGGCGCGGCGGCGGGGACGGGCGCGGCGGCGGGGACGGGCGCGGCGGCGGGGACGGGCGCGGC
>Ga0335080_10008365_pt1 | contig 10785 bp, 9 predicted proteins | sample Lox_Sample_34_FD_206720 | JGI IMG/M metagenome (GOLD analysis project Ga0335080, IMG submission 206720) | Soil microbial communities from Loxahatchee National Wildlife Refuge, Florida, United States - Lox_Sample_3.4 | ecosystem: Environmental > Terrestrial > Soil > Wetlands | place: USA: Florida...
GTTACAAGGGGAAGGCGTTGCTCATCGTGAATACCGCCTCCGAGTGCGGGTACACCCCGCAGTACAAGGGTCTCGAGGAACTGTACCGAGAGTACAAGGGGCGGGGATTCGAGGTCCTTGCCTTTCCGTCCAACGACTTCGGAGGTCAGGAGCCGGGAACGGACCAGGAGATCAAGCGCTTCTGCGAGGTCCGCTACCGGACGACCTTTCCCATATTCGCCAAGATTAGAGTGAGGGGCCCGCACGCCGAGCCTCTGTACCGCTATCTGACTTCGCTCCCAGTGAACGGTGGCGAGGTCACCTGGAATTTCAACAAATTCCTGGTCGATCCGGCGGGCGACGTCGTCGCGCACCTCGATTCCGCGGTCGAGCCGACATCTACGGAGATGAAGCGGAGGCTGGAAGCGATCCTCCCGAAGGGGTAGCCGCCAGTCCACCCGGGCCGAGGTCCGCCGCGCCTCGGGCGCCGGGCGTCGGGTCTAGGCATGGTTCCTCAGCAGGAGCTCCTTGGGATGGGGGTCTAGATAGGCCTGGCCCTCGAGGTGCGGAGAGCCGAGCGTCCGCAGGTAGTGTCGGAGGAGCGTCATGGGCACGACGAGCGGCAGGAGGCCGCGACGGTAGGCGGAGATGGTCTGAACGAGCTCCTTCTTTTCGACAGGTCCGAGCCGGTCCTTGAAGTAGCGGGCCATGTGGAAGAGCACCTTGGAGTTCTTGCCCTTCGTGGCGAGGACCCGCAATGCCTTCATGTACATCTCCCCGTAGCTCGACTCGAGCTCCCAGCGCGGCAGCTTCTTGGCGAGGCCCAATAGTCGCCCGAGGGACCGGACCGAGCGTGGCTCGTGCGCCAGAAGGAGAAGCTTCTCCGCAGCGTGGAAGCGGACCAGGTCGCCCAGGGCCCATCGAGCGCTGAACAGGGCCCGGAGGCGACGGTAGGCGAAGACCCGCTCGACGAAGTTCTCGCGGAGGGCCGGGTCGTTGAGCCGGCCCTCCTCCTCGACGGGCAAGAGGGGGAACCGCCGCAAGAGCTCCCTCGCGAAGAGGCCGACGCCCTCTCGAATGCCGGCCCCGTTCTCGGAGTACACCTTCACGCCCTCCATCCCGCAGGAGGGCGAATCCTTCTTGAGGATGTAGCCCGACAGGTCCAGCTTCTCGAGATCGCGGATGCGCACCTCGGACCAGCGCCGCATCGATTCCGAGTGATCGAGGCCGCGCTTCGGGTCCACGAGCCGAATCTCGGCACCCCGCCGGACGAGCCGGATGGGCGGGCGAGGGACGGACATGCCCACCTCGACCTCGGGGCACACCGGGACGAAGGTCAGGAACGAGCTCAAGGCGCCGGTGATGAGCGGATCCTTCTTGTGGCCTCCGTCGTAACGAACCTTGTGGCCGAGAAGGCAGGAGGAGATTCCGATCCGAATCTCCTCCCTCGCGGGTTGCGGTGACATTCGCCTCCTTTCGCCCGGGAGGTGTTATCGGGCTCTTCATGGACGAAGCCTTGAGGGCGTCGTCTCTCGCCCGTGCTCGAGGGGCGTTCTTGGCACTCTGCCCGTCTCGGCCGGCCACCGAGGAGTCGTAGCGGCGCAGGTCTCGATCTGCCGTCGGTGGTTCTGCCACTCCTGCTCCTTAGAGTTCCACCCCTATCCGCCCAGGCACCGGGGTCCAACCGTCCATTCGCTCGTACCGACTAAGCTTTATCCGGACGGTTCATTCGCCGAGGCTCGGCGAGAGGGTAAGCCTCGCGGTCTTCGTGAGGCCTTCGAGCGACGGCCTCGTGAGCAAGCGGGACAATCCCGAGCGCCCGGCCTGCGCCGCCCCACAAGGGTTCAGGCCTCTTCTCTCCGATCCAGAGGTGCTAGCGTCAAGAGAGTCCCACGCTCACCCCTCTCGTGCAGGAGCACCGCATGAAGGTCTCTCGCCGTGGGTTCCTCAAGCTCACCGCTTCCGGCATGGGAGCGACGAGCCTCGCCGCCCTGGGGTTCTCGCCTGCGCGCGTCCTCGCCGAGGTCCGGACCTTCAAGCTTGCCCAGACCAGCGAGACCCGCAACACGTGCCCGTACTGCTCGGTGGGCTGCGGGGTCATCCTCCATGGGCTCGGCGACCGATCGAAGAACGCCCGCACCGAAATCATCCACGTGGAGGGCGATCCCGATCACCCGGTGAACCGCGGAACGCTCTGCCCCAAGGGCGCGAGCCTCCTCGACTTCGTCCACAGCCCCAACCGACTCCGCTATCCGGAGTATCGCGGGCCGGGCGAGAAGGAGTGGAAGCGGGTGGAGTGGGACTGGGCGCTCGATCGGATCGCCCGGCTCCTGAAGGACGACCGCGATCGCAACTTCCTCGCCCGTGCCGGCGAGGTCACGGTGAACCGCTGGACCACGGTCGCCTTCCTGGCTGCCTCCGCTTCCTCCAACGAGTCCGGCTACATCACCAACAAGATCATCCGCGCCATGGGGATGACCGCCCTGGACAACCAGGCGCGGGTTTGACACGGCCCCACGGTGGCCGGTCTGGCCCCCTCGTTCGGTCGCGGTGCGATGACCAACCACTGGGTCGACATCCGCAATGCGGACGTCGTCCTGGTCATGGGTGGAAACCCCGCCGAGGCGCACCCCTGCGGCTTCAAGTGGGTGATGGAGGCGAAGGTCAAGAACAAGGCCCGCCTCGTGGTGGTGGATCCGCGTTTCACCCGGACCGCTGCCGTGGCCGACCTGTTCGCGCAGATCCGCCCCGGGACGGACATCGCCTTTCTGGGCGGCGTCATCCGCTACCTCTTGGAGAACGACCGCATCCAGCACGAGTACGTGAAGACGTACACCAACGCCTCGTTCCTCGTGCGCCGGGACTACAGCTTCGAGGGAGGCCTCTTCAGCGGCTACGACGGCGAGAAGCGCAGCTACGACCGGAGCAGCTGGGCCTACGAGCTCGACTCGGACGGCTACGCCCGGGTCGATCCCACCCTTGAGGACCCGCGGTGCGTGTTCCAGCTCCTCAAGGCCCACTACGCCCGCTACACGCCCGAGGTGGTGTCGAGCCTCACCGGTGTCCCGAAGGAGGCGTTCCTCAAGATCTGCGAGGTCATCTCCTCCACCGCCGCACCCGGGCGCGCCATGACGAGCCTGTACGCGCTGGGGTGGACGCAGCACTCGGTTGGCTCGCAGAACATCCGCGCCATCGCCGTCATCCAGCTGCTCCTCGGGAACATCGGCATCCCCGGGGGCGGGGTGAACGCGCTCCGCGGCCACTCGAACATCCAGGGGCTCACCGACCTCGGGGTGATGAGCCACCTCCTCCCCGGCTACCTCTCCCTGCCCACCGAGAAGGAACCGGATTTCAAGACCTACCTGGCCGCCCGGACGCCCAAGCCGCTCCGGCCGGGTCAGATGAACTACTGGCAGAACACCCCGAAGTTCTTCGTATCTCTCCTCAAGGCTTGGTACGGGGCGGCGGCCACGAGGGAGAACGACTTCGCCTACGACTTCTTGCCGAAGAACGACCGGACCTACGACATCCTGGCGACCTTCGAGCTCATGCATCAGGGCAAGGTGAACGGCTACTTCTGCCAGGGCTTCAACCCGCTCGGCTCGGTGCCGGACAAGGCCAAGCTCACGGCGGCGCTGTCCAAGCTCAAGTTCCTGGTGGTGATCGACCCGCTCGCCACCGACACCTCGACCTTCTGGAAGAGCCGAGGCGAGCTACACGAGGTGGACACCGGCACCATCGCGACCGAGGTCTTCCGGCTTCCCTCCACCTGCTTCGCCGAGGAGGACGGCTCGCTCGTGAACAGCGGCCGCTGGCTGCAGTGGCACTTCAAGGCCGCCGATCCTCCTGGGGAGGCGAAAGGGGATCCGGAGATCATGGCCGAGATCTTCCTCCGGGTCCGCGCGCTGTACGAGAAGGAGGGCGGTGCCTTTCCCGAGCCCATCTTGAAGCTGCACTGGCCTTACCGGATCCCGCACGCTCCTTCTCCCGAGGAGCTGGCCCGCGAGTTCAACGGCACGGCCCTCGTGGATCTCCTCGATCCGAAGGACCCGACGAAGGTTCTGGCCCGGGAGGGCGAGCAGCTCTCCGGGTTCGGGCTCCTCCAGGCCGACGGCTCCACCGCCAGTGGCTGCTGGATCTTTGCCGGGTCCTTCACCCAGGCCGGCAATCAGATGGCGCGCCGCGACGCGGCCGACCCGAGTGGGCTGGGGAACACCCTGGGCTGGGCTTGGTCCTGGCCCGCCAACCGACGGATCCTCTACAACCGCGCCTCGGCGGATCCCTCAGGAGCGCCCTGGGACCCGCGGCGGCGGTACGTCTACTGGACCGGCAAAAGATGGGATGGCGCCGACGTTCCGGACATCCGGCCCGACGCGGCGCCGGCTGAGAACGTCTTCCCCTTCATCATGAACCCGGACGGCGTAGGGCACCTGTTCGCCCTGGGGGGCATGGTCGAGGGGCCCTTCCCCGAGCACTACGAACCCTTCGAGACCCCGCTGTCCCAAAACCCGCTGTCGCCCCGCTCCCTCTCCAACCCGGCCGCCCGCATCTTCCCGGGCGATCGAGAGCGGCTCGGGACCGCCCCGGACTTCCCCTTCGTCGCCACCACCTACCGGCTCACCGAGCACTTCCATTTCTGGACGAAGCACGCCCGGATCCCGGCGGTGCTGCAGCCCGAGGCATTCGTGGAGATCGGCGAGGACCTCGCCCGGCTTCGTCAGATCCGTAATGGCGACCTGGTCCTCGTGCGCTCGAAGAGAGGCCAGATCAAGGTGAAGGCCCTCGTGACGAAGCGCATTCGGCCACTCTCGGTGGAGGGTAAGGAGGTCCACACCGTCGGCCTTCCCTTCCACTGGGGGTTCGAGGGGCTGACCCGTCCGGGGTTTCTCACGAACAGCCTTACTCCCTTCGTGGGCGACGCCAACATCCAGACGCCGGAGTTCAAGGCGTTCCTGGTCGACGTCCGGAGGGCCTAAGGGCCATGGCGCTCCAGTCGCTCGACATCCGGCGCCGCTCCGCCACCACGTTCGTGCCTCCGAACGCGCGGCAGACGCTGGAGGTGGCCAAGCTCATCGACGTGTCGCGGTGCATCGGGTGCAAGGCCTGCCAGGCGGCCTGCATGGAGTGGAACGACCTGCGGGACACGGTGGGCTTTGCAAGCGGGTCGTACACCAATCCGCCCGACCTCTCGGATCAGACCTGGTGCCTCATGCGCTTCACCGAGGCGGAGATCGATGGCCAGCTGCGCTGGCTCATCCTGAAGGACGGGTGCCTCCACTGCTCCGATCCGGGCTGTCTGCGCGCTTGTCCGGCGCCCGGAGCGATCGTCCAGTACTCGAACGGCATCGTCGACTTCCAGGAGGAGAACTGCATCGGCTGCGGGTACTGCATGGCCGGCTGTCCCTTCCAGATCCCGCGCCTCCGCAAGGAGGACTCCAAGGTCTACAAGTGCACGCTCTGCTCCGACCGGGTGGCGGTGGGGCTCGAGCCGGCCTGCATCAAGAGCTGCCCCACCCAGGCGCTCTCCTTCGGCTCGAAGGAGGACATGCGGGAGCTGGCGAACCACCGCCTGGCCGACCTCGGGGAGCGCGGCTTTTCGCAGGCCGCGATCTACGACCCTCCGGGAGTCGGCGGCACCCATGTCTTCTTCGTCCTTCCCCACGGCGACCGGCCCCGCCTCTACGGCCTGCCAGAGGACCCGCGCGTCGGGCCGCTCCTTCGGGTCTGGCGGAGCGGCTTGGCGAGGGGTCTCGGGGTGTTCACCATGTTCGCGGTGCTCGTGGCAGGGGTCCTGCACTACATGCGGCACGGGCCCTTGGAGGTGGGGGAGGAAGAGAACGAGGAAGGAGGTCCGCACTAGTCATGGCCGATCCGGCTGGCCAGACCGGGCGGACCAAAGGCCTCTCCGGCCGGGGAGGAACGACCGGCCCGAAGGAGCTCATCGTCCGCCACACGAACCGCGAGCGGATCGTCCACTGGGCGGTGGCGGTCGCCTTCGTCTTCCTGTTCCTCTCGGGGTTGGCCCTCTTCCACCCCTTCTTCTTCTGGCTGTCCTCGCTCTTCGGGGGCGGGCAGCTCATGCGATTCATCCACCCGCTGGCCGGCCTCGCCCTGGTCCTGCTGTTCTATCCCTACGCGGCCCAGGTGTGGTCCGACAACACTTGGCTGCCGGCCGACCGGGACTGGGTGAAGAACATGTTCCTCTACATGAGGAAGGAGCATCACCCGGGGGACACCGGCAAGTACAACGCCGGCCAGAAGCTCATGTTCTGGTCGATGGTGCCGATCATCGCGGTGCTCCTCGGCACCGGCATGCTGATGTGGCAGCCCTGGTTCGCGCCGGTGTTTCCGGCCCCTCTGCGCCGTGCCGCCGGCCTCGTCCATGCCGCCTGTGCCTTCGTCATGTTCGTGGGGGTGGGGGTTCACGTCTACGCCGCCTACTGGACGAAGGGGTCCATCAGGTCCATGGTCCGCGGCACGGTCACGCGGGCCTGGGCTCGTTACCACCACCCGGCCTGGTACCGAGAGATCACCGAGAGGGAAGAGGGGTGAGCGCTCCCGGGGCCGAGCCCTTGGAGATCCCGCTCCTCCGTCCGCCCCGGCGGGATCTCTTTCGCAGGCGGGCGGAGCGGCTCCGTTCGCTCGCTCCCGGGCACGCGGCCGAGGACTTCCTCGCGTTCCTCGCCCAGCTCGTCACCGCGCAGGCCGAAGTCCTCGAAGGGCTGCGTCTGGCGGAGGAGGGCTTTGCCCTCTCGGATCGGGGGCTCCCCGTCTCTTGGCGGCAGGCGCTCGCGGAGGTGCTGGGGAAGGTGGAGGGGGCAAACGTGCCCGCGGGGGTTCGAGCGACGACGGCGAGGCTCCGCGCCCTGGGGAGTTCGGACCTGGAGGCCTTGGCGTCCCGAGTGGTTTCGGGAGATACGGAGAAGGCCGAGGCGGCGTTGGTCCCGTTCGTGGGGGCGGCGCTGCAGGTGGTGTTCACCGCCTCGGCCGCTCGTCCGCCGCCCGAGGTGGCGGCCCGCCCCGACGGTCTCTGCCCGGTGTGCGGAGCGCCGCCGGTTGCGGGCGTGGTCTTGGGCGACGACCGGCTGCGGTATCTCGCCTGTTCCCTCTGCGGCTCGCAGTGGCACTCGACCCGCCTCGTGTGCACCACCTGCGGGGAGGTCGGCGGCCTCACCTACTATGCGCTCGAGCCTCGGTACGTCGCTGTCAAGGCTGAGGCGTGCAGCGCCTGCCGTACCTACCTCAAGCTCTTCTACCTGGAGCGCGATTCACGGGTCGAACCGCTCGCGGACGACGCGGCCACGCCGGCGCTCGACCTCCTGGTGGCCGCGGAAGGGTACGCGCGGGGCGGTGTGAACTGTCTCTGGGCCTGACCCAGGATCTCCCGAAGGCCGAGGGGTAGGGCAGGGGCCGCCGTATACTCGCATCGTCGCCGATGTCCCTCTCCCACGGTCGGAGCATGTCCCTTCGCAGGCGGGGAGGATGAGAGCGGTGCCGGAGGCAAAGAATGGTGAAGACGAGCCGAACGCGCCACCGAGGAAGAGTGAAAGGCGATCTTCCCCCCATCGATCTCCCCAGGCCGGCGTTGGGCCGCACCAAGCCCCTGGCTCGCGCCCTGGAACTAAGGCGCACCGTTCGCGAGTTTGAGGTGAGGAAGCTCTCGTTGAAGGTGCTCTCGAACCTGCTCTGGGCGGCGTGCGGTGTGAACCGGAAGGTCGGTCCCTTCAGGCTTCGCGGCAGGACGGCGGCCTCCGCGAGCAACTCCCAGGAGATCGACGTCTTCGTGGCGCTGGAAGAGGGGACATACCTGTACGATCCAGTCGGACACAGGCTCTTGCCCGTTGCCGCGGGAGACCTGCGTCCCCTGGCGATCGGCCGCGGCCAGGGCCATCGCGGTGCGGAGGCACCCGTTCGCCTCATCTACGCGGTAGACATCGACAGGCTCGCCCACACATCGGGGTATCGCGAGCCCGGGCTCCTCGATCCCGAGGTCCAGCGATCGTACTACTACGTGGACACAGGGCTCATCGCCGCCAACGTCTACCTGTTCGCGGCCTCGGCGGGGCTGGCGGCGTGGTTCCACAATTGCGATCGGGTGGCCCTCATGGCGAGGCTGCCGCTGCGCCCGGAGCAGCGCGTGCTCTTCGGGCAGACGGTCGGCTACCCCGCCAGGGCGACGAGGGCATAGTGGGCCGGAGCTCGCGGCACTCCAGCTTCCGGGTGGAACGGGCGAAGTGCGAAGGTTCGGGAGGCGAAGCAGGGCAAGGGTCCCGTTCTCGCCGGCTACAGTTCACCGGGAGCATCGGCTTCGGGAGTCCACCCTGCGCCGGGCTCGTGGCCCTGCAGGCGAGGGGGACTCGTTCTTGGCCACCCCATGGTCGACCCCCGCTCGCCGGCCCGAGCCACGACGACTTGCCGACCGCCTCGGACCGGGGTGAACTCAGGGCGCGGAGGGTATGGGTCGCGCTGCGACGTCGTGCCGCCGGGGAATGGCGTGGCGCCTGGGCGACACTAGGCGCCTGAAGTGGCGATGTCCGTTCCCCTCTCCACCCATCGGAGCGAACCGGGCGCAGGAGCGCTCTGGGCCCTTGGTCTGGCGGGGTTTTGCGCCTTCCTGAACGTCTACGCGGCGCAACCGCTTCTCCCGCTGCTATCTGCGACCTTCGGGGCCTCCAAGGCGGCGACCGGCCTCACGGTGAGCGCCCCGAACCTGGCGGTGGCGCTGGCTGCGCCCGTGGTCGGGGCGTGGTCGGTCCGGTTCCCGCTTCACCGTGTCATCGCCGCCGCGCTCGTCGCCATGGCGATCCCGACGCTCCTTGCGGCCACGGCGGGCGGGCTCCCCGCACTGGTCGCCTGGCGCTTCGCTCAGGGGCTGGCGGTGCCGGGGGTATACGCGGTGGGGGTCACCTACGCCGCCAGCGTGTGGCCGCCGACTTCGCTAGGACGGGCCACCGCAGCACTCGTCACCGGAAACGTTCTGGGTGGATTCAGCGGCCGGCTGGTGGCGGGGCTGGTCGCGGACCTTTGGGGTTGGCGCCAGGCATTCCTCGCTCTGGGCTTCCTGACCGCCCTCGGTGCGGCCATCACCTGGCGGCTACTGCCCTTCGCGAGCCACGCGGACGCCGAGATGTCTTCCCCCCGCGCCTCCCTCGTGGACGTGTTCCGGCGAGCGAAGCTCGTCGCCACCTTCGCGGTGGGCTTCGGCGTCCTTTTCACCCAGGTCGCCACCTTCACCTATGTCACCTACCACCTGGCCGAGCCCCGGTACGGGCTTGGCTCGGCCGGGCTGAGCGCCGTGTTCACCGTGTACCTCGTGGGCGCTGCCGTGACGCCGCTCGCGGGCAGGTGGACCGGGCGGCTCGGGCCGAGGAAGGTCCTGGCGCTCTCACTCGTCGCTGGTCTCGCCGGGACCGCCCTCACCCTCACCCCGTCGCTCTTTGCCATCATCGTCGGACTGGCGCTCTCTTGTAGCGCCTCGTTCGTGAACCAGGCGTCGGCGACGAGTTACCTGCCGAGGGCAGTTGGGGTGGCACTCCGCGGGGTGGCGTCCGGCGTCTACATCGCGTGCTACTACCTGGGAGGGGCCGTCGGCGGCGTCCTTCCCGCGAGCGCGTGGGCGGCGGGCGGGTGGCCCGCCTGCGTGGCCCTGGTGGCGACCGCCCAGCTCGTCACCCTGGCGCTCGCGCTACGCTACTGGTCGCCCGAGGTCGCGGGCAGGTCGCCTGCGCCGATCATGGGAACATCGTGAGGGAGGCTCGCCCGAGGGTGCGCGAGATGTCGAGGGGCCTCGAGCCCGCTGCCGCGGGCCTGCAACCGGCGGGACGCGGCGCGCGCGATGGGTCCCCCCGCCAGCGGCCATAGCGCCGGGCGGTCAAGGGATCCTGACGACGTCCCAAACGACCGACCCGATTTCTCGGCCCGACGCGAGGAACGTTGGCCCGACCTAGGACGCCGTCGGCCTTCGCGGGCGTGCGGATCCCCCCGGGGTTCAAGGGTGGAACTGGTGGGCGTCGCCGGAGCCGGAGCGCTCGCAGGCTTCCGTCCTTCGAGAGTACGCCAGGGCGACCGCCACAGCCACCGCGAGGGAGGCCGCCGCTATGGGCACGGCGAGCCCGAGAGATAGGAGGAGGGCGCCGGCGATGGCGCCCGCCAGCATGAGCGCGATGGCCCCGAGGCGGCGCAAGAGGCGCGGGTTCCTTCCGCTCTTCAGGAATAGGTCCGCGGCGACGCCGGTCAGCGTGAGCGTCAGGACCGTGGTGGGTAGATCCGCCACCGCCATGCGGCGGACGGCGGCATTCTGGAGACCCATGCCGGCGGCGAGGAGGACCAACAGCCAAGGCCGCGACGCGGCGCGGTCCACGACGAGCGCCGCGGTCGCGGTGGCGGCGAGGAACAGCACGAGCTCCAGCCCGAGCGCCCGTCTCAGGCCCAAACCGGCATCGCTCCGGACCAGGCGCCCGCCAGAAGCCGCCCCCACGACGAACCCCGCGATCGCGAACAAGCTTGCGGCGATCGACACCTCGTGATGCCCGCCCAGCGCGAACCCCAAGAGCACGATGTTGCCGGTCATGTTGGCGGTGAACACCCGACCCAGGCCCAGAACGCTGGCCGCATCCACCATCCCCGTCGCAAGCGTCAGGACGAAGAGCGCACCGAGCAGCGCGCGATCCGCGAGGGCCTCGCCAGGCTTCCCGGGCTTCTGTGACCGAGGGTCCATGGCCTACCGATAAGGCTGTGCGCGGGATGCCGCCACGCCACAGGAGAGCGTGGGACAATAACTTCGATCGCCGGCATAGGTGGGGCGAT
>Ga0335080_10008368_pt1 | contig 10784 bp, 7 predicted proteins | sample Lox_Sample_34_FD_206720 | JGI IMG/M metagenome (GOLD analysis project Ga0335080, IMG submission 206720) | Soil microbial communities from Loxahatchee National Wildlife Refuge, Florida, United States - Lox_Sample_3.4 | ecosystem: Environmental > Terrestrial > Soil > Wetlands | place: USA: Florida...
AGGTCACAATGTCTTGTGAGAAGAATCACGGCGGAAGTCAAGAACAAACACCAGAGTGTGTGTTTTCACAACGGTCATTGTGGGAATTGTCCCAGGCTGGAGCGCAGTTTTTGAACCGTGCCTACGATCGTTCGGCAAGCCGCCTGTTTTCAATCGGTTGGATCGCGCTAACTGGCCGCTACAGGCCGCCGGCGGCGGTTACTAGCGTGCCTAGACAGAAGTGCTGAGGGCGATGTGAAGGCTGTATTCACAATTCGGTCGGCAAGAAAGTTGGTCGGTTGGCTAACCCTGGCAGGCGCCCTCGCGGTGCCGGCTGCGGCCAAACAACACCCGGTCCCGCTCGACCCCAAGACCGATTCCGCAAAGTGCATCGAGTGCCACGCCGACAAGGCGAAAGGTAAGAACGTGCACACGGCGGTCGCTACCGGGTGCACGAGCTGCCACGAGGTGCGCACTAATAAGGATGTCACCCGGATCAAGCTGCTGACGACCACCCCCGTGAAGCTCTGCCTGCAGTGCCACGGCGATAAGGATGCCGCCCAGGCGAAGGGGCACGTGCACAGCCCGGCCGTGCGCGACTGCCTGAAGTGCCACGATCCGCACGTTTCCGACAATAAGAACCAGCTCCTGAAGCCCGCTTCCGGCGCGACGAAGAACGAAAATCTTTGCCTGCAGTGCCACAACCAAGGGCTGAACACTCCGGCCAAGGGCAGCCGCCACGCCGCGCTCGATATGGGCTGCGACTCCTGCCACGTCACCCACAAGGTTGGTGACCCCAGCAAGCGCGAGTTCGTTGATCACCTCACCAAGAACGCGCCGCAGCTCTGCATCGACTGCCACGACCCGAAGGACGCGGCGCTTTCCAAGGCGCATCAGAATCAGCCGTTTGAGAAAGCCGATTGCCTGACCTGCCACGATCCGCACCAGTCGCGTTCACCGAAGCTGATGCAGGCATTCGAGCACAATCCCTTCGAATCGAAGTCGTGCGATAGCTGCCACCAGCCGGCGAAAGACGGAAAAGTGGTCCTGACGCAGGCCAGCGCCAAGGCGATTTGCGTCACCTGCCACTCCGATAAAGCCGAGCAGATCGATAAGGCCAAGGTTCCACATCCGGGCGCGGCCGGCGACTGCACCGACTGCCACAACCCGCACGCCGGCAACACCCCAGGATTCCTGCAGCCGAGCCCCGTGGCCGCCTGCTTGAACTGCCACAGCGAGCAGGCGGAGATGGGAAAGAAGGCGCACCCGCACCAGCCGGCGTTTGAACAGGGCTGCGCCACCTGTCATGAGCCGCACGGCAGCGACAATGCCCACCTGCTGCGCGCCAAGACTACGAATGCGCTCTGTCTGGAGTGCCACGGGCCGGACTCGAAACCTCAGAAGCTGCAAAGCGAACACCTGGTCGCGATTTTCGATGGCAAGGTGAAATTGCCGGAAAACTACTTCGCCAGTGTTGCCGTTCTTCCTCTGACCTACGGCGTCGGGCATCCGGTGGCAGGTCACCCGGTTGCAGACGTGCACGATTTCAGGGATCCCAACAAAGTAATTGCGCCCATCAATTGCCTGACCTGTCATCAGCCGCACGCCTCGTCCAGGCCTGATCTGCTGGTTAAGGACCAGGAGAACAATCAAGCGTTCTGTTACACGTGCCACCGGGGAAATATCGGAAACCAGGTCGGCCGGCGCCCGGGCCAGTAGGGTGGAGGGAATCAGATGCTGGGAGATCGGAACAAGCCAATGATGAAGCGGGGCATCCTGATCTTGCTGTTGCTGGGGTTCAGCGCGCTGGTTCCGCTGTCTCTGCAGGCGGACAAGAAAAAGAAGCAGGCCGAAACGCCCGCTCCGGAAGCCGCCGAAAAACAGCAGGCTCCGGACTTCACCAAGATCGTGTTCCCGTACGAGCCTGCGGTCCCCCGCGTGCGCTACATGGATTATTACGCCACCTCGCTGCCCGACTTTGGCGAGAAGAAACAGCAAGAAAAAAAGCAGCGCTGGATGGACCGGCTTGCGGGCGTGGATCCGAACGCGGGCAGCAAGAAACAGCCCAAGGTGCGTTACGCGCTCTACGCTCCCTACGGTGTGGCCGTCGATTCCAAGGGATTGCTTTATGTCGCCGACACCAAGGTGGGAGCGATATTCGTCTTCAATACCGAAACCGACGATGTCCAACTCATCAAGAACGGCTCGGAGGCCCACTTCAAATCGATCCTGGGCCTGGCGATCGACGATGCGGACCATCTCTTTGTCAGCGACAACGGGTTGCACGTGGTGGAGGAATTCGACGCTCACCACAAATATGTCGGCAGCTTCGGCGCCGAGGTGCTGCGCGGCCCCTGCGGCATTGCCCTGGATTCTGAGAATCGCTACCTCTATGTCGTCGATACCGACCTCGATCAGGTAATCGTCTTCGACGCCGACACCCGGGCGGTAATTCGCCGCATGGGGACCACCGGCAAGAACCACACCCTGACCGATCCTGGCGAGTTTGCCAAGCCGACCAACGCCGCCGTCGACAAGGACGGAAACCTCTACGTCACCGATACGCTGAACGACCGCGTGGAAGTCTTCGACGCCGACGGCGCCTTCATCCGCGCCTGGGGCAAGAACGGCGATGGCGCGGGCAATTTCGCCCGCCCCAAGGGGATCGCCATTGACGTCGACAACCACGTCTGGGTGGCGGACGCCATGCTCAACCGCATTCAGATCTTTACGCCGGAAGGGCAGTTGCTGCTCGCCTTCGGCAACTTTGGAATCATGCCGGGGCAATTCCAGGCGCTGACCGGCATCACCATCGACAAGTTCAACCGCGTTTTCGCCGCCGAGCAGCTTCTGGGACGCGTCCAGATGTTCCGTTATTACACCGATACGGAAGCGAAAGCGGAGCTGGAAAGACGCAAGGCGGGAATGGGTCCGAAAAAGGACTCCACGGTCGCGCAAAAAGTAAGTTCCGGCAGTGCGCCGCCGCCACCGCCGCCGCCCGCCGCGGCTGATTCGGCACAGAACGCGCAGACGCCGGCGGCCGATTCGGCCAGTCCGGTAACGCAGGAACAGGCGCCCCAGGCCACCGGTGCTTTTTCGAAGATTCCTTCGATGAACCCGCCGGCCCAGGGGAAGCCACAGTAGTGGTTCGAGTTTAGCGACCGTACGGTCGTTAATGACCGGAGGCGACTCCGGTGCAGTAGAAGGGCCTAATGATCATTAGCAGTGCAGAAAGTCAGGAGGATATATCCTAATGAGAAAGTTACTCTTCATAACCTTGCTCCTGCTGCTTTTCGCGGCCCTCGCGATGGCACAAGCCACTCCGGGCGGACCGGTTACGGTGACCCAGCCGGGCATCGCCACCACGAACGGCTACAACAACGGTAGCTCCGCGTCGGGCGGCACGCTGGCTAACGGCGGCGGAACACTCGGCACGCAAGGCAACTCCGCTCCCACGGCGGCCACTACCGGCGCCACCACCCCGGCTTACACCGGGAACGTAATTGGTGTTCTTAACTACATCCCGAACTACGACGTCATGGGCGCGCACGAAAACGGCGGCCGTGGCTGCGCGGGATGCCATTCTCCGCACAACCAGGCGCGTGGCAACGGCGGCGACAAAACCGCAGCTTACGGCGCCTATGCTGACGCCCAGGGCGGTCTGTGGGGCCAGGACACTTCAGCTATCCTGAGCACCTATGCAACTGGGATCACTTTCAACGCCGGCAACAGCCATCACTCAGGCGTATTGACCTGGGGCGTGAGCGGCAGCTTTACCGCTGCTAACGCATGGGCTGACGCCACTTACAACGGTGTTGCTACCTGCTTGAGCTGCCACGACGGCAACGTTTCGACGGGCGCCATGATGTCCGGCGTTTCGTACGAACAAGCCTTCGGTCTGCTCAATGGCGTTGGCATCGGCATCAACAGCGCCCGCAACGTGGGCGCAGGCGCCGCTGTCCAGCTCTATGGCAACAACCCGATTCCGACCTTCCTCGGAACCACGGCAACCACTCCGAACGGCTATGCCAGCACGCACCCCGTGGGCCAGACAGCCAATGCGGGCGCTGCTCTCGGCGCCGTTCTGACCAATGCCAACTACGGCCTGGCGCCGGCGGTTGCGACCAACAAGCTGAACACCGCGCTCATCCCTGCCAACACTCCATATGGCAACTTCGTCGCCAGCTACTATCCTGGCGCTCTGGCTGCCATGGTTGCCAAGGATGCCACGTTCGCGGACAACTTTGTGGTCTGCACCACCTGCCACAACCAGCACAACATGGCCGTGTACGGCGGCGGACAGCGCAACGAGACCGTTCCGACCGGCGTCATCCAGGTTCGTACCATCTTCTTCGTGAACGGTGGCTACAACCCGGGCGCTCCCTATGACCCGACGCATGAGCCTTCGACCATGCGTTTTTGCCAGCAGTGCCACTTCTCGTTCTCGAGCGAGTACTTCGGCGCGACGAACGTAGGGACTGCTTACTAAGCCGTTGCTCTTTAGGGGAGAGAGTCTGCTCTCTCTCCCCTTAGGAGTTCTGAAATCGTGGGGGAAGCCATGAAATACGCTACCGGAACTCTTGTTGTGCTTGGACTGGCGCTGAGCGTCGCGCAGGCGCAGATGGTTGCATCGCACGCTCCGGCTTTGAAGTCGACAGCTCCGGCGCCGTCGGGCTCTATCTCCAGCATGCAGGTGAGCGGCAAGCCGGTAGCTCGCGTCAATGGCGCCGTGCTCACCGATCGCGACCTGTTGCGCGAAATGATGGCCATCTTTCCCTACGCCAGCACCCATGGCGGTTTTCCTAAGGAGATGGAAGGTTCGATTCGCGAGGGTGCGCTGAAGATGATCGAGTTCGAGGAACTGCTGTACCAGCAGGCGGAGCAGCGCAAGATGACGGTGCCGGCGGCGCGCCTCAACAAGGCGGTGGCGGCGTTCCGCAATCAGTTCCAGGACGACCAGCAGTTCCAGCAGTACATCAAGGCCGAGATGAATGGATCGATGGGGGAGTTCCGCAAGTCGGTGCGGCGCTCGCTTCTCATCGAAGCTCTTCTGAAGTCGGAGCTGGACGTTCCTTCCCGTGTGACTCTGGCCGAAGCCCGGAAGTATTACCTGAACAACCCCCAGCTTTTTCTGCATCCGGAGCAAATCCAGTTTCAAACCATCTCCATCATGCCTTCGGAAAAAGCCAGCGCCGACGTGAAGGAACAGGCCCGCAAGCAGGCCGACGAACTCTGGCAAAAAGCAAAGGCGGCGCATAGCTACGAGGAGTTCGGTCTTTTGGCGGAAAAGTATTCGCAGGACGACTTCCGAGTGGACATGGGGAACCACAAGCTGACCTCGCGCACGGCCCTGCCACCTGAGGCCTTGAAGATCCTCGATGCCCTGAAACCGGGCGGGGTGAGCGCGATCTGCCAGTTCGGCCCCTACTACGCCATTTTCCGGTTGGAGGCGCGCGAGCCGGCCGGCAAGAAACCGTTTGAGCAAGTCCAGGCCAAGCTGCAGGCGGACCTGCATAAGGAGCGCTACAACACCATGCGGGCAAACCTGGATAAGAAACTCAGGGCGAACGCGAAGGTGGAAGAGTTGTAGGAGAAGTCCATGCGGTTCTGGGGCATAATTCGGTTTAGTTTTCTACTTCTTCTCCTTCTTTGGTTGGCTCAGCGGGCTGTGGCTCAAGTCGAACTCGCTGGGGCCCAATTGCAGAACCTAAACGGCAATCTCGGAAGTGGCTACGGCGGCCAGCTTACTGCGGGTCAGCAGTCGATGCACAACATGGGCTTTAACGGGAACCTCTCCACCAATGGCTTCTATTACAGCCCGTCCTTCCTTGCATTTCAGGGCTCCACATACTACTCGCGCGCGGATAGCAATTCGGACGCCGCTACGTTCTCCAACTCCGAAGGCTATAACCTGGGCGCCTCAGTTTTTGGCGGCTCTCAATTTCCCGGATACGTCTCTTTCGGGCAGAACTGGGGACAGAGCGGAAGCTATGGTTTGCCATTGCTCGAAACCGGCCTGAACAGCACCAATAACAACACCAATTTCAGTGTCAGCTGGCTCTTCAGGAACCTGCCGGTGAAGAATCTTTCGGTTTATTTTTCCGATAGTCTGAACGATGTTGATATTCCCGGGCTGGGGGTGACGAGTAACACAAATACCAAGGGCTTTGGGGCGGCTACTTCGGGATATCACCTTTTGGGGTTCTTGCTGGGCGCGGGGTATCAGCATTCGATGACCGACGCCACCAGCAATCTCGTCGGGGAAGAGGGAGGAACGTTCACGTCAAACGGTTCGAGCGATGTGTTCCACGTGATGGCATCGCGAACCCTGCCTTGGAATACTAAGGTCACGCTATCCGCTTATCGAATCATGACAAGTTCCTCATCGGAAGGCCAGAACAGCACGAGCGATACGAACGAGTTTGACGCTTCGATCTCGTCACGCATATGGCGGCTGCCGCTCTCCGGAACTGTCAGCTATAACGATAACGTCTACGGCTCGGTGCTGCAGCAGTTGAATTCCTCCGGGCAACTGACCGATGTCTTCGTGAATTCGCCCAAGATTGGCGAATTGAACACCAGCCTTTCCAGCTCTTACAGCCTGCCGCATCGCATCTTTGTGACCGGCTTTGTGACCCATCAGGAAGAGTTCATCGCGGGAGCGAGCGTGGGCGCCACCTCCGCCGGCGGTACGGTAGGCTACGGTTTCGGAAAATTTCTGAAGGGGCTGACCGTGACCGTGGGCATGCACGATACCGCCTCCCAGGAGGGCAACACGGGAGCCGGCCTGACGGGAACTGCCGGCTATCTAAGGAATGTGGGAGCCTGGCGCTTGAGTGCCAACGCCTACTATAACCAGGGCATCCAGACCTTGCTGGCGACGTCCACGGAGTCGTCGGCCGGAGGAAATGTCTCACTGCGGCGAAACTTGGGGGAGAAAGTTACATTCGGCGTCAACGCGGGAGCGGGCAGAAGCCTATTTTCGAGCGTGGCGGGGCAATCCACGGAGATGAAAACGGCGGGCGTTAATGTCGGGTGGATGAGGCAGACCTTGTCCGCCTATTACGCCGATTCCGGCGGAACCGCAATCATTACCAACCAAGGCCTGGTTCCGGTATCGGTGCCCGGCCTGGTGGGGAATCAGGTAGTCCCCTTCTCCGGAAAGAGCTACAATGCCGGCTATGCCAACTCGCTGATCAAGCACATGAACCTCAGTCTTTCCTGGGGCAAGTTCAACAGCACCGGTTCGAGCTCAGGGCTGTTCTCCAATGTTTCCTCGGAGTTGTACTCCGGTTCCCTTACGTATACTTACCGGAAGCTTAACTTCACGGCGAATTACGCAGAAAGCAAACAGGGTGCGAGCGTGACCAGCGCCTTGCCCAGCAATATCAGGGTTTACTACTTTGGGGTTTCGCGATGGTTCAGCTTCTTCTAGGGCAGTCCAGCCGCCGCGCAACAGCGCTCGCCGTTTGCTTGATTCTTCTGGCAGGAACGGTGCCGGCCCTGGGGAAGAAGGATAAGCCGGCACCCGTTTTGGCGCCCCCTGACCTGCTGCTGGAAGGCAACCGCAAACTCAGCTTCGTGCAGAGCTTCAGCTCGGAGCGCGAGACCCGAGGCAAGCCGGGCTTCTTCAGCAAATTACTGGACTTCGTTGCGGGTGAGCCGGTTTATCACCGAATGGTGCGGCCGTACGGTGTGGCGGTCGACTCGCATGGCCGCATTATCGTGACCGATCCCGGCGCCGAAGGCATCCATATCTTCGATTTCGGAGAGCACAAGTACAAGTTCATAGAGCGCCGCGACAAGGGAAACAGCACCATGCGCCAGCCGCAGTGCGTGGCCGTGGACGCTAGCGACAATATCTACGTGACGGACTCAGAGTCCGGATACATCTTTGTCTTCGATTCCCATGGTGGATTCCGGCGCACCATCGGGAGCCTGAAGGGCGGAGAAGGCTTCTTCAAACGTCCGACGGGCATTGCGGTGGATTCCGAGGCCGGGCGAATCTACGTCACCGACACCCTGCGCGACAAGATTTTTATGCTCGACATGGAGGGGTCGGTGCTGCGGACGATCGGCGACCACGGCACAAAACCCGGCGAGTTGTACTATCCGACCGAACTCCGGCTGACGCAGAGCGGCCTCATCGCGGTTGATGCCATGAACTTTCGCGTGCAACTGTTCTCCCTCGAGGGGGTCGCGCAGAGTGCGATCGGCAGCATTGGCGATCGAGTCGGCAGCATGTTCCGACCGAAAGGCATCAGTGTCGATTCCGAAGGCCACATCTATGTGGTCGATGGGCTTTGGAGTGTAGTGCAGATATTCGATCGCCAAGGAGAGCTGCTCTACTACTTCGGTCAGCGGGGGAAGCAACTGGGAGAATTTCAATTGCCCTCGGGGATGTTTATCGACAAAAACGACCGTATCTACATTGCTGACTCCTACAACGGGCGAGTGCAGGTTTTTCAGTACTACGGCGCTTCGCGCGCAGAGGGAGCGAAGAAGTGAGAAGAGCAGTATATCTGGGGATACTCTGGTTGACCGCGTTGGCCGCTGGCGCGCAGGTGACCACCAGTGTCCTCGGGGCTCACGACATGGGGCCTGGCGGCACCTCTCCGACCGTTGGAGGCCTGCCCCCCTGTTATTTCTGCCACGCTCCCCACGGCGGTTTGTCTGGAGCCCAGGTTGGCCTGTGGTCCCAGAAACTCTCGACAGTCCAGAACTACACCCTTTACCCGCAGAGCCAGATTACGAACACGGTGCAGCAACCGGTGATCGGGGATCAAAGCAATGTATGCCTGAGCTGCCACGACGGGACCGTGGCTCCGGGACAGACGACACCGTGGGGCGCAATCCAGATGAGCGGGTCGATGGCGCAACAGGACCTCTTCGGTCAGGATCTATCCACGGTTCATCCGTTCAACTTCAAGTTGCCTCTGCAGATGCCGCCCGATCAGAACCTGATCCCCTCGGTCGTAAGCTCCGGCGTGACGGCAAATCCGGCGGTGCAGATGCCGAGCGGAAATGTGCAATGCACCAGTTGTCATAATCCCCACGTGCAGAGCATCGACGCTTCGAACGATTTTCTGGTGATCGATAACAGTAGCTCTGCGCTCTGTTTGTCCTGCCACGTATCGACGCCGAGCGCGGCCACCATGGCGGCGACAAAGCGCGTAGCGGCCGGCGGTCTGGTGGGAGCACAACCGGGAAGCGCTAGCACCAGCTTTGTCGAAAAGGCCTATAACGGACTGACCGCGTGGAGGAACAGCGCCCATGCCGAGGCTGGCAACCAGGCTGCGAAGGCGTCCAATGTGGGTGCATATGGCACGGTTCGCCGAAACGGCTGCATGTCCTGCCACAAAATGCACAAGGCCCAGGCGGGAGGGGCGCTGCTGTCCCCAGCCAAGCAGGCGCCGCCCAACATGGACGCAAGCACACAGAATTGTCTGAACTGCCACAACGGCGGCTCGACGGTCTCTCCCGCGATCCTGAATGTCTCCCAGGAATTTACTAAGAGAGGCCATCCGTTCCCGGCGGGCAGTAACTTGCACGCGATGAACGAAAGTACGCTGTTAAACAAGAATCGGCATGCGACATGTGCCGATTGCCACAACCCGCACGCTTCCCAGAAAACCACATCGTTTGTCTCCGCAACCATACGTCCGGCTGAGAACGGTGCAAGTGGCATCAGCGCCGCGGATGGCGCTACGGTAATCAGCCCTGCCCTCAATCAGTATGAGGTTTGTCTCCGTTGCCATGGAGCGAGCCAGGGAAAGCAAACGCTGGCGATGTTTGGTTATCCGCCTGCTCGTGCGAACACGACAGGCGACCCGCTCAATCTCGTTCCTCAGTTCAGCATTACTTCGACCTCCAGTCATCCAGTTACCCACGACCGCCAGAGCAAGTTTCCCCAGCCGAGTCTGCTGAAATTCATGTGGAACCTGGACGGTCACACTCAGGGCCGGCCCATGGGTTCCCGCATTCTTTGTACGGACTGCCACAATAGCGACGACAATCGGGAGTTTGGGGGGCCGGGACCGAACGGACCGCATGGCTCCCAGTTTGACCATATTCTCGAACGGCGCTACGAATACAGCCAGGTTGCTCCGGCCGCAGGTCCGGGGAGCACAATCCAGAACCTTTTGCCGGCGGTGGTTGACCCGGGCGCCAACGGGCCTTATTCGCTCTGTGCGAAGTGTCACGACCTGTCGAACATCATCTCCAATGCCAGCTTCAGCAAACACTCGATTCACATCAACGCTGGTTTTTCCTGCTCTGTATGCCACACGGCGCATGGAGTTCCAACCTCTTCGGCGGGGCTGGCAGGCGAGCGCATGGTCAGCTTTGACATCAACGTGGTTGCGCGGAATGATGCTACTGAATCTCCCATCTCCTACAATCGCGGTGCCGGCACATGCACGCTCAAGTGCCACAACTACAACCATAACCAGAACGGCACGGTAACCAGTTCGCGAGGCAGCACTTCACCTGCTTCGAAGATAATACGACCGGGCGGCCGGTAAAGCATTGATTCGTGCAGAGACTGGCGCCGGAGACACCGCCCATGCCGCCATCTGTCCCGCGTCGATTGGAAGCGGCTGCCCTAAAGTGTCCGTCGTGCTGCGGCGTTTCTCTCCCTTGACCCGTTGGCTTGCTTTATTGCTATTGCTGACCACCGGCGCCGTGTGGGAAGCGCGTCATGTCTCGGCGTTTTCCAGTGACGAGATATGGTGGCACCTGCGCACGGGAACATGGATCCTGCAGAACCATGCGGTCCCGCGAACTGGATTGTTCTCCCAACTCAT
>Ga0335080_10008369_pt1 | contig 10783 bp, 7 predicted proteins | sample Lox_Sample_34_FD_206720 | JGI IMG/M metagenome (GOLD analysis project Ga0335080, IMG submission 206720) | Soil microbial communities from Loxahatchee National Wildlife Refuge, Florida, United States - Lox_Sample_3.4 | ecosystem: Environmental > Terrestrial > Soil > Wetlands | place: USA: Florida...
CTCGCCCTCGACCACGTCGACTTCGACGCGGAGCGGGGCGAGGTGCACGCCCTGCTCGGCGAGAACGGGGCCGGGAAGACGACGCTCTCGCATGTCCTCACGGGGCTCTACCGCGCTGACGAGGGTGAGATCTTCCTCTACGGCGAGCCGGTCCAGTTCAACGTCCCGCGACAGGCGATCGACGCCGGGGTGTGCATGGTGCACCAGCAGTTCCGGCTGGTCGAGCGGTTCACGGTCGCCGAGAACATCATCCTGGGCGACACGATCGGCGCCGGCAGCAAGCTCGTCGTCGACCCTTCTGCGGTGGAGGATCAGGTCCGCGAGCTCGGGGAGCGCTACCGGCTTCCCGTCGAGCCCCACGCGCACATCTGGCAGCTGTCGGTTGGCGAGCGCCAGCGGGTGGAGATCCTCAAGGCGCTCTACCAGGACGCGCGGGTCCTGATCCTGGACGAGCCCACCGCCGTGCTCACGCCGGAGGAGGCCGAGACCCTGTTCGTGACGCTCCGCGAGATGGCGGGCGAGGGCCGTACCGTGGTGTTCATCTCCCACAAGCTGCACGAGGTGATGGCGGTCGCGGATCGCGTCACCGTGCTTCGCGCCGGCCGCCGGATGGAGACGATCGCGACGGCCGCGGCGTCGCCGGCATCGCTCGCCGCCGCGATGGTCGGCCACGACGTGGAGCTGATCTCCCGCTCGGGACGGCGCGCCGGCAGCGGGCGGGCGCCCGTGCTCGAGATCGACGGGCTCTGGGTGCAGGGAGACCGCGGGCTACCGGCCGTGCGAGGGGTCTCGTTCTCGATCGCCCCGGGTGAGATGGTCGCGGTTGCCGGGGTGTCCGGCAACGGCCAGCGGGAGCTGAGCGAGGCGATCGCGGGCCTGCGGCCCTACGTCCGCGGGTCGGTCGCCGTCGACGGCGCGAGGCTTGAAAGCGGTGACACTCGGAGCGCATTCGACGCGGGCGTCCGGTTCGTGCCGGAGGACCGGCTGGGGACCGGCGTGGCGCCGAGCCTCTCGATCGCGATGAATCTCGAGCTCCGAACCTATCGGGACACATCCCGCGGGCCGTTCCTCAGACTCGGTCGCATGCGCGAACGCGCAGCGGATGCAATCCGCGTCTACGGCATCAAGGCTCCCGGCCCCGCGACCGAGGCCGAGCATCTGTCGGGCGGCAACCTCCAGAAGCTTGTGCTCGCCCGGGAGCTCAGCGAGTCCGTGAAGGTGCTGGTCGCCGCCTCCCCGACCCGCGGGCTCGACGTGGCCGCCGTCCAGATGGTCCACTCGCGGCTGCTCGAGGCTGCCGACCAGGGAGCCGGTGTCCTGCTCCTCAGCGAGGACCTCGACGAGATCCTCGCGCTGAACGACCGGGTCCTCGTCATGTACGAGGGCGAACTGTCCGAGGTGGGCGATCGGGAGAGCATTGCCGAGATCGGCCTGCGAATGGCAGGCGAGAAGCCCGACACGGCTCGCGCGAGAGAGGAGGAGCACTGATGAGCAAGTCCGGATCCAACGGTGCGCGCGCGAGGAAGAGGCTCGTGGTTGCGCTTGGTGGGAACGCGCTGCTTCAGCGCGGGGAGCCGCCGACGGCGGCCGTACAGCGAGGTCATGCAGGCGACGCGATGGCGGCAGTCGCCGAGCTGGCGCGCGAGTACGAGCTCGTGCTGACGCACGGAAACGGGCCGCAGGTCGGATTGCTCGCTCTTCAGGCTTCCGCGTACTCGGAGGTGCCGCCCTATCCCCTCGACGTGCTCGGCGCCGAGAGCGAGGGGATGATCGGCTACGTCCTCGAGCAGGAGCTCGAGAACCGGCTCCCCGGCCGGAATGTCGTCACGGTGCTCACGCAGGTTGTCGTCGATCCCGGGGATCCTGCCTTCGCCGCGCCTTCGAAGCCGATCGGTGCGATCTACACCGAGGAGCAGGCCCGAAGGCTTGCGGACGAGCTCGGCTGGTCGATCGCGCCCGACAACCAGCACTTCCGGCGCGTGGTCGCGTCGCCCTGGCCGCTGCGGATCGTCGAGCTCGGTGCCATCCGGACGCTCGTCGACTCCGGCGCCCTCGTCGTCTGCTCGGGCGGCGGCGGCATCCCGGTGTCGGTCGACGAGGGAGGGATCCTCCGCGGGGTCGAGGCGGTGATCGACAAGGATCTTGCTGCGGAACTTCTCGCCCGCAGCCTTGAAGCCGACGTGCTCCTCATGCTCACCGACGTCTCTGCGGTGATGTCCGGTTGGGGCGGCGAGGATCCCAGGCCGATCCGGCACTCCACCGCCGAGGCTTTGCGGAGGTCCGAGTTCGCCGCGGGCTCGATGGGGCCGAAGGTCGAGGCGGCTTGCCGGTTCGTCGAGTCGACCGGGGGTGTCGCCGCCATCGGCGCGCTCGAGGAGGCTGCCGCCATCCTTGCGGGGTCGGCGGGGACGACGATCACGGCCGGCTAGATCACGCGGGCAGGAACTCCCGGCCATGCCCCATCGAGACATGGCCGGGGACTGGTCGGTCTAGGCGAATCCGCCCATGGTCAGGGCGCACAGCGCCTTGCCGGTGTGCATGCGGTTCTCGGCCTCCGGATAGACGACCGACTGCGGGCCGTCGATCACCTCGTCGGTCACCTCGTGGCCACGGTCGGCGGGCAGGCAGTGCATGTAGAGCGCGTCGGACTTCGCGAGGGCCATGCGGCGGCTGTCGCAGATCCAGTCCTCGAACATCCGCGCGTGCGCGAGGCCGGCAGCCTCGTCGCTGAAGGCCTGCAGGCTGCCCCAGGACTTCGGATAGACGACGTCGGCCTCGGCGAACGCCTCGTCCATATCGCTGACATACGTGACCGATCCGCCTCCTTCCTCGGCGCCTGCGGCGGCCTTCTCGATCGCCTCGGGCATCAGCTCGAATCCGGGCGGATGGGCGATGACGACGTCGATGCCGAAGCGCGGGAGCAGCATTGCGAGGCCTTGCGGCACCGACATCGGCTTGGCGTACGAGGGCGCGTAGGCCCACGAGACGGCGACACGCAGACCGCGCAGGTCGTCTCCGAGAGTCTCGCGAAGCGTCATCAGGTCGGCGAGTGTCTGCGTCGGGTGGTCGACGTCGCACTGCAGGTTGATCACCGGAACCTCCGCCCAGCGCGCGATCTCTCGCATCCACGCGTTGCCCTCGTAGGGAGCGAGGTCGTGTCTGATCGCGAGGCCGTGACCGTACCCGGAGAGGATGATCCCCATATCCTTGGGGCTCTCGCCGTGAGCCACCTGGGTCTTCTCTGCGTCGAGGTAGATTGCGTGCCCGCCGAGCTGGGTCATCCCGGACTCGAATGCGTTCCGCGTCCGTGTGGACTTGTCGAGAAAGAGCATGAAGAGCGTCTTGTCGGCCAGAAGGTGGTGTGCCCGTCCGGCCTTGAACGCCGACTTGAGCTCCGCGGAGACCGCGAGTGCGACCTCGATCTCGGGGATCGACCAGTCGGCGGTCTCGATGTAGTCGCGACCGGTGAGCGTGCTCCGGTCGACCTGAACAGTGGTGGTCATCGTTCCTTTCCTTTCATGAGTTCCTGCTGCCCGAGTCCGATGCCGAGGAACTCGGGAATCGGTTGCTGGGTCGGGACGTCGGGTACCGGAGCCGGTTTGTCCGAGATGACGGGTAGGCGGATGCCCACGAGCTCGTCGGGCGACACCGGCGCGCGGTTCAGGCGGTACCCGGTCGCGTCGCGGAGGGCGGCGATCACGGCAGGCGTCGCCGCCACCGTCGCGACCTCGCCGATGCCCTTGACGCCGAACGGCGCGCCGGGTTCCGGCACCTCGACGAACTCGGTGACGACGTGCGGGACGTCGAGCGCGGTCGGGATCAGGTAGTCGGTGAACGACGGGTTGAGCACGATGCCTTCCTGGAGCTGGACGTGCTCCATGAGGGCGAGGCCGACGCCCATGGCGACCCCGCCCTCGACCTGCCCCTCGGCGCCCTGGGGATTGACGAGGCGCCCGACGTCCTCGGCCACCGCGACCTGCACAACACGCGCGAGGCCGAGCTCGGTGTCGACATCGACGACGGCGCGCTCGGCGACGAAAGCGAAGGTGACGTGGATGTCGCCCTGTCCCTCGGCATCGAATCGATCGGTCGGGCGGTGGTGGTACTCGGCGGTGCACGAGATCGGCCCGAGGGAGAGGTCGCCGGCGCGTGCGCGCAGTTCGTCGCGGACGAGCCGGCACGCCGCCTCGACGGCTCCCCCGGCCATGGTGGTCTGACGGGAGGCCGATGTCGATCCCGCCGACCCCAGCCGCGTGTCGGCGGGGTGGACGACGACGTCCTCCACCCCGAGCTCGCTGCGGACGATCTGTGTCAACACCGTGTAGAGACCCTGACCGAAGTCGACTGCCGCGGTGTGCACGCCGGCCACCGGTCCGTTCGGGCCCTCGCCGAGAGTCACCGTCGCCTCGGCTGCGTCGTCGAAGCCCTCGCTGTAGGCGATGTTCTTGAAGCCGACAGCGAATCCGACGCCGCGTGCGAGTCCTTCGCCCCGGCTCACGTGGCCGGAACCGCCGGGCAGACGGATGTGCTCGGGTGCAATCGGGAGGGGGATCGAGGCGCACCGCTCGATCACCTCGCGTACCGGCGTGCTCTCTCCGAGCACCTGTCCCGTCGGGAGCACCGCGCCCGGGCCGAGCGCATTGCGGAGCCGCAGCTCGACCGGGTCGAGCCCGAGTTGTTGTGCGAGTTCGTCCATCGCCGATTCGTAGGCGAAGCACACCTGAGGGGCGCCGAACCCTCGCATGGCACCGCATGGTGGGTTGTTCGTGTACACGACCGTGCCCTCGATCCGGACGTTCGGGATCTCGTAGGGCCCGGCGGCGAAGGTCGAGGCATTCGCGATCACCGCCGGTGACGACGACGCGTAGGCGCCGCCGTCGAGCAGAAGCCTGACGTCCGCCGCGACCAGTCGACCGTGGAGGGTCGCGCCGTAGCGGATCCAGGTGCGCGAGGGATGGCGGTGGACGTGGCCGTGAAACGACTCTTCACGGCCGTACGAGATCTTCACGGGCCGTCCGGTGCGGAGGGCGAGCAGGCAGGCGTGGATGTGCATGTGTATGTCTTCGCGCGATCCGAACGAGCCGCCGACGCCTGCGAGCGTGATTCGGACGAGCTCCTCGGGCAGGCCGAGGCAGGGCGCGATCTGGCTGCGATCCATGTGCAGCCACTGGGTGGCGACGTACAGGTCGACGCCGCCGTCGGCCGCCGGGACCGCGAGACCCGCCTCGGGGCCGAGCGCCGCCTGATCCTGCATCTCGGTCTCGTAATAGCCCTGCACCCAGACCTCCGGCTCGGCTCCGTCAACGTCGCCGTGAGCGATGTGCACGTGCCGGAGAACGTTCCCGAACTCGTGCACCAGGGGGGAATCCGTTTGCAGCGCGGCCTCCATGTCCGTGACGGCAGGCATTGGCTCGTAGGCGACCTTGACCAGTGCGGCGGCCTCGCGGGCGAGCTCCCGGCTCTCGGCCGCGACCAGCGCGACCGGCTCGCCTTCGTAGCGAACGACGCCGTCGGCGAGAACGGGCTGGTCGGAGATCTCGAGCCCGAAGGTCCTGCGGCCTGGAAGATCGTCGGCGATGAGGACTGCGGCCACGCCCGAGAGCCGGCACGCGGAGTACATGTCGATCGAGCGGATCCGCGCCGAGGCGTGTGGACTGCGCACCGCGACTCCCCAGAGCATCCCGTCCGCACTCAGATCGCTGCCGTACGCAAACGAGCCGGTGACCTTCGGGACTCCGTCGATCCGCCGGACGCTGTCGCCGAGCCGGCCGTGAGGAGTGACGCGCGTGCTCACGGCCGGGCCCCCGACGATGCGAGCCTGACGGCCTCGAGGATCTTCTGGTAGCCCGTGCAGCGGCAGAGGTTGCCGGCGAGCGCCTCCTCGATCGCCTGGTCGCCGGGTGCGGCATCGCGCTCGAGCAGGTCGACCGTCGAGACGACCATGCCGGGGGTGCAGAAGCCGCACTGCACTGCGCCCACCTCGACGAACGCGGCCTGCACGGGATGGAGCGTCTCTCCCTCTGCGAGCGACTCGACCGTTCGCACCGCTCGTCCGTCCGCCTGCACGGCCGGGACGAGGCAGGCGCAGACGATCTCACCGTCGAGCCAGACCGAGCACGAACCGCACTCGCCCTGCTCGCAAGCGTTCTTGGCTCCGACCAGCCCGAGGCCGTCGCGCAGCAGGGAGAGCAGGCTGCTGCCGGGGGATGCGGTCAGCTCCCGGCGGACGCCGTTCACGGTCGGCGAGAGCTGCATCAGGCGGCCCTCCGGTCGGCGACCGCCCAGCCGAGGGCACGGCGGGCGAGGATCTCCACGACGTGACGGCGGTAGGCGGCGCTGCCGCGCGGGTCGTCGATCGGCTGCGCCGCCGAAGCGGCCAGACGGCCGAACTCGTACAGCGCCTCGCCGGCGACAGCGTCGTCGGGATCGTTCCACGGGACAACGGAAGCGCCGAATGCCTCGGGCTCCTCCGGCCTGACCACGGTCGGTGCGGCCGAGCCGAGCGCGATTCGTACTGCCCTGCCCTCCTCGTCCAGCTGGACGCAAACCGCGGCCACGGCGATCACCATCGCGCTTCGTGGCCCCACTTTGGCGAACGACCCGGGCCCGCGCGGCGGATCGAGCTCGACGCCGACGATCAGCTCGTCGTCGGCGAGGCATGTCTGCTTCGGGCCGACGAGGAAGTCGCGCCACGAGACCGTCCTTCTGCCGCGCCCCGCCGAGGCGACGATGACACGTCCGTCGTACACGGCGATCACAGGGAGGCTGTCGCCGGCCGGGGACGCCGTCGCGAGGTTGCCGCCGATCGTGGCCCGGTTGCGGATCTGCTTCGACCCGACGGTTCGCGCGGCCTGGGCCAGCGCCCCCAGCTCCGGCAGCTCGGCCGCGACGCGGGTGAACGTCACACCGGCGCCGATGAACACCCTGCCGTTTTCACGGTGCCACCGTCCGAGCTCGGAGACCCACGAGAGATCGAGCAGAGCCGGGGGGGGAACGCGCCCGGAATTGAGCTCGACCATCAGGTCGGTGCCGCCCGCGACCGGAACGGCACCGGGGTGGGCGGCCCGGAGGTCGAGCGCCTCCGCCAGCGAGTGCGCAACATAGGCGTCCATCAGAATTGTCCCGCCGCGAACGCGTCGATCATCGCGGGCACGTCGTCGCCGAGCGGGTAGAGGATCGGGCAGGTACAGCCGTTCGCGACGTACTCGCGCACCTTGGCACGGCACTCGTCGGCGGTGCCCGAGGCGGTGATGAGCTGGACGACGTCGTCCGGAACGAGATGCATCGCACGCTCGATCTGGGCCGGCGTCGCGGGCCACGTCAGCACCCGGCCGATCTCCTCGAGCAGCGACTCGTCGACACCGCTCGCCTTCATGATGTGGGGCTGCTGGCCGAGATACTGCGCCACGAGCTCGCGAGAGCGATCGAGCGCGGTCGAGCGGTCCCGGTCGAGCGAGCACACGACGAGCTGGGGACGGTCGATGTCCTCGACCATCCTCCCGACGCGCGCGGCGCCCTCGGCGAGGGCGGCCATCGCTTCCCGGTTGTATCCAGGCCCCACGAGGTAGTTGAGGAGGACGCCGTCGCCGATCTCGCCTGCGAGGGACATCATCTTCATCGCCGTCGCGCCGATGTAGATCGGCACCTGCTTCGGAGAGCGGTCACCGTGGACGATGTCGATCTCGACGTCGTCGAGGTGGACGAACTCGCCGTGAAATGTCACCCGCTCCATTGCCAGCAGGCGCCGCGTCGCCTCGACCGTCTCGCGCATCGCCTCGAGCGTGCGGCGGCGACGGATGCCCACCTTGGCGGCCAGCGGGTCCCACCAGGCGCCGATGCCCAGCCTGATCCGGCCGGGTGCCAGGTCGTCGAGTGTCGAGAAGGTGGCGGCGAGGAGGCCGACATTGCGGGTCCAGTTGTTGACGACGCCCGAGCCGACGGCGATCCGGGAGGTGACGGCCGCATAGGCCGCCATCGGCACCGTCGCCTCGCGGACAAGCCTGCTCTCGGCCTGCCAGACAGCCTCGAAGCCCCGCTCCTCGGCGAGCCTCACGTATTCCATTCCCTCCCGGATCGGGTGCTTGTCCTGCAGGTAGAGGGCGACGCGGCCCTCGCTCGGGACGGCCATGTCAGCCCCCTCTTGGTGCGAACTCGTGCGCAGGCATCTCGTCGAGCCGCTGCCAGAGCCGCTCGGCCTGAAGGGCTGCCACCGCGGCAAGCTCGGCCTGATCGGCCCGCGCGAGTTCCCGATCGAGCACGACCCACTCGCCCGCGACCATGACGTCGCGGACCCAGCGCGCCGACAGGCCGTAGAGCCAGTGCCCCGCGAAGCTGCTCGCTCGGAGTGGTGTCGGCGCGGCGTAGTCGAGCACGACCAGGTCGGCAGGTGCCTCGGGCACGAGCGTCCCGAGGAGCGGCTCGCCGAAGGCGCGGCCCGCGAGTCGCGCGCCCTGGGCGAGGGGGGCGAGCGGCCAGCCGGGTGCGGCTGCGAGGTTGTCTTCCCGCAGGCGGAAGTAGGCGGCGTGCGACTCCTCGAACATGTCGGAGCCGATCCCGTCGGTACCGAGCGCGACCTGATCGCCGAGGGCGCCGATCCTGGCGCGCCCGATCGAATTGTTCATGTTCGAGCGGGCGTTGTGGGCGATCGCCGCCCGCTTCTCGCGGACGAGGGCGATCTCATGCGCATCCAGGTGGACCCCGTGCGCAAGGAGCGACCGGTCGTCGAGTGCCCCGGCGCGATCGAGCCGTTCGGCGATGCGCTGACCGTAGCGCGCCTCGGAGTCGCGCTCATCGGCCCGGTCCTCGGCTGCGTGCACGTGGAGCCCGACACGGAACTCGGCGGCCGCGGCCGCGCACTCGCCGAGCGTCTCGTCCGAGAGCGTGAAGGAAGCGTGCGCCCCGACCATACCGCGCGCGAGCGGAGGCAACTCCCGGCGAACGTGCTGCAGATACCGCCGGTTCTCTTCGACCCCCGCGGTGGCAACGGCCTGGCCGTCGCGGTCCGAGGTCTCGTAGCAGAGCACCGAGCGGACGCCGAGCGAGCCGAGCGCGTGCTCGATCGCATCGAGCGATCCGTCGACCGCGTTCGGGGAAGCGTGGTGGTCGACGAGCGTCGTCGTCCCGGCCAGCAAGGCCTCCGTCCCTCCCACGAGCGCCGATGCGCAGACGGCGTCCTCGTCGAGCGCCCGGTCGAGGCGCCACCACACCCGCTGCAGGATCTGGACGAAGTCCTCGGGTGGCTCGAGCGCATACGGCATACCTCGCGCGAGCGCCGAGTAGAGATGGGTGTGAGCGCAGACGTTGCCGGGGACGATCAGGCAGCCGGAGCAGTCGCGCCGCTCACGGTGCGCGGAGTCGTTCGCCGGAGGAGTGATCCGCCCGTTCTCGACGCAAAGGTCGACCTGCTCGATCGAGACCGGATCGATGGAGCGGGCGACGGTCGCGCCGGTCAGGATCATGACGGCGCCCTCGAGTGGGGGTGATCTGCGAGGTGGGGCACCGCGGCGAGCGCCGCCGGGGAGTCCTTCATCGGAAGGCTCGTCCGGCGGACCCCGTCGAAGGCGTAGAGCGCCGCCGCGACCGCGGCGGCAGTGGGGACGAGGGCGGCCTCCCCGATGCCCTTCGCGCCGTAGGGGCCTTCGGGCTGAGGCACCTCCACGAGGATGCATTCGACCTCGGGCATTCCGGTCGGCGGGACGATGTGCAGCGACTTCAGCGTCGTAGTCACGGGCACGCCGTTCTCGACGACGAACTCCTCCGAAAGCGCCTGGCCGAGGCCCATGTGGACGCCGCCCTCGATCTGTCCCTCGGCCAGCATCGGGTTGAGCGCCCGGCCGACGTCGTGCGCGGCGACGATCCTCGTCAGGCGGCCCTCCTGGTCGAGAAGCGCCACCTGCGTTCCCCAGCTGAAGGCCAGGTGGGTGACCGGCTCGGCGGCGTCGAGCCCGGTCGTCCAGTCGCAGACGAACTCGCCCTCGAACTCCATCCCCGCGAGCTCCGCCAGCGACCGTCCCGTCCTGGCCGCCTCGAGCTTGCGGGCAGCGTCGATCACGGCGTTGCCGCCGAGGACGGTCGCGCGCGACGCCGTGGTCTGCCCGGCTTCGAGGTCACGCTCGGTGTCGACGACCACGCGGACACGGTCCGGCTCGAGCTCAAGCTCGGTGCAGGCGATCTGAGCCAGGACGGTGTTCACGCCCTGTCCCATCTCAGTCCACGAGTGGTACAGCGTGACCGTCCCGTCTGTCTCGGGCCGGAGAATCGCCTTGCCGTACTCGGTCATTCCGTTGCCGATCCCGGTGTTCTTCGCGACGCAGGCGATGCCGGCGTAGCGCGCGTCGCGGTAGGCGTCCCGGACCGCGAGGAGGGTCTGCTTGAGCCCGACGCCTTCGCCGAGCAGCTGGCCGGTGGCAAAACGGTCTCCGACGTCGAGGGCGTTGCGCCAGCGCATCTCCCACCCGTCGATCCCGACCTGCCCGGCGAGCATGTCGAGAGCTCCCTCGATCGCGAAGCTCGCCTGGTTGACACCGAATCCGCGCATTGCGCCGGCCGGCGGATTGTTGGTGTAGACGGCGAGAGCCTCGACATCGACGTTCGGCACCCGGTAGGGCCCGCACGCGTGGCCGGCGGCGCGTTCGAGCACCTTGTCGCCGACGCTTGCATAAGCGCCGGTGTCGCCGACGATATGTGCGCGCACCGCGAGCAGACGTCCTTCCTCGTCGCAGCCGACGCAGTAGTCGAGCCACATCGGGTGACGCTTGGAGTGGAAGCGCAGGCTCTCGGCGCG
>Ga0335080_10008370_pt1 | contig 10783 bp, 11 predicted proteins | sample Lox_Sample_34_FD_206720 | JGI IMG/M metagenome (GOLD analysis project Ga0335080, IMG submission 206720) | Soil microbial communities from Loxahatchee National Wildlife Refuge, Florida, United States - Lox_Sample_3.4 | ecosystem: Environmental > Terrestrial > Soil > Wetlands | place: USA...
GCCGGCGGTGACGTAGGCGGTGTTGCCGGTGTTGTTGGTTGCGAAGTTGGTGAGTCCTGCTGGGCTGGTCGCTGGTACTGCCGGCTGCGTGATCATCCCGGTTCCCCCTTCAGTTACTGATGCCGTAGTGGCTGATGGTGTCGTTTCCGTCGACCCACGCCCGGAGGTTCGCCCCGGCCGCCTGCAGCGCCGCGTACAGTAGCCCCGCCGAGTCCAGCCACAGAGCCTGGTTCGCGAACCAGGTGAACTGCGGGATCGTCCCCGCCTGCCCGGCTAGCGGCGCGACCGCTGATACCGGGCCGGCGTAGCTGCTGGTGCCGCTGTTCGGCAGATCCGCCGCCGCCCATGTCCATGTCGGGCTGCCGGACGGGTAGGTGAGAGCGATCGTGCCGGGGTAAGGGAGTATGTAAGCGCCGGCGGCAGACCCGGCCAGGGTGCCGCTGATGGTGACCGCTGAGACGGTCGCCCCGGTGACGGTAACCAGCACGGGGAGGCCAGTGAAGTTAGCGGCAGCCACGGTGGTCGCCGGCACAGCCGGCGGGGTGATCGGGGTGTTGGGGCAGCCGCCGATGATTTCAGACCAGGTAGCAGGCCATGCGAAAGTGACCTGCGACGTGATCACGTACCGGGCGAATGCCATGACAGGTCACCTCCTCAGGCGGTTAGTAGGCGGTTACCGGGACGTTCTCCACGCTGTTCAGCGCGGAAGTGAGCTGCGCGACGGTGACCGTCACGCCGGTGAGGTGCGTGTAGTTCAGCGCATTCACCGGGACACTGGTCGCGGTCGGGGTGCCGTTGACCACCACCACGTCGGAGGTGCCGGAGGGGTCCACGATGAGTACCTGGCCCTGGCTGAACGCCGACCCGGCGGGAGTGGCGAACGGCAGCGACGTACCGCCCGCACTGACACCCGCGTTGATCGCCGGCAGTGCCCACGCCCAGGTGGGGGCACCGGAGTAGGTGACGGCGATCGTTCCGCCCGCCGGCACGTAGTAGGTGCCGTCCCCGGAACCGCCCAGCCCGCTCGCGCCGGTGACCGTCACGGTGGTGACCGAGGTACCTCCGGAAATCGTCACCTTGACGGCGGTCCCGGTGGTGTTCGCGGCGGCAACCGTCGAGGCGGGTACCGCCGGGGGGGACGCCAGCGACGGTGCCCCCAGGGTGAACGGCCATTCGCACCGGGAGCACCGCCATGTCAGTGCCGCGTACGGGACGAACTGCCCGGGAAACCAGCAGCGGGGGCACCGCAGCGGGACGTCGGTCGGCTGGACGGGAATCGGCATCGGCTATGTGCTCCTGCGTGGGCGTGCACCGCGCGGCGGCAGGTCCATCGCATCGGGGGCCACGGCGTCGCTCAGATGCCCGGCCATCTCCGACGGGTCGGCGGCCATCGCACCGCTCATCTCCGGCGCCAGGCCGTCGTCGAGAACCGAGACGTGGGAGCTGTCCGGAGGATCGGGCCGGGGTGCGTCGGACCCGGGCGGCGGCGGCGGCGGCCGGAACAGGCGGCCGGACACGTGCCGGGGCAGCAGCCGGGGCAGCGGCTCACGGGAACCGTCAGGGCCGGACAGCTTCCGGATCACCGGAACCTGCCGGCCGTCACGGGCGCCGTGCCGCTCGAACTGGCGGGCTTCCTCTTCGGTGAGGTACACGGTCTCCCCGGCCATCACCAGGTCGACGTTGCGATCCTTGTCACCCCGGCGGGGAACAGCCAGGTTGATCAGCGCCTCGTAGGGGTCGCCGATCCGGGTGGCGGGACTCTTGTCGGCGGATGCGCGGGCGAGCAGCTTGTCGAGGGTGAGCCGCTCGTCGGCGGTCAGCGGCGTGCTTGCGGGGGTCGGGGCCACGGGCTCACACCCCGCTCAGCAGGGTGATGGCAAGGGGCTGGTCGAGACCGATCGCACTGGACCGCTGGGTGTCGGACCGCCATGTCTTGCGGCGCTCGTCGCGGTACAGCGGTCCCGCGACGAAGGGGAGTTCGTCTGCGTAGAAGCCGCAGCGGTGACGCTGCATGACGATCGCGTTGCCTGCGGGAACCTGGCGGCTGACGAGCACGTCGAGGTTGAAGATCTTCTGCGGGAGGACACCTGTGTACTGGAGGTTCTCTGACGCGATGTCACCAATGTAAGGCGCGGCGAAGGTGCTGCTCTGGAGCAGCGTGTTCTTGGTGCCGTGGTTGATGATCAAAGTGTCAGCTTCAAACCCGAGCCACTGGGTGACACCGGAGGGGCTGACGATGTTGGCGTTTTCTACCAGGTACACCGCCTGGGCGATGTCCGAGCGGGTGGTTGCCGCTGCGGACGCCCACGGGTTCGCCACCGCGAGCGTCTGGATGGACGCGTTGGCTACGACGGCACTGTAGAACGCTGTGTTCCACGAGTAAACCATCGTGTTTTTGACCTGCAGCAGCTGCCTGGTCACCGGGTCGATGGCCTGCCGGCGGCGCATCTCGTCCGACACCATGATCGCCATGGCGCGCTCATGGGAGAAGACGACCCTCGGCACACCGATCGAGGTGGGCACGACCGGGACCTCGCCGAACTCCGGCCGGATCTCAGGGAAGTCGTCCGCGTAAAGCGGCGTTGACTCGCTGTACCGCACAGCGCCGCTCGGAGCGGCGCCGCCCATCCGCAGGACGCTGTCCATAATGAACTCGTTCTGCGTGATGTCCAGGATGAGCGCAGGGATCGTGAGCGGGTCCTTGAGCAGCTCGTTTACGGTGAGCCGGGGGGCATCGCTGTAACCTCTTGCACCAGTAGGCATTAGCCTGTCCCTTTCTCAGAAGACCCGGACGCGGCCGAGGAAGTAGGAGGCCGCACCCTGTCCGCCGATCTGCTGGGTGAGCATCGCGCTCGACACCCCGCCGGGATGCGTGCAGCGGCCGACGACATTGCCCGGTGCGACAGTGATGGCCTGGGAAGTGCCGGGGAAGTAGGCAGTCGCACCGACCCCTGTGACACAGCCGGGAGCCGCGCCGCTGCTCGTCGCCGTACCGCAGACCAGCAGGTCGCCCTCGCGGGCCGCGCCGGCGTACCAGCACCAGATGTCCCAGCCGCCGGAGTACACCGGCGTGTAGTCCGTCAGGACGCTGATGTCGATCAGCGGCTGCCCGTAGGTGTTGGCTGCGCCTGTCTGGACGGACACCACGTTCGCGTCCGCGCCGGCGAGACCGAGGACGTTGGTGACGCCGGTGGCCGCAGAAGCGATAGGCCCGGGGGTGACCGCGACTGTCAGGTCCGTGGTGCCCGCCGTGACGGTGTTCGGGACGACCCACTGTCCGCCGTACACCAGCCCTGCGACCTGCTTGTTCCATGGGCCGCGTGTAAAGTGCGGCAGAACCGCTGACATGGCGGCCTCCTAGTTCCCGTTACTCACGCCGACGGCTTCGCCGAGCTGGTCGATGTAGCGGGCCGTGTTCACTTCAGGCCCGTCATGTTCTTGAAGCGGGACACCACGTCCTGCCGGTCGGCGAGTTCCCGCTGAGACACCACGTCGTCTTCGGGGGCATCCATCGGGGAACCGAGTTCCACGTCCAGGTCCAGGAGCCGCGCCTGCCGTGCGTACTCCGACAGGACGCGGCGCATGATGCCGCCCGCGTCGACGGTGGTGCCGTTGGCGAGTTCCACCGCATGCCCGGCACCCTCCAGGAGGGGACGTGCCAGCTCGGTGATGTACGGGGGGACGCCGAGGTCCGCCATGCGGCGTTTCTCCGACTGGTAGTCCTCTTCGCGGAGCCTCGCCGAGATGACGGCGAGTTCCCGCTGGGTTTCCTCCGCCCGCGCGTTCGCCAGGTTGATTTCCATCTGCGCCTCAGCGGACAGGCCCGCCGAAACCGGCTCCTGGGTGGAGTTCTCGGAGTCGAACGCGGCTTCCAGCTCAGCGAGTTCCTCATCCGACAGGGCGGCGATTTCCTCCGCGAGCGCGTCCGTGTCGTCCTCCTCACCGGGGCTGGTGAGCGCGTCGAGTTCCTCGGAGGTGATCACGACACCGCCGGCGGCGAGCGCGTCGAGCTGCTCGTCGGGGAGGTCCAGCAGCGCCGCCAGCCGCCGCTTCTGCTCGTCGCTGAGGCTGTTCAGGTCTGCCATGACATCGGTCCTTACCGGGGGGCTGTCGGGTGGCTCCGGCGAGGAGGGGCCGTCAGGAATCCCCTCCTCGCCGGCGAACGTGAGGGCAGACAGGTCAGCGATCTCGTCTGCCGGGGGGGTGGCTGCCTCGATCGCTTCCCAGGCGCCGAGGCCGGGGATGCGGGGGTCGAGGGTGCCGAGGACATGCTGGATGGCGGCGGGGAACCGCTTGCCGTCGCTGCGGGCGTAGTCTTCGACGATCCGGGCGGACACGCCGAGTTTCGGGTTGGCGGTCAGCACCTGCTCGCCGGCGGGGTTGAGCTGCGCGGTGACGTAGAGGCCGTCGGCGTTCAGTTCCATCCCGGTGATCTCGCCCCGGGTGCGTTCCGGGTCGTTGGTGTGCGTGTTCTGCGCGTCGGCAAGCTGGAACGGCACCTGGTCGTAGGCGCGGGCGTTGAACGCGTCCACGATGCGGCTCAGGTACTCGCGGGTGAAGCGCAGGGTGCGGCCCTTGTACTCGACTTCACCGACCGGCAGGACTTTCTTGCGCCACAGGTGGTTGCCGAGTTCGATGGCCTGCGAGCCGTGGAACGGGGTGAGGACGGCAAGAGACATGTCAGGGTGCCGCCTGCCGGTACAGCCGCTCGCGCAGCAGGTACCCCTCCAGTTGCCAGATCTTGTCACGGGCCTCAGCGCGGGCAACCTGCCGGCCGATTTCCGCATCGAAGTTCGCGGGGCTGACCGCCGCCGATTCGCCCGTTACCGTGAAGCCGTTTTCCAGGACCAGGCAGCAGACGGTGAGGGTGGTGCCGGGGAACACATAGAACATCTCGCCGGCGATCTTTGCGTCCAGGGTGTCCGGCGTGATCCGGGGCGCGGTCAGGTTCTTCGCCTGGACGGCCTGCTCGATTTCCCGTTCATCCATGGCGCTCACCGGGCACCCCAGGTTCCCGGTGGCCATGCCGACGGGATGACGTACGTGCACCGGCAGTCACCGCGTGTGCAGCTGGCGTGCCGTACCCGGGTGCCGTAGAACTCGGCGTCCGCACAGGGGCCGCACAGTCCGTCCAGGGCGGTCAGCCATGCCGGCTCCGCCGCCGGTGCCGTTGTTCCCGGCGGCTCATGCTGGTTCAGGGGGTCAGGCATCAGCTGCCGCCGCCGAACGACCCGGCCTTGGCGTTCTGGCTGTGCTTCGCGAATGCCAGCGCCCTGGCCGCCGGGAATCCCTTGGCGATGAGCTTCTTGTAGATCGCCTGGCCTTTGGGGGTGAGGCCGTTGCTGTCGCTGCCGCCGGAGCCGGCGCTGGTGTCGCGGGGCCCGTCGCTGACCCCGGTGACAGGGGTGGCGAACCCGGCGCTGCGGACCGCCGGGATACCGAACTGCTCCATGAGAGGGGTCTGCCGGGGTTCCGGCTGCAGCGGCTCGCCGACGGGACGGATGCTGCCGCTGACGGCCTTGTTCCAGGTGCCGACCGCCTCGATCAGGGCGGTCCGCTGGTGGTCGCGGGGCTGCAGGTCGCGTCCGTTGACGCTGGCGACCCACTTGCCTTCAGGGGTTTTGCGGAGGCTGGCGATGGTGGCGCCGCCGTGCCGGTGGCGGAGCACCGCCGTACCGTTTTCTCCCCGGTTCACCAGGACGTCCATGGGGCCGTGGATGGGGCGGCGGAGGGTGCCGGAGGCCAGTTCGACGGCACTGCGGGTGTTCGCCAGGGCATGGGAGGCGCTGCGGGGGCTGATGTTCACCACGGCACCGTTGCGGGTTCCGGCGACGGACGGGGCCGGGGTGCGGAGTTCCCCGGGCTGGGTCTGCAGTGACGTACCGGATGCGCCGAAGTCCCTGGCCGGGGCGACGTGCCCGCATTCGGGGCAGGTCAGGGTGCTCCCGTCGGCGTCCTTGGCGGTGACGGCGAGGTACAGGCCGGAATCCCCGCTGCCGGCGTGGGCATGGCTGCGGCCTGTCGCGGACAGCTTCCCCATGCCCTTCCGCCCGTATTTCCGGCGGCCGATCCAAGCGGCCAGGGCGTCAGGGTTGTGGGCTCCCCGGGCGGCAAGGGTAGAGGACAGTTTGCGGAAGTTGGCACCGGACCCAGGAGGTGCTCCTGCTGCGGTACCTAGCTCCAGGGCTGCCGGCACAAGTCCTTCCCCGGCCAGCAGCCCACTGTCCTAGCGGAATCGTACACGCAGGTTACGGCTCCGCGCACGTGCATCTGCAAGTACGCCGTCAGGGATACCGCGCCTTAAGGGGCGCTTGCGCCTTCAGGCAGGACTGCGGAACGCACGTGCATTAGCTGCTTGCATCCGTTTCTTGCATTTGCCCGTGCTCGGGTAATTCCGGGAATTAGGATGCCGAGCCAGGGCCGGGGCGCGGTCAGCAGCCCTGGATCACCCGTGCCCCGGCCCCCGTCATGCTACGTCCGGCAGCACCAGGGGCAGAATGTGCGGACGGAAACCCTCCGGCAGCCGCCGCGCATCATCATCCGCCTCGGCGCGGCTGTCAAACGGACCGTTCACGAGAATCACGCAGTCATGCCCCGGGTACTCGTCGCACTCCCCCGACAGGCCCAGCACGACATAGCTCACACCACGGGAACCTAATCCTCCGCCGCCTCGTCCACAAGAGCCGGGGCCGCCAGCACGGCATCCTCCTGCGGCACCCCTGCCTGCAGCATCGCCTGCAGCAGCACCTCCACCGCGTTCTCCCGCTGTTCCGGGCTCATCACAGGCTCCGCACGTAATCATGGATGACATTGACCAGCGGAACGACCCCCAGTGAAATCGCCGCCACCACCGGCGTCAGCCCGACAGCAAGCCCGCCGACCGCCACCCCCACCCCCGCCAGGGTGAACAGGCTGTTCATCGAGACCTTCGTCTGCAGCTTCCGGTTCTCATCGCTCCTGTCGTCGTCCCAGTGGGCGCGCAGGGACGAAATCAGCCGCTGCTGCGCCCGGTGCATCACCGACAGCCTGTCCTGCAGCTCCCGATGCTGCTGCTCGCTGATCTGGTTCATCTGCCGGGCCACCTCGGCTGACACCCGCGCGTCGATGTACGCCTTCAAGGCCGCCATGCTCGCCCCCGGGGCCGCCAGGCTGGCCAGAGCCGGGTCCTCCCTGGTCAGCTCCTCCCCTGCCGATCCCGGTTTAGCCGGCGGAGGCGACACCGGGGCGGCCGACGGAACATGCGGCTCCTCCGGTGCTTTCGCCTGCCGGGCCTGCACCTTCGCCTCATGCCGGGCGACCGACTTGCGGACCGCCGCCGCCATCCTGGCCTGCTCGCTGCTGCTAGTCCGGGGTGAAACGGGACTGTGAGTAGCCATGCTGGCCCGGGCGGCTGCCCTCTGCTTCGACTCGGCCACTTTCCAGGCCGGGTACTTGTCGACCAGTTGCTGTCCCACAAGCGGAAGCCACCCGTGCCGGTACGTGTACGCGGTCCCCTTAATGTGATGCCCGTGGATAGCGGCGAGTTCCAGCTGCCCCCCGATCGACAGCGGTTCCGCGCCCAGCTGCCCGCTGATCATCCCCAGCCGGGTAGTCACCTCATCCGGCACCGCATCGTCCAGGTACTCATCGAACCAGGCCAGGTCCAGTTCCAGGCCGTCATCCTGCTCCGCCAGCGGCACACTGAGACTGTCCTCCAGGCGGGCCAGGACGCCCCCGACATCCCGAACCTCCGCCAGTGCGCGTCCGCTGGCATCAGGGCGGGCGACCAGCTCACGGGCCAGCTGGTCCACCAGCCGCACCGCCTCCGGAACCCGTGCCGCCTGATCCTGGTTCGCCCAGTCCAGCAGCTCGTACGCGCGCCGCCCCTCATCGGTGGTGCCTGTCATGCTGCCTCCTGCATCGCCTGAAGCTGTGCCTTAGCTGCCCCGACCGCATGCGTGATGACTGCCCCGGGGGCAGTCTTCGTCCACTCGTCCTTGATGGTCTGCTCGATCCGGTTCAGAGCCGCCTCACGCTGCTGCACCGTCAGGTTCCCCGTATCCAGCCCGGATGCCGCCGCCAGGGTCTGCTCCGCCATAACCCGCGCTTTCCGGGCGGGGCCGACCGCGTTAACCCGGTCGGAAATCGCCTGGATCACTGCCGGGCTCGCATCGCCCGGCAACCTGGCGAGGGTATCCGCGAAATCGTACGCCTGGCGCGTCCAGTCCGGGTAATGCGGCCAGGAGTTCCCGTTGCGAATCAGCGCCGGGTCAGCCATCCGCCGCGCGTACTCCCCCATCGTCAGGTGAACCCCCGACGTGGTATTCAGCAGCGTGAACTGGCGTTCCCTGATCAAGGCAGTATCGGCAGCCAGTCGTTTCATGATCGCCCGCCCGCCCGGCCTGCTCCACAGGCTAGCGTTCCTGGCCATCTTCTCAACGGCGAAGACGGCGCTGTCGATGGCGTACGGGTTGTCATGCCCGCCAATCTGCACAATCGCCTTACTGAGAGCCTCCATGGCGTCACTGCGCTCAGTGGAGGGAGGCAGGGCATCCAGGTGCTGCGCCGCCGCTGACAGTGCGGCTGTGGCTGCCTTCCGGGCATCTTTCCATTCCCGGCTTGTCTTGTCAGCTTCACCCAGGATGGGTGTCTCCCGTCCGGCCACGCCTGCTTTCTCGAAGAACTCCGCTGCATGCTGTGTCGTGCCGAGCTGCGTGAACCCTTCCTCTATCGCCTGTACTGCCGGGTCCAGGTAAGCGGCCTTATCTTCCCGGCGAACCTCTCCCGGCGTGAAGCTTCCCGCCGGTACCACCTCATGGACCATCTCGTGCAGTGGGACGGTGAGCGCGTCCGGGTCCTGCACCGGCCCGGTTCCGGACAGGGCATCCTGAACATGTGCGGCAACCTCGTCGCTGTACCGCATGTGCCCGGACCAGTCGACATCCGCCAGCAGCGACGGCCTGTCCGCCTGCCTGAACTCGCCCGGCACCTGCCCGTCCCAGGCCAGGGCACTGTCCGGGCTGAACATGCCGGGCACGCTGCCGCTGGTTCGGTCGAGGAATCCCTTGACCGCCTGGATTTCCGGCGGCACCGGCGGGACCACGCCGGGACTCAGGGTATTCGCCAGGTTCCGGTACTGCTCAGCGCGGCTGCGCCCGCCGTTAGGGTCACGGTCGGCTTCCTTCGCGGCGGCCAGCAAGTGCAATGCGGCGGTTTTCGGCTGCCGCAGTTCAATCGCCCCGGATGCGTCCCGCAAGTGCAAGCTCTCCCCGGTCCGCCCGTGGGACATGGCATCATCGCGGAGCCAGTCAACAGCAGCGCTAACCCGGTCCCCGGTCCCCGGTGTGCTGCCAGGCAAGGCGTCGATGTCCTTGATCGCCTGATAATAGGCGGCAGTGCGGTCCTGGGCGCCAACCCGGCTGGCGTATGCCATGGCCCGCTGCAGCTTCATGATCGCAGGACCCTTGTTGCCCTGTTCCACCTGCGTGTATGCCTCATCGACGGCACGGCCCTCAGTGATCCCGGCGACGCCTTTCCGGATCTCCGCCAGCTTGTCAAGGACCGCTTTCCGCCGATTGTCCGTCGGCCTGGTGTCCCGGTCGGCTGCGGTAACCGCCTCCGCCGTGCCGCCGCGCACCCATTCACCGTGCGGCCCGCGCACCTCGTGCCGCCAGGCGTTCCTCCAGGCTTCCTCACCGGCTAGGCGGGAAGCCCCCGTAAAATCCAGCGGCCCCACAGGTTCCCCGGCCAGCTGCGCACTGATTGTTTCCCTGGCTTTCCCCGTCGCATGCTGCGGACCCGGTTCCTTGTCCGCTGCTTCTGTGATCGCGGCGAGCCCCGCGATCCATTTCGCTTCTGCCGGGTAGTTGTCGGTGAAGTGGGCCTGCAGTTTCCCGATGTGCTCCACCGCGCCGTCCAGGTGCCGGCCGCAGTGCTGAGCGTCGAACTCCCACTCTTTGCTGTCCGGGTCGTCGGTCAGCATCGCCTTGACATGCCGGCTGCCGTGGGTCAGTTCGTTGATCACTGAGGCGAGCAGGTGAGCGGTCGTGGCGATCTTCGCGTTCTCGCTGACTGCTTTCGCCAGTGCGAGGGTCTGCTTGACCTGTTCCAGTTCGGCGGCTTCCGGCGGGTAATGCTCCCGGAAGTTCGCTGCGAGGCTGTGCGCGGCGTCCAGGCAGTTCTGGATATGCCGGGCCATGTTCTCGCAGTGGTAGCGGCGCAGGTCACCGGATGCTTTCCCGGCGACCTGCATCCGCTGCACCGAATGGGTCAGCTCGTAGACGATCCGGTTGATGCGGTGCGCGGTGAACAGCGTGAATGTTGCCTTGTCGTCCGGTACCGGCAGGCCGGGGTCTTTCATCGCCTCCGGGGCGACAGTTACGTTCCGTTTTCCGGCGAGGTCCCAGAATCGCGTTTCAGGCCAGCCCGGATAGCCGCGCTGATCTTCGCCGCTGCCTCCAGCCGCTGCTCCTCCGGCAGGTCCCAGTAGTCCGGAGGGACCGCCACGTGGATCTTCGGCGGCGTTGGAGTGGTCGATGATCCGTCCGCCACCGCTGCCTCCCGTACTGATCGTGTCAAACGTCTGCAGGTCGAAGATCCCGACCTGGTCCCGTTCCCTGCCCAGCCGCTCGGCTTCCGCCCGGTCCTGGACGTTCTGGGAGGGGTCCAGCCACAGTTTACCGTCCTCAACCCACCCGCCCAGGTACATGTCCTTGCCCTGGAAAGCGTCCCGTTCGCTCGTCAGCATGTCGTCGATGGCCCGGGTCAGCCGGGCCGGGTCGTCGAGGATCTCAGCCGGGTAACG
>Ga0335080_10008371_pt1 | contig 10783 bp, 9 predicted proteins | sample Lox_Sample_34_FD_206720 | JGI IMG/M metagenome (GOLD analysis project Ga0335080, IMG submission 206720) | Soil microbial communities from Loxahatchee National Wildlife Refuge, Florida, United States - Lox_Sample_3.4 | ecosystem: Environmental > Terrestrial > Soil > Wetlands | place: USA: Florida...
CGGCTCACCGACCGCGAAGGCCACTTCGCCGGCGTGCTCGCTGCCATCGTCGACATCGACTACATCGACCGGCTGCTCAAGTCGATCGACCCCGGCGGCACGGGGTTCGTCGCGCTGGTGAGCCGCGGGGGCCAGCTGGTCACCATGGTGCCACCGCGCGCGGAGATCCGCGAGCGCGACCTGAACGTGCCGGGCAGCATCGCCGACCGCGTGAACCACGAAGGCCGCTTCTCGGGCTGGGCGACGAGCACGAGCCTGAAGGGCGGCATGCCGGTGCTGGTTTCCGCCGCGCCGATTCCCGGCACGCCGCTCATCGTGTCGGTGGGCTCGACCGAGCGCGACGTGCTCGCCCCGTGGCATGAGGAATCGCTGCGGGTGACCGCGCGGACGCTCATCACGTCGCTGCTCATGCTGGCGCTCGTCGGGATCGCGGCCCGCGAGCTCACCCGGCGCGAGGCGGCCGAGCAGCGCGCGCGCCGCGAGCGCGAGGCCATGGAGCGGCGCCTGCGCCAGGGCGAGAAGATGGAGGCCGTGGGGCGCCTCGCGGGCGGCATCGCGCACGACTTCAACAACATCCTGGGCGGCATCACGGGATACGCCGAGATGCTGCTCGAGGACCTGCCGGAGGGCTCGCCGCAGCGGCACTACGCGCGCAACCTCGACGTGGCCGCGAAGCGCGCGCGCGACCTGGTCGCCCAGATCCTCACCTACAGCCGCTCGCACCGGGTCGCGCGCCACCCGGTCGACCTCGGGCGCGTGGCGCGGGAGGCGCTGGACGTCGTGAGCGGCTCCCTGCCCGCGCACGTCGCCCTCGAAAGCGACATTCCCGCGGCGCCGCTCGTGACCCAGGGCGACGCCACCCAGTTGCACGAGATCGTGATGAACCTGAGCGTCAACGCGATCCATGCGCTGCGCGACGGCGGCACGCTGCGCGTCGAGCTCTCGGCCGTCGAGGTGCCCGAGCCGATCGCCCTTTCGCACGGCGCGCTGCAGGCCGGAAGCTACCTGCGCCTGCGCATCTCGGACACGGGAATCGGGATGGACGCATCCACGCTCGCGCACATCTTCGAGCCGTTCTTCACCACCAAGGAGGTCGGGCGGGGCACCGGCCTCGGTCTCGCGATGGTGTACGGCATCGTCGCCGATTCCGGGGGCGCGGTCGGCGTGTCGAGCGCGCCCGGGCGCGGGTCGATCTTCGAGATCTACCTGCCGCGCGTGGAGGAGCAACCCGCCGTCGAGGCGCTCCGCCCCCGCCCCGACGAGCGCGGGAGCGGGCAGCGCATCCTCCTCGTGGACGACGAGATCCCGCTGCTGCACATGATGTCGGAGCTGCTGCAGCGCCTGGGCTACGAGCCCGAGCCGTTCTCCGATCCGCGCTCGGCGCTCGCCGCGCTGGAGGAGCAGCCCGGGGCGTACGACCTCGTGCTCACCGACGAGGCGATGCCCGGGCTCACCGGCACGGCGCTCGCGAGGCGGGTGCGCGAGCGTCGGCCGGACATCCCGGTGATCATCGTCACCGGCCGCACCGCGGACACGCTCGCCGAGGCGGCCGAGGCCGCCGGCGTGCGCAGCGTGCTGCTGAAGCCCGTGCGCATGCATGAGCTCGCGGCCGCCCTCGCACGCAATCTCGCCCCCCGCCCCACCGAGCGTCACGCCTAGGCCGCGTTTCGACTGAAACGGCGGCCCGCGGCCCTGAAGCGGCTTCGAGGTCGTCGGCAGCGAAGCTGGGGCCATGATTCCTGCGCTCGATTGGCTTCATGCCGGCCCCGTGGCCGCAGCCGCCTTCCTCGCCTCCGCCGTGGAGGCGGTGGAAGCCGCGACCATCGTGCTCGCGGCCGGCGTGACCCGCGGCTGGCGCTCCGCGCTGGGCGGGGCGGCCGCCGCGCTCGCCGCGCTCGCCGCGCTGGTGCTCGCGTTCGGCGCGGCCCTCGCCGCGGTCCCGATCGCGGCGCTGCAGCTCGCCGTGGGCAGCCTGCTGCTCCTCTTCGGCATGCGCTGGCTGCGCAAGGCGATACTGCGCCAGGCCGGAGTGATCGACCGGCGCGACGAGGTGCAGATCTATGCGCGCGAGCGCCGAGCGCTCGCCGGGCAGGGCTCGACGGCGCCGTGGGATCCCGCCGCGCTGCTCGCATCCTTCAAGGCGGTGCTCCTCGAGGGCATCGAGGTGATCGTCATCGTGATCGGCGTGGGCGCCGGCGGCGGCATGCTGCTCCCGGCGTCCGCCGGCGCGGTCGCGGCATGCGTCGCCGTATCGCTCGTCGCGCTCGCGCTGCATCGCCCGCTCACGCGCGTGCCCGAGAACGCGCTCAAGCTCACGGTCGGCGTGATGGTCTCGTCCTTCGGGCTGTTCTGGTTCGGCGAGGGGATCGGGGTCGACTGGCTCCTCGGCGATGCGACCATCCTCGTGCTGATCGCGGTGCTGCTCGCCGCGGCCTTCTGCGGCGTGTGGCTCGCGCGCAAGGCGGCGCGATGAGGCGCGCCGTCACCCTGCTGCTCGACGCCATCGCGCTGTTCGTCGACGACGAGACGCTCGCCATCACGCTGCTCCTCATCCTAGCGCTCGCCGCGTTCGTCGAGAACACCATGTGGGCGGGCGGTCCGCTCGCGCGGGTGGTGCTCGTGGCCGGAAGCGTGGCCGCGCTGGTCGAGAACGTCGCGCGCGCCGCACGCGCCGCGCGGCGCCAATGAATCATCCCCATGTCCTTCAACCCCAGGAGACTTCCATGACCTTCCGACTCTCGCGCCGCGCGCTCTCGCTCGTGATCGCCGGCTCCCTCACCAGCTTCGCTTCCGCGTCGTACGCGGCCACGGCCCAACCGGCCGAGCGCCTGGCGCAGGTGCGCGCCGGCCAGACGCAGCAGCAGGTGCGCTCGATCGCGGGCCGGCCCGGCAACATCACCGCGAACCCGCGCGACGGCGGCCAGCTCTGGATCTACGAGTACCGCGACGGCTGGGGCGAGCTGTCCCGGATGGACGTCGCCTTCGGCCCGGACGGCAAGGTGATCGACACGTATTCCGAACGCACGCGCTGAATCGAAAGGATGCCGGTGAACACGCCTCGCGCATTCCTCGCCGCGACCTGCGGCGGCCTCGTGCTCGCCGCCGGCCTCGCCGGCCGCAAATCGGCGGCCGCGCCGGCCCCGCCGCCCGCCCCGCAGGTGAGCGTCGTGACGGTGCATCCCGGGAGCGTGCCGCTCGCGCTCGAGCTGCCGGGACGCACGTCGCCGTATCTCGCGGCGCAGGTGCGCGCGCGCGTGGACGGCATCATCCTCCGGCGCGATTTCGCAGAGGGCAGCGCCGTGAAGGCCGGCCAGCGGCTGTTCCAGATCGACCCGGCGCCCTACGCCGCCCAGCTCGCGAGCGCCGAGGCCGCGCTCGCCAAGGCGCAGGCCAACTTCGAGTCGCTGAAGGCGCAGGTCGAGCGCTACGCACCACTGGTCGCCGCCAACGCGGTGAGCCGGCAGGACTACGACAACGCCGTCGCGGCGCGCGACCAGGCCGAGGCCGACATCGCCACGGCGAGGGCCGCGATCCAGGTGGCGCGGATCAATCTCGGCTACACCGCGGTGACCTCGCCCATCGCCGGGCGCAGCGGGATCTCGCAGGTGACGCAGGGCGCGTACGTGCAGGCGAGCACGGCCACTCTGCTCACGACGGTGCAGCAGATCGACCCGATGTACGTGGACCTCACGCAATCGAGCGTGCAGGGCCTGCAGCTGCGCCGCGACGCGGCGAGCGGGCGGCTGGCGGCGAGCGGCCCCGGCCAGGCCACGGTCTCGCTCACCCTCGAGGACGCGCGCCCGTACCCCCTGAAGGGCAAGCTGCAGTTCAGCGACATCACCGTCGATCCGACGACCGGGGCGGTGACCGTGCGCGCCATCTTCCCGAACCCCGACGGCACGCTGCTGCCCGGAATGTTCGTGCGCGCCTCGATCGACGCGGGCAACGTCGCGAACGTCTTCCGGGTGCCGCAGCCGGGCGTGACCCACGACGCCAAGGGCGGGGCCACCGCCCTGGTGGTCGGCGCCGACGGCAAGGTCGCATCGCGCGCCCTGCAGCTGCGCGGAACGTACGGCACCGACTGGATCGTCGAAAGCGGCCTGCAGGACGGCGATCGCGTGATCGTCGCCGGGCTGCAGAAGGTGAAGCCGGGCGACGTGGCGCAAGCGGCCGAGGCGAAGGCCGACGACAACCTCGCGAGCGCGCGCTGACGCCATGGCCCGCTTCTTCATCGACCGCCCGATCTTCGCGATCGTCCTCGGGATCCTGATCTGCCTCGCCGGGACGCTCGCGATCTTCACGCTGCCGATCGCGCAGTACCCGGAGATCGCGCCGCCCTCGATCCAGATCACGGCGAGCTACGCGGGCGCCTCCGCCCAGACGGTGGAGAACACGGTCGTGCAGGTGATCGAGCAGCAGCTCTCGGGCCTCGACCACCTGCTCTACATCTCTTCGAACTCCGACGACTCCGGGACGGCGACCGTCACCGCGACCTTCGCGCCCGGCACCGACCCCGACATCGCGCAGGTGCAGACCCAGAACAAGCTGCAGCTCGCGACTCCGCTGCTCCCCCAGTCCGTGCAGCAGGCCGGGGTGCGCGTCACCAAGTCCTCCAACGGCCTGCTGCTGGCCGTCGGGTTCTATTCGACCGACGGAAGCATGTCGCGCTACGACATCGCCAACTATGTCTATTCCCACCTCTACGATCCGGTGAGCCGCATCGACGGCGTGGGCCTGGCCGGCGTGTACGGCACGCAGTACGCGATGCGCGCGTGGCTGGACCTCGCGAAGCTCAACAACTACGGCCTCACGCCGATCGACGTCTCCGACGCCATCGCGGCGCAGAACGTGCAGGTGGCGGGCGGCCAGCTCGGCGGCACGCCGGCCGCGGCCGGCCAGCAGCTCACGGCGACGATCACCGAGGCCACGCTGCTGCGCACCCCCCAGCAGTTCCGCGACATCCTGCTCAAGGTCAACCCCGACGGCTCGCAGGTCCGCCTCGGCGATGTCGCGAAGGTCGAGCTCGGCGCCGAGAACTACTTCGTCAACTCGCGCTACAACGGCCACCCGGCCTCCGGCATCAGCGTCCAGCCCGCGCCGGGCAGCAACGCCCTCAAGACCGCGGACGCCATACGGGCGAAGATCGAGCAGATGAAGCCCTCCTTCCCGCCGGGCCTGGAGGCGGTCTATCCCTACGACACGACGCCCTTCGTGCGCGCCTCGATCAAGGAGGTCGTGACGACGCTCCTCGAGGGCATCGTGCTCGTCTTCGCGGTGATGTACCTGTTCCTGCAGAACCTGCGCGCGACGCTGATCCCGACCATCGCCGTGCCGGTGGTGCTGCTGGGCACCTTCGGCATCATGGCGGCCGCCGGCTTCTCCATCAACACGCTCTCCATGTTCGGCATGGTGCTCGCGATCGGGCTGCTGGTGGACGACGCCATCGTGGTGGTGGAGAACGTCGAGCGGGTGATGAGCGAGGAGGGCCTCGGCCCCCACGACGCGACCGTGAAGGCCATGGGCCAGATCACCGGCGCGCTGGCGGGCGTGGCGGTGGTGCTGGCGGCCGTGTTCATCCCCGCGGGCCTGTCGTCCGGATCGGTAGGACAGATCTACCGCCAGTTCTCCCTCACCATCGTGTCGGCGATGGCGCTCTCGATCTTCGTGGCGCTCTCGCTCACGCCCGCGCTGTGCGCGAAGTTCCTGAAGCCGGTCGACCGCGCCCATCCGGTGAAGACGACCGGGTTCTTCGGCGCCTTCAACCGCGGCTTCGACGCGATGCGCGAGCGCTACGCCTCGTGGGTGGGCCGCATCGAGCGGCGCTACCTGCGCTGGCTCGTAGTCTACGGCGCGCTCACGGCGCTCATGGGCGCGCTCTTCGTCCACCTGCCGAGCTCGTTCCTGCCGCAGGAAGACCAGGGAGTCGCCTACGTGCTGGTGCAGACGCCGCCCGGCACGACCCAGGAGCGGACGATGGCGGTGCTGGAGGACGTGGGCGACTACGTGCGCGGCGCGGAAAAGGCGGCCGTGGATGCGACCTTCGAGATCGCGGGCATCAACTTCGCCGGGCGGGCGCAGAACCAGGGCCTCATCTTCATGCACTTCCGCGACTGGTCGCAACGCAAGTCCGCCGCCCTCGGCGCGGCAGCGGTGCTCGGCCGCATCGGCAGGCACTTCGCGCCCTATCCCGGCGCCCAGGTCATTCCGGTCGCGCCGCCGGCGGTCCCCGGGCTCGGCACGTCGTCGGGCTTCGACATGGAGCTCGAGGACCAGGCGGGGCTGGGCCACGCGGCGCTGGTGCAGGCGCGCGACCAGCTGATCGCTCTCGCGGCGCGCGATCCGGCGCTGGCGCTCGTGCGTCCCAACGGCCTCGCCGACAACCCGACGTTCCAGGTCGACATCGACCGCGAGAAGGCGGCGGCGCTGGGCGTGTCGCTCGCCGACGTCGACCAGACGTTCTCCATCGCGTGGGGCTCGAAGTACGTCGACAACTTCCTCGATTCCGACGCGCGGATCAAGAGGGTCTACGTGCAGGCCGACGCGGCGTTCCGCATGAATCCCGAGGATCTCGCCCAGCTCTACGTTCGCAATGCCAAGGGAACCATGGTGCAGTTCAGCACCTTCGCGACCGGCCGCTGGACCTGGGGCTCGCCCAAGCTCGAGCGCTTCAACGGCGTGGCCGCCGCGCAGATCCAGGGCCAGGCCGCGCCCGGCCACAGCACGGGCGAGGCGATGGCCGCGATGGAGAAGCTGGTGCGCCAGCTGCCGCACGGTATCGGCCTGGAATGGACCGGCGTGTCGCTGCAGGAGCGGCAGGCCGGGTCGCAGGCGCCGATCGTCTACGGCCTCGCGATGCTGGTCGTGTTCCTCGCGCTCGCCGCCCTGTACGAGAGCTGGTCAATCCCGGTCTCGGTGCTCATGGTGGTGCCGCTCGGCGTGCTGGGCGCGGTGGCCGCCGCGACCGCAGTGGGTCTCGAGAACGACGTCTTCTTCCAGGTGGGGCTGCTCACGACGATCGGCCTGTCGTCGAAGAACGCGATCCTGATCGTGGAGTTCGCGCGCGAGCTGGAAGCGTCGGGCAGGCCCGCGCTTGATGCCGCGCTGGAGGCGGCGCGCCTGCGGCTGCGCCCCATCCTCATGACCTCGCTCGCGTTCGTGCTCGGCGTGCTGCCGCTCGCGATCGCGTCCGGCGCGGGTTCGGCCGGCGAGAACGCCGTCGGCCGCGGCGTCATCGGCGGGATGCTCACCGCGACCTTCCTCGCTCCGCTGCTGGTGCCGATGTTCTTCATCGTCATCACGGAGAAGGTATTCAAGCCGAGGGTGCGCCGGGAGCGGCCCGCGACGGCGGCGGAGAACGCCTCGTGAACGCGCTCGCACGGGCCACGGCCCTCGCGTGCCTCGCCATGGCGGCGGGCTGCTCGCTCGAGCCCGCCTACCGGCAGCCCGCGCTGCCCGTGGCGGCCGGCTATCCGTCGGGTCCCGCGTATCCCGCGGCCACGACCGGGGGCATTCCCGCCGCCGACCTCGGCTGGCGCGATTTCCTGGGCGACGCGCGCCTGCAACGCCTGGTCGAGATCGCGCTCGCGAACAACCGCGACCTCCGCGTGGCCGCGCTCAACGTCGAACAGGCGCGGGCGCAGTACCGCATCGAGCGCTCGGGACTCTTTCCGCAAGTCGAGGGCTCCGCGGCGCGGACCGAATCGCGCACGCCCGCCGATGCCGGCAATGCCGGCACGGTGCGGGCGACGACCTATTCGGCGGGCATCGACGTGTCTTGGGAGCTCGACTTCTTCGGCCGCGTGCGCAGCCTCGACCACCAGGCGCTCGAGCAGTACCTCGCCACCGCCCAGGCGCGCGAGGCGGCGCAGATCCTGCTCGTGTCGCAGGTCGCGGACCAGTACCTCGCGACCCTTGCCGACGACGAGCTGCTCGCGGTCACGAGCCGCACGCTCGCGACCGCCGAGGCCTCCTACCGGCTCACGAAGCTGCAGCTCGACGCCGGCATCGGCACCGAGCTGGCGCTGCGGCAGGCCGAGACCGTGGTGGAGCAGGCGCAGGCCAGCCACGCCGCGCAGCTGCGCCTGCGCGCCCAGGACGAAAACGCGCTGGTGCTGCTGATCGGCGCGCCGATGCCCGCGGACCTGCCGCCCGCCTCGACGCTGGGCGCGCAAGGCATCGCCGACGTGCCCGCCGGCCTGCCCTCCGATCTGCTCACGCGCCGCCCCGACGTGATCGCAGCGGAGGCCAACCTGAAGGCGGCCAACGCGAGCATCGGCGCGGCGCGCGCGGCGTTCTTTCCCTCCATCGACCTCACCGGCAGCTACGGCGCCGCGAGCAGCGCGCTCTCGGGCCTCTTCAAGGGCGGCGCCCTCGCCTGGACCTTCGCTCCCGCCATCACCGTGCCGATCTTCCAGGGCGGCAGGCTGCGGGCCTCGCTCGATGCCGCCGAGATCCAGAAGGACGTCGGCGTCGCCCAGTACGAGAAGGCGATCCAGACCGCGTTCCGTGAGGTCGCCGACGGCCTCGCCGCGCGCGGCACGTATGACGACCAGGTCGCCGCGCTCGAGCGGCTCGTGGCGGCCCAGGAGCGCGGCCTCGCGCTCTCGCAGATGCGCTTCCGCACCGGCGTCGACAGCTACCTCGCCGTGCTCACGGCGCAGACGCAGCTCTACGCCGCGCAGCAGTCGCTCGTGGAAGCGCGCCTCGCGCGCCTGGTGAGCCGCGTGGACCTCTACCGGGCGCTGGGCGGCGGCTGGAACGCCGCGACGCCCGCGCACGCCGGGGCGGGCAGCCCGCCCGGGATCGCAGCCCTCTCACCGGAATCGAAGCGCGGGGCGGCCTCGTGACGGTCGCGTGGACCGGTTCGTTCGGCTACGCCGGGGATGAGCCGGCACCGGGCCGGTCGGAGCGACGACTCAGCGGCGGCGCCATGAAGGTGGGCGCGATCGGCGCCGGCACCCAGCGCCGGACGATGGCGTCGATCTCGCGCTTCGCGGCCTCGTCGAGCCGCCAGCCGTCGACCTCGGCGATCGGGTCGAGCTGGGCGGGATGGCGCGCGCCCCAGAGCGCGATGGTCCGGCCCTGGTCGAGCACCCAGCGCACGGCGAGCGCCGTCACCGACTTGCCGAAGCGCTCGTGCGCGAACTCCGAGAGCGCACGCACGGCCGCGAGATAGCGCCCGAAGGCCGGCATGCGGAACTTGGGATCGAGCTTGCGCAGGTCGTCGCCCTCGAACTTCGTGTCTTGCGTCATGCGCCCGGCGAGCAGGCCGCGGCAGAGCGCACCGTAGCTCAGCACCGCGAGGCCCGCACGGCCGGCATAGGGCAGGACGTCGGCCTCGATCTCGCGCTCGAACAGGTTGTACGGCGACTGCACGGCGTCGAGGTCGGCGACCGCGCGGAACGATTCCATCTGTCCGGGGGTGTAGTTGCTCACGCCGATGATGCGGATCTTGCCCGCGCGCTTCAGGTCCTCGAGAGCGCGCGCGGTCTGCGCGATCGACGTCTCGAGGTCCGGCCAATGCACCTGGTAGAGGTCTATCACGTCGGTGCGCAGGCGCCTGAGCGAGGCCTCGACCTCGCGGCGGATGCTGGCGGGCCGCGAGTCGCGGAACACACGCCCGTCCTTCCAGGCGAGGCCCGTCTTGGTCGCGATCACCACCCGGTCGCGCAGCCCGCCCTCGGCGAGCGCCTTGCCGACGATCTCCTCCGAGCGGCCGAAGCCGTAGACCGGGGCGGCATCGATCAGCGTGATGCCGCGGTCGAGCGCCGTGCGGATGGTCGCGATGGCCTCGGCTTCGTCCGTGCCTCCCCACATCCATCCGCCGATGGCCCACGTGCCGAGGCCGATGCGCGACGCGGCGACGCCGCTCGCGCCAATATCGATGGTTTCCATGCTCCGCTGCGCTCGGCTCAACGCGCCGCCGGCAGCGGCGCGGGCGCCGCGGCCGGCCGCACGGCGAGGCGCGGCATGCTGGAGCGCGGCGCGATGCCGGGCGCGCGCTCGCGGCGGATGCGCTCGAAGGTCTTGCGCAGGTCCGTGGCGATGCTCGGGGTGTAGCGGAACGACGAGTCGAGGATCGATTTCATGCCCATGCTCCCGTGTGCGTGGATGTCGATAGGCACATTGGGCGCCGGCGCCGCTTCGATTCCGTTTCCGGGCGCCGGCACCCCGTGCCAAACGAAGCCGACGCTAGTGCGCCTCGGCGACGACGGGCTTGCGCTCTTGCTGCGAGCCCGATTGCGCGGCCATCTGGGCGCGCTCGGCCTCGACCTCGTGCAGCGCCTGCTCGAACGGGACCGGGCGGCTGCCGTTGCTGGCGGCGGCACGCTGGTCGTCGAACCAGCGACTTTCCGCGGCCTGGCGCAGCGTGAGCTGGCTCGGCGCGGGATCCTTCACGGGGAACGCGGGGACGTAGTAGCCGTCGGCGATCTCCTGCTGATTCTGGTAGAGGTCGAATTGGTCCGCGCGGGCCGTGGTCGTCATGACGGCGGCCGCGGCCGCGGCCGTTGCAAGGAGGATTTTCGTTGCGCGATTCATGATGGGATTCCTGTCGATGTTTGCGCCGAAGTGGCGCATTCCCATTCAATGCTCGCGCGATCGCGATACCGTTTCCGGCGCCGCGGCATCCGTTGCGGACGAAACCAGCGCGCGCGGCCGGCCACCGACGCCGGGGAGGAGACCTTCTTCGAGGGAATTGGTCGGGGCGAGAAGATTCGAACTTCCGACCCCCTGCACCCCATGCAGCTCACCGATCAGAGCTAATTCTTTGTTTCGCGCCGCT
>Ga0335080_10008374_pt1 | contig 10779 bp, 10 predicted proteins | sample Lox_Sample_34_FD_206720 | JGI IMG/M metagenome (GOLD analysis project Ga0335080, IMG submission 206720) | Soil microbial communities from Loxahatchee National Wildlife Refuge, Florida, United States - Lox_Sample_3.4 | ecosystem: Environmental > Terrestrial > Soil > Wetlands | place: USA...
CGAACCATTTGGATGATTTTTGCGCCCGAAGGTAACACGGGACGGGCCGGGAACAGCCGGCGGGATGCCCGCTTTGGCCGCGTGTTAGGGATGTGCTACAGTGCGCCCGCTCGACTGTGATATTCCGGCTGGAGGAAATGCCATGCGGTGGATTCGAGTTGGTGCGGTGCTGTGCTTCGCGTCGTTGGCCGCGACAATCTTATTTGCGCAGGCGCAATACTTCGACGTGACGCAGGTGGCGGACGGCGTGTATGCGGCCATCGGGAAGAATGGGGCGTTCTGCAACGCGGCGGTGCTGGTCAACAAGGACGACGTGCTGGTGGTGGACACGCACCTGCGCCCGGTGTGGGCGCACGACCTGATCCAGCAGATTAAAAGGATCACGGACAAGCCGGTGCGCTATGTGGTGGATACGCACTGGCATCCGGACCATGTGCAGGGCAACCAGGCCTACGTGAACGTGTTCGGGACCAGCGTCGAATACCTGGCCCAGCACAACACCCGCGAGGACATCATTCACAAGGCCATTCCCAGCATCCAGGACAGCCTGAAGGACGTTCCCGAAGGCATCGCCAAGATGGAAAAGACGCTGGCGGAGGGCAAGGATGCCGAGGGGAAGCCTCTGACGGATGATGCGCGCGCGGCTCTCCCTAGGCAGATTGCGGACCAGAAGGCTTATCTCGAAGAGCTCCGGCACATGCAGATCACGCTGCCCACGATCACGTTTGATCGCAGCCTCTACCTGCACAAACCCGGAGACCGGACCATTCAAGTGCTTTACTTCGGCAAAGGGCATACGCGGGGGGACGTGGTGGTGTACTTGCCAAAGGAAAAGGTAGTGGCTACCGGCGACCTGTTGACGAACGCCATCCCGTTCATGCGCGACTCCTACCCCGTCGAATGGGTGGCCACGCTGGAGGCCATCCAGGGTCTTGATTGGAATGCGGCCATAACCGGCCATGGCGACGTGCAGCATGGGAAGAAGCAGATTGCGAGGCTGATCTCATTCATGTCGGACCTGGTGGCACAGGTGAAATCGGACGTGGCGCAGGGGATGAGCCTGGAGGAGACGAAGAAGGCCGTGAATCTCGCCAGCCACGCGCCGGATTTTCCAGCATACAAGACGCCTGCGGCGTTCCAGCGCGCCGTGGACAGCGCTGTAGAACGTGCCTGGAACGAAGTTTCCGGAACTATCAAAGACTGAGCCTCGCGGCCCCTCCCACAGGCCCCACACGTCAACCGGGCGCGCGCGCCGAATGCGCGCTCCGCCAAGGAACCAAGACCGCGTGCGGCGCTCTTTTCGGAAACTAATCCCGCACCGGGCTCGTAACTCCATGCAGTCAGGTTTGCGGGGCTTCGAGCCCCGGGAGGCCATGAGGATGGGGACCCTGCTGCAGGACTTGCGCTACGGAATCCGCATCCTCGCAAAAAGCCCGGGATTTGCGGTGATGGCTGTACTTACGCTGGCCATCGGGATCGGCCTGAATACCGCCATCTTCAGCGTGGTGAACGGAATCCTGTTCCGTCCGCTGCCGGTGCGAGCGCCCGCCGAACTTGTGGGCGTTTACAACACGGCCCCGGCCGGCGGGCTTGTGACGCACGAACCGGTGGCCTACCCGGACTACCGGGACCTCCGCGACCAGAGCCACTCGTTCAGTGGAATGATCGGGTACGACCTGGTCCCACTGGCGCTCGAACGTAACGGCGAAAGCCAGTTGGTCACTGCGGAAATGGTGACCGAAAACTACTTTCAGACGTTGGGCATCCAGCCGGTGCTCGGACGCGCCTTCCTGCCGGAAGAGGGGGGCGCGCCGGGGGGCGATCCCGTGGCGGTGCTAAGCGCGGCCTCGTGGAAAGGGCATTTTGGTGGCGACCCGAACATCATCGGGCGCACGATTCATTTGAACGGCACCCCCATGACCGTGGTGGGCGTGGCGCCGCCGGAATTTACCGGCATGGTTCGCGGCATCGGCTCGGAGATGTGGGTTCCCATGATGATGCGCTCGGAGCTGCATTTGGGCGACGGCTTGACCAACCGCTCCGCCCGCTGGATGTTCTCCATGGGGCGGCTGAAACCGGGCGTGACTCTGCGGCAGGCTCAGGAGGAACTCAACGCCATCGCGGTGCGGCTGCAAGCTGCCTATCCGGCGACGAACAAAGATCGCAACGTCGGGCTGGTGCCGGCCAGCGATGTGAAAATCCTGCCGGGAGTGGATCGGGTCCTTTTTACGGTTTCGGCCGTGCTGATGACGCTGGTGGGCCTGGTGCTCGTGATCGCGTGCGCCAACGTGGCCAGCATGATGCTGGCGCGCGCCGCCGGACGGCGCAAAGAAATGGCTGTCCGGTTGGCTCTCGGCGCAAAAAAAGTGAGGCTGTGCCGCCAGATGCTGACGGAGAGCATGCTACTGGCGATTCCCGGTGGCGCACTGGGCCTGCTGGCGGCCCTGTGGACCAACCGTGTGCTCAACGCATTCCAATTGCCCGTTCCGGTACGGCTGGCGCTCGGACTATCGCTCGATCTGCGCGTGCTTGCGTTTACGCTGGCGGCCTCCGTGCTAACCGCGGTGCTGTTTGGGCTGGCCCCGGCCATGCGGACCTCGCGCACCGACCTGGCGGGAACACTGAAAGACGAGAGCGCGAGCGCTTCCAGCACGCGAGAAAAGCGGCGGCTGCACCAGGCGCTGGTAGTGGGCCAGGTAGCCATTTCTCTCGTGCTCCTGATATGCGCAGGGCTCTCGGTGCGCAGCATGCAGAACGCGAGCCGGATCAACCCCGGTTTCGAGGTGCGGGGGGTGGCGGGGGCCTCATTCGATGTGGGGCTCCGCGGTTATACGCGCGAGGCAGGGGCGCAGTTCTACGAGCGGCTCAGGGAACGCGCACGCTCACTGCCCGGAGTCGAGTCAGTGGCGTATGCCAACGCCGTGCCTCTGTCTTTTGAGGTGCGCACAACCGGTGCGGCTGCCCAGGGGCACGACACCATACCGGAAAAGCAATGGCCGGAGGTGGATTCCGCCTCGGTGGGTCCCGGCTATTTCGAGACCATGCGGATCCCGCTATTGCGCGGCCGCGGATTTACGCAGGCGGATACAGCGCAGTCTCCGCACGTTGCTGTTATCAACCAGGCGATGGCGCAACGCTTCTGGCCGGGAGAGGACCCCATTGGGAAGAGCCTTCGCGTCGAAAAGCAGGAGGGCTACTACCAGGTGGTGGGCGTGGCAGCCGACGGAAAGTATCGAACGCTGGGCGAGGATTCCCGGTCGTACCTTTATCTGTCGTTGACGCAGGGATATGAGAGCGGGCAGGTGTTGCTGGTGCGTACGACGGGCGACACGCGCGCGCTGCTCCCTCAACTCCGGCAGCAGGCCCGCGAGTTGGACGAGCACGTGCCCATTTTGCGGCTGCAGACTCTCGAGGAGATCACCGGGGTTTCATTGCTGCTGCCACGGGCGGGGGCAGGATTGTTTGGCCTATTCGGACTGGTGGGTGTAGCACTGGCGGCGGTCGGAATCTACGGCATGACGGCCTTCGCGGCCAGCCAGCGGACACAGGAGATCGGCATCCGCGTGGCGATGGGAGCGCAACAGACGGACATCTTGAGACTGCTGCTGGGCCAGGGAGCGAGGCTCACGCTGACGGGCATTGGGATCGGCCTCGTTGCAGCGGCGGGATTCACGCGCGTACTCGGCTCGATCCTCTATGGAATCGCGCCTACGGACCTGCCCACGCTGGGAGGCGTCTCGATGCTCTTCCTAGGGATATCCGCGCTCGCGTGCTATCTGCCGGCCCGACGAGCCACACGTCTTGACCCGCTGGCCGCGCTGCGGAAGGAATAGAGGCGCCGCGGGAAGCCTAGTGCTGGAGACGCTGGCGGAGGACCGAGAGGATCATCAGTTCGGAGAGGTTGAACAGGAACTGGCCTGCGCTGACCCCCGCGGCTTCGGCCGCGCGGGAGAAGATACCGAGGTGCCTGCTGCGCGCCAAGGCACGCACTTCGTCGATGGCCAGGCCGAACAGGCCGGCGACTTCCACATCCGTGAACACCTTTTGGCTGGCTCGAACCCGCAACATTCTCGACTCCATGATGGCGGCGCCTCGACTCAGAATACGCCGCGAGAGAGTTTTCTGAGCAACTCGATTGCCATCGCATTGACCAAAGCCGCGTTAGCGGATAGGCACGCCCAAAACCGCGATTTATGCAATGTTTACGCGGGTCGGAACGACAGTTGCTCACCCGCAGTATCGATCCCCCAGATTACGAGCGCGTGTGCGGGGGATAAAAACTTTCCCTATTTTTCGAAGGATTTTCCGATTTCCCGGATTTGCTTGGTGTGCCGCATTTCGTGGTAAGCCAGCATACGCATCCAGTCATAGAGGTTCAGACTGCCCAAAAACGGGTGTTTCCGCCGGTAGGGGGCAAGATTGCGAGAAGCCTGTTCCGCGATGAACTTGAGCGTCCTGTTCCGCGCGGCGGAGTAACTCTCCAGGGCCTCCTGCCGGGCTTTGATCATTGCGGAATCGAGCGGAATCGGGTTCTTGCGCTTGATCACCCGGTACGCGGCCATAACCACCGGAATATGCAGCCTGTTGAAGAACGAATGCCGGGGCGTCTTCTTGGATAGCTCTTCCCTCACGCCGTTCCAAACTGCCGCTTCCACCATGGTCAAGTGGGCCACCACCTCGCTGGCGGACCAGCCGCCCTTCGGCGGGTTCCGCTTCCAGCGGTTGGCGGGAATCTGCTCGCAGGCTTCCAGGAGCTCGAGGTGGGCGCGGTTGAGCAGTTCGACGATGGAAGCGACGTCTTTCATGTGCCTGGCCTGGAGCGGGCCGCAGAGAGATTGTAGCGCTTGCGGGGGAAAGATTTAACACGGAGAGCACAGAGAGACGGAGGGCACGGAGAGGAGAGAAGAAAGAAGCGAGGTGGAGAGGGGAGAAACCAGAGAGAGAGGAAAGTGCCCACAGTGAGAAGTTCCGAAGCCTCGGGACTGACCGTGGCTAGCGGGGGAGTTGGAGAGGCCGGCGCGGGAGGCTGGCGTTACAGGTCGAAGCCGCCGGCAGCTTCGAAGGCACGCGCCAGCCGGAGGACGCGGCCCTCTTCGAAATGCGGCCCGATCACTTGCAGGCCGACCGGCAGACTCCCACCCACCTTTCCGCAGGGCAGGGAAATGGCCGTGACTCCGGCCAGCGAGCCGGTGACCGTGTAGATGTCGGCAAGATACATGGCCAGCGGGTCGTCGGTGCGCTCGCCGAGCTTGAACGCAGGGACTGGCGACGTGGGGGTGAGGATCAGGTCCACCTGCTGGAAGGCGCGGTCGAAGTCCGACTTGATGAGTGTGCGGACCTTCTGCGCCTTTAGGTAGTAGGCGTCGTAATAGCCGGCCGACAACGCGTAGGTGCCCAGCATGATCCGGCGCTTCACTTCCGCGCCGAAGCCGGCCCCGCGGGTCTTGCGGTACATCTCGCCGAGCGTTGTGCCGGGCACGCGCAGGCCGTAGCGGACACCGTCAAACCGCGCAAGATTGGAGCTGGCCTCCGCCGTGGCCACCAGGTAGTACACCGGAATGGCGTACGGCGTATGGGGCATGGCGATAGGAGTCGGGACGCAGCCGAGTTCTTTAAGCCGGGCAGTGCCGGCTTCCACCTTCTGGCGGACGGCAGAGTCCAGGCCCTCGGCGTAATACTCGGCGGGGATACCAAGGCGAAGGCCTTTTATCGAGCCGTTGATGCCTGCGGTGTAGGACGGCACCGGATGGTCGGCGGAAGTGGCGTCGAGCGGGTCGCGTCCGGAGATTACTTCCATCACGCGGGCGACATCTTCGACCGTCCGCGCGAAGGGGCCGATGCGGTCGAGGGAGGAGGCGAAGGCGATCAGACCATAACGCGAGACGCGACCGTAGGTGGGCATCATGGCCGGAACGCCGCACAGCGCTCCGGGCTGGCGGATGGAGCCGCCGGTATCGGTTCCGAGCGAGACAACGGCGAGACCCGCGGCGACGGCTGCGGCGGAGCCGCCGCTCGAGCCGCCGGGAACACGGTCGAGCGCGGCGGGATTGTGAACCGGGCCGAAGGCGGAGTTTTCGTTGGAGCTGCCCATGGCGAATTCGTCGCAATTCGTTTTACCCAGGAAGATGGCGCCGGCTCGGTCGAGTCGCTCGATGGCGGTGGCGTCGTAGGGCGGGACGTAGCCTTTCAGGATGCGGGAGCCGGCGGTGGTCTCGGTGCCGCGGGTGTTGAGCACGTCTTTGAGGGCGGTGGGGACTCCGGCGAGGGGCGGGAGTGGCTCACCGCCAATGATTTTTGCGTCGATGGCGTCGGCCTGGGCGAAGGCGCGCTCGGTCGAAAGTGCGAGGAAGGCGTTCAGACGCGGGTTTTCGCGCTCGATGCGCGCATAATATTCATTGGTCAGTTCGCGCGCGGAGATTTGCCGCGACTCGAGCGCCCGGCGAATTCCGGCGATGGTCCAGTTGTTTGAGCCGGCGGGCGGCGTGGGCGAAGCGCTCACCGGTCAATCACTTTCGGCACGCGGAAGTAAGCGGGCTGTGAGTCCACCCCCTCGGGCGCGCGGCGCACCACCTCGTCGATGATGGCGGCATCGCGCGAGCGATCTTCGCGCAGGTGCTGTGCCTCTGCCGCGTCCTGTGCGGTTATTTCTCTCCCAGTCTCGAGAACCTGAGCCAGCGGTTCAACGTTCTTGGTGTCGAGCTCATTGAGCTTTTCGCAGTAGGAGAGGATGGAGGCGAGCTGGGCGCCGTAGGTGGAAAGTTCGGCCTCGGTCAGCTCCAGATTGGCCAGTTCCGCTACGCGAATTACGTCCTCACGAGTGATGTTCATCGGAATCCATCGAGGATAGCACAGCGATCCGCTGGAGATGGCCGGGCGCCGATTCGGATGGATTGGTGCGGGGGCGTCAATCGCCCGATGAGCCCGCGGCGCCGGTGGCAATGGATCCCGCCAATCCCAGTGAGTCGGCGGCGGCGCGCATGGCGGCGATGCAGTTGGCGATGTGCTCGTCGATGGGGATGCCCAGCTCTTCCGCGCCCTTTGTAACGTCTTCCCGGCTGACGCCGCGGGCGAAGGCTTTGTCCTTCAGGCGTTTTTTCACCGAGCTGACTTCGAGATCGAGGATGCTCTTGCTAGGGCGGACGTAGGAGCAGGCGGTCAGGAAACCGGCGAGCTCGTCGCACGCGAACAGGGCGTGTTCGAGGGCGGATTGGCGGGCGACGCCGGTGTAGTCGGCGTGGGAGAGGATGGCGCGGATCATTTCCCCCGAGTAGCCGCGCTCGCGGAGGATCTTCGAACCCTCGGTGGGATGCCCCTCGGTCGCGTGGTGCTCCTGGTTGGGCCAGCGCTCGTAATCGAAGTCGTGGAGGAGCGCGGCGATGGACCAGAGATTCTCGTCGTGGCCGCCTTTTCGGGCATAGGCCAGGACGCAGGCTTCCACCGCCAGCGCGTGCTTGCGCAGGCTCTCGTTCTCCGTGTATTCGCACAGAAGTTTCCAGGCGTCATCGCGAGTGGGCATGGGGAAAGGATAAGGCGTAACTGGGAAATCGAAAAACGGAAAACAGCAAAAAACGAAAAGCGAAAAACAGAGGAAGGATCTAACACGGAGAACACGAAGGCACGGAGGACGCGGAGGACTCGGGGAGGAGGGGGAGGGAGAGAAGAGGTGAGGAAAGGCTTATGGGATTCCAACGGAATGCCGATAAAAAGGGAGGAGCAGGGGGAGGATAGCGGATGACTCAAGGGTGATTGCGGGCGAAATCGGCAGACGTCCAGCGAGGGCGGACGCCTGCGGACGACTGCAGGCGATTTGCGGACAAAAACCTGAAATACCTCTTGACAGGCCGGGAGGCCCGGTGCATTCTTTGCCCGCGCGCCGGCTTCTGCCTTCCCCCTAGATGAGTTGCCTCCCAACCGCTCGCCTGAAAAGGAGAGAGGAACAGGTGTCTGAGGCACAGGCTACACACACTCCCGAAACGGGAGCCGAGAACGAACGCGAAGTGATTCGTTGCAAGGTGTGTGGGCTCGTTCAGTACCGCACAAAGACGGACAACTGCCGCCGATGCCTGCGGATCCTGCCTCCGCGGGTGCAGTACCTGATACCACCGCCCGCGGCTCAGGAGCTACCTGGCGACGACCGCCAGCTCTTTGAGCACTGGCCGAACGCGCAGACGGTGGAGAATATCGGGCACCGCATCCGCCAGTTGCGGGAAACGCGCGGCATGACGCAGAGCCAGCTCCAGGCGCGGTCGCGAGTCTCTCGCTCCTACCTCTCGCGGATCGAAAGCGGCCAGATGACCCCCAGTCTCGGAACGCTGGAAAAGATTTCCGAGGCGCTGGGAGTCGGGCTGAACCGCTTTTTCCTGCCGGAGTCGAGCAGCGAAACGCTGATGGAGGACCCGTTCATCCAGGGGCTGCGGCCGTTCCTGCGGCAACTGGACTGGGAGCAATGGCAGTCCATCCTCAGAAGGCTGCAAGTGATCAGCGACCACGTGACCGCCGTGACCGTGGCCGCCTCGCAGGGCCACCCCCCGCGAGACTCGGCGGCGCGCGGTGGCCCGGCGCCCTCGGACCGCACGCCGATCCCGCAGAACGGGAGCGCGCGGCCCCGAAGTGTCGGGGGGACGCCCCAAGCGTTGAACCGTTAGGCTCGGAGCAGCGCAGAGGGACCGAACGCGGGGGCGAGACGAGCGCGGTTTCAGCGAATCGCGCTCGGTTCCGGGAGCCGAGCCTCAGGGTCGCGGAAGGAGCGCAGCCCCTTGCTGCGTCAGGGCAGGCAAGAGTGGCTGCGGCACCTAGGCGAAGCGGACTTTGACGTCGGGACGCTTCTCGAGGTGCACCGTGTCAATGAAGCGGACCTGACGGTTTTCGAGCGTCATAATGACCGATTGAGTTCGAATCCCTTCTCCAAAAAACCGCACGCCTCTCAGCAGGTTTCCTTCCGTCACTCCGGTAGCGGCGAAGATAATCTTCTTTCCAGGGGCCAGATCGTCCGTGTCGTAGATCCGCTTCGGATCCTTGATCCCCATCTTGGCCATACGCTCTTCGTGCTCCGGCTTGCTGACCACGAGCCGCGCCAGTATCTGTCCATTCAGACAACGCAACGCGGCCGCGGACAATACGCCCTCCGGAGCGCCGCCCGTGCCCATGACGGCGTGGACGCCCGTGCCGATGACGGCGGCAGAGATTCCGGCTGAGAGGTCGCCGTCGGTGATAAGGCGGATGCGCGCGCCGGTGGCGCGGATTTCGTTGATCAGCTTTTCGTGGCGCGGACGCTCGAGCACGATCACCACCAGGTCCGCCACGGCGCGGTCCAACCGGCGGGCGATGGCCTTCAGATTGTCGGCCACAGGAGCATCGAGTTCGACCGCGCCCTTGCACGATGGGCCGACGATAATCTTTTCCATATAGAGGTCGGGGGCGTGCAGCAGGCCGCCGCGCTCGCTGGCGGCAAGGACGGCGATGGCGTTCGGCGAACCGGTGGCGCAGAGGTTGGTGCCCTCAAGTGGATCCACGGCGATGTCCACGGCTTCGTAATCCCGGTTGTTGTGCAGGGCGGCGCCCACTTTCTCCCCGATATAGAGCATGGGCGCTTCGTCGCGCTCGCCTTCGCCGATGACGATGGTGCCGTCCATGGGCACCGTATCCATCACGCGGCGCATGGCCTCGACGGCCACGTCGTCGGCCTTATGGCGGTCGCCCAGGCCCATGGTGCGAGCCGCGGCGATGGCGGCCTGTTCGACGACGCGAAGAAACTCCAATCCCAGTGCGATTTCCATTTCCGGTTGATCTCCAGTTCCAGGCGGCGTCCGTCCATGCGGAGTGCTGGCCGCGCATGGCGGGAGGCGGCGCCATTTTTTACCCCAATTCGCGGGCCCTGACAATACGCAGGGTCAGGAGCGGCGACGGGAGGCGAGCGCGAGCCAGGCGCCGAGAGCGGCGGATTTTTCTTCAGCGCGCCATGGACTGCCTATCTGTTCGCCAAAGCGCACGAGCACGCGCCGCAGCCCGGCGTCATGCCGGCGCAGGGCTGCCGCCGTTCGCGCGAGGGCTTCGCGCTCGAGCACGAGTGTCGATGGAACGCGGCAGGCGCGCGCTCCTGCTTCGAGCACTTCGCGGAAGAAGATGCCTTCGAGCGCATGGGCGCGTACGTGGCTGCTGCCGATCTTCCTCAGATCAGGATTGCTCGCCACCACCAGCCCAACGTGTGCGAGCCGGAGTCCCGCCCCGCTCAACTCTGCCGCCAGTCCGCGCAAGGCCGCCACTGCCACGCGCTGGGCGACTTTCCTGCCCCGGGCGACCGCTTCCGGCGCGGCAGGAACGAACGGCGCGATGGCGCCATGATAAGGCTGGCGGGATTGAGACACTTTTGGGTCACAGAGGCGCACTTCGCGGCGAAACATGATTCGAGGATTTGCTGCTGGCCCCCGGAGCGCCACCACAATGGCGCGTCCGGTTTTCACGCGGAAGCCCAGCGAGGCGTAGCTGGGGGCTTTGCGGAGCATGGTGGATCATCTCATGAAGTCCGCCATAGGCTGCGGCATCGATTGCTCCGCATGAATGGCGGCGCGGCCGTTCACTCGTAGCGCAGAGCGATTACCGGCGCCACGCGAAGTGCGCGGCGCATGGGGATGGACGCGGCTGCCAGAGCGACCAGAGACACGAGGATGACATCCGCGAGATATACCATGGGATCGGCGGCGCGCACCCCATAGAGCAGCGACTCCGAGATGCGCGCCAAGCCGTACGCCGCAGGGAGCCCCGCGACGGCGCCAAACACGA